>LNFM01017774.1_pt1 | contig 17125 bp, 16 predicted proteins | sample 596031 | NCBI WGS metagenome assembly LNFM01 (sample SAMN04254537, study PRJNA301005) | activated carbon metagenome | isolation source: dual media filters at the Ann Arbor, Michigan drinking water treatment plant | place: USA: Ann Arbor | reverse complement strand
TAAGCGCGCGCGGCGGCCGATCTCGCGCATCAGGGCGTCGAGATCCTCAAGCGAGGAGATGGGTTTCAGCGGCGCGGTCATGGTCTGGCGTCAAAAAGGGCTCGTTGGCGGGCTTCTAGCATGTAGGGCGGACGGCGGCGAGTTGCAGCCCTTTTAAGCCATTAACTTCCCCGGCTCTTGGCGCCCTTCGCCGAGAGGCGCTGTAGATGGGAACCGAGCCTCCGCCGCAACCCGGTGGCCCTTAGTGAATGGGAATCACAGCCTATAAACAAGACCCTATGCCGTGCGTGATAGGCGCCGAGCGTGTTATCGTGCGCAGGGGGAGGAATAAGCAATGTCCGGTAGCCCAATAATTTTGACATTCACGAAAGACAAGGTGTGGAATCGCTTCGTCCGATTCGATATCGATAAGAATAGTTTAAAAGCGCTTGATATCGAGCCCACAGAAACGAAGCCGAAAAATAAGAAAGGTTCGTCTGGCTTTAGCCAGATCAATCGCAATTTCACAACCGTACACGAGACATTCTTTCTCCACTTTCCCTTACAGTCGCTCATATCTGAATTGCACGTAAACCAATTGATTGACCACAAACTTCGAACTTATTGCATCAAACACGGAATACGCACCGATCAAAGCGAGAAGCAGGAAAAGTACTCCCTTGATTCTGCTCACCTGCTTGGGTTCTCAGAAATTCTAAGTGAGATTACTCCTGCGCTCCGTACAGTTTCGATCACAACAAACAATTTTATCATGCAGCTTTGTAGCCAGTTTGACGTATTGGTTTCGAGCATCATCGCTGAAATGATTAAAGCAAAGCCCGAGCTATTAGATAGTTCTGATAGAAAGATTGAGTACACTGATTTGTACGCATTCAAAACTATTGAAGATGTTCGTTCTCATTTTTCAGAGAAATTTGTTGAAGGAATAATTAGGCGGAGTCGCCGAGAACAATTTCAATGGTTCTCCAATGTGCTCAAAATACCAATGACCGAAGGTTTGATGAATTGGCCAGCTTTTGTTGAAGTTAATGAGCGGAGAAATCTTCTTACTCACACGGGCGGTATCGTATCGACAGAATATTTGAATAACTGCAAAGAAGTAAACTTCAAGTTGGATGCGCACGTAAAAGTGGGCGGCCAGCTGAGGACATCACTCGGTTATTTTCGAGATGCGACAGAAATATTCTTTGAGATTGGCGTGAAGCTAATTCAGGTTATTTGGCGCAAGATGTTGCCGGATGAAATTGAAGAAGCAGATAATGCGCTGATTGCGATTGGATATGATTTGATTCTGAATAAGAAATACAAGCTCGCTTCGGAAATTCTTCGATTCTCGTGCGATGTTTTAAAGAATGTCAAAAGCGAACGTTCGAGGAGAATTCTCCTCGTTAATTATGCGAACTGTTTTAGCCTGCAAGGTAAGCGAGAAGCGGCCAACAATATTCTTTCGCGCGTTGATTGGTCCGCGGCTGATGCGCAGTTTCAAGTGTGCCTCTCTGCAGTGAAGGGAGATTTTGCTGGCCTTGTTTCTCAAATGAAAAAGATGGGTCCCGAGGGCGAAATTAACGAGCGTGAGTATCGAGAGTGGCCGGTGTTTCGTCTGGCGCATAAGGAGGAATCGTTCAAAGAGTGCTATCGTAGCTTGTTTGGAAAAGAGCTAATGCCAAGTGTTCCGGCAAAAAGATTAAACATGGGTGCGTTGCGCGATTCTCTAGACGAGTTCAAAAAACACATATCAATGGACAAGGATCTTGTTGAGCAAACGATTGAGATGTGAGGAAGGGTGTGGCTATTCGAGCAATGTTCTTTACTGTATTTATCTTGGTTTTTTCGATGCCGTCATCAGGTTTTCCTTATTCAGCATTCGCTGATGTCTCGAAACTCATCCCCGATCTGGTGGTGGACCTGCGCTATCTCGGCACCGCCAATTTCGTCGGTGCGAAGATCGACGGCTATGAAAAACCGGTCTGCTACCTGACCAAGTCTGCCGCCGAGGCGCTGGCACATGTGCAGCGCGATCTCGCGCCGAAGGGATTTGGACTGAAGGTGTTCGATTGCTACCGGCCGGCGCGGGCGGTGGCGCATTTCGCACGCTGGGCGAAAGCGATCGACGACACCAGGACGAAGAAGGATTTCTATCCAGAACTCGACAAGCGCAACCTGTTCCGCGACGGCTATCTCGCCACGCGTTCCGGCCATTCGCGCGGCTCGACCGTCGATCTCACATTGGTGACGCTGAGCGACAGGAAGGACGTCGACATGGGCACGCCGTTCGATTTCTTCTCGGCGCGGTCATGGCCCTCCGACAGGAGCGTGAGCGCGGACGCGCAGGCCAACCGCAGAATCCTCAGCGCGGCGATGCGCAAACGCGGGTTCCTGCCGCACAGCAAGGAATGGTGGCATTTCACGCTGGCGAAGGAACCGTTTCCCGACAGCTATTTCGATTTTCCGGTGCGCTAGCGCTTACGCCGCTTCGTCGCCGCGCTGTCCGGCGTCGGCCGGAAACACCACAATCGTCTCGAAATCATAATCGCAGGCCGTGCATGTCCACAGATGGCGGGCCCGGCGGCGATCGATATATTCCGACCATTCCGGTGCGAACAGCATCTTGCCGCATTGCGCGCAGGGCGCGACCGGACGGGAGCGAACATAATTCTGGAACTTGTGTGACCGCGCTTGCATGACGTTGTCTCCACGTCGTTGCCTTGCCGCCCGCAGATTTTCCGATGGATGAAAACCTGCCATTTCAGTTTGGCGGGAAGATGACAGGCACGTGCAAAGCCCGCGTAAACGGGCGAGAGCAAATTGCGGACAATGGTCGCGCTAAATTTTCCGCAATAACGCCGCGGTCTTGCGTGCAATACGATGCCGCGTCGCAACAGGTGGTGGTGGCGTACCGGACGAGAGATCGCGCGCCAGCGTGTAAACTTGCCGTGAGCCGGTAGAGAGGGAATCAGCGACCGTCATAACGGCAAGTCCGATTGTCCGTCTTCACTCTACGCAACTCTACTCCGGCCGGTGGGCGACCGGTCTTCCAGCGACCCCCATACGCCACCCCACCGGCAACGAGCTTACGCGCGTGCGATCGGATGCAGCGGTATCGGGGAGTCCTGCCATAATTGATCGAAAGCGCGCGGCAGATTTGCAACGTGACGAGGGCGCAACAGCCAAGCGCGGCGCTAGGCGCCGCCCATCACAAGATCGTCCCTGTGGACAATCTCGGCGCGGCCCTCGAAGCCGAGAATGTTTTTCACGTCTGCCGACGATAGGCCGATCACCTTGCCGGCGTCGGCCGCGTCATAGGCGACGAGGCCGCGTCCGATTTCCGCGCCGTCCATGTCGCGGATGATCACCGCATCGCCGCGATCGAATTCGCCGCTCACGCGCTTGATGCCGGCCGGCAGCAGGCTGGCGCCGCGCCGCAACGCCGCCACCGCGCCGGCGTCGATATAGAGCGTGCCCCTGGGTTCGAGCGAGCCGGCGATCCATTTCTTGCGCGCGGTGACGGGATTAGCCGGGGTGAGAAACCAGGTGCAGCGTCCGCCCGCGATGATCGCTCGCAGGGGATGCTCGGTCTTGCCGGAGGCGATCACCATATGCGTGCCGGCCGAGGTCGCGATCTTGCCGGCCTCGATCTTGGTCTGCATGCCGCCGCGCGACAATTCCGAACCGGAGGCGCCGGCGACGCCTTCGATCTGCGGCGTGATGCGCTCAACCACCGGAATGAGATTGACCTTGCGGCCCTCGCCGGGCGGCGCGTCATACAGGCCGTCGATATCGGACAGCAGCACCAGCAGATCGGCGCTCATCATGGTGGCGACGTCGCCGTAGCGGATTTCGGTGGTGGCGACGGTGTCGTTCTCGTTGATCACCGGCACGCTGCGCCATTCCAGCAACTTGTCGATGGTCTCGCGCGCATTGAGATAGCGGCGGCGCTCCTCGGTGTCGCCGAGCGTGACAAGAATCTGTCCGGCGGTGATGCCGTGACGGCCGAGCATTTCGGCCCAGATGCGGGCGAGCGCGATCTGCCCGACGGCGGCGGCGGCCTGTGACTCTTCCAGCTTGAGCGGGCCGCGCGGCAGTTTCAGCACCGAGCGTCCGAGCGCGATGGCGCCGGACGAGACAACAAGAATATCGCGCTTGTCCTTGTGCAGGTCCGCGATGTCCTCGCACAAGGCGGCGAGCCAGGACTCGCGCAGCTTGCCGGCGCCGGAATCGACCAGCAGCGAGGAGCCGACTTTCACGACGATGCGGCGGAAATCGGTGAGGGCGGGAGCGGAGCGGGACATGTGACAGGCTAGCGGCTTGCTCGGCTACCCTCTCCCCTTGTGGGAGAGGGTGGTCATCCGAACGAAGTGAGGATGACCGGGTGAGGGGTTTTAGCAAAAATGGTGAGGAAAGAACCCCTCACCCGGCGAACACCTCGCTTCGCTCAGTGTTCGCCACCCTCTCCCACAAGGAGAGAGGGTAAGAGAGCCGGCATCACGGCTGCCACGCCGGCGCCTTGGCCTTCGGCCGTTCGCCGCTTTTCTCGCGGGCATCGTCGATCACATCGAGCAGCGCGCGCAAGGCCTCCGGCACGCCCTGGCGCGATTGCGCCGACAGCACCAGCGGGGTTTTCTTCGACGCCTTTTTCAGCCGCTTGATCTGGTCCTTGATCTGCTCCTCGGTCACCGCGTCTGCCTTCGACAGGGCGACGATCTCGGTCTTGTCGGTCAGCTCATGGCCATAGGCCTCGAGTTCGCCGCGCACGGTCCTGTAGGCCGCGCCGGCATCCTCGCAGGTCGCGTCCACCAGATGCAGCAGTACGCGGCAGCGTTCGACATGGCCGAGAAAGCGGTCGCCCAGTCCCGCGCCTTCATGCGCGCCTTCGATCAGGCCGGGAATGTCGGCGAGCACGAATTCGCGGCCGTCGACGCTGACCACGCCGAGTTGCGGATGCAGCGTGGTGAAGGGATAATCCGCGATCTTGGGTTTCGCCGCGCTGACGGCGGCCAGGAATGTCGACTTGCCGGCATTCGGCAGACCGACAAGGCCGGCGTCGGCGATCAGTTTCAGCCGCAGGCGGATGGTGCGCTCTTCGCCGGGCTGACCGGGATTGGCGTTGCGCGGCGCGCGATTGGTCGAGGACTTGAAGCGCGCATTGCCGAAACCGCCATTGCCGCCGCGCGCCAGCACGACCTCGTCGCCGAGCTTGGCGAGATCGGCGAGCAGGGTCTCGCCGTCCTCTTCATAGATTTCGGTGCCCACCGGCACCTTCATGATCATGTCGTCGCCGTTGGCGCCGTGGCGGTCCTTGCCCATGCCGTTGCCGCCGCGCTTGGCCTTGAAGTGCTGCTGGTAGCGATAATCGATCAGCGTGTTCAGGCCTTCGACTGCGCGCGCGATCACGTCGCCGCCGCGGCCGCCGTCGCCGCCATTCGGTCCGCCGAATTCGATGAACTTCTCGCGCCGGAACGACACGCAGCCGTTTCCGCCGGCGCCCGACTGGATATAGACCTTGGCTTCGTCGAGGAATTTCATGGCTCGCTCAAATCTGGCGGCCAATGCTTCGCAGGCGATCGTCCGGACCGGACTGCCTGAAGCCACCTTGCGACCGCGCGTAGCGCGACGGCCGTTCGCACAACGAAAGGGAGAGTAGGGTCCGGCTGCGGAATTTGCCCCCGCAGCCGGACCCGTGAATGGCGTTACCGCACTTTCAGATTTTCCGCGGATTCCTTGCCGCGGTTCGCAACGACTTCGTACTCGATCTGCTGGCCTTCATTGAGGTTGCTCAGTCCAGCGCGCTCAACGGCTGAAATGTGCACGAACACATCCTTGCCGCCGCCTTGCGGCTGGATAAAGCCGTAACCCTTGGTCGCGTTGAACCACTTCACAGTGCCTGTAGCCACAATCAGTCTCCAAACGTAAGTAAGATGTTCCGCCGACACACGAGCGTCAGGCTGACATCTCGTAGAGGCTGGCAGCTACATACCCCGAAAACAGTCATTTTTCCAGCCGTCTTCCTCACAATCGGGCGAGCGGGTTCCGGCGAGCCGGAGGGCATCACGGCTCGCCGGACAGCATCAGGCCACCCTTTTGACGTCGCGCCAGCTGCGCAAGGAGGTCCAGAGGCCCCGATCGAGCCGGAATCGGTCGATCGGCGCCGAACTGGCCAGTGCCCGGATGCGGCACAGGCCGACCCCGGTCCACTGGAAGCCGCATTTCTCTAAAATGCGACGCGATGCCGGATTGGTGACCCGAGCGCCGGCCTGCAGCGATTCATGGCCGAGCTCGGTGAAGGCGTAATCGATCACGGCGCGCACGGCTTCGGTCGCATAGCCTTGGCCCCAGTGATTCACCCCGAGCCAATAGCCGATCTCCGGCACGGCATCGTCTTGGGCTGCAATGCCGCATGCGCCGACGATGGTCTCGTCGTGGCGTGTGATCAGAAACCCGATCTCGCCGGCATCGAGCGAAGAAATGAAATCCTCGGCGTCGCTGCGCGTATAGGGATGCGGCAAGCGGCGCGTGTTCTCGGCAATGCGTTTGTCGTTTGCGAGCGCCGCTACATGCTTGGCGTCCCCGAGCCGCGGCGCACGCAGAAAAAGCCGTTCAGTCTCGAGGACGGGGATACTTCCTTCCCGGAAGCTTTCAGTGGGCAGTCCTAACAGGGTCATCGCGCAGGCTCCTTGGTTGAAAAACACTGAGGGGGAGCCGGTTCACCCGTCTCCCCCTCGTATTCTGAGCCCACTAGGAGCCCGCCGGGTTTGACTTGGGAACCGGCGGACCTCGATTTGAGATCGCCGTCTATTCGGCCGCAGCCTCCGTCATCGGAACAACCGATACGAATGTGCGGCCCTTGGCTTTGGTATTGAACTGAACGCGACCATCGACGAGTGCGAACAGCGTGTGATCCTTGCCCATGCCGACATTGCGGCCGGGATGCCAGGTCGTGCCGCGCTGACGCGCGATGATGTTTCCGGAGATCACGGCTTCGCCGCCGAACGCCTTGATGCCAAGGCGGCGGCCCGCGGTGTCGCGGCCGTTGCGTGAAGATCCGCCTGCTTTCTTGTGTGCCATCGCACTAAATCCTTCGTCTCGAACTCTATAACGCGATTCCGTGCCGGAATCATCCCATTTCAGGTGTCATTCCGGCCTCGCGAGCGGTGCGATAGCCGGAATCTGTTGACACTGTGTTGCGATCGCCACGCCCGGTGGCGCCCGCCTTACTTCTTGGCCTTTGTCTTCGCGGCCGATTTGGCCTTGGAAGCGGGCTTTTTCGCGGCCGTCTTGCCAGAGGTCTTGGGCTTGGCAGCGGTCTTGGCCTTGGCCTTCGGCTTGGCCTCACCGGCCTCGCCCTCGGGCTTTTCGGCTTTCGGCTTGGGAGCCGGCTTGCCCTTGGCCTTCTTGGTCGGCGCCTTGCCGTCGGTCAGGATCTCGCTGATCCGGACCACGGTGTATTCCGGGCGGAAACCGCGCTTGCGGCGCGAGTTCTTCCGGCGGCGCTTCTTGAACGCGATGATCTTGCGGCCGCGGCTCTGCTGCAGGATCTCGACCGCCACGGAGGCGCCCGACACCATCGGAGACCCGAGCTGCGGCGCGTCGCCGCCCAGCATCAGCACATTGCCGATCTGGACGATGTCGCCGGGCTCGCCGGCGATGCGTCCGATCCGGACCGTTTCGTCTTCGGTGACCCGGTATTGCAGGCCGCCGGTCTTAATGACTGCGAACATCGTTCTTTCCTCGTGTTCGTTGCTCCGGTGCTCGGACGAGCCGGACCGGCTTTTTCCAGTCTCAATTGGGTGTCCAGCGGCCGTGCCGAAAAGCACGAAAAGGGCCCAAAGGCCCCGCTGTTGGCGGGTTTATGGCGGTGCATGGCTCCCAAGTCAAGGAAATGGGTGCTTTTTCGGCTGCGGCTGCGGTAAGGCTGCCTGCAAAATCGCGGGGCCGCCAAAAAGGCCCTGAAAAACAGGCCTTCCCGGTCAAAGGGAGGGCACAGAGGGGAGGCCCAATGACCGTCATCGACGTCCATACCCACATGCTCACGCTCGACTACCTGGAGCTGCTGCGGGCGCACGGGTCGGGCAAATACACCCTCAAGAAGACCCCGGCCGGCCAGGACGCGGTGCATCTCTACGATGCGCCCTTCATGACCCTGTTTCCGGGGATGTGGGACTACGAGCTGCGCATCAGGAAGATGGACGAGGCCGGGGTCGATCTCGCCATCGTCTCGCTGACCTGTCCGAACGCCTATTGGGGCGGGCGCGAGGTGGCGCTGAAGGCGGCGCAGATGGTCAACGACTCGATGGCCGAACAGCAGCGCGCAAAGCCCGACCGCATCCGCTGGTTTGCCTCGCTGCCGTTCCAGTATGCCGAGGACGCCAGGGCCGAGCTGGCGCGTTGCGTGAAGCTCGGCGCGGTCGGCGTGATGGTGATCGCCAACATCGACGGCGAGGATCTCACCAACCCGAAATTCGCGCCGGTGTGGGCGGAGATCGACAAGCTCGGACTGCCCGTGCTCGTTCATCCCGGCGCGCCGCAAGGCGTGCGCGAGCAGCACATGGACGAGTTCAACATGATTCCGCCGATCGGATTCATGGCCGACACCACGCTCGCCTTCACGCGCATGATCTATTCCGGCTTTCTGGACAAGTATCCGAACATCAAGCTGATCGCCTCGCATGGCGGCGCGACGCTGCCTTATCTCGCCGGCCGCCTCGACCGCTGCTGGGAGATGATCCCGGGCTGCGCCGAAGTCATCAAGGACAAGCCGTCCAGCTATCTGCAGCGCATCTGGTACGACACGGTGGTGTACGACCCGCGCGCGCTCGATCTCTGCATTTCGGTCGCCGGCTCGCCCGACCGCGTCCTCTACGGCTCGGACTATCCGCACAATATCGGCGACATGGTCGGCTGCCTAGCGCGCGTGAATGCGCTGCCGAAGGACCAGGCGAAGCGCATCGCCGGCAAGAATGCGGAGAGGTTGTTCGGGCTCTGAAGGCTTGAATCTGCGGCCTTGTCTGGCAGGCGGGGCTTGGATAAGTAACCCGTTGGAGAGGTGGCTGAGTGGTTGAAAGCACCGCACTCGAAATGCGGCATACGGGCAACCGTATCGGGGGTTCGAATCCCTCCCTCTCCGCCAGTTCTTCCGCGGCCAACATTCTCCGCTGGGTTTTTGCTCGCTGAAATCGCCAATAACCACTAGTTTCGCGCACAAACCTCCGCACTGCAAGGCGTCACCCGAGGTAAAAATGGCACAGGTGCGGTGTCTTTTTGGGGTCACGATTTCCCGCACCGATCTGGCAACGTAGCGATGGTAAGCGGCTCTTTGAATGATCCCTTATCTTCTGCGTCGCTCCGTGGTCTCAGCGAGGCGGATGCTCAAGTCAGGCTGAAGGCTGAGGGATACAACGAGCTACCGCGTCCAGATCGACGCACGCCACTGCGCATCATCCTCGAGGTCGTGCGAGAGCCGATGCTGGCGCTGCTACTTGGCGGCGGCGCGATTTATCTGGCTCTCGGTGATCTGAAGGAAGCACTCATCCTGCTCGCCTTCGCAACAATGTCAGTCCTGATCACCGTGGTGCAAGAAACCCGCACCGAGCGAGTCCTTGAGGCCCTTCGTGACCTCACCAGTCCTCGTGCCCTTGTCATTCGCGATGGTGAGCGCAAACGGATCGCCGGTCGGGAAGTGGTGCGTGGCGATTTCGTCGTGCTTGTGGAGGGCGACCGGGTCCCGGCCGACGCAGTACTCATTCAAGGTCACGACCTCCAAACCGATGAATCTCTACTGACGGGCGAGTCCGTACCCGTGCGCAAGACCGCCACTAGCGATGTCGCTCCGTCTACAGCGTATCGGCCTGGAGGCGACGACCTACCTTATGTGTTTTCTGGGTCACTGGTTGTGCGCGGGACAGGAATCGGGGAGGTGATCGCGATCGGCGCCCTGAGCGAAATCGGCAAGATAGGTCAGTCGCTCAGCACTCTTGAGACGGAGCCACCGCGCCTGCAGGCACAGACTCGCCGCCTTGTGCGGTTGTTCGCCATCGTCGGCGGTGCTGTGAGTGTTCTGGCGGTGTTGTTGTATGGCACCTTGCGCGGTGGATGGCTTGATGCGGTGCTCGCCGGGATTGCGCTCGGCATGTCGATGCTCCCCGAAGAATTTCCGGTCGTGCTGACTGTGTTCATGGCAATGGGTGCATGGCGAATTTCGCGGGCGCGTGTGCTGACCCGGCGCGCTGCAGCCATCGAGGCCCTTGGCTCCGCGACAGTGCTGTGTACCGACAAAACTGGCACTCTCACCGAGAATCGAATGTCGATTGTCGAACTGCGGCTCAAGGGTACCGAGACCGTCCGTCCCCGCGACGTGTCCGGCGCGAAGATGCCGGAAAAGTTCCATGACTTGGTCGAATTCGGCCTTCTCGCCAGCGCGCGAGACCCTTTCGATCCCATGGAAAAGGCGTTCCATGATCTCGGTCGTGAGCAATTGACAGAGACCGAACATCTGCACGGCCCAGAATGGGCGCTCATGCACGCCTATGGGCTTCGCCCAGATCTTCTCGCCATGGCGCACGTGTGGCAGGCAGCCGACAACCGACAAGAGTTTGTTATCGCGGCCAAGGGTGCACCGGAGGCCATCGCTGATCTTTGCCATCTTGGCGCCGCGGATCTCGCCACGCTGATGCAGTCCGTGGACGCCATGGCCGCCGAAGGCCTGCGTGTGTTGGGCGTCGCCCGCGCCGCCTTCGTGGGGCAGACATGGCCCGAATCGCAACACGATTTCGCGTTTGAGCTCTTGGGCTTGGTCGGCCTTGCCGATCCATTGCGGGCGAGCGTGCCCGATGCGGTGAGCGACTGCCGGTCTGCCGGCATCAAAGTGGTCATGATTACGGGTGACTACCCCGCGACCGCCAGGGCAATCGCCCGTCAGGCGGGCTTGGATGCCGAAGACCTCGTGACGGGCGAAGAGCTCGAAAAACTGAGCGAGCCGGAATTGGCCCGACGCGTGCGAACAGCGACTGTCTTCGCGCGGATCATGCCTGAGCAGAAGCTTCGTATTGTCAACGCGCTTAAGACGAACGGTGAGATCGTCGCCATGACTGGGGACGGCGTCAACGATGCGCCCTCGCTCAAGGCCGCGCACATCGGTATTGCCATGGGCGGACGCGGGACGGATGTGGCGCGCGAGGCATCCTCCATCGTACTGCTCGACGACGACTTCGGCTCAATCGTCAAGTCCGTCCGGCTCGGCCGCCGAATCTATGACAACCTCCGCAAGGCGATGGGCTTCATATTCGCCGTGCACGTACCGATCGCAGGCCTGGCGCTGCTGCCGCTTTTGTTTGGCTTGCCTATCTTATTCGGACCGATGCACATCGCATTCTTGGAGATGGTAATCGATCCGGTTTGTTCGCTCGTCTTCGAGGCCGAGACGGAGGAGGACGACGTGATGCGCCGATCCCCGCGAGCCCCGGATGAACCGCTATTCTCAGCGTCGTTGATCGGCTGGAGTCTGCTGCAGGGGGTACTCGCATTTGCGCTCGTTGCCATCATCTTCGTCGTAGCGTTGAGAAGGGGTATGCCGGAAGAGGAAGTTCGAGCGCTGGCTTTCTTTTCGCTGATCCTGACGATTGTCAGCCTGATCTTTGTCAACCGCTCGTTCAGCGCATCGCTGCTCACGGCCCTCCGACGGCCGAACCCGGCACTCATCTGGGTCCTCTTGGCCGTCACAACGATGTTGGGACTAACGCTTCTATGGCCGTTCGCGAGCGGCCTCTTTCGTTTCGGGCCTCTGCACCTTGACGATCTCGCCTTGACGCTTGGTGCTGGCGTTCTTGTGCTTGTTTCCCTCGAGCTCTTGAAGCCCTTATGGCGTACACGATTACAGTCTTGATCCCGTATACTCACGCCTGCAGTGATCCACGGCCGACGCAACATCACCGGCGAGAACTCCAACTGGATCACGGTCGGTCTCAACGTACGGCTCAACCTGCCGGCGGAAAGCAGGTCTACAATTATCCGCGAGTAGTGGATATGAATTGGAGGCGCCCCCGTGCTACGTTTTAAATTGTAAAGACCTGCGCACAACAATCTGCAATCGATTCGCAACAATGACAGAGGCGGACCTTCGCTATCGGCAGGTGTTGGTGTGGGATATCCCCACACGTATTTTCCACTGGCTTCTGGTTGCCGCTACTACTGCCGCATTCGTGACGGGTTTCGTCTTGCCGCAGTGGTGGCTCGGTGCCCATCGCTCGGCTGGCTACGCGATCATCGGTCTGCTCGTTTTCCGCTTCGTCTGGGCCGCGTTCGGCTCGGAGTACAGTCGCCTCACCAGCTTTGCCTATTCGCCATCGGAAACGCTCGGCCATCTACGCGGCATCTCCCTCCGCCAGTTTCCTCTTCTGCTGCCCCAGTTTTGCCTGATGCGCCCCGGGGATGCTTGAATGATCTATCGAACTGATGAGCTGTTGCTGAGCTTGGCAGCTCTAGTCGTGGTCTTGGTCGCTACCGAGCTCGGTTTCAGGCTTGGGCTCCGGCATCAACCAGATGCCGATGAACCCACCAAGGCTCACTTCGCTGCGCTGCAGGTTGCCTTGCTCGGTCTCCTCGCTTTGATTGTCGCCTTCACTTTCTCGATCGCAGTAGCGCGCTTCGATGCGCGCAAGGAGTTAGTCATCGAGGAGTCAAATGCCATTGGAACGACATACCTGCGTGCACGTCTTATGGCGGAGCCACAGCGGACGGAAGTTGTAGGACTGCTGCGTACATACGTGGATGAGCAGCTTGCCTTCTACGCCGCAGGCATTGATTCTGCCCGCCTCGAAGCGGTGAATGCCAAAATCGCGAACTTGCAGGAACGGTTGTGGATGGTCGCGATCGTCTTGTCGGAGCAGGATCCACGCTCCGTGCCGACGGGGCTGTTTGTGCAATCCCTCAACAACACGATCGATCTCCACGCAAAGCGCATAAAAGCATTAGAGAACCGTCTGCCTGATGCCGTGATTTATCTCGTGCTGATCGTGGCTGTTGTGACAATTGGACTTGTCGGGTATGGACGCGGACTTGCTGGGCGGCGGAATTTTATATCGGACGCGATTCTGGCAGGCTTGGTCATTATTGTTTTTGTGATCATCCTCGACCTTGATCGTCCGCGCCGCGGACTGATCACCGTCAGCCAGGCCAGCATGGAAAGACTTCAGGAGGTTCTGAAACAGGCTCACCAATAGCATTTTGAGCAAGCGCCTAATGGCGCACATTTGGGCGTAGCTTGCGGCTCGCCGACTGTTTTCAGGCGAAGGAACGCGAGCCGGGCGCGTCTCCGTCGATGGAGTTTTGATGGGACAGGAGGCACCGCAAGATTGTCGCAGGGAGGCTAGGGAGCTAACCTGACAATTCGCATCATACGGGGGGCCGATCCATGCGCGCCACCGACCCGGTGCTCTTCGACCGCCGAATGGATGGCAGCGGCGGGATCACAGATCAGAATCCGGCAAATCTTATTCCTTCGTGCGTATCACGCGCCGCGCTTGACCGGGCAGGAGGCCGGTTGCGGCGTTCGTTTCCGTCGCATCTGCTGCAAGCCGTTTTGCTTCAACGTGATGAGGACTGAAGCGGAGACGTGTCATGATCTCCTTCACCGCATCGTATGCGGTTTCGGCATTCACCTCCCATTCCTCGCTGGCATCAGCGCCGTCTTCGATCCACGTTGTTTTCAAGCGCCAAATTGCCATGGTCATTTATCCTCGGCGCTCCGTCTGCGCAAAGCCGGACCGTTTCGCCGCAAATTTCATGCATTTCTGTTTGGATTCGGGCTCAGAGGGCTTGATGTGAATCAAGACGCTTCGTGGTCAGGATGATATTTTTTTAAAATATCTTCGCCAACAGTCGTCGAGTTCGGTGTGCTCGTCGTCATACCGGTCGTCTATCTCGTCTTGATGTATCTGACTTTTGTCAGTCAGGAATGATCCGGAGGCGATCATGCTCGCGATGGCCCCGCTGAATAGGCCCAGCTTCGGTTTTCCGTTCTGGCGGAACCGCAACCTCAAGCGAATTGCGGCCGTCATGTCGGCCGGCATGATCCTGCTGGCGGGTGGTGCGCAATATTCCCTCGCGCAGGCGCCCAGGACGGATCGGCAGACCAATGGCCTGATCATGCTCATCGAGTTTGAGAAGATCGAGGGCGTCCGGCATTGGGAACGGCAATTGGATCGTCGCGGACTGACTGCGCTGGTTCAGGCACAACACAATGTCATTGCCGAATATCCGAGAGATTTCATACGTCTTTCACTCAAGGGCTACCCCATCGCCGGTCTTTATGCAGATAAGGCGTTCTGGGATGTTCCCTACGAGGAGCAGTTCGCGCGCATGCGCGAGGTGAAACAGGCCATCGAAAAGACCACGGTGGTCACGTCCATGCGGGTGTTCGGCAGCAAATACTTCGCCTATGACGAAAATACTTTGCGGGCGGCCGATGCGCTTGGCGTAGAGTATGTGCTCGCGCGTGGCACGGCTGGCGAGCGGGCGATCATCTACGCGCCGAAGGAGTACAAGGCCAAGATCATTTCCGTCTCCAATGTTCCGTTCGGAGAAATGGGCACGGGATCGCTTTGCGACTATAGTCTGTGGGCTCGGGGCTCAACGGACGACGACTTTGCTAATGTCGTACAGAAAGTCCTCGCACGACGGCCCTCCGACATGATCCTCGTCTCCCATGCCTATCTTGGCGGTACCAAAGCGAAATGGTGGCGCACTTACGAAAAGGCGCTGGAAAGCAAGGATGTGCAATGGCGGCGGTTTGACGATTGGGTCAAGGCGGTCGGCATCATTGAACTGCCATATGAAAAGATTCCGGTGAACCGTGAAGTCAAGTACGAGGCGCCAAAGCCGGCGATCCCGTTCGAGCGGCTTGAGGATGTCCCCGGCTTAAAGGCGGGCAGTCCGGTAAAGTCCGACGGACTTCTCTGCCAGTAGATTGGCGATCAGGTGCGATAATCGCCCGGCAGTTCGCGATCGCCGGTGCGTATCGGCCTTTTTGCATTGGACTGCATTGCTCCCGGTGCCTGTTTTTGAGATAGATGATTTTCCGGGTGCGCCCGTCTGGTGCGGAGTTTTTGATTGTCGGAAACAGTTGCAGAGATACTTGCGGCGCATCGCGGCCGCGTGTCGACCCCCGAACAGACACTCCGCCGCTGTTACGAGCGTATCCGCGCGCACGGCGATCCCGGCATTTTCATCACCCTGCGCGATGAGGCCGATGCGCTGGCCGAGGCACGCGCGCTGAGCGATTCCGGTCTGCCGCTCCATGGCGTGCCGGTCGCGGTGAAAGACAATATCGACGTGAAAGGCCTGCCGACCACGGCGGCCTGTCCGGATTTTTCCTACCTGCCGGAGAAGGATGCGACCGCCGTTGCGCGGCTGCGCGCGGCCGGCGCGATCGTGATCGGCAAGACCAACCTCGATCAGTTCGCCACCGGACTTGTCGGCACGCGCACGCCTTATCCGGTACCGCGCAATGCGTTGCGCGCCGATTACATTCCCGGCGGTTCGAGTTCGGGTTCGGCGGTTGCGGTCGGCGCGGGTCTTGTGCCGCTGTCGCTCGGCACCGACACGGCAGGCTCCGGCCGCGTGCCGGCGATGCTCAACAACATCGTCGGACTGAAGCCGAGCCTCGGCCTGGTCTCGACCCACGGCGTGGTGCCGGCCTGCCGCACGCTGGATTGCGTGTCGGTGTTCGCGCTGACGGTGGACGACGCCTGGGCGGCGCTCGATGTCATGGCGGGCCGCGATCCGCTCGATGCCTATTCGCGGGCGCGCTTGGCGGGAAAAATATCGGCGATGCCGCCGCATCTGCGCGTCGGCGTTCCGCATCCCGGTTCGCGTATGTTTTTCGGCGACGACAAGACGGCGGCGGATTACGAGGCGGCGTTGCGACGGCTGGCGCGGCTGGGCGCGACGCTGATCGATCTCGACATCGAGCCGTTCCACGAAGCCGCGCGGCTGCTCTATGAAGGGCCATGGGTGGCGGAACGCTACGCGGCCGCGCGCAAGCTGATCGATTCAAGGCCGGACGCGCTGCATCCGGTCACGCGCGCGATCATAGAAGCCGGCAAGCGCCCGACCGCGCTCGATGCTTTCACCTCTTTCTACCGGCTGGAGGAATTGCGCCGCGTCGCCGAGCGGGCCTTCGCCGGGATTGATGTGCTCGCGGTGCCGACGGCGCCGACGGTCTATACCGTCGAGCAGGTGATGGCCGATCCCGTGCAGCTGAATTCGCGGCTCGGCACCTACACCAATTTCGTCAATCTGCTCGACCTGTGCGGGCTTGCGATTCCTTCGGTGCTGCATCCCGACAAGCGGCCTTTCGGCATCACGCTGCTGGCGCCGGGCGGGCAGGATGCCTTGCTCGCTTCCGTCGGGCGCGTCTTCCATGCCGATACCGGGCTGACGCTCGGCGCGACCGGCAGCCACCAGACGCCGCTCGCTCCGCTTCCGCAGGGAGCCGCGCAAGGCGAAATCGCCGTCGCCGTGGTCGGCGCGCACCTCTCGGGCATGCCGCTCAACGGCGAACTGACATCGCTGGGCGGGCGCTTTCTGGAAAAGACCGCGACCGCGCCCGACTACAAGCTGTTTGCGCTGGCCGGAACGAAGCCGCCCAAGCCCGGCCTGCTGCGTGTCGCAGCCGGCCAGGGTGCCGCGATCGAGATCGAGATCTGGGCTTTGCCCGCAGCCGGGTTTGGCCAGTTTGTCGCCGCCATTCCCGGGCCGCTGTCGATCGGCACGCTGGCCCTGGCGGATGGGCGGGGCGTGAAGGGATTTCTGGTCGAAGCGGAAGCGGTGTCGGGCGCGGAAGACATTTCGGGATTCGGCGGCTGGCGCGCCTTCGCAACCCGCGCCAAGGCCTGACCAAGCCGCCGCTTTGCCGCCTGAAGCGGCATTAAGCGAGTAAAATAGGCAAAATCCGGCGCTTGCATACGCGCGCAGCGTCGATAGCGCGGCTTTTCGCTGGCACAGCGATTGCAAATCCCTGTCGAGATAAACAGGGAGTTTTTCATGATCCGCCGCCGCGACTTCATCATCGGCACCGGTGCCGCTGCCGCCGCCAGTGTCACGGGTGCCGGCATCGTCCGCGCCCAGCAGCCCA
>LNFM01007470.1_pt1 | contig 17125 bp, 11 predicted proteins | sample 596031 | NCBI WGS metagenome assembly LNFM01 (sample SAMN04254537, study PRJNA301005) | activated carbon metagenome | isolation source: dual media filters at the Ann Arbor, Michigan drinking water treatment plant | place: USA: Ann Arbor | reverse complement strand
TCGTCGCCGGCGGCATACTCGAAGTACAGCCCAGGGTTGTCACCGTGCTTGCCGATACGGCAATCCGCGGCGCTGACCTTGACGAGGCGAAGGCCACCGAAGCGCTGAAGCAGGCCGAGGAAGCCCGGAAAAATGCCCAAGGCAAGCAGGAAATCGCCACCGTCGAAGCCGAGTTGGCAATGCTGGCAGCCCAGCTCGCGGCAATCCGCAAACTGCGTGGAAAGCGCTGAGCGCAGATAGCCGGAACGGCAAGGGCGGCTACGGCCGCCCTTTTGTTTTGAAGGAAGTTTTCGGCGGGCAGCACCGGTTGCCGCCCGCCTTCATGCGATAATTTTCGAATGCGATTCCAGGTTGTCATTCTCGCGGCGGGCAAGGGCAAGCGGATGAACTCCGAATTGCCCAAGGTGCTGCATCTGCTGGCCGGCAGACCGCTGCTGGACCACGTCATTGCCACTGCGCGCGAGCTGGTTGCCGAACGCATCTGTATTATCCACGGCCACGGCGGAGAACAGGTGCGCGCGGCAGTATCCGGCGACGATCTGGTATTCGCGCTGCAAGAGCCGCAGCTCGGCACCGGACACGCCGTGCAACAGGCCCTGCCAGAGCTGACCCCGGCACCGCTGACGCTGGTGCTCTACGGTGACGTGCCTCTGGTGCGTGCAGACACGCTGCGCAGTCTGCTTGAGGCCGCCGGCAAGGGCATTGCGATATTGACCGCGGTGCCGGAAGACCCGACAGGTTACGGCCGCATCCTGCGCAACAAGAACAAACGGGTGACCGGCATTGTCGAGCAGAAGGACGCCACTGTCGCGCAACGAAAAATCCGCGAAATCAACACCGGCATCATGGTGTTGCCGACGGCGAAGCTGAAGCAGTGGCTGCCGAAACTGAGCAACAGGAATGCCCAGAACGAGTATTACCTCACGGACGTCGTGGCACTGGCGGTGAAGGATCGCGTGCCGGTCACCGGTGTGATCGCGGCAAATGCCGGCGAAACCGAGGGCGTCAACAGCCGCCTGCAGCTGGCGCAGCTCGAACGCCTGTACCAGAAACGCCAGGCCGCACGCCTGCTCGAGGCAGGTGTCACGCTCGCCGATCCGGCGCGTTTCGACCTGCGCGGGACGCTCCGCTGCGGCCGAGATGTCACCATTGATGTCAACTGCGTGTTCGAGGGTTCTGTGGATCTGGCCGACGGTGCCAGTATCGGCGCGAACTGTGTACTCAAGGACGTCACCATTGGTCCTGGCACCCGCATCGAACCCTTCTGCCATCTCGATGGTGCCCGCATCGGCGCCAGCTGCCGCATCGGTCCCTACGCGCGCATCCGGCCTGGCACCCAGCTGGCTGCCGAAGTGCACATCGGCAACTTCGTCGAGGTCAAGGCGAGTGAAATGGGCGAAGCCTCGAAAGCCAATCACCTGGCCTATGTCGGTGATTCAACAGTGGGTCGCAACGTCAACATCGGCGCCGGCACCATCACCTGCAACTACGATGGCGCCAACAAGCACCGTACGGTGATCGAGGACGATGTGCACATTGGTTCCGACGTGCAGCTGGTCGCGCCGGTGCGCGTGGCGCGCGGCAGCACGGTGGGTGCCGGAACGACGGTGTGGAAAGACACGCCGGCGGGCGGACTGGTGCTCAATCCGAAAAGCCAGGAACACCGTGCCGGCTGGCAGCGGCCGCGCAAGTCATCGAAAAAATCCTGAACGGGAGCTCCATAACATGTGTGGCATCGTCGGTGCCATCGCCCAGCGCGATGTCGTCCCCATCCTGATCGAAGGCCTGAAGCGCCTGGAATACCGCGGTTACGATTCTGCCGGCATTGCGATTAACGATGGCACGTTGAAACGGCTGCGCAGCACCGGCCGCGTGGCTGAGCTTGAACGCATGGCGCAGACCGCCAGGGTCGGCGGTCCGCTGGGCATTGCCCACACGCGCTGGGCAACCCATGGTGTCCCATCGGAGCGCAATGCCCATCCCCATGTATCAGGGACGATTTCTGTGGTGCACAACGGCATCATCGAAAACCACGACGAGATCCGTGAACGGCTGCGTACCGCAGGTTACGAGTTTCTCTCCGACACCGACACCGAAGTCATCGCCCATCTGGTGCACGAACACCGCAAGTCAGTGGCCAGCCTGTTCGAGGCCGTGCAGCAGAGCCTGCGTGAACTGGTGGGCGCCTACGCCATCGCGGTGATTGACGAGGCCGACCGTGAGCACATTGTCGTTGCGCGCATGGGTGCGCCGCTGTTGCTGGGACTGGGCGAGGGCGAAAATTTCGCGGCTTCCGACGCTTCCGCACTGGTACAGGTGACACCGCGCATCGTCTACCTCGAGGAAGGCGACTGCGCCGAACTGTCGCGCGATCATATCCGCATTGTCGATGCAGCCGGCCATCCGGCCATCCGGCCCGAGCAGCGTTCTCAGCTGACGGCTGAAGCGGTCGAACTTGGCCACTATCGGCACTACATGCAGAAGGAAATCTTCGAGCAGCCGATGGCAGTGGCCAACACGCTGGAAATGGTGACCAATGCCCGTGCTGTGGTGCCCCAGCTTTTCGGCGCCGGCGCCGAAAATATATTCAATAGAATCAATGGGTTAGTGATACTTGCTTGCGGCACGAGTTATCACGCCGGTATGGTGGCGCGATACTGGATCGAAGCCCTTGCAGGGCTGCCCTGCTCGGTCGAGATTGCCAGCGAGTACCGTTATCGTGAGCCCTACAACGATCCCGATGCGCTGGTGGTGACGATTTCCCAGTCGGGCGAAACCGCAGATACGCTGGCAGCACTGCAGTATGCGAAGTTGCGCGGTCACCGGCACAGCCTGTCGATCTGCAACGTGCCGGAGTCGGCACTGGTGCGCGCATCCGACCTGCGATTCCTGACACGCGCAGGTCCCGAGATCGGCGTTGCTTCGACCAAGGCATTCACAACACAGCTCGCGGCGCTGGTGTTGCTGGCGATGGCGCTGGCCAAGCAGCGCGGGCGCCTGCCCCCGGTTCATGAAGGCGAGTTGCTGCATGCCTTGCGCCATCTGCCCTCGGCACTGAGTCACGTGCTGCAGGTAGAGCCGGCGATTGCGGCCTGGGCGGAGCAGTTTGCCCGCAAGGAACACATGCTGTTCCTGGGCCGCGGCATCCATTATCCGATTGCCATGGAAGGCGCGCTGAAGCTGAAGGAGATTTCCTATATCCATGCCGAAGCCTATGCTGCCGGCGAGCTGAAACACGGCCCGCTGGCGCTGGTGGACCGCAACATGCCGGTGGTTGCCGTGGCGCCGCGCGATGCATTGCTTGAAAAACTGAAATCCAACCTGCAGGAAGTGCGCGCCCGCGGCGGCGAGCTGTATGTGCTGGCGGACCAGGACACCCGCCTGCAAAGCGGCGACGGCGTTCACGTGATCCAGATGCCGGATCATGCCGGCCTGCTCTCCCCCATCCTGCATACCGTGCCCCTGCAGCTGCTGGCCTATCACACGGCCCTGCACCGCGGCACCGACGTCGACAAGCCGCGCAATCTGGCCAAGTCGGTCACCGTCGAATAGGCAGTCAATCGCGGTGGAAGGCGAAACCGCGAATAACACGGTTGTTTACCGGTTTTTTCCATGGTTGGAGCCGGTTTTCTGCGCCCTATGATCCGGAGCATCAGCCATAGACCGGAAAACACATGCCCACCATTGCGGTGTTCAACCAGAAGGGCGGGGTCGGCAAGACCACCACCAGTCTCAACCTGGCGGCGGCACTGGCGCTGTTGCGCAGGAATCCGGCTGCCATCGACCTCGATCCCCAAGGCCATCTGTCGCTCGCTTGCGGCCTGCGACGCGTGCCCGATGAACGCAGCATGTTTGCATTTTTTTCCGCGGGCACAGCGTTGCGGCAGCTGGTGCAGACCCTCCCTTCGGGCCTGCGCCTGATCCCAGCAGCACTGGCGCTGTCGAAGATCGATGCCTTGCATGGCCACGACCCGCTGATTGCCGGCCGCCTGAAAGCCGGACTCCAGGCATTTGCCGGTGCTGAAACCCCGGTGCTGATCGATTGCTGCCCGATGCTGTCGGTGCTGACGCTCAATGCGCTGGTGGCTGCGGAGCGCGTGCTGATTCCCGTCTCCGCTGATTACCTGTCGTTGCAGGGGGTGCACCGACTGAACGCGGCACTGGACGTGCTCGAAAAGAAACTGGGACGCTGTTTCGAACGCAGGATTGTCGTCACCCGTTTCGACGCGCGCAGACGCATCGCATTTGATGTCTACGACCGGCTGCAGCAGCGTTTCGGTACGGCAGTCTGCAATACCCGCATTGCCGAAAACGTCAGCCTTGCCGAAAGCCCGCTGCATGGCAGGAACATCTTCGAGTTTGCACCGCAGAGCCCGGGAGCGCGGGATTACCGTTTGCTGGCGCAGGAACTGGTTGCCGCAGGATTTTTTGATCCGGCGCTTGCCGCGCCGCCACCCATGACAGCCGCAACTGCGGCAGCCGCAGCCTGACGACCTAGTTGTTCCGTCGCGGCTTGCGCCCGGCGCGGAAGGCCAGCGGATCGTAGGCCCACCGCGGCAACACGTGCATCAATCGTGTGATCACCGCCATCTGCCAGGGCAGTACCGCGTGGGTTTTCCGGGCATCGATGATGCTGGCAATTTTTTGCGCAGCCGTTTCCGCCGTCATCATGAAGGGCATGCGATAGGGATTGACTGCGGTCATCGCCGTGGCGATATAGCCCGGGCAGATCGTGATCACGGTGATGCCGCTGCCGCGCAGCTCGACGCGCAGGCTTTCCAGGTAATTGATGGCCGCGGCTTTGGAGGCCGAATAGGCGCCTGCACCCGGAATGCCGCGGTATCCGGCGACACTGGCGATGCCGACCAGCACGCCATGGCCGCGCTCGCGCATGGCTGCGACATGAGGTTGGAAGGTGTGCACAAGGCCGAGGACGTTGGTGTCGAAAACTTCGCGGAAGGCCTGTTCATCCCCGGGCTCTTCGGTCAGCGTGCCGACACTGACACCGGCATTGGCGATGACGACGTCCGGCAGGCCATGTTGTGCAGCAGCGGCAGCGGCCGCATCGCGCATGGCTGCGGCATCACGGACATCGGCAGCGTGTGCCGAACAGAGCCCCGGATATTCAAGGGCCAGCATGTCCAGGGCTGCGGCACGGCGGGCGAGCAGTGCTACCGGAATTCCGCTGCGGGCGTAATGACGGGCCAGTGCGGCACCCAGTCCGTCGGAGGCCCCGGTAACCAGTACTGCGCCATGTGGACGGGCCGGCATCAGGGACCGGATGCCGGTTCAGCGCAGAGCGGCTTCGCTGCGCACCTTCTGCACCAGTCCGTCGATGATGGCGACGAGGCTGTTCAGCGACTCGGCCATGTTGCCGGAGGTCAGATAGCGGCCGTTGACCACCAGTGAAGGCGTGCCCGAGACCTGGTAAGCCCGGGTCAGTTTTGCCGCTTCTTCTACCTTGCGCTGCACTTCCGGCGAGTTGTAGGCCTGTTCCCAGCGTTCGCGATCAATGCCGTTGCGCGTTGCCCAGGCCGACATCACCTCCGGCTTGCTCATATGCAGCTCCTCGACATGGTAGCCGTGATAGACACGCTGATGCAGGCGGTCGGCCTCGCCCAGTGCCTCCAGCGTGTAATAGATGCGCGCATGCGGTGCCCAGCTGTCGCGCAGTATCGCCGGAATCCGGCGGATCACGACGTCAGCCGGCTTGCGGCTGATCCAGCGCTCCAGCGCAGGCTGAAGATTGTTGCAATGGGGGCAGCCGTACCAGAAGAAATCGATGACTTCGATGTGGCCGGGCACGGCCGGGGGCTGCGGCATGATCACCCGGTAATCGATGTCTGCCCGCACCGGCTGCTGGGCGGATGCGGGCGGGGGAAAAACCAGCCCGAGCAGACAGGCGACCCATACCGCCGTCGCCCGTTGCATGGCTATTTGCCGCCCCTGTTTTTGCGGGCCTCGGCGATCAGGCCATCGACCACCTGGAAAAAGCGCTCATAGTCGACGGTGCGGTCGACCTTGAGAGTCATCGACGGTGCCGTCAGGTATCGGCCGTCAACCACCACAGCAGGGGTTCCCGGGATGTCGTACTTGCGCGTCAGTTCGATCGAGCGCTGTGCCCTGCCGTTCACGCCGAAGGAGTTGTAGGTATCGGCGAATTTCTTGCGGTCCACGCCCTTGCTGGCCGCCCAGTCGAATATTGCGTTGGCGTCACGCAGTTGCTGCCGCTGTTTGTGCAGGGTGGCGAACATTTCATGGTGCAGCTTGTCGACCATGCCCAGCGCTTCGATCGTGTAATACGCACGTGTCATCGGCACCCAGGATTCCTGGAACACGGCTGGTACGCGCCGGAACTCGACATCCGCCGGCTTGCGCTTGAGCCAGGCTTCAAGCGGAGGCTGCAGGCTGTTGCAATGCGGGCAACCGTACCAGAAAAACTCCAGCACTTCGATCTTGCTGCCGCTGTCGGTCGGCTGTGGCGGCTGGACCGGTGAATAGTCCTTGCCCGGGGTCAGCTGGGCTTGGGCGGACGCAAAAAAGAGGCCGAGGACGGCAGCGGCGAACACGCGCCGGGAAATGAGGATCAATGACATGGCTGCTCCGGTGAAGTGTGTTATTTGTCTGCGTCGCGCACCTTGATCAGCGTGGTGTCGATGCCATTCTTCTTCAGAGTGTCGCGGGTGCGGTTCAGTTCCTCGACATTGCCGTAGGGTCCGAGGCGCACCCGGTGCCATACACCGCGATCGGGCAGGGTCGTGGTCTGGATCGAAGCCTGTACGCCGATCAGCGCCAGCCGCGCCTTCAGGTTGTCGGCATCCGGTGCATTCTGGAAGGCGCCGGCCTGCAGGTAGAAGGACTCCTTCGCGGCAGCCTTGGTTTCGCGCAACTGCTGGTCGGTGGCCGGCTCTTCAACACCGGGCAGTATCTTGTAGAAGTCGAAACGGGGTTTGTCGTCGGCCGCCGGTTTTGCCGTCTTGTCCTGCAGCCTGGCCGGATCGGGCGCAGCGGCCTTGGCCGGATCGGATTTGGCTGGAGGGGTTTTCGGCTGAAACGGCGTGGGCATCTTGTTGATGTACCAGGCAACACCCAGCGCAATGCCCAGTCCCAGCACGAGTCCGATCAGAATGCCGATGAACAGCGATCCCCCGTTGCCGCGGGAACCGCCTTTGCGGTCATTGCCTTTGTAATCCCTGCTCACGCGCGCATCTTACATTTTTTCGGGTGCGCCCACACCCAGCAGCGCGAGCCCGTTCTTCAGCACCTGGCGCACCGCCAGCGCCAGCGCGAGCCGGGCCTGTGTCAGTGCCGCATCTTCGACGATGAAACGTTCGGCGTTGTAGTAGCTGTGGAATTCGCCGGCGAGGTCTTTAAGATAAAAGGCGATGTTGTGCGGGGCGAGGTCGCGGGCCGCACCTTCGACGATTTCCGGATATTCCAGCAGCCGCTTCAGCAGTGCCGTTTCGTGTTCGGAGACCAGAGGGGCCGTGTCGGCTACGGCAAGGCCAGCCGCGTCGCCGCCCCACTGTGCCAGCACGCTGCAGACGCGCGCGTGGGCATACTGGATGTAATAAACCGGATTGTCGTTGCTCTGCGATTTCGCCAGGTCAAGATCAAAGTCGAAATGCTGGTCGCTTTTGCGCAGCACGTAGAAAAAACGCGCGGCATCGACACCGACGTCGCCGTAGAGTTCCTCGAGGGTGACGAAGTTTCCACTGCGTTTGCCCATGCGAACAGGCTCGCCGCCGCGGAACAGCGCCACCAGCTGGATCAGCGGCACTACCAGTTTCGCAGAGTCGCCGCCGAGCGCGGTGATTGCCGCTTTCACCCGCGGGATGTAACCGTGGTGATCGGCCCCCCAGACATCGATGATGCAGTCATAACCGCGCGCGAGTTTGTCGGCGTGGTAGGCGATGTCGGAAGCAAAATAGGTGTAGAGGCCGTTGTCGCGGAGGACCACGCGATCCTTGTCGTCGCCGAAGTCCGTGCTGCGGAACCAGGTGGCGCCATCCTTTTCGTAGAGGTGGCCGGCGGCCTGCAGGCGTTCCAGCGTGGCGGCGACCTTGCCGTCGGTGTACAGCGACTGTTCGGAGTACCAGCGATCGAAGGTCACGCCGAAACGCTCGAGCACATCACGGCATTCGTCAAGCTGGCGAGTGAGTACCTGGTCGAGTACCCCGCGGAGCGCGTCGCCGAGCAGGGATTTCATGTTGACAATCAGCGCGTCCATGCGCATTTCCTGCAGCGTCTCGGCCTGCTCCGGTGTTTCGTCGCCGTGCGCCCGAGGCAGTCCCGCAAGCACCGACGCTGCATCGCGTTCGAATGCCTTGCCCTGCTGCGCGCGCAGTTCACCGGCGCGCTGGCGCACGTATTCACCCTGATAACCATTGGGCGGAAACCCGACCGCAATGCCGCAGTCTTCCAGGTAACGCATCCATACCGACACCAGCAGGATATCCATCTGGCGGCCGGCGTCGTTGACGTAGAACTCGCGGTCGACGGTGTAACCGGCAGCGGCGAGGATCGCGGCGAGGCTGGCACCGTAGGCCGCACCACGGCCGTGGCCGACATGCAGCGGTCCGGTGGGATTAGCCGACACGAACTCGACCTGGATTTTTCGTCCAGCGCCGGCGTTGCCATGACCGTAACGTTCGCCGGCGCCGAGTATGCGCTCGACCACGCGCTGTTTGTAGGCACGGGTGAGAAACAGGTTGATGAAACCGGCGCCGGCGATTTCAGCTTTCTCCAGATCCGGCGAAGCGGGCAGCGCATCGAGTATCTGCTGCGCGATCACGTGCGGATTGGCGCGTAGTTCCTTCGCCAGTTGCATCGCGATGTTGCAGGCAAAGTCGCCATGCAGGACCTGTTTCGGGCGGTCGAGGATGATCGCGGCCTGGGCTGCCGGTGCGACCCGCGCCAGTGCCTGGCGGAGCAGGCCGCTGAGCAGGGTTCGGGCGTCGGTGAATATGGGGGGCGTCATCGGAGCGTCAGAGGCGCCCGGCGGTGGATGCCGGCGGGTCTCGTTCAAGTGCCTGTTTTGGCAGCGGTTTTGTCTGCGGAAAAGTGGCGGATTCTAACATGGCGGCCGTGCGCACACTCACAGTTCCGCCGGATCTACGTCGAGGGCCCAGCGCGCTGCCGAGCTGCCGGCAGCAGCCAGCTGCGGGTGCCAGGCATTGAGGAAGGCGCGCAGCTCCGTGCGGGACGAGGACTGCAGCAGCAGGTGCGCGCGTTCACGGCCGGCCTTGCGCATCATGCCGGCCGGCACCGGGTCGTAGACCGCGACTGCGGGGGTGATGCGACGCGCGAGTTGCGCAGCCTTGTCGAGAAATTGCAGGGCGAGATCGATGTTGCGTGCTTCCGCCCGCAGCACCGCCTGGTGCACATAGGGCGGAAATTCTGCCTGGCGGCGCTCGGCGAGCAGTTCACGCGCGAAAGCGTCGAAATCCTGGTTGCGCAGGGCCGCATAAAGCGGATGGCCGGGAAACCGGGTTTGTACCAGCACCTGGCCGCGGCTGTCACTGCGCCCCGCCCGTCCGGAGACCTGGGTGAGAAGGGCATAGAGCCGTTCCGGTGCGCGGAAATCGCTGCTGTACAGCATGCTGTCGGCATTGACGATGCCCACCAGGTTGAGTTGCGGAAAATCATGGCCCTTGGCGAGGATCTGGGTGCCGACGAGGATGTCGACGGCGCCTACGCGGATGCGTTCACGCATGTCCGGCCAGGCATTCCTGCGCCGCGTGGTGTCGCGGTCGATGCGCAGGATGCGCGCTTTCGGGAAATGCTGCGCCAGGGCAGCCTCGATCCGCTGCGTGCCCTGCCCGACCGGGGCAAGATCGGCATTGCCGCAATCGGGGCATACGGCCGGTACTGCGCTGTCGTGCCCGCAGTGGTGGCAGCGCAGGCGGCGGTCGCGCAGGTGCAGCACCAGCTTGGCGGAGCAGCGCCTGCAGTCCGATGTCCAGCCGCAGCCGCCGCAGACCAGCACCGGCGCATAACCGCGGCGATTGATGAACACCATGCTCTGTTCGCCGCGTTCGATGCGGGTCCTGATGGCCGCGATCAATCGCCCTGACAGGCCGTCGGCCGGCTGATCCTGCTGCAGGTCGATGCAGTCGATCTGCGGTGGCAGGGCGTGGATGCGTTGCGACAGCCGCAGCAGCCGGTAGCGACCATCGACGGCATTGCGATAGGTTTCCAGTGCCGGCGTTGCCGAACCCAGCACCACCGGCACGCCGGACTGCCGGGCGCGGACTACGGCGAGGTCGCGCGCCGAATAACGGAAACCTTCGCTCTGCTTGAAAGAGCTGTCGTGTTCCTCGTCGACGATGATCAGTCCCGGTGCCGGTAGCGGTGCAAATACCGCCAGCCGCGTGCCGAGGACGATGCGCGCTTTACCGCTGCGTGCGGCTTCCCAGTGGGCGGCGCGTTCGCCGTCGGCGAGGCCGCTGTGCAAGGTGGCGACAGTCGTCCCGGGGAAACGGGTGACGACCAGCGACTGCAGCTGGGGTGTGAGGGCGATTTCCGGCACCAGCAGCAGTGCCTGGGTATCGCGGGCGAGTGCAGCGGCGATGGCATGCAGATAGACCTCGGTTTTGCCGCTGCCGGTAATGCCCAGCAGCAGTAACGGCTGATAATGCCCCAGGGACGACAGGATGGCGTCGACGGCTGCGGCCTGTTCGTCATTGAGCGGAGGACCTGCCACCGGCCGCGAGGCATCCGTCAGGGAGAGCGGTTCCGGCACAGCCGCCCGCACCCAGTCCTGCGTGATGAACGCCTGCAGAGCCTTGCGCATTGCCGGGCTGTCGGTGATTGCTGCATGTGGGATTACCGGGTTGCCGCGCAGCAGCGACAGCAGCCGGTGCTGTGAACGTATCCGCGGCGGCAAGGTCGAGGCATCGATAGCAGCGCCCGCCGGGGTCAGTGCGTAAGCTGCCGGGGGCTGGTCGCGGCTGCGCACCCGGCGCAGGGCGGCGGGCACGGTGGCCATTACGGCCGCGCCAAGCGGATGTACGTAATAATCCGCGGCAAACCCGAGTAGCTTGAGGTCGGCCTTGCCCAGCAGGGGTTGTTCGTCCAGCACGCGTATCGCGTGTTTCAGTCCGGCGGGCGGAACGTCACTGTGCGAGGGCTTTTCGACAATGATGCCGATCAGCCTGCGGCGCCCGAAAGGCAGCAGCACACGGCTGCCAATCCTTGCGGCAGGATCATCGCAGCGATAATCGAACAGCCGCGCGACCGGAACATCCAGAGCGACACGTATCAGGCTCATGTCCCTGCGGCTCCGGACGGGATTGCAAGTTCGGCCAAGGATTCAAAATGACGGCCAACTGCTTTGCAGCCAAGGATTTTTGTTGTCACTGGGCTGTGGGTAAGTCTGTTGATCAAATCCCCGTCGCGGCAGCTGGCGTCAAGCCGGTTGATGTCCGGAGAGGTTGCCGGATCAGCAAATAAGTAAAAATATCAATAAAAACAAATGTTTGCAGAAAAATGATGATCGCCGAGGCTTTTGACGGAGCGGGCAATCACCTCTAAGTCCTTGCTGTGCATAATCTTTTTATGACGGCGCAAGGGGCTGCACGGATCAGTGATAGGCCGTGCTCAACTCATGTACGGCATCCACCAGTGCCCCCACATGTTCCGGTGGTGTGAATTGCGAAATGCCGTGACCAAGATTGAACACATGGCCGGTGCCTTTGCCGAACTGCTCCAGAACCTTGCCGACTTCGTTGCGGATCGTTGCTGGATCGCTGAACAACACGGCCGGGTCAAGGTTGCCCTGCAGCGCGACCCGATTGCCGATCCGCTGCCGCGCGGCATTGAGGCTGACTGTCCAGTCCAGCCCTACGGCATTGCAGCCAATACCGGCAATGTCCTCCAGCCACAGTCCGCCGCCCTTGGTGAACACGATGTTCGGCACCGGCTCGCCATTCCATTCGCGGTGCAATCCGGCGACCACACGCCGCAGGTATTCCAGCGAAAATTCGCGGTAAGCGGCGTCGGACAACACGCCACCCCAGGTGTCGAATACCATGACCGCCTGCGCACCGGCTTCGATCTGCGCGTTGAGGTAAGCGATCACTGCGCGGGCATTGATGTCGAGCACATGGTGCAGCAGGTCGGGACGCGCATAGAGCATGCTTTTTATGGTGCGGAAATCATCACTGCCGCCGCCTTCGACCATGTAGCAGGCCAGCGTGTAGGGGCTGCCTGAAAATCCGATCAGGGGCACGCTGCCGCCGAGGGCGCCGCGGATCTGTTTCACGGCATCCAGCACATAGCCCAGATTTTCCCGCGGGTCCGGCACGCGCAGTGCATTGATGGCGGCCTCGTCACGCAGTGGCCTCTCAAACTTAGGACCTTCTCCCTCGGCGAAATAAAGCCCTAGGCCCATCGCGTCGGGCACAGTCAGGATGTCCGAGAAAAGGATCGCTGCATCCAGTTGGAAACGCGCCAGCGGCTGCAGGGTGACTTCGGTGGCGAAATCGGGATTTTTGGCGAGGCCGAGGAAACTGCCGGCGCGTTTGCGCGTGGCATTGTATTCCGGCAGATAACGTCCGGCTTGGCGCATGATCCAGATCGGCGTGTACGGCACCGGCTGACGCAGCAGCGCGCGGATGAAGGTGCTGTTCTTCAGAGCCGCCATTTAGCGCGGCAGCTCGCTGGATCCCGTCAGGAATTCGTCAACGGCGCGGGCGCACTGCCGCCCTTCGCGAATGGCCCAGACCACGAGTGACTGGCCGCGGCGCATGTCGCCGGCCGCAAACAGCTTGTTCACCGATGTGCGGTAGTTCTCGGTATCGGCTTTGACGTTGCCGCGGCCGTCCTTTTCGACGCAGGACTGTTCCAGTAGTCCTGCCGGCACCGGGCCGAGGAAACCCATCGCGAGCAGCACCAGATCGGCTTTCAGCGTGAACTCGGAGCCTGGTACTTCCTGCATCCTGCCATCCTTCCATTCAACGCGCGCAGCGACCAGTTTCTCGACCTTGCCGTCCTTGCCCTCGAAACGTTTGGTGGCCACTGACCAGTCGCGCTGGCAGCCTTCCTCATGCGAGCTCGAGGTGCGCAGCTTGACCGGCCAGTACGGCCAGACCATCGGCTTGTTTTCCTTTTCCGGGGGTTGCGGCAGCAGTTCGAACTGGGTCACCGAAGCAGCGCCGTGGCGGTTGGAGGTGCCGACACAGTCGGAGCCGGTGTCGCCGCCACCGATGACAATGACGTGTTTGCCGGTGGCCTTGATCTGGCCGGCAACCTTGTCGCCCGCGACCACCTTGTTCTGCTGCGGCAGGAACTCCATCGCGAAGTGCACGCCGGCGAGTTCGCGGCCGGGCACCGGAAGGTCGCGCGGCTGCTCTGCTCCGCCGGCCATCACCACGGCGTCGAATTCATCAACAAGCCTCTGCATCGCAAGATTGCCGCCGACATGCTGTCCGGTGCGGAACTCCACGCCTTCGGCGCGCATTTGCTCGACCCGGCGGTCAATCAGTTGTTTCTCCATCTTGAAATCGGGAATGCCATAACGGAGCAGGCCGCCGGCGCGATCGGCCTTTTCGAAGACCACCACGTCATGGCCGGCACGCGCCAGCTGCTGCGCGCAGGCCAGGCCGGCGGGTCCGGATCCGATCACGGCGACGCGTTTCCCGGTCTTTTTCGCAGGCGGTTGCGGTACGATCCAGCCGGACTCCCATCCCTTGTCGATGATGGCATGTTCGATCGACTTGATGCCAACCGGGTCGTTGTTGATGTTGAGCGTGCAGGCCGCCTCGCAGGGGGCCGGGCAGACCCGGCCGGTAAACTCGGGGAAATTGTTGGTCGAATGCAGGGTGTCCAGCGCGCGCTGCCAGTCATGTTTGAAGACCAGGTCGTTCCAGTCCGGAATGATATTGTTGACCGGGCAGCCGCTCATGCAGAACGGCGTGCCACAGTCCATGCAGCGCGCACCCTGGACGCCAGCAGCCTCGTCAGTCAGGTGGTGCACGAATTCACGCCAGTGCTTCAGCCGCTCCTGCGGCTTTTCGGCCGCTTCGTGCAGCCGTTCGAATTCCAGAAACCCGGTTACTTTTCCCATAGCTGTATTGCCCCTGAAACATCAGGCCCGTGCAGGGCCGAAAGTCGTGGTTCCATTCAAACTGCGGTAACGTCAGGCTGCGATTTTTTTGCCCTTCGCTGCGAGTTCTCCGAGTGCACGCCGGTATTCATTCGGGAAAACCTTGACGAACTTGCCGCGGGCAGCTGCCCAGTCCTCAAGAATTTTCTGGGCGCGGACGCTGCCGGTGAGCCGGTGATGATTTTCGATGAAACGCCTGGCCAGAGATTCATCGGTTTCACCCATGTGCCAGATGTCGCGGGACACCTTCGCATCCTGTTCAGCTTCGGTGAGAAGCGGCTCAAGCTGTACCATGGAGGCGTTGCAGTAGGACGCGAAACTGCCATCCTCGTCGTAGACGTAGGCGATGCCGCCGGACATGCCGGCAGCAAAGTTGCGTCCGGTGCTGCCCAGCACGACGACCGTGCCGCCAGTCATGTATTCGCAGCCGTGGTCGCCGACACCCTCGACCACGGTATGCGCCCCCGAGTTGCGCACGGCAAACCTTTCGCCGGCGACACCGCGGAAATAGGCTTCACCCGCGATGGCGCCGTAGAGCACGGCATTGCCGGTGATGATATTCTGCCCGGCGTCACCGCGGAATTTCGGGGAGGGCTGCACGATGATGCGGCCGCCGGAAAGGCCCTTGCCGCAGTAATCATTGGTGTCGCCGATCAGTTCCAGCGTGATGCCGCGCGACAGGAACGCGCCGAGGCTCTGTCCAGCGGAACCGGCAAAACGTACACGGATGGTGTCATCAGGCAGCCCGTCATGGCCATAACGTTTGGCGACCATCCCGGAGAGCATGGTGCCCACCGTACGGTTGATGTTGCGGATCGGCATTTCGATGGTGACTTTTTCGCCGTGCTCGAGTGCCTGACCGGCAAGTTCGATCAGGCGGTGATCCAGCGCTTTGTCCAGTCCGTGGTCCTGGGACTCGGTATGGAAACGCGCGACCTCGGGCCCGACCTGGGGCTGATGGAAAATGCGGCTGAAATCGAGGCCGCGCGCTTTCCAGTGCTCGATACCTTTGCGGGTGTCCAGCAGGTCCGACCGCCCAATCAGGTCGTCGAATTTGCGCACGCCCAGCCGCGCCATCAGTTCGCGGATTTCCTCAGCGACGAAGAAAAAGTAGTTGATGACGTGTTCGGGTTTGCCCGAAAACTTCCTGCGCAGCACCGGATCCTGGGTGGCAACGCCGACCGGGCAGGTGTTCAGGTGGCATTTGCGCATCATGATGCAGCCCTCGACCACCAGCGGAGCGGTCGCAAAACCGAATTCGTCGGCGCCGAGCAGTGCGCCGATGACGACGTCACGCCCGGTTTTCATCTGGCCATCGACCTGCACGGCAATGCGGCTGCGCAGGCGGTTCAGCACCAGCGTCTGCTGGGTTTCGGCAAGGCCGAGTTCCCACGGCGTGCCGGCATGTTTGATCGACGACCAGGGGCTCGCGCCGGTGCCACCGTCGTGTCCGGAAATGGTCACGTGGTCGGCCTTGGCCTTTGTCACCCCGGCGGCGACGGTGCCGACTCCGACTTCGGACACCAGCTTGACGCTGATCGAAGCGGCCGTGTTGCTGTTCTTGAGGTCATGGATGAGCTGGGCCAGATCCTCGATCGAGTAGATGTCATGGTGCGGCGGCGGCGAGATCAGCTCTACCCCCGGCGTTGAATAACGCAGCTCGGCGATGTACTCGGACACCTTGCGGCCGGGCAACTGGCCGCCCTCGCCGGGTTTGGCGCCCTGCGCCATCTTGATCTGGATCTGCTCGGCGCTGGCCAGGTATTCGGCGGTGACGCCGAAGCGGCCCGAGGCCACCTGCTTGATCTTGGATTTCAGTGAGTCGCCGGGCTGCAGTACGATGTCGTGTTCAATGCGGCCCTCGCCCAGGCGAGAGGCCAGGGTTTCACCGGCCTGCACCGGGGCGAAACGACGGCGGTCTTCACCGCCCTCGCCGGTATTGGATTTGCCGCCGAGACGGTTCATCGCCACCGCAAGTGTGGTGTGGGCTTCGGTCGAAATCGAACCCAGCGACATCGCGCCGGTGGAAAAGCGTTTGACGATCTCCGCCGCCGGCTCCACTTCCTCGATCGGCACCGGCGAGCAGCGGTTGAAGCGGAACTCGAACAGTCCGCGGAAAGTCATGTGCCGCTTCGACTGGTCGTTGATGATGTCGGCGTATTCGCGGTAGGTCGTCGCGCTGTTGGCGCGGGTCGCATGCTGGAGCTTGGCAATCGCGTCAGGTGTCCACATGTGGTCTTCACCGCGCACCCGCCAGGCGTATTCACCACCGGCATCCAGCGCGCCGGCAAGGACGGGGTCGCCGCTGAATGCGCCGAGGTGGGTACGGATGGCTTCCTCCGCCACTTCGAACAGCCCGATGCCCCCGACATTGGACGGCGTGTCGTGGAAATACTTGTCGATCAATGGCGTCGATAGGCCGATGGCCTCGAATATTTGCGCGCCGGTGTAGGACATGTAGGTGGAGATGCCCATTTTTGACATCACCTTGCGCAACCCCTTGCCCACCGCTTTGACGAAATTCTTGATCGCCTTGTGGCCATCGACCTTGGCGCCGAGCTGGCCGGCGTCCGCCATCTGCAGGATGGTTTCCAGTGCCAGATAGGGATGCACGGCTTCGGCGCCGTAACCGCCCAACAACGCGAAATGGTGCACTTCGCGGGCCGAACCGGTTTCGACGACCAGGCCTGCACTGGTGCGCAGCCCCTTGTCGACGAGATGATGATGAATCGTCGATAGCGCCAGCAGTGCCGGAATTGCCACCTGCTCGCGGTCGATGCGGCGGTCGGAAATGATCAGGATCGAGTAACCGGCCCGCACCGCATCTTCTGCCTGGGCGGCAAGGCTGGCAAGGCGGGCCTCAATGGCTTCCTTGCCCCAGGCCACGGGATAGGTGATGTCCATCTCGCAGGACTTGAACTTGCCGTCAGTGTAGCTCTCGATGTTGCGGATTTTTTCCATCTCGTAGAAATCGAGCACCGGCTGGCTGACTTCGAGTCGGATCGGCGGATTCATTTC
>LNFM01007469.1_pt1 | contig 17126 bp, 12 predicted proteins | sample 596031 | NCBI WGS metagenome assembly LNFM01 (sample SAMN04254537, study PRJNA301005) | activated carbon metagenome | isolation source: dual media filters at the Ann Arbor, Michigan drinking water treatment plant | place: USA: Ann Arbor | reverse complement strand
GTGTTGAGGTCGTTCTTCTCGTACCAGGTGGCGGTCGGAAGCACGATGTCGGAATAGACGCAGGTGGTGGACATGCGGAAGTCGAGCGTCACCAGCAGGTCCAGCTTTCCTTCCGGCGCATGCTCGTGCCAGGCCACTTCCGCCGGCTTGGCGCGGCCTTCGACGCCGAGGTCCTTGCCGAGGACGCCATGCGTCGTGCCGAGCAGATGCTTCAGGAAATATTCATGGCCCTTTCCCGACGAGCCGAGCAGGTTGGAGCGCCAGACGAAAAGGTTGCGGGGCCAGTTCTTCGGATTGTCCGGATCTTCGCACGACATCCTCAGCGTGCCGTCCTTTAGCGATTTGGCGACGTAGTCCTTCGCTTCCAATCCGGCGGCTGCGGCATTCTTGGCTACCTCAAGCGGATTGGTTTCGAGCTGCGGCGCCGACGGCAGCCAGCCCATGCGCTCGGCGCGGACATTGTAGTCGATGATCGCCCCGTCCCACGGCCCGTCCGGGGCGGTTGGAGAGACGAGGTCGGCGACATTGACGGTCTCGTAGCGCCATTGATCGGTGTGCGCGTAGAATGCCGATGTCGAGTTCTGCTGGCGCGGCGGCCGTCCCCAGTCGAGCGCGAAGGCGAGAGGCGCCCATCCGGCCTGCGGACGCAGCTTTTCCTGCCCGACATAATGCGCCCAGCCGCCGCCTGACTGGCCCACGCAGCCGCACATCACCAGCATGTTGATGACGCCACGATAGTTCATGTCGCAGTGGAACCAATGGTTCATGGCCGCGCCGATGATCACCATCGAGCGTCCGTTGGTCTTTTCGGCATTGGTGGCGAATTCGCGCGCGACATGGATGATCTTGTCGCGCGACACGCCGGTGATCTTCTCGGCCCAGGCGGGCGTGTAGGGAACGTCGTCGTCGAGAGAACTGGCGACATTGCCGCCGCCGAACCCGCGGTCGACGCCGTAATTGGCGAGGAAGAGATCGTGCACCGACGCCACGAGGGTCTCGCCGTCCGCGAGCATCAGCCTCTTCGCCGGGACGCGCCGCTCAAGGATGCTTGCATGGTCGGTACTGGCGAAATGTTCGTGCGCGATGTTGCCGAAATAGGGGAATGCGACCTCGACCATGGCGTCCTTGATGTCGTCGAGCGACAGCCGCAGCCGCGTCTCGGCTCCGGAGCTCTCCTTTTCCTCGAGGTTCCATTTTCCCTCCTCGCCCCAGCGGAAACCGACGGAACCGCGCGGCGCGACGATTTTTCCGCGGGTCTCGTCATAGGCGACGGTTTTCCAGTCGGGATTGTTGGTCTCGTCGAGCGACTTGTCGAAGTCGGCGGCGCGCAAGAGTCGGTCGGGCACGTAGGATTGGCCCTTCTTCACCAGCTTCACCAGCATCGGCATGTCGGTGTACTGACGAACATAGTCCCGGAAGTAGGTCGCCTGCCGGTCGACGTGGTATTCCTTGAGAATGACGTGGCCCATCGCCATCGCGAGAGCGGAATCGGTGCCCTGTTTTACGGACAGCCAGATGTCGCCGAACTTGGACGCTTCCGAATAGTCGGGGCAGATCACCGCGCTCTTCATGCCGCGATAGCGCGCCTCGGTGAAGAAATGTGCATCGGGCGTGCGCGTCTGAGGTACGTTTGAGCCCCACAGGATGATGAAGCCGGCATTGTACCAGTCGGCGGATTCGGGAACGTCGGTCTGCTCGCCCCAGGTTTGCGGGCTTGCCGGCGGCAGGTCGCAGTACCAGTCGTAGAAGGACATGCACACGCCGCCGATCAGCGACAGATAGCGTGAACCCGCTGCGTAACTCACCATCGACATGGCGGGGATTGGTGAGAAGCCGAAGATGCGGTCCGGCCCGTGCGTTCTGGCGGTATAGGCGTTGGCAGCGGCGATGATCTCGTTCGCCTCGTCCCATTTTGCGCGCACGAAGCCCCCATGGCCGCGCAGCCTTGTGTAGCTGTCACGCTTCGCCGGGGTTTCGACGATGCTCTTCCAGGCCGCCACCGGCGTCATCGTGGCGCGCGCCTCGCGCCACAGCTTCACCAGACGCGAGCGGATCAGCGGGTACTTCACCCGGTTGCCGGAGTAGAGATACCAGCTGTACGAGGCGCCACGCGAACAGCCGCGCGGCTCATGGTTCGGCAGGTCGGGCCGGGTGCGCGGATAGTCGGTCTGCTGCGTCTCCCATGTGACGATGCCGCCCTTGACGTAGATCTTCCAGGAACAGGAGCCGGTGCAGTTTGCGCCGTGGGTGGAGCGCACGATCTTGTCGTGCTGCCAGCGTTTGCGGTAGCCGTCCTCCCAAGAGCGGTCTTCGGACGTCATGACGCCATGACCGTCAGCGAACGGCTCGGAGACCTTGTTGAAGAAGGTCAGCCGGTCGAGAAAATGGCTCATTTACTGTCTCCGTTCGGGTGATGTTCGATTGCGGCGCTATCGCTGGGGCCAATGCATCCAGGTGCCCTGCGGCCGGGCCGGATCATTCGGCCGCTCCGGCAGCCAGGCCGCTGACGGAGGTCCTGCCCCGCTCGATGTCGTGGAGCAGCCCGCCGCGGCGCGTGTAGAACCACCAGGTGATGGCGATGCAACTGATGTAAAAGGCGAGGAACGCGTAGAGGGCGACCTCCGCACCGCCCGTCGCGGAGATCGAGGTACCGAAGCTCTTCGGGATGAAGAATGCGCCATAAGCCGCGATCGCCGATGTGAAGCCGATGATGGCCGCAGCCTCCTTGTCAGACTGCCGGGTGCTTTCCGCCGCCGGCAGGCCGGGCTCTAGCCGCGCAATCTCCTTGCGCATGATCATGGGGATCATCTGGAAGGTCGATGCGTTGCCGACCCCGCTCGCCGCGAACAGGACAAGAAAGCTCGCGAAGAAGATCGGGAACGACAGCGCCTGGCCGGTCAGCGAGATCGCATAAAGGACACCGGTGACGCCGAAGCTCATGACGATAAAGACCCAGAAGGTGATCCGCCCGCCGCCGAACCGGTCCGTCGGCTTGCCCGCCGCAGCACGCGCCAGGGCTCCGACGAGCGGCCCGAGGAAGGCGTACCGCAGCGCGTTCACCTCCGGATAGAGGATCTTCGACAGCAGCGGAAACGCCGCCGAGAAGCCGATGAAGGAACCGAACGTGCCCGTGTAGAGCCAGCACATGATCCAGTTGTGGGCGCGCCGGAAGATCACCGCCTGGTCTGCGAAGGATGCCTTCATGCTGGCGATGTCGTTCATGCCGAACCAGGCGGCGAAGGCGCTGACGACGATGAAGGGCACGAACACGAAGCCGGCGTTCTGCAGCCACAGCGTGGTGGTCACCCCATTCTGGGTCGCTGTCTGCGGATCGCCGCCAAGCCAGCCGAAGACGCCGACCGTGATGGCCAGCGGCACCACGAACTGCACGACGCTGACGCCGAGATTGCCGAGGCCCGCATTGATGGCCAGCGCATTGCCCTTCTCGGCCTTCGGGAAGAAGAAGGAGATATTGGCCATGGAGGAGGCGAAGTTGCCGCCGCCAAAGCCGCACAGCAGCGACAGCGCCAGGAAGATCCAGTAGGGCGTGTCGGGGTTCTGCACCGCGAAGCCCATGCCGAGCGCGGGGATCAGCAGCGACCACGTGGCGATCGTCGTCCACAGCCGGCCGCCGAAGATGGCCGGCATGAAGGAATAGAAGATGCGCAGCGTCGCGCCGGAAAGGCCGGGCAGAGACGCCAGCCAGAAGAGCTGTTCGTTGGTGAACGCGAACCCCACGGAGGGCAGCTTGGCCACGACGACCGACCAGACCATCCAGACCGCGAAGGACAGGAGCAGGCAGGGAACTGATATCCAAAGATTGCGTCGCGCGACGGCGCGACCGCCGTGCGTCCAGAATGATGAATCCTCGGGACGCCAATCCTGGATTGCGCCCGTGGCGGCCAGCGCGCCCTGCCGGGCGGGAGTATGGATCGGCTGCATTTCCGGAAGCTCGGGCAGCGTTGCCGCAGCCACGCCGACCGCAAGCGCCCCACGCTCCATCTGGCGGACCGCGACGTGCATCCACACCAGAGAGACGGAAGCGATCAGGAACAGCAGCCAGAAGCAACTCTGCCAGACGCCGGTCAGGTCGTTGAGCGCGCCGAAGGCAATAGGCAGGACGAAGCCGCCGAGGCCGCCGACGAGACCGACCACGCCGCCCACCGCGCCGACGCGATCGGGATAGTAGACGGGAATGTGCTTGTAGACGGCCGCCTTTCCCAGGCTCATGAAGAAGCCGAGGACGAAAGTGACGGCGATAAACCCGATCAGCCCCATCTGCGTGGAGAACGTGACGGGCCCACGGATGCCGTCGACGACATAATGCGTCGGCGGGTAGGACAGGACGAAGGTGCAGACGACGCCGACGAGGAACGTCCAGTACATGATGCGGCGCGCGCCGAACTTATCGGAGAGGTGGCCGCCATAGGCCCGGAAGATGGAGGCGGGAATCGAATAGGCCGCACCAACCATGCCGGCCGTCGTGATATCGAGGCCATAGACGCCGATGAGATAGCGCGGCAGCCACAGCGCCAAGGCAACGAAGGCGCCGAAGACAAAGAAATAGTAAAGCGAGAAGCGCCAGACCTGGACGTTCTTCAGCGGCTCCATCATTGCCATCATGGATTCGGGCTTCTGACCCGATGCGCGGCGGCGCGCGAGATCGGGATCGTCCTTCGTCATCACGAAGAAGATGACGGCCATGATCGCGAGCGCGGCCGCCCAGATCAGCGCCACCGTCGTCCAGCCGTAGGCGACCATGATGACAGGCGCGGTGAATTTAGTGACCGCCGCTCCGACGTTGCCGGCGCCGAAGATGCCCAGAGCAGTCCCCTGCCTTTCCTTCGGAAACCACTTCGCGACATAGGCCACGCCGACAGAGAAGGAGCCGCCCGCGATGCCGACCCCAAGCGCGGCGAGAAGGAAGGTGGGATAGTCGTAGGCAAAAACCAGCAGCGCTGTCATCACCGCCGCAGACAACATGGTGAGCGTGAAGACGACGCGCCCGCCATACTGATCCGACCAGATGCCGAGCGGCAGGCGGATCAGAGATCCGGTCAGGATCGGCGTGCCGACCAACAGGCCGAACTCCGTGTCGCTCAGACCCAGCTCCTGCTTGATCTGGATCCCGATGATCGCGAAGATCGTCCAGACCGCGAAGCAGACAGTGAACGAGATCGTCGACAGCCAAAGTGCCCGCGACTGGTCCCCGCGATCCACCCCTACTGAATCCTGCATCGCAACCCCCACGACAATCCGGACGCCGTCGTCCGTCTGCGCGGTAAAGGATCTGGCGGGGAGCGCATTGGGGTTGACCCAAATCAAGCCTCGTTCGGGCGCGCCGCGATTCAAGAAACTCGCCGATACACATCATCCGGCGGACGGGTTCGATGCTCGGACCTGCTTGACGGAACGCAAGAAACGAGTTGATCTTGATCAAGAACGATCGCTGCCTGAAGCGACCTGTCCGACGGGGGTTCGCGTGAGGTTGGAAGAACAAGCAGAAATGGCCAGGCTGCCGCTCTTTGCGGCAACCGATCCAGTGAAACTCGAATTGCTGTTGCGGCAATCGTTCCTTCAGCGGTTTCCGGCGCATGTCGAACTCGTCCATGAGGGCGAGCCGCCGGATTTCCTGCACCTGGTGGTGGACGGGCAGGTCGAGATTTTCTCGCGGCACGGCCGCCGCGAGACGACGATCGCGGTGCTTACCTGCAACGAGAGCTTCATCCTGGCGGCGGTGCTGACGGACCGCCCCTATCTGAAATCCGCTCGCGCCTTGACCTCCGCCCGCATCCTGATGATGCCCGCCGAACTGGTTCGGCATACGGTGGCCGAGGACGCTGGCTTCGCCCACGCGCTGATGATGGAACTCGCGCGCTCCTACCGCAATGTGGTGAAGGAGTTGAAGAACCAGAAGTTACGGTCCGGACTGGAACGGCTTGCCGCCTGGTTGCTGAGAACGGATGCCGAGCTGGGCGGCAAGGGAACGTTTGAACTGCCATACGAAAAGAAGGTTCTGGCCGCGCGAATCGGCGTCGCGCCGGAAGTCCTGTCGCGATGCTTTGCATCGCTGGTCGCCTATCGTGTGAAAGTGGCAGGCAAGACCATTACTCTCGGCGATCGGCAAGCCTTGGCCAGACTCGCACCTCCGAACCCACTCATTGACGATCCTGACACCTGACGAGACCGCGGGACGGTAAGATATCCACCGATGCGCCGGTGTCGAAGGAAATCGTGGTTTCCACCTGTCAAGGACCCGATGCGACCAGAAGCCCTGCTGCCTACCACTCGGGAAGTCCATCCTCAAGCCTGCGCGCGGGTATGCCTCTCCGGCGAAGTGCCGCGACCGCCTCGAACGACATCACGCACCACGGGCCTCGGCAATAAGCAACCACTTCCAGCCCTGGGTCGAATGCTTCCGCGCTGGCCTCAAGCTGCTAAAGCGGGACGTTGATGGCCCCTGGAAGATGTCCGAGCGCGTATTCGTCCAGTGCTCGATTGGCTTGGCAGGTATCGGCATTACGTCACGCGTCCGTCGGGCTCCTGACTGCAATATAGGAAGCCCCAAGTTCATTTTCTCATCGAATGTCGCCGCCAAGACGAACAAGATCCCACATGTCAGTGCTGGACAGGGAGACCCTTCGTGCACATTGTCATGACGATTCGTGCGGTCCCGGATCGTCGTCTTTGAGGCCGCTGAACGAACATAACGTAATCGCGGGAGCGGTGGCCACCTGAGAGGTGGCGGCGATGTTCGAACCTCTAGCCGGCTGGCTGTCCCCCGATAGGATGAAGAACGGGCTCACGATCAGCACCGGGCCCAAGCATCGAACGGAGGAGAGCCACGGAACAGTAAATCGGTCTCGACGTCTCCATGAAATAGACGGCAATCTCGATCCGGCAGGACGGTACGAGAATTTCGCGGGGCAAGTGCGCGTCCGACCCGCAACTGCTCGCGGCGCTGATCCGCAAGCGCGCACCGTATGTCCGGCGGGTCGTGTTTGAGACTGGGCCGCTGTCGGTGTGGTTCTACCATTCGCTGAGGGCAGAGGGCCTGCCGGTGATCTGCATCGACGCGCGACATGCCAAGGCCGCGCTGAACATGGCCGCGAACAAGACCGATGCGAATGACGCGGATGGCCTGGCGCATCTGGCCGAGGTTGGCTTCTACCGAGAGGTTCGCGTCAAAGGTTTCCACAGCATCCTGATCCGCACACTGATCACCGCGCGGCGCCAGCTTCTAAAAATGCGTTTGCAGATATCCAACCAAATCCGTGGGTTGATGAAGACGTTCGGCCTCATCGGCGACCGCCGACGACATGCGCCGGTTCCAGATCGAGCAGCAGGAGGACGGCGTTCCGATCACGACGATGAACAGCATTCGTGTCGGCGCTGCGCTTCCTCGTCATCCACACACTCGACCGCCTGGACCTGGCGCGTAGGCTCGTCCGGCTGGCACATCGGCGCAACCTGCCCGTGGTGCTGGCCGCGACGAGGTGGCCCGGCTGCTCAATGCCACTACGTGCCTCAAGCACCAGGCCGCGCTCTCTGTCGGCTATGGTGCGGGCCGACGCCGGCATGCGTCCGCCCGGACCAGTTCCCGGCCGCCAATACTGCGCGAAGGAGCAACGAAGCGGCCGGTCCAAATTCACGGCCGCGCCTCCCATCGACGGCTGCGCCGTCGCCCACATCGGCCGCAATTCGAAATTCCCATCGCCGTCGACGGTACCCCCGGGTTCCTTCCTCGGGCTTTCGTACGCCTGCCGGCGCCCGAAACTCGTCACGAGAATGGCCAGTCTGCTTTCGGAACGGCTTGGCAGAAAGCGATCGGCCCGCCAGCACCTCGTAATGGGTGCTCCGCGATCACCGTTCAAGAAGGCTGGGCCGGCCTCCGCTCTTTTATGGCCAACGAGGCTGGTCGTGGGCTTCGACGCCATCGCATCGCACTTCTTCTGGCTTGCCAGGCCGGGGGCTACGGTATCAAGTGGCACCAGCGCACTGCCCGCGCCGCGGCAGCCTGATCGTCTCCGGTTCCCCGCTTGCGGACTTGGTGGAGGTCGGCCTTTGAGAGCGATCTTTCCGTTCGCGCCTGAACTGAACCGCAAGGGTTGCGCCAATGATTTCCACACCTCCTTTTCCGCCGGACGTTCATGCAGCCTCGGGAGTGACCCGGCCTTTCGTAAAGATGCATGGCCTGCGCAACCACTTCGTGATCTTCGACCGACGTGTCGACAGGCGTAGCTTCAGCACTGGAGACATCGTGCGCATCTGCGACACGCATGTCGGGGTCGGTGGCGATCAGCTCGTGACGGTGGAGCCGCCGTCCACCGCCGGCAAGGCCTCTGGCGCATATGCGGCCATGCGGCTGTTCAACATCGACGGCCGCGAGGTCTCGGCCTGCGGTAATGCAACGCGCTGCGTGGCGCATCTGCTTCTGGAGGAGGCCAACCGCACCGAACTGGTGCTGGAAACGGGCGGCGGGATGCTGAAGTGCCAGCGCGTCGGCCCCATGGAGATCAGCGTCGAGATGGGACCGATGAGCACCGACTGGCGGCATTTCCCGGTAGCGCGCCAGGTCGACATGCTGCACCTGCCAGTTGCAAGTGGTCCGTTGAAAGACGGCCTGGCTGTCTGGATCGGCAATCCGCACGTGGTGTACTTCGTCGACACCCTCTCGGGGATCGACCTGACAGATCTCGGGCCTCGGATACAGAACGATCCGCTGTTTCCGGAAGGCGTGAATGTAGGCGTTGCCGAACTCGTCGATCCCCAGACGATCAAGCTCGCCGTCTGGGAGCGCCCCGGCATCCTGACCGAGGCCTGCGGCACCGGCGCCTGCGTCGCCGCGTTCGCCGCCCGCCTCAGGGGACTTTCGCAGAGCGACCGTTTCGTCGTCCATCTTCCCGCAGGACCACTGACGATCGAGCTCTCCGGCGACATGGTCGTCATGTCCGGGCCGGTCGCCCATTGCTGCCGGGGCGTCGTCGAAGTCGGCGACTGAACTCAGACGATCCGACGTCCCGCGTCGTCGAGAAGGACGCATCCGCCGGGCTCGAACCCGACATCGACGGCGTCGCCTTCGCGCATGATGCCGCCGTTGAGAATAGTGTTGGCCCGGATGGTCGTGTCCTGGCCGATATCGATCTCGTAGACCGCGCTGCTCCCCAGATAGGATGTCGAGACAACGCGTCCGGATAGCCGGTTGCCGGCTGTGGTCGAGCCCACGACCAGTTTCTGTGGACGGACCACGACCGCGACATGTTCTCCCGCCGGCATCGCCCTGGGCGAAAGGGCCCTGACCGTCTGCCCGGCGGACAGGTTAATCGTAGCGACCAGACCGTCCACGGACGCCACGACTCCGGGCAGCACATTCGCCTTGCCGAGAAAATCGGCGACGAAGGCGCTTGCCGGCGATTCGTAGACTTGCTCGGGTGACCCGATCTGCTCCACGACGCCGGCATTCATGACGACGATCTGGTCGGACATGGACAGAGCCTCTTCCTGGTCATGTGTCACGAAGATCGCGGTAATGCCGGTCGCCTTCTGGATTTTCTTTATCTCGATGCGCATCTCTTCCCGCATGTTGGCGTCGAGAGCCGACAGGGGTTCGTCCAGCAGAAGCACGGTGGGCTCGAATACGATGGCGCGGGCAAGCGCGATGCGCTGCTGCTGGCCACCGGACAATTGGGACGGCAGTTTCTTCTCGCTGCCCGGGAGGCGGACCATTTCGAGCGCCTTGCCGACCCTGCGCTTGATCTCCGGCTTCGCGACATTCCGGTATTTGAGCCCGAAGGCGACATTGTCGAAAACGCTCTTATGGGGAAAAAGCGCATAGTTCTGGAAAACCAGGCCGATGTTTCGCTTGTTGATCGGGACGTCGTCCACCCGCCGCCCGCCGATCGAAATCTCTCCGTCGGCGATATCGACCAGCCCGGCAATGGCGCGAAGAATAGTGGTCTTTCCGCACCCAGACGGCCCCAACAGGGTAACGAAGCTGCCTTTCTGGACCGACAGGGAGAAGTTGCGAACGGCGGTGAACTTGCCATAGGCGATGGCGACATCGGTCAACACGACGGTGTGTTCTTCGGCAGCCGCCTGTCCGGTTCGGGATCGTGGAGCGATTTCACGGCCGGCGGACACCCCAGCCAAGACTGGCTGAGGTGCGACCGCGGACGTCTCGCCTATGTCGTCATGCACCTTTAGAGACCCTGTCCCACTGCTTGGTCCAGGCATCTTCATTCTCCGCCCAGTAGATCGGGTCCGCGAAAGTCAGCGACGCCATCGATCCGGTCGGATCAAAAGCTGGAAGCGCGGCGATCTTGTCCGTCAGCTTCACCTTGGTGGGGTCGAGCGATGGCGGATAGTTCTGTCCCTCCGCAACCGCGATCGAGGTGGCCGGGTCCAGCATGAAATTGATCAGCTCCTCGCATTCGGCCATCGGCGAGCCTTTGAGCACGAGCATGTCTTCCATCCAGGCATAGGAGCCGGCGGGGTCGAGATAGCCGATCGGCTGCCCCTGCTGCTGCAGGGCCGCGACCCGGCCCGACCATGCGTCGGTCACCACGATTTCCCCCTTCGACAGAAGGTCCATGAGTTCCGCGCCCGAACTCCAGAACTTCTTCGCCAGGTCGCGCGTCTCGCGAACCTTTGCCCAGACCGCGTCCATATCCTGGATTGCATTGGGATCCTGGCCCGTCTGCAGCGCCGCATACCAGACGCGCGTCGTCATGTCGGCGTAGCCGCCGATCTTGCCGGCATATTTCTTGTCGGCGAGAAGGTTTGCGCCCTTTTCCTTCGCCTCCTCCGGCGTGATCACGGTGGTGTTGTAGGCAATGCCGGTGGTGCCATAATCATAGGGAACCGCCGAGAGCTTTGGCGTGATCTTGCGGAAAGGCTCGATCATCGCCTCCAGCACATTCGCCATGTTGGGAATGTTCGCCTCGTTGAGCTCCGAATTGTGCCCGCCATTCACGTACTTGATGTAGTAGTTGACGCCGGACGAATGAACGACCTGGAAATCGCCGGGTTGCGAGGTCTTGATCTTGGTGATGATTTCATTCTCGTCGCCGAATGTGCCTTGCACCACCTTGATGCCGGATTTCGCGGTGTAGGGCTGGAACGCCAGCTTGTCGATCGCCTCCTGGACCACACCGCCCCAACCGTCGAAACGCACCTCCGATACGGCCGCTAGCGCGCGGCCCATCCACGGCATCGACAGGCCGGTGGAGGCGGCCGCTGCCGCGGTCAGGGTGAGGAATGTCCGGCGGCTTATGGTGCCGTCCCGATGACGCTCGGCCAGCAGTGCCAGTCGCCTGGTGTTTGACAGTTTCATGACGTTCTCCCTTGTTGTACTACGCTCTTCTTGAACCGGGTAAAGGCTTGCAGGATCAGACCGCCGACCAGTGGAATGCCGACGGTGACAAGAATCATGACCGTGCCCAGCGCATTGACCTCGGGACTGATCGAAATCTTGAGCATGGACAGTATCTGCGTCGGCATCGTCTCGACGCCGGCCGGCCGCCAGAACAGGCTAGCAGACGTGTTGTCGAAGGAAATGGTGAAAGCCAGGAGCGCGCCGGCAACAACGGCGGGGACGAGCAGCGGCAGCGTGATTTCCCGGAACGACGACAGACGGGGAGCGCCAAGAGACAGCGCCGCTTCCTCGAAGGTTCGGCTGATGCCGACCATTCGCGCCTGGACGATCAGAACCACGTAGGGCAACGCCAGCAGGATGTGGCCGAGCACCAGGAGCCAAATCGTGCGCGGCTGGTTGACCGCCTTGATCAGCACCAGCAGCCCGACCCCCAGGATCGTTTCCGGCACCAGCGCCGGCAGGATGACCAGCGTGCTGAACGCCTGCTTTCCCCTGAACCGGAAGCGCACCAGTGCTAGCGCCACCGCTACGCCCAGCAAGGTCGTTACCGCCGCGGTCAACAGCGCAATCCACAGCGAGGTTCGGAAAGCGGCCAGCACCTGCTCATTGGAGAGCAGCCTTTCGTACCATTGCAGGCTGAAGCCCGTGAGCGGGAAACCGCCAAACATCGACGCATTGAAGGACAGCACGACTGTCGCGGCGATCGGCGCGAACATGAATATATAGACGCAGGCCGTCACCACCATGGTCAGCCGCCAGGCCCATCTGCCGTCCCGGTCATTGCGGCCCCCGCTCATCCGCCCATGCCCTTCATGATCTGCGACATGCCCATGTAGCGGGTGTAGATTGCGGCCGCCGTGCCGAGCAGGACAAACAGGACGATCGACAAGGTCGCGCCCATCGGCCAATTGAGCTGCCCCATGATCGTGTCGTAGATCAGGTTGCCGAACAGCGCATCCCGGCTACCCCCCAGCAGTTGAGGCGTAACATAGCTTCCGGCAGCCAGAACGAAGCAAAGCAGAAGTCCGGCGCCAAGCCCCGGCAGCGACAAGGGCAGTGTGACCTCTCGGAAGGCCTGCGCGCTGGTGCATCCCATGGATCTGGCGGCCGAGATCAGGGTGCGGTCGATGCTTTCGAGGCTCACATACACGTTGAGGATCATGTAGGGCAGCAGGAAATGCAGCAACCCCATGATGACCGCGCCCTCCGTGTAGAGCATCGGCAGGGGCTCCGCGATGATGCCGAGCCGGAGCATCACGACGTTGATGAGCCCTTGTTCGCCCAGAATGTGGATCCACGAAAATGTCCTGATCGTGAAGCTGATCCAGAAGGGCACGATGAGAAGCAGCAGCAGCAGCCATTTGTGCCGGAACGTCGTGGACCAGATGAAATAGGCGGGAAAATACCCGATGACGGCTCCAAGGAGGGCTGTTGTCGCGCCGACGCGAACCGTCTTCCAGAGGAAGCCGTGATAGTAGCCGTCGAAGAAAAACTCCTTCCAGTTGGCCAAGGTAAGCGCGCTGGACTCGACGCCTGCTGTGACAAAGGTGAAGAAGGTGTAGGCCGCCATGACCACCAAAGGCAGGACGAGCAAAAGGAGCAACAACACCAGGGTTGGAGCGATGAGCGCCCACGCAAGTCGGCGGTCGTAAAGTTTCCACCCTGTCGCCATGAATTCCTGATTTGTTGCCTTTGGCTGGCTCGGCGCGTGCACCGGTCCATATGGAAGCTTGGTCGATTGACGCCGGGATGTCCACCGACCGCGGCAAGATAGTCACCTCCAACGCCTCAGGCACCGAAAATTATCAGAACCAGATCGGCGGCGCTTGCCGCAGTATCCACTCCTTCTGTCAAGCTAGCCGACGATGTCTGATGTCTGTTTTCGAGATCCGACAACCTGATCGCCGCTGCTGGCCGTGACCTCCAGCGAGGCCCCGTTAGCGTCCGCTGTCAGGCAGTGGCAAAGCTGACCGCAACGTCCGCGATGGGGGCGCGAAGCTGTCTCAGCGTGGGCGGTCGCTATACCTGTACGACGAGTCCTGGATCGAACGCTTTGTTCTCAGTTTCATATCCCCGAGGATTGCAAATGATGCGTGTGGCGCCGACCCGGTAGTCGCAGCTGTCGTGGGTGTGACCGTGCACCCATAGCGCGGGCTGGAAGTCATCGATGATGCTGGAGAGGTCCGACGCATAGGCAGCGTTGAGAAGGTCTCTCTCGAACCGAGACGGGATGGACCTGGCATGCGGGAGATGATGCGTGACTACGACGGTCGGGATGGGGTCTGACGTCAGCGCAGTGTCGATGAACTGCCGCGACTGCTGATGCATGCGGAAGGCCGTCTCCGGCACGAAACGCTGCCAAGGATTCCGCTGCTTGGCGATATACCGGAAATCGTTCATGCGCTCGCGCGCATGGTGCATCCCTAGTTCCGGACTGCTCTGAATCCGAAAGTCGGTCCACAGCGTGGCGCCGAGGAAGCGGAAGCGGTCGATGACGACTTGGTCGTTCTCCAAGAAATGGACGTCCGGGATTCCTGCAGCCGCGGATTTTCCGTCCTCGAGACCTTCCTTGATCGAGCCTTTGTAGAACTCGTGATTTCCAGCGACGTAGATGCAGGGCATGGCGTGAGCGATGTGTTTAGCAAGCCAGTGCACACCGTTCGCTGGCGCACGACATAGGTCTCCGGCCATGACACATACATCAGCGTCGGGAATAGCTAGCGGCCGGCGCAGGTCGGCATATTCGAGATGCAGGTCCGACAGGATCCAGATCTTCATTGTCCTCGGTGCCCCTGAATTGTTGACAAGCTCTTCCGCCGCCGGGAACGTTCGTTTCCAGGCGCTCCGAACTGGTCGTTGCAGGTTTCGTGACAGGCTTCAGTCTGGTGACGACATCAGATGCCTCACCTCTCCAAGGATTGCGTCCAGCTTCAACCCGGCGAGCGTTTCGTGTTCGAACAGGTGTCCACTCAAATGCATGATCGTCGCCTTTTCCGCGGCAACGATCGCCTTTGCCGCCGCGTAAGCGCTTTCCAGCCTCGCATTGACCCGGGCGGCCAATTCAGGATCGAGCGCCAGGAGGGACGGAGTGTCCTGTGTGTGCCGATGCAGCAGCGGCCATTTCCGCGAGAAGCCCGCAGTCGCCTCCATGTTGAAGGCGATTACGGTGGCGCGCGCGAGGTCGCGCAGCCCGCTCCCGCCTGAACTGGCCCTGGTCGACCCGATGATCGTTTCCTCGGCGGCGCGACCAGAAAGTGTTGCGACCAGGACTGCTGTGAGCCGTTCCTCCGTCAGTTCCTCCACCCAAGACATAGCGGCCCTGGTGCAACCGCCATCTCCAGTATCGATGCTGATCTCCTCAATCGTGCCCAAACCGAGCTTGATGCGGGCCACCGCGACTGCGGATTCATGGAGCGACATCCGGAACAGAAGCATCATCGATCGAGGCCGGGTCGCGGAGCTTTCCGCAGGATTCGGCTGAGTAGCGGGCGCCTGCGCTCCTCGCGGAAAGTCGTCGTGCGCATTGCACTGTTGGCCGGGAGACCTTGCTACGATCCATCGCCAGACCCGCCGGGTTACATGACTGCTTGTTTCCGTCACAGGGGGCATGGCCATGCTCATTCCTTCCGGTAGGGGCCTCAGTGTGGGATTCGATGGGATTCGCGTGTTTCGACCAGCCTTTCGAGGAGGCGTTCCAGCCTCCGGATCGAACTGCCCGGCCAGTTGTCGGCAAGTGCTTGCAGTTCAAAATCTTCGAGCGGCGTCGCCCAGCGCACGTCGTGTCCGGTCTCGACGTAGAGACTTTCCAGGATCCGGGACGCCAGCATCTGCAGGTGTTCTGCACCCGGCGTCGGAAACTCCAGGATCCGGCATCGATCCCGCAACACGGCCGGAATGCTCGTCACCTCGTTTGCCGTCATCAGCCAGGACACATACGACAGGTCGCATTTCGCCTCGACGTAAGGATCGAACCAGCGGCTGGAGGTTTCCTTCTCGAAGAGGCCTACCAGAACATCGTGGACATTGCCGTTATGTCGGCTGTCGCCGACCTTTTCGATCTCGTCGAGGATGATCGCCGGTCCCGCGCATTCGTGGCGACGCACTGCCATCACCGGAAGGCTCGGCTCGCCCGATGCCCAACGGCGCGCCGTGCCGCCGAGCGCGCTGTCGCTTAGTCCGCCGCAGGAGACTAGTTCGTAGGGAACGCCGAGTTCCTCAATCAACCGCCTCGCGAAACGGGTCTTGCCGCATCCGGGGGGGCCGAGCAGGATGGTCGGCTTCAGGCGAACATGATCCCTGCCGACAAGGCCCTTAAGGATCTCATCGGCAATGGGAGCTGCCCAGGGAAATTCCAAGGCCAGCCCCTTCCGGACGGCGGCGAGGTCTGGCGCTACGGGCAGTGGCAGCGCACGCAGCATGAGCTTTTCGAATTCCTTGACGACGCGCTTGCCTTCGGAGGTGGTGTCGTTGCCGATCGAGGTAAACACCACGACGGTTCCGGAGACCTTTGACGGGTCAGCCGGGACGTCCCCTGCCGCCACCTCGGGTTCTGCAACGACGGGTGAGTTTTGCGTCTCCTTGGCATTCCGCAAACGAAGGAAAGCTGCCTCGAAATCTCGCTCGTAGCCGTACCGCATCTGGGCCAGCGAGCGGCGCGACGTGTAGAAGATCTCGTCCTGGAGCGTGTGGGCAATCGTTCGCGCCGTCACTGCCCAGGCGAGTGCGCGCGTCATCATGCCCGTGTCATCGGTGGCGTTGATGTCGCAGAGCGCGATCCACGCGGCTTCGCCAGCAATTGCCGCAGCCGCTTGAGAGTTGCCGAAGGCGGCGAGGTAGAGTTGGCACCGCAGTCGACAGGCGTCCACGGGCACATCCTTGACCCCTTCTGCGTGGTCGAGGGCCTTCTGGAGGCACAGCACACCGTCCTCGCTCTGCTCGACCGCCAGGTCGTCCAGGCAATTGGCGACGACTTCAAGCTCGGAACGGCGGCGTGTCCTGATCCGGCGCGACAAGCGCGTGGAATATTCCCGGATATCTTCGGTGAGCTCTTCCCGAAAGAACGCCATGCCGCGCAGCAGTTCATCCTCGGAGGGGAGATGATGTCCCTTCCTGGCAGCCGCGAGACGGCGCTCGAAATGGCGGTCGGGGGACGTTGCCTTGACCGACATCGCCTGACCTCAGGAATTAAGGTCGGAGTAGTCGGCCGGGCGACCGAGCCTGTACCAACGCGACAGCGTTCGCGCCCAAGAACGATCCTCCGACAGCAGCCAGAGATCGGATGTCCCGATCAGACGGTTCTCGCCGCCGAGCCGAGGATGGCCGGTGGACAGTCCGGCAAGGCAGGGCACTGTCGTGTTGACAAGGATCCATCGGTCGAGAATTGGCGCTTTGTCGCCTGCCATCGTCTCTGGCGGAATGCCGTGATGAATGCTCTCCATATCAGCCAGAAGTGCGCCGACCCGCGCTATCCCGTCGACGAACGCAGAGCCTTGTCCGTTGCGTTGCTTGAACAGTAACATGCGCATGCTCCGTGTCCGGCCAGGATCCGGCTTGATCGAATCCCTGATTCGGAGGAATCAGTGCGACATGCATACGGCGCCAATGGCGTGGGCGTCCAGGCGCCTGCACTGTCTCGATAGCGCCGGTTAGCTGTGGCTGGCTTTCAGGCTTTGCGTCGCGTAGAAACGCACCATGCAGGCTTCATATGATTTTCTTCGCGCCGCACGCGCGCTCCTTGACGTCAGCGCCAAGG
>LNFM01007975.1_pt1 | contig 17129 bp, 14 predicted proteins | sample 596031 | NCBI WGS metagenome assembly LNFM01 (sample SAMN04254537, study PRJNA301005) | activated carbon metagenome | isolation source: dual media filters at the Ann Arbor, Michigan drinking water treatment plant | place: USA: Ann Arbor | reverse complement strand
TCATGCTCCACTCCTCAGGGGGTGACGATGAGCTCGAAATCCTCCGTTCCTCAAGCCGCTAGTTTTGTCTCACATGTGCTGATGTCGGACAGGTTCTATGGAGCGCGCGGCACCCTTCCCAAAGACAATAGTGAGGTCGCCGATCGCATCCGAGGAATAATCACTCGGCTGGGCATTCGCAACGAGATCATTCGTAGGATGAAGCTCGGCAAGTTGCCGCGCTACACGCCTCCGCGCGACGGCTATGGCGGAAGGGCGCAGCCATGAGAACACGAACTCCAGCACGGTCTACGCAACCACGTCGCAGCGCGAACGGAGAGGACGGCCGCTGGCAAGGCGTGCCGTTTCCTTTCTCGGCGGCCGACTACGACGGATGCCAGCCGCCCCGCGCGCCGCTCATGGGCGGCGATGAGCCAGGGAGAGTTTGCGAGAACGGGGACGATCCCTGGGACCAAGCAGTTCTTCCCCTCGACACGCTCGACCTCTCCACGGTGCCGGTAGATGTCGTCCCCGAGCGCAAGTGGATCGTGCCCGACCTCATCCCCGATCGGAACGTGACCGACCTTTCCGGCGACGGTGGGCTTGGCAAAAGCCTTCTCGCCCTCCAACTGGGCATTGCCATGACGACGAAGCGCGATTGGCTCGGCACGCTGCCGGCGCCCGGCGTCGTTCTCTACGTGTCGTGCGAGGATGACCGCGACGAGATACTGCGCCGAAGGAACGCTGTGCTGGCCGGCATAGGGCTCAAGCCAAAAGACCTTCACGGGTTTTACCTGCTCGACATGACGAGCGCCGAAACGACGGAACTTGCCGGCCCCGGCAAGAATGGGAAGCTCATGCTGACGCCGCTCTATGCGGAAATCGAGAAGACCATAGCCAGAATTCGGCAGCAGCATCCGGCCGACGAGACGCGCGCTTGCGCCATCATCGACACTCGTGCCGACATGTTTGGCGGCAATGAACTCTCTCGCGTCGAGGTCCGCGCGTTCGTTCGGGCGCTGCGCAAGCTTTGCCTCGCGCATGACGTTGCGATTGTCCTTCTCTCTCATCCATCGGTCTCGGGCATGAACAGCGGCTCTGGGCAGTCTGGATCGACGGCCTGGGGGAACTCGGTACGGTCTCGGCTCTATCTGACAGCGAGGCCCGGCGAGGGCGAGGCCGAGCCGGATCTCGACCTTCGCGTGCTCTCCAACAAGAAGTCGAATTACGGTCCTCGCGGCACGGAGTTGGTGCTTCGCTGGTCGAGCGGCATGTTTCGCTCTGAGGGCCGCTCAATTGCCGGTATGGATAAAAAGACGCAGGAGCGCGCCCACGAGCAACGGTTCCTGGAGCTGCTCGACAAGCGGTATCGACAGAACTTCGTGTCGAACGCATCGTCAGGACCGAACTACGTACCCAAGCGGTTCGCCGAGATGGATCGGAGCATTACGTCCCGCCAGTTCAAGGCCGCGATGCAACGCCTGCTCGATGAGGGAGAGATCGAGAACCTGCCCTACGACAGCAAAGGCAAGGGCCGCAGTCATCTCGTTCTGACGGATACGGGAATGAGACGCGTAGGGGTTGCGTTCTAGTTCAGCGAGATAGCAGCCCAAGAAGTCCGGCCAGTCCGGTTTTTTGTTGCTTGCCGGTGCTGCTGCGTACCGGGGGAATGTCCCGAACTCTGTTGAACTGGGAGCCGGGGTCGCTGCTCGTTGATCAAGGTATTCATGATGGCGCCCGACAGCAAGTCTGAGGGCCAGTCGCGGGCCGTCCCACATGTTCTCCATTCGCGCCGAGGACGGCAGCTATCGAAGGCATAGGAGGAGAAGAGCCGCGGCCGCGAACCGTGCTTCTTGACCCAAAGCCGCCGTCATCAGCGAGCTCGCGCAAAGCTGAGAGAAAGTCATAGGCAACTTTCGAAAGGCCCCGTGGCGTGTTTTTTTGGCGAATTGATGTGGCAGTTTCCCGCTGAGGGTTCCCCTATCATTGTCTCAGGGTATTGCCGGATATCGCCTGCGCCTGCCGCAGCGCACAGTTCTTGGACCTTGAAGCGTTTTGCGCCGGAGGTCCCATGCGTGCGCTTTTCTCAATGCGATATGCGACTGCCTTCCTCGCGATCAGTACGATTGCGCTCGCAATCGCTTCTCAATCCTCAATGAGTAGTGAGCCACCTAGTAATTCTTTCGAGCAGCGAAGCAGCGACACTTCCGCCACGGCGCTGGCGAGCGTCATGCTCAGCGCTTTCGCGACCGGCATCGAACAGCGACACATCGTGAGGGCGGACGTGGGGAGCTGCACCGCTTATGGCGGACTTCCTAACGAGGACGGCGAAACCGCCGGAATGGCCTTCATTTCCGGCGGCACATTCATGATGGGCTCCGAACGCTATCGGCAGGAGGAGCGCTTCACGCACCTCGTCCGCGTGGATGGCTTCTGGATCGACCGCCACGAGGTAACGAATGCCCAGTTTGAGCAATTCGTCAATGCGACCGGCTACGTCACACTGGCCGAGCGAGGGCTCGACCCCAAAGTCCATCGCAGTACTCCCCAGGATCTGCTCGTTCCTGGATCGGTCGTCTTTATCAAGCCGACGGATCTCCAGCACGGGGGTCGGATCACGCAGTGGTGGCAATTCGTGGCCGGCGCGAACTGGCGCCAGCCGACCGGGCCCGGCAGCTCCTACGCCGGAAAGGACAATCATCCTGTGGTGCACGTCGCCCACGAAGATGCGCTCGCCTACGCGCGTTGGCGCGGTCGCAGGCTGCCTACTGAGGCGCAATGGGAGTTTGCGGCTCGCGGTGGCCGCGACGGCGAGGATGATTGGTCCAGTGCATACGACGCGGAGGGAAAAGCGATCGCCAACACTTGGCAAGGGATCTTCCCGGTTCTGAACTCTCAGGACGATGGCTACAGCGGAGCTGCGCCGGTCGGGTGCTTCACGCCAAACGGCTACGGCCTCTACGACATGATCGGCAATGTCTGGGAGTGGACCAACGACTGGTATCGGCCCGGACATTCACGCGAAGCCGTGGCCAACCCCACCGGGCCTGAACTTGTTTCCCTCCGCAGCGTTGCTCGGCAATCCCCAAGCCGAGTGATCAAGGGCGGATCGCATTTGTGTGCCGCCCACTATTGTTCGCGCTATCGCCCTGCCGCACGCCAACCGCAGGAAGAAAACCTCAGTGCAGCGCACATCGGATTTCGAACTGTGTTGAACAGACCACTTTCAGAACGGCGCTAGGAACACACGCCTGCTTTCGATTTTCGCCCTGCGAGGAGCATGTCATGACGAGCAAGTCGGGTTTGCAACAAGTGAGATGCTTCTCCTCCCTGTTCTGTCGCTTCGCTGTCCTCCTCCTCTGCTTCCCGCCCGCGAATGTGTCGGCGCAGCAGACCTTCGATCGCACGGTACTGCCAATCCAGGAGCCCCAGCGACCGACGTATAGCGAACTTGACGCGCGAAATGCCAAGGCGCCGCCTCGGTTCGAGGTCAAGGCGCCCCAGGGAGCCCCCAATGTTGTGATCGTGCTGATTGACGACATCGGCTTCGGCGGACCCAGCACATTTGGCGGTCCCATCCGGACGCCAACGATGGACTCGCTTGCGCAGTCCGGCCTGCGCTTTAACAACTTCCACACCACGGCGCTGTGTTCGCCGACGCGCGTCTCGCTCAAGTCGGGCCGCAACCACCACACTGCCAACGCAGGCTCCATCATGGAGACCGCAACGGCTTTTCCCGGCAACACCGGTCAAATTCCGAACAGCGTCGCGCCGCTTGCCGAAATGCTGCGGCTCAATGGCTACAGCACCGGCGCCTTCGGCAAGTGGCACGAGACCGCCGCATGGGAAACGAGTGTGTCGGGCCTGTTTGACCGCTGGCCCACCAAGCAGGGTTTCGACAAGTTCTACGGCTTCATCGGTGGCGAGACCGACCAGTGGTACCCGCTCATCTACGACGGCGTGATCAAAGTCGATCCACCAAGGATGAAGGACTACCACTTCAGTGTCGACATGACGAACCAAGCGATCAACTGGGCGAAAGCCCAGCAATCGATGACGCCGGACAAGCCCTTCTTCGTCTACTACGCGACCGGTGCGGTTCATGCGCCGCATCATGTACCGAAGGAATGGGCTGACAAATACAAGGGACAGTTCGATAAAGGCTGGGATCAGATCCGGACGGAAACGGTCGAGCGCCAGAAGAAGCTCGGTGTGATCCCGGAGAACACCCGTTTGGCCGAGCGGCCCGACGACATCAAGGCGTGGGACACGTTGCCAGCGGAACATCGGCGTCTCTTCGCACGCCAGGCCGAGGTGTTCGCTGGGTTCCTCGAGCACACCGACAACGAAATCGGGCGACTGAAGAAGGCGCTCGATGACATCGGCGTGCTGGACAACACCCTGTTTATCTATATCGCCGGCGATAATGGCACGAGCGCCGAGGGCGGCTTTGTCGGCATGTATAACGAGATGACCTATTTCAACGGCGTGGAGGAGAAAATCGAAGACCTCATCCCACTGATTGACAAGTGGGGCGGTCCTGAAACCTTTCCGCACATGGCGGCCGGCTGGGCAGTTGCCTTCGACGCACCCTTCAAGTGGACTAAGCAGGTCGCTTCGGACTTCGGAGGCGTGCGCAACGGAATAGTCATTCATTGGCCGAAGGGCATCAAGGAAAAGGGCGGGCTGCGTACTCAATTCGCACACGTCATCGACGTCGCCCCCACGATCCTGGAGGCCGCCGGTTTGCCGCAGCCCAAGATCGTCAACGGCACGCACCAGACGCCGATCGAAGGTACCAGCCTAGTCTACGCCTTCAACGATGCGACGGCAGCGGAGCAGCACACCACTCAGTATTTCGAGATGTTCGGCAATCGGGCGATCTATCGCGACGGCTGGATAGCACGAACCGTCCACCGCGCTCCGTGGCAGGTAACGAACCTGCCGCCGCTCACTTCTGACGTCTGGGAGCTTTATGACGTGAGGACTGACTTCAGCCTCACCAAAAACCTGGCCGTCGAGCAGCCCATGAAGCTGCAGGAGATGCAGGCCCTGTTCATGACCGAAGCTCAGAAATATCACGTGTTGCCGCTGGATGATCGGACAATTGAGCGCACAAATCCGACCCTCGCAGGCCGACCGAACTTCTTGGGCAGCCGCACCTCGCTGATGCTCTACGAAGGCATGCAAGGCATGATGGAAAATACCTTCATGAACGTGAAGAACCGGTCGAGCAAGATCACCGCAGAGCTGGATATCCCGGCTGGCGGCGCCAACGGCGCGATCCTGTCGCAAGGGGGGCGCTTTGGCGGCTGGTCGCTATTCATGACGGATGGCAAACCGACCTATACCTACAACTTCCTTGGCCTCGCGCGTTACACCGTCGCCGCACCGGAAGCGTTGGCAGCGGGGCCTGCAACAGTCATCCTCGACTTCGCCTATGACGGTGGCGGAGTAGGCAAGGGCGGCAAGGCTACACTTTTCGTGAACGGGAAATCCGTCGCGGAGGGACGCGTCGAGAAGACCCAGCCAAATATCTTCTCGGCTGACGAGACTGCCGACGTCGGCATCGATAATCAGACGCCGGTCGCCGAGGGCATCGGCATCGGACCCGAGACCCGATTCAGCGGCAAGATTAACAAGATTATCCTAGAAGTACGCTGAAGCAGGCGGCACGACATCAGTCGCGCGCGTGATGACCGTCGCGGACGCGCTGGCCTACACGTCTCACTACCGCTTCTGGCCCTTCGCGTCGGCTTGGTGTGATGTGGAGTTCGTCCGCACCTGAAGGTGAAGCAGTTGAGTGTAGGCTCGGTACCGGCGGCAGATTCTGACCCAACTCGGACACTTGGAACGTCTGGATCCCGGCGACGTGAGGCAGAATTGTAAGACGTTGAATGACGATAAATCCTTAGGGGCGATCGACGTCCGCTTATCGCAACAGAGCTGACCGTACGACAATACTTCGCATATTCTGCACGGCGGCCTACGGCGCACGATCCGAGCGAGCCTTACACACGTCGTCTCGAGCTGGCGGCCAATTTGTGCTCGAGTCTGCCTCTACGAATTCGTGCAAGAGAACTCCTTCCATTGGATCGAATTCCCGCTTCCAAGGGGCCTCCTGGATCATGCGTTGCGCGTTGTCATAGCCCGAGCGCCAGCGCGCACGGATGCCCGCCTTGCTGAAGTCGGCATCCTTCGTCTGGTCCTCGTGCTCGAGGCTTGGCGCCAGCAAACGGACGACGTGCATGCGCGTATCGCACCCTTGGGCTAACATTTCCTCGATGCGTTTGCTCTCTCGCAGCTCGGCGGGCATATGCGCGGCCAGTTCCTCAATGATGTGCCGCAACCGATGTAGTTGTTTCTGTCGAGTGATGTGGCTGGCGATCCGACTCGAATACTGGATGTCCTTGTGTCGATGCATGACCTCCCAGATCGTCCGAGGCTCGTGTCCAACTGGGTTCCACATGTGAACAGCAAAAATGAGTGAGCTGTGCCGCGGATATTCGTCGAAGATGATCTCTGCGGGTGTGTTTGAGAGAATGCCGCCATCCCAGTAGAGCTCGCCATCGATGCGAACAGCCGGGAATGCCGGTGGCAGGGCCCCCGATGCCATGACGTGCCGGACGTCCAGCTTTGCGGCCTTGCTGTCGAAGTAGCGCATCTGGCTCGTCCGCACATGCGCCGCGCCGACGGTCAGCCGCATGGCGCTCTGATTGATGAGGTCGAAGTCAACGAGGTCGGAGAGCGTCCGGCGCAAAGGTTCGGTCGAATAATATCCTGCCCGGTCTGGACCGAGATCCACGTACGGACCGCAGAACGCAAGCGGATTGGGATCGAAGAAGTTCTGCAAGCCGCTACCCAGGATCGACCAGTAGTTCATCATCTGCGCTAACGGTGGATGGCTCGGCCAGAGTGGCAAGTGGCCCCTGAGCGATACGCGATGCCAGAACTCGTGCAATGCGGTCAGTCTGCGTGCTCGATCGTTGCCACAGATCAGGCTTGCATTGATAGCGCCGATCGACGTGCCGATCACCCAGTCCGGTTCAATACCGGCGTCATGCAGCGCATGATAGACGCCGGCCTGATACGCGCCCAGTGCCCCGCCACCTTGCAGCACCAGCACCAGTTGGCCAGCGTCTCGAACGGACGCGGCGCAACTCTGGAACTTCGATTCCGGTATTAATTCGTTCATCTTCGCGCACTCCGTCGCACGTCACTGAGCCGTCCATCCGCCTTCGACAGGTAGTGCCGCACCCGTGATCGATGCCGCGCCATCCGTGCAGAGGAAAACAGCCACCGCGCCGAGTTCCTCAGTCGTCACGAAGCGGCGCGTGGGTTGGGCATGCAGGATCACTTCACGTGTGACCTGCTCCTCGGTCAGCCCCCGCGCCTGTGCGGTTTGTGGGATCTGCCTTTGCACCAACGGGGTAAGCACGTAGCCGGGGCATATCGCGTTCACGGTGATGCCGCTTTCAGCGGTCTCAAGCGCCACCGATTTCGTGAGGCCGACGAGACCGTGCTTTGCCGCCACGTACGCTGATTTGAACGGCGACGCGACGAGCCCGTGAGCAGACGCGACATTGATGATTCGGCCCCATCCACGGGACTTCATTTCGGGAACCACCGCGCGAATGGCGTGGAATGCTGCCGTCAGGTTGATAGCGATGATCGCGTTCCAACGCTCCGGCGGAAACGTCTCAATCGCTTCGACGTGCTGAATGCCGGCGTTGTTGATGAGAATATCGACCGACCCGAAAACGCTGCGGGTCCGGTCGACCATGGCTCGGATCTCATCCGCGTTTTGCATGTCGGCTGGATGGTAGATGGCCTCCATGCCTGGCGTGACCGGTAAATCCGCACGCACGGCCTCGATTTCGATGGGAGTGCCGAGGCCGTTGAGGACGACGTTCATGCCGGCTCGTGCGAGGCTCCGCGCAATGCCGAGACCGATACCGCTGGTCGAGCCTGTGACGATAGCAGTCCTGCCGATCAGCTCGGCGGTCTGCTGCGATGCGGAGCCGGATGCGTGCTCGGATTCGTGACCCGTTGAGATGAACTTCTTTTTGCTCATGACGCACTCCCTCTGAGGGCTTGCTGGCCGCTTGACCGCGGCGACGCCCTCAACATGCGCTCAGGAGCACGTCGGTTGAAATGCCGAGTGCGTCTCCAATTGATAGACAACGTCTATGGTCAATCTCCGAAGAAATGCGGTATGGCTCATTGTGCAGCATGGGACGGCAAACGAGCCTTTAACGACACCCGTTTGCGGAGAAGAAGACGGGCGCCGGGACTAGGAGGAGCGAAGCGATGACGACACACGCCGTTGCCGAGGCCTTGGACCAAGCGCTCGCCCGGTTGATGCTCGACGACGCGACCCTGGCGGCTCGCTTGGACCGGTACGCCGAGACGCTTCGCGAACTGAACCAGCCCTTTGCGGAAGCAGTTGATCGGCTGGTCTCGCGTCTTCAGTCGGTGACCGCGGGCAACGAGGCGCCAAAGGTCGGGGAGGTTATGCCCCCGTTCCTGCTACCGGACGAAAATGGACACCTCCTCGCGCTCGAGCGGCTTCTGGAGAAGGGACCGCTGGTGGTCGCCTTCCGCCGGGGGCATTGGTGCCCCTATTGCCAACTCTCGACCGAAGCACTGGCGCGCATTCAAGGGCCGGTCGCCGACTCCGGCGGCAGCATCGTCGTAATTTGTCCCGAGAACAGCGCGCATGCGCGCCTGCTCAAATGGCGCAGTCAGGCGGAATTTCCGATCTTGTCCGACATGGATAACGGCTACGCGTTGTCGCTCGGCATTGCCATTCCGGTCGGAGAGGAAATGCGAGATTTCATGACTCGCCGCGGCCGCGATCTGGCGACTTACCAGAGTAACAGTGCTTGGTTACTGCCGATACCCGCAACGTTCGTTCTCGATCGTAGCGGCGTCATCGTCATGCGTCACGTCGATCCCGACTACCGGGTGCGCGCGTCAGTGGAGGATATCGTCAATCACGTCCGTACACTCCAGATCGCGCATGAGCGGTGAGCGTACTCACGCTTTTCTGCACGTCGACCGCATTGCGCAAGATGCTCTATGCACTCGCCATCGTCCTGTTTGCCAGGTGCGACCAGTCCGCAGCCCTGAGCAGCTTCAACAGCATCGACGCCGCCGGCGAGCGCTGACGACCGGATACGCTGTACGCCGTCACAGTGCGCGTCAGATGCAGTTCGGACAGTTCGAGGCGGCTGGCGGCCTCCGGCATCACCGTGCTGTTGGGCGTGATCGCAACGCCGAGACCGGCCGCGATGAGTGCGGCAAGATCGGCGTCACTCTCCACGAGATGCAGCGAGCACGGCGCAATGCCCCGCGCTCGCAGAAGTGCATTGAGGTCATCCGCCTGCTCGCAATAGCCACGCACCAGGAGCCGCTCTCCTGATAGTTCGGTGAGTTCGACGGCGCGGTTCTTCCCCGCAAGACGGTGCCCCGTGGGGACCGCCAAAGTGGACGCTTCCGTGAAAAGTGCCCAGGCGTCGAGGCGTTCCCACTGCGTGCCGAGACCGCCCGCCACCGCCATTTCGACATCACCCTTCTTCAAGGCTTCGCCGATCTCGGTCGCCGTTCCGCGCACGATCTTGAGTTCGAGTCCCGGCATGGCGCGCACGAGCTCGATAAGCTGCGTAACGATAAGCTCTATTCCAATCGTGCGCGAAAGTGCCAGGCACAGCGCCGCGACCTTCCCACTCTTCACGTCCTTCGCCAGCGACTTTGCTGATACGGCGCTCTCGTAGCATTGCTGAAGGAGCGGCAGCATGCGCGTCCCGAGATCCGTCAGGTGCGACAGGTTGCGCTCGCGCCGGAACAGGTCACCGCCGAGTTCGTCTTCCAGCAGCTTGATCGCGCGCGTCAGGGACGGTTGGGCGACATTGCACTCCTCGGCAGCGCGCGTGAAATTGAGCGTGCGCGCCACTGCAAGGAAATAGCGAACCTGGTGCATTTCCATCGCGAACCTCGATGCGGGCTGCGTCTTCCAGCTTTCAAGATACCAAGGCGAGGGCGTCTCGACAATCGACCTGCCTTTCTTGACGGCAACGCGTAGACCTGAAGATCAGGGCGAGCGCAGGTGTCGTGCAAGAAGTCCCGCGATGATCAGCGCCAATGCGATCCCGGCGACGGTCGCATTCCACCCCCACCGATCGAAGACGAGGCCGAGAATTACACTGCCCAAGAGGCCGCCAAAAAAGTAGGCGGCAAGGTAAAGACCGTTCGCTGTCGCCGTACTTTCGTGCGTCGCCCGCGCGATAGTGGCGACGTATCCTGTCGCCGTCGCTTGCGCGAGAAAAGTTCCGACACCCACAAGCGTGAGACCTAGAAGCACCGCCGGTAAGCTTGATGTCAGTACGCCCGAGAGGCCGACAAGCGCCAAGCCCAGTCCGGCCCAGAGCGCTTGTTGCGTTCCGATCCGGGCGGATACGCGGCCGGCGAGCGGAGTCGTGACGACCGAGGGCAAAAACACGAAGTAAACGAAGCCCACCGACATCATGTCGAGGGAGATTGGTGCACCGACCAGAACGAAATTGACATAGGTGAATGTGCCAACGAATGCGAAGAGTATGCAGGCACCTATGGCAAAGCTTACGGAAAGGCGCGCGTCTCGTACGTGCGCCATGGCATCCGACATCCCGGGCAGTTGCGCGGTGGAACGTGCGCGTTGGTCGGGAATGACCACGAACCAGGCGAGAAGTGCGCCCGCGATGTTCAGTGCCGCGAATACATGGAAGCTGCTGCTGACGCCAACGAGATCCGCTAGCGATGCCGACATGAGACGGCCCAACAGATTGCTCGCGACATTCCCTGTGATGTAGGCCGCGAAGGCCGAGTTCGTCCCGTCGACACTCGTCACTTCGGCAAGATGTGCAAGGGTCAGCGTGAAGGCTCCAGCCATACATAGGCCCTGGACAAATCTCAATCCTGCGAAAGTGAACAAATCGGGCGCACCGGCAAGAAGCGCCGTGGGTACGGCCAGGATAGCGAGTGACAGAGCGATCCCGTATCGCCTGTCGATCCGGCGCCCATAGTACGCGAACATGAGGCTCGCAAGAGCCATACCGACCGTGCAGAAATTCACTGCCGTACCCATCGCAGCGGCGCTCACGCCGTAGTGCCTCGTGAGTACCGGGAGTATGGCCTGTGTCGAAAAGAGGTCGACGACGGTCAGGAAGGCCATAATGGCCACAACGGCCTGATGCGGCGGTCGAGATGCGACCTCTGCTACGGCGCGCGGGCTCAAATGTTCGGCGGAGATCGGAAGCATGGGTGGGTTCCTGCGGCACCATGGATCAGCGAAGCGGGAAGCGCGCAAGACCGAGCCGGGCGCGCGCTCCCCTCATCGACGACGCTTCACATGTTGTGATCATGCATATCGTGCAACAAGTCCGCCGAGAGCAGGACGACGGGGCGTCGCGTATGGTTCTTCCACCAGTGCGACAGCCCACCCGCTTCCGTCGACGTTTCTCCCGCGCGATGCACGATCGGAACGTGGCACCGCGTCGTATGCTCGGTGATCGCGCCCGATACCACATAGATTATGGCGGGGCGGTCGGCATGACTGTGCCACGCGACGATTCCGCCCGGCTGCACGACCAGCCGACGCAGCCGGAGCGCGTGATCCTTGAGCGCGACTTTTTCGTCGGCCAGCGGAATCATTGTCAGGACCTTGTCCGTGACACCGGTGTGCTTTGCGGGACCTGCTGTTTGGCCCGTGGTGGTGATCTTGTCGGCCGGGCACTGTCCAGCGTAGGAAAAGCCGGTGGCGCAGAGCAGAATGACGGCTGCGATACCCGAAGTAAGCATCAAATGTGGGAGCCGGTTTGTCATGATATCTCTCCTGTCGATTGATGGGCCCGGACGTTCTCGCTGGGCATTCCGATTTTCGGAGAGTGAGCGGCGCCAAAGAAATATCGATCTCCTACAAAGTCCATAGCCGCCGCCTATGGCGGAGCTTCGTCGAACTGCGAGCTCAAGAGTGCAATAGGCGCCGCCGCCCCCCGCTCAAGGAGAGCTCACGGCGCCCAATCCTTGCAGCTTGCTAGACCGCCACCCAGATCCAGTAGGTGCGGCCGTCACGGAACACTTCGAGCCGGAACCGCCCCATCTTCGACGATGCGGCATCGAAGACATCAGATGGGCTGCGCACATTCGCCGTATCGACTTTTGTCACCACGTCGTCCGCCTTGAGCCCTATCCGCGCGGCTGCGGCGTCAGCACTTAGGACGCGCGCGCCTTGGACGAGGCCGAAGGCTCTGAATCCCGGCAGCATCGGACCAAGGGTCAGTCCCGCCAGTGATGCGAGTTCCGTTGGCGCGGCGATGGGCGTCGGGGGCACAACGATGTCGGCGACGGTCATCGACACGTCTCGCTGGCCTCCTTCACCAATCAGACTGACGGTCAAGGTCTGGCCAATCGGCGTCGTGGCGACGCGCGCCACATAGTCTCCATGGTTGCGAATGGGCTTGCCGTCGATCGCAACAATGACGTTGCCCTTCTCGACGCGAGCCGCCGCCGCCGGAGACCCAGGCAAGATCGCCGTGACGGCTGCACCGCGCGTCAGCGGCAGGTTCATGGCGCGCGCCATTTCGTAGCCGATGTTCTCGGTCACGAAACCCAAAGCGCCGCGCTTGAACATCCCCTCCCGCTCAATTTCCTTTGCGACGGAGCGCGCCAGGTTGATCGGAATCGCGAACGATATCCCCTGCGTGCGCAGTCTCGCGCTTCCCGTCGCCGTATTGATGCCGACAAGCCGACCCGCGAGATCGACAAGCGCGCCGCCCGAGTTGCCTGGGTTCACGGCTGCATCGACCTGGATGAAGTCCTCAAAGATCCCGTATCCGATATCTGTGCGCATCAACGCGCTGACGATGCCCTGCGATGCACTCCCGTCGAGCCCGAAGGGACTACCGACCGCGCAGATGAAATCCCCGACCCGCAGGCGATCGGAATCCCCGAATGACACGGCGGCGAGACCGCGGAGGTCCGTGCGAATCACAGCGACATCCGTCGCCACGTCGCTGCCGACCAGCTCGGCAGGCGCTGACCGCCCGTCGGACAATGATATCTCGATGCGCTTCGCATCGACGATGACATGATGATTCGTGAGGATGATACCGCGCTCGGCGTCCACGATGACGCCCGATCCGCCGCTTCGGAAGGGTTCGGCAGTGGGCACTTCCTCATCCGGTTTTGTGCCGATCACCATGGGTCGCATCCGGTCGCCTGTTACGAGGATGCTGACGACACCGGGCAGCACGCGCTCCAGCATTGGTGCCAATGATGGCACCGCCTTTGACTCACCGCGCGGCAGGTCCATGACCATCTGTTGTGCGTACGTCGCTCGGGCGAATGCGCTCGCCAGCGCGAGCGCCAGAATGAAACTAGCGAAGCGGTACATGTCATCCTCCAAACTAGTCGAGCCAGGTTTCAGGTCGCGATGTGGTACGAAAATGGCCCAGTCCGCTGAGCGCAGACCGGGCCAGCATGACCTCATGCCGATTGAACTGCGGTTGTCGCGGGAGCGTGAATGCTCACTTCTTCGCAACCACCATGGGCGGCATCGAGGAGGCGCCTTCTGCCTGCAGCTTGTCGAAGAATTTCCTTGCATCGAAGCCGACGGGCATGCTGGCGCCCTCCGACGCGAGCTTGTCGAAGAAGGCCCTCGCATCGAGGGGCCGCTCGTGCGACGCGCCTTCGGTCGCCAGTTTGTCGAAGAACTTCTTGGCATCGAAGCCAACCGGCACGCTCGCGCCCTCGGCGGCGAGTTTGTCGAAGAACTTCTTCGCATCGAAGCCCTCGGCATGTGCCGTCATCGCACCGAGGATGAGAGCCGACGCCACGAGCGCGATACGACCAACGGGGAGAAAATTTTTCATGATCGAACACTCCTTCTTTGAGCCTGAGACACGACCGGGCCTCTCGGGACCGCCCCCTCATTGCGAGGTGATCTTCACGATCTCTTCTACGAAGGCCGTCGATTGCTTTTGTGAGGCAGGGGCGCGACCGGGTCTAATACCGCTCGGCTATCGCTTCGATACCTGACGAGTATTGGAGTTCCACGTCGTCGCCGATCCAATTTGGAAGCGGCAGACCAACCCGCAGAACATTCGCATGAGCCGCTACATTCAGGAGTGATGACGATGTACAAAATCCAGCAGCCATTGCGCACCGCAATCCTGGCCATGATCCCCGCGATTTCGATCGCGTCCTCTCCGCTCGCGCACGCGACGGAGGCGCTTGGAAGCCAGCGAGCACCTGGAAGCATTGCCGCCGACATCCCTCTGGTCGCCTCGGAACCGCCGCCAGTAGGCATCGACCTCGGTCAGCGGGGGCCGCTCAATCTTCTGTCGAGCGGCTCGGTCGATCTTGCAGCGGGCACTGTTACGGTTCCGCTCCATCACGGCAGAATGAAATCTGGCGAAACGGTCTGGTATGTTCTTTTGGACAGCAACGACAAGGGACAAGCCGACGCGCTCGGCATCAACTATGCGCCGAAGCTGACGTTCACGAGCGTAGGGAAAGCGGTACGCTCCGCACGACTCGACGACAGCTACACGCTGATCTTCGAGGCGGGTCGAGTCGATTTCAAGCCAAAGCGGAAGGTCGTTCCCGGAGCGGCGCCCAATTACTTTCCGCCTAAGGTGGCTGAGCCGGGGTCGGTAGGCGACGGCGACTATACTCCGCTGGTGAAGATCGAGAACGCCGGCGGACACGTCTACAACGCGCCGGTCGTGGCTTTCGATGTCCCTGCGGCAACGCTCAACACCTTCTGCCAGGGCAATCCCGATTACAGCATCGTGCACGATCGGGTCGTTTCCATTTGTCCGGAGGTCGGCAAGGTCACCCTCCAGCTTGCCGCTGGCTATAGCGCTGGACGGCCCGTGCTCTATACCTCAACCGACGCCAACAATCCTGTGCCTGCTGCGCTCGAGGCGTCGACGTACGCGCCGGCACTGGGCAGCATAAAGGTGGGGCCGGAAGAAAGTGCCTTCAGCCCGCTGGAGCGCATCTACGCTTTCATCAACGGTCCAACAGGGACCGAAAATCCGATGCGGCAAGGGTTGAATAGCGCGCTGTCCGATGGGCGCGCACCGCTCAACGTGATGGGCAGTATTCCCACCGTGTCCGCTCGCTACAGTCCCTTGTGGGATATCAATCCAGCGGTGTGGACGACGAAGGCGCTTACGGCAGGCGTCCGCTCTCGCCAGACCGACGAACATGCGATTCTCGGACTCGCGAAGTCAGGCTATCTGTCGGGGCCCGATGGCAAACCATTCGGCTCAGCCGGCTTCATCGTCAATTGCCCCGTCGTCTATCGTATTCAATAGACGCGGTGGGTAAGGCTGGACGCGAAACGGTCGACTCCGAAAAGCAAAGCTACAGTGAAACCACGAGGCGGACCTGGCAGGCCCGCCTTCAACTATAAGAAACTGCTGGCAGACAGTTGCGTCGCGATCCCTCAGTTAGCGGACATTGTCCGCGGTCACGGTATCGCGGCCGATCTTTGGTTTCAAATACTCGCGCGTAGATACATTCGTCGAAGACGATCGCCCGTCACTGCATGTGCGAATGTCCGGAAGTGGCCCGCAGCGCCGCTTCGCTTCGTAGCTGAGTTCGTCCGCACCTGAAGGCGATGCGGTCACGCGCAGAGTCAGCGCTGAAAGGCGATTTTGACCCGTAGCGGACCTCAAAAGTCTCGGTCCGCACTACTCTGTCCACCGTCGAGGTGTAGAGGAAGCTGACCTCGCTGCCCAGTTGTCATCAGACACAGGACAATCGATTTGAGATGGCAGCTTTGCTTCCAACGGCAGACATTTGGCCGGACATCAGTGAGCCACCAGTTGAGCCATGTCCCGACCTACAATTCCCACAGCAGGGAGTACCGTAACAACGAAACCAGTCTGTCGGACACTCTGGTTCTGAGCTTCAACACCATGTACTTAACTGACGACGACAGACGCCCGAAGAGGGACTCCGAATTGACCGAAGCCCTGAACGATGGCCATGTCGACATGATCGGCTAGCAGCCCATCTTCTTCGCGAGCAATCAGGGTTGTTCCTATCGAGCACAAGAAAACATCTGGGTCAAAAATCCCAAAGGGTACGGTCCAACGACGTGCTCCTGCGCCTTTGGCGGCAGGACAATGATAGCGTCGCGGCGTTCTTGGAAGGTGAATCGAGAGGCCAGCTCGACTTACCGCGCGCGCAAGCGGGAGGCCTCATCGGCGGACTGTATGCGATCTTCGTCCCCTCAGAGAGCAAGCAGTCGCCCACTGCGCCGCTCGATTCCGTGCCCTACGACATACCTGTGCCTGCACCGCCTGAGATGACCCATGCTCAACAGGCAACTGTCGAGATGGCTTCTTTGCTATTACGCATTGCCCAACGCTCTGATGGTCGTGTGCGCATCGCTCGCTCTGTCGCCGATATCCGCGCAGCAAAGGAGATTGGCGCACATGCGCCTGTGCTTCACATAGAAGGCTGCGAGGCGCTCGACGCCGAATTCAAGATGCTAGACGTGCTTTATGCTGCCGGCCTGCGCTCGCTCGGCCCAGTGTGGAGCCGATCCAACATCTTCGGGCACGGCGTGCCATTTCGCTATCCTTCGTCGCCGGACACAGGCGATGGCCTTACCGATCTGGGCAAGGAGCTGATCAAGCGCTGCAATGAGATGCGCATTCTGATCGACCTTTCGCATATGAACGAGAAGGGATTTTGGGACATCGCCAAGCTTTCGAATGCACCCCTGATCGCGACGCATTCCAACGCCCACGCACTCTGCGCCTCGTCGCGCAATCTGACGGACAAACAACTCGCAGCCATACGAGAGACGGGCGGTTTGGTCGGCGTCAATTATGCGGTGAGTTTCCTAAGAACGGACGGCCGCCGCATAGCCGCCACGCCGCTCGACACCGTCGTCGATCACATAGCCTACTTGGTAGACCGACTCGGCGAGGATGGTGTCGCTCTCGGCTCGGACTTCGATGGCGCAATGATTCCAGAGGCAATCCAATCGGCGGCCGGTCTCCCAAATCTAGTGGTCGCAATGCGCGCGCGCCAATTCGATGACGCGCTGATCGAGAAGATCTGCTTCGAGAATTGGATGCGCGTGCTGG
>LNFM01017059.1_pt1 | contig 17138 bp, 14 predicted proteins | sample 596031 | NCBI WGS metagenome assembly LNFM01 (sample SAMN04254537, study PRJNA301005) | activated carbon metagenome | isolation source: dual media filters at the Ann Arbor, Michigan drinking water treatment plant | place: USA: Ann Arbor | reverse complement strand
TAGGCAGGCGTTAATAAATCTAGCGCCGCATTGGTGGTGACTAGCTTCATCACACTGGCTGGGTTGAGGCTTTGATTGGCGTTATGGCTGATTATGGGCGTTGGTGAATCTACTGCTTGCACATATACAGCGACATTCGCCTGTGGAATACCTGCTTTTTTAAGCGCATCTGCCACAGTCATCGGTAGCTCTGCAAAAGCGTTTGCGCTTGCTAATAAACTCATCAGCATACTTAACATCAAAAAACTGAGGAAAATTTTAGTTTTTTTCATATCACCTTTTGCAACACTTTAACGGTTGCCCCTATCATCCAATCAATCTCCGATTCTGTGATGGTGTAGGGTGGCATAAAATAAATTGTATTGCCAATGGGGCGAATGAGCAGGCCTTTGCTTAACGCGGCAGCATAACAATCTTTGGCAAAAGATGGACTCTGCGTAATGACATCGAATGCAGATATCATGCCTTGATGACGTAAATACTGGATGGGAAAGTGAGTAAGTACTTGCATTTTTGTTTGAATATAAGCCGTTTTGGCTTTGTTGGATTCAATCACATTATCCGATTCGAATATCGCTAACGTAGCCAGCGCGGCACTACACGCCAGCGGGTTGCCTGTGTAGCTATGGCTATGTAAAAAACCGCGCGCGGTGCTGTCATCATAAAATGCCTCATAAATTTCATCTTTAGTTAACACACAAGACAAGGGCAAATAACCGCCTGTAATGCCTTTGGATAAACAGATAAAATCGGCTCTTACGTTTGCTTGCTCACACGCAAACGTTGTTCCTGTTCGCCCAAAGCCAACCGCAATTTCATCGGCAATTAAGTGCACATTATATTGCGTGCAAATTTCGCGCGCGCGTTTTAGGTAAATGGGATGATACATGCCCATGCCGCCTGCGCATTGCACCAGCGGCTCGATAATAAATGCGGCTAATTGCGCGTGGTGCGCGCTCACATATTTTTCTAAAGCATCGGCACAGCGCAAAGCAAAATCTTCCGCGCGCTCACCTGCCTCAGCCAGCCTAAAATCAGGGCTTGGCATTTGTGCAGATTGCATTAATAGCGGCGCATAAGTATCTTTAAAAATCGCCACATCCGTTACGCCTAACGCGCCCAGCGTTTCGCCGTGATAACTATTTTGCAGGCTGATAAATTGGGTTTTTTGTGGCTTGCCACTGTTACGCCAATAATGAAAACTCATTTTCAGCGCAATCTCAGTCGCGCTTGCGCCATCAGACGCATAAAATACATGCCCCAAACCCGTTAACTTGGCTAATTTTTCAGATAAGTTAACCACTGGTTCATGTGTAAATCCTGCCAGCATCACATGTTCCAGCGTATCGAGTTGCAACTTAACCGCCTCTTTAATGCGCGGATTATTATGCCCAAATAAATTCACCCACCAACTACTCACTGCATCCAAATAAGCGTTGTTATCGGTGTCATACAGCCAAACGCCTTCGCCACGCTGAATCGGAATCAGTGGAAAATTTTCGTGCTGTTTCATTTGTGTGCAGGGATGCCAGACAGATTGCAAACTGCGCGTTAATAATGATGGATTCGATATTTGCATAAAAATATTGGTTAACTCTTCTCGCTAAGCATTAAAAAACACTTATTCGCCCAGCGAAATACCAAATCCTAATACATTTTGCGCATGATTATAATCGAGCAATGTTTCACCATACCCAGTAGATGCCATCAAATGCAGCTTAATATAAGGATTATTAAATACGCGCTGCTGCAGGCTTAACTGCGCAAATCCTTTGTTATCGCTTCTTAAATTATTGCGCAATAATACCGATACTGCCGTTTTACGGCTTTCGGTCTCCCAGCGTACCGTCATATCGCCATAGCCTAAAAATTTCTCAATATCAGGGTTATCGTCTTCTCTATCATTCTCTGGTATGCGCCACCAAGGCCGCACTAGCAAAGAGATTCTATCTGTTAGCTCAAATCCGCCCTCTAAATAAAGCCGATTCCAACTTCTTGAAAGTGGATTATCGCGACCATTCGATTGATGCACTAAGCCCAAATTGAGCATTCTAGGGATATAGTCTTTTTTAACGCCATTTATTTCGTTATCAATCCCAAGTGAGAGAATTAACTCGGGTTCATAATTGTTTTCGCGCAGCGGCCTAGAGGCATTGGCATTGAAAATTTGCCAGTAAGATTGCTGCGTATACGCGCCCCATAGCCTAGAGCTAGTCACGTAAGGCAAATCGCGAATAAGTGGAATGTTATTCAATAATTCTGATTTCAAGCTGATTTGAAATTTCAAATCATTCGACTGTAAATCACGGTCACTTGTATTAGGACGGCTTGGGCTTTGGGGTGTGTTGTTTACATTGCTGGTGTTTGTAAATAACAAATAGTTTGATTTATAGGTTTCAAAATCGCTAATATCCCAATCACCCTCTGAAGTTAAGCGCCATTTTCTCTCTAAAAAACTTAAATCGGCATTGGTTTTTTTAATGGCTACCGCACCTACTTTTGTGGGTATTTCTTCACTTATTTTTTCGGCAGATGGCTTTTCATTGGCGTGTATATCTGCCGCAGTATTTTCGGTCACTGTTTCAATGGCTGGTGTGCTAATGCTATCAAAACAGGCCAGTCGCTTTTTAGATTCGAATTGAGATGGGTAAGTGGTTTTGCAGTGATACATGGCTTGCTCAACCGTTAATACCTCATTGGCTTGCAAATACAGGGGTTGAAACAACGCCAAAGCACTAACAAAAGCACTCAATAAAATATTCTTTCGCTGGTACATATTTTCCTTATTCACTGCTTGACTGAATGGGCTTAAGGCGCAGGGTTGGTATAGCGCAAATGGATTGCATCAATTTCTTTTAAAATGTCAGCGTTAAGTGGCTTATTGTAAGCCTGCATATTTTCTTGCAATTGCGCCATATTGGTAGCGCCAATAATGGTGCTGGCAACACACCAACGATGATACACAAAACTGAGCGCGAGTTCTGTAGGCGTTAAGCCATTTTGCTTGGCTAATTGCGCATAAGCGGCACTGGCAAGCGCAACATTCGGCTTGGTGTAACGCTGTGCATAGCCCAAAAATAGCGTCACGCGGCCTACAGTCTGAGGATTAGCTAAATATTTGCCTGTTAAATGCCCAAACGCTAACGGTGAATATGCCAATAAACTGACGTTTTCGCGGTATAAAATTTCACTTAAGCCAAAGTCAATACTGCGATTCATTAAATGATAGCTATTTTGCAACGTAGCAACATGCGGCAAATTGTATTGTTTAGCAATACGCAAAAACTCCATCACGCCCCACGGTTGCTCATTACTTAGACCAATCGCGCGAATTTTGCCTTCTTGCACTAACTCGTTGAGGGTTTCTAGTTGCTGATGAATGCTTTCAAATTGTTTTTGATTGCCGTTCGCATCGAACTCATTGTTTTGATCAAACTGATATTGGCCAAATATCGGTACATTGCGCTCTGGCCAGTGAATTTGGTATAAATCCAAATAGTCGGTTTGCAACCGTTTAAGCGAATCGTGCAATGCGCCACGAATAGTCGCGCGATTCAACGAAAAATCCCTATTGCGTATCCAACTTAACCCTCTGCCAGGGCCAGAAATTTTGCTGCCAATAATCAGCTTATCGCGCTGCTGTTTTTTCAGCCAAGGGCCGATAATCGTTTCAGTGCGCGTATAAGTTTCTGCTTTCGGCGGCACCGGATACATTTCGGCCGTATCAATAAAGTTAATGCCATTTGCAACCGCAAAATCTAATTGTGCATGAGCTTCGGCTTGTGTGTTTTGGTCACCAAATGTCATGGTGCCTAAGCAGATTTTTGAAACTTTTATGTCCGTTTTGCCTAATTGGACAAATTCGAAAGGATTTGTTGCCTGCATTAATGCAATACCTTTTTTTCGTCCATCTGAATGGGAATTGGGCTTTGCACTGGCGCGGCCATCGCAGCACCAATTGCCCAGCCAGCCTCTTTTGTGGCTAGTTGCAACATATTACACATGGCTAAAGTGAGTTCTGGGTTTAAATTAATGCGCACAGAAATCCCCTCTAAACAAGGCAACTCTAGGCTGGGCTGCTTATTATCAGCACGAATCAGCAAAGCATTAATCGCCAACATCGCGCCATCGTTGCGCACTTCGGGGCGTGGTTGATACTCGGTTTTAAAATCCATTTTTTGTAACGCATCGGCCGCTTGCATTTCTTGTTTAAATTGTTCTACCGCTTGCTCTGGTGGTGTTTCGTTTTGGATAGATGTTGCCGTTGGCAAATGCGCCTCACCTGTTAATAAAGTCCATAGTAATTGGGTAATACGACTGGTTAACCAAACCAGCAGCTCAGTATTGTCACTTAAGCCCACGCGAAACAACAGCCTATCTTGCTCTGCGTTATAGCCCAAATTAATTTGCTGTATGGCCGCCACTTGCTGATGCGCAATTGGCTCAGTTTTTATTGTCACAATAATCTTTCTAAAATTTATTCATACTTAACGCATAAAAACGCTTGAAAAAAACAAACTTAAACACCATGTTAGCAATCAAGGCATGCGAGTGCTAAAATATCGTATTGCCTATGCAATTTTATCAACTTTATATTTTGTTCATATTAAACAAAAGCATAACCCATTAGGAGAAATTGAATGAAAATTCGTCCATTACACGATCGCGTTATTGTAAAACGCTCTGAAGAAGAACGCACAACCGCATCTGGCATCGTTATCCCTGATTCTGCCACAGAAAAACCAGATCAAGGCATCGTACAAGCAGTGGGCAACGGCAAACGTGATGACAGCGGCAAAATCAATGCGTTGGACGTTAAAGTTGGCGACAAAGTTTTATTCGGCAAATATGCTGGCCAAACGGTAAAAGTTGACGGCGAAGAACTACTTGTTATGCGTGAAGAAGACATCATGGCAATCGTCGAATAATTTCGACAAGAATAATTATTTGAGTAGTTTGATATTTAACTGAATATTTTATTTATTAATTTTAGTAGTAAGCAAAACATCCGAGCGAATGAATAAGTAGGCGCAGAGAAGTTTAAAAACTGGAGTTTACAAATAGTAAATGAGGATTTTTAAGCTTTGAATGCAACACCCTTATTCAGAGCGAAATGTTTTGCCACAATAGGAGATAAACATGGCAGCAAAAGACGTAAGATTCGGCGATGAAGTCCGCCAAAAAATGACCAACGGCGTAAACATTCTAGCTAACGCCGTTAAAGTAACATTAGGCCCAAAAGGCCGTAACGTAGTATTAGAGCGTTCATATGGCGCGCCAACCATCACTAAAGATGGCGTTTCAGTCGCTAAAGAAATCGAATTAAAAGACAAGTTTGAAAACATGGGCGCACAAATGGTGAAAGAAGTGGCTTCAAAAACTTCTGATATCGCAGGTGACGGTACAACAACAGCGACAGTTTTAGCACAAGCGATTATTCGCGAGGGTATGAAATCAGTTGCCGCTGGTATGAACCCAATGGATTTAAAACGCGGTATCGATAAAGCAGTTGCTGCAGCGATTGCCAACTTAAAAGAGCAATCAAAACCGTGTACAACCAGCAAAGAAATCGCCCAAGTAGGCTCAATTTCAGCTAACTCTGATGAATCTATCGGCAAAATCATTGCAGATGCAATGGACAAAGTAGGTAAAGAAGGCGTTATTACGGTTGAAGATGGTTCTGGCTTAGAAAGCGAATTAGACGTAGTTGAAGGTATGCAATTCGACCGTGGCTACTTATCACCTTACTTCATCAACAATCAAGAGCGTCAAATTGCATTGTTAGACAACCCATTTGTTTTGTTACACGACAAAAAAATCTCAAACATCCGTGATTTATTACCAACTTTAGAGCAAGTAGCTAAATCTGGTCGTCCATTATTGATTATTGCAGAAGATGTTGATGGCGAAGCGCTAGCAACATTGGTTGTAAATAACATTCGTGGCATCTTAAAAACAACGGCAGTTAAAGCACCTGGTTTCGGTGATCGTCGTAAAGCCATGTTAGAAGATATCGCGATTTTGACTGGCGGCACTGTGATTGCTGAAGAAGTTGGCTTGAAACTAGAAAACGTAACGCTTGAGAATTTAGGTCAAGCAAAACGCATTGAAGTGGGTAAAGAAAACACCATTATCATTGATGGCGCTGGTGTTGAAGCCAATATCAAATCACGCATTGCACAAATCAAATCTCAAATCGAAGAATCAAGCAGTGATTACGATAAAGAGAAATTGCAAGAACGCGTGGCTAAATTAGCAGGCGGTGTTGCCGTGATTAAAGTTGGCGCAACGACTGAAATTGAAATGAAAGAGAAAAAAGCACGCGTAGAAGATGCATTACACGCAACACGTGCAGCAGTTGAAGAAGGTATTGTAGCTGGCGGAGGCGTTGCATTGATTCGTGCACGCGATGCCATTAGCAAAGTTAAAGGCGACAATTTAGACCAAGAAGCCGGCATTAAAATTGTATTGCGCGCGGTTGAAGAGCCATTGCGTCAAATTACTTCTAACGCAGGTGTTGAACCATCAGTAGTGGTAAACAACGTTGCCGCTGGTAAAGGCAATTATGGTTACAACGCGGCAAACGAAACCTACGGCGACATGATTGAAATGGGTATTTTGGACCCAACTAAAGTAACCCGTAGTGCATTGCAAAATGCCGCTTCAGTTGCTGGCTTAATGCTGACCACTGATTGCATGGTAGCTGAACTGCCTAAAGATGACGCACCAGCAATGGGTGGCGGTGATATGGGTGGTATGGGTGGCATGGGCGGCATGATGTAATTGCTTTTTGATGTTGCATCAACTTATCCATCTTGCGATGGGTTGATGCAATAACGAAACGCAAGCTTGTTACCCTGTAGTATTAAAACCTCGCTTCGGCGAGGTTTTTTATTGTAGCTTGCCGTCTTAGTTGACCTAAAGTAGCCCGCCAATTAGGATGGTTACTTTACGTTAGAAATGTTGGCTAAAATGAATAGGCCTTTGGGCGTTAAAGTCACAGCAATATATGCAGGTTCATATGGTTTAGTATGCCTTTTCAACGGCACGGTATTACTATGGCTGACTACACTTAGCATGAACGAATTGAAAACTTTATCTGTAGCCACAGGCATTGAAGCAATTACTTTTGGTTGCTACCTGCTTATTACTTTTTATGGCATTTGGTCACTGAAGTCATGGGGGCGGTTGATGATGATTTGGTTCTCCGTATCTTCAATAGCTTTAGCCTTAATTCCTTTGGTATTAGATTGGCATGAACTACAAGTATACCCATTAAATGCAATGCTCTCGTTAAGTATTATTGTGTCGTTGATTATTATTTTTTATTTAAGCAAGGCTCACATTAAAGAATTATTTACTACATAATAAATGCTTGGTTTTCTAACCCATCATTAAAGCAAAAAGCACTAAAGCAACCTTGTAAACTCTTATCTCAGATTTATCTATGACAGAACAAAAATCCGGCCAGCTTCACCCGTCATGGCTCGCAGTCATTGGTGACGAACTCGAAAAGCCTTATATGCAGGCCTTGCGGCATTTTCTTAAAGAGGAAAAAGCGGCTGGAAAAGTGATTTATCCACCTAGTCCATTGATTTTTAATGCATTCAATCAAACGCCATTTGAACAAGTGCGCGTGGTGATTATTGGGCAAGACCCTTATCACGGACCTAATCAAGCGCATGGGCTCAGTTTTTCTGTGCAAAATGGCGTTGCATTGCCACCCTCTTTAATGAATATTTATAAAGAAATTTCGTCTGATTTAAATATAAAAATGAGCCGTAATGGCGATTTATCGCCTTGGGCAGACCAAGGTGTGTTGCTGTTAAATGCCACTTTAACGGTAGAACAAAGTAACGCGGGTTCGCATCAGGGTAAGGGCTGGGAAGCGTTTACCGATGCGGCTATTGCGGCTTTGAATGCACATCGCGAAGGCTTGGTATTTGTGTTGTGGGGCAGTTACGCGCAGAAAAAAGGCGCTTTTATTGATGAAAGCAAACATTTGGTGTTGAAATCCGTTCATCCATCACCGCTGTCTGCGCATCGCGGCTTTTTTGGCAATCGCCAATTTTCGACTATCAACCAATATTTAATTCAGCACAATCAAACGCCAATCGACTGGCAAATCTGAATTTTTAAGCTTTTTAATCGGTTAAGTATTATTTTTCACTCAAATTTAAGGGTTAACTTAACCCTCAAAAACACCCAATAAATAAATTGCTTGCTATGCAGTTACAACAAACCCCGATTAAGGGGAATAAATCGGGGTTAAAAGGCCTCATTGTCTAAGGCTTCCGCTCAGGGAGGAAAGAAGCGGAAAGAAAACTAAGCGTCAACTTAGCTTTCATATAATTCAGATGCCATAAATCACCGATAGTTCAGTCTACCCCTCAGTTTTTATGACTTTTCTATCGCCTTATTGACCACCTCACATGCGATAATATTGGCATGCACAATCAAGATTCTCTTCTTACTGGCCTAAACAACAAACAATTAGAAGCTGTTACGCTACCGCATCAATCTGCGCTTATTTTGGCTGGTGCTGGCAGCGGCAAAACACGCGTACTCACAACTCGAATTGCTTGGTTGATTCAAACGGGGCAAATTTCGCCCATGGGTTTGATGGCGGTAACGTTCACCAATAAAGCCGCTAAAGAAATGCTAACGCGCCTAACCGCCATGCTGCCAATTAACACGCGCGGCATGTGGGCTGGCACTTTTCATGGGCTTTGTAATCGCCTTTTGCGCGCGCATCATCGCGAAGCAGGCTTGCCGTCTACCTTTCAAATTTTAGATACGGCCGACCAGCTAAGCAGCATTAAGCGCTTAATGAAATTGATGAACGTAGACGATGAAAAATACGCACCAAAGCAAGTGCAAGGCTATATTAATAGCTGCAAAGAAGAAGGTTTACGGGCGAACAAAGTAGATGCTTATGACGGCCACAGCCAAAAACTGCGTGAGATTTATGAGGAGTACGATAAGCAATGCAATCGCGAAGGTGTGGCGGATTTTGCGGAATTATTATTGCGTTGCTATGAATTATTAAGCCGCGATGAGCGCATTCGTAATCATTACCAAAGCCGCTTTCAATATATTCTGGTAGACGAGTTTCAAGATACCAATCGCTTGCAATATCTGTGGCTTAAATTGTTAGCAGGCACTAACAATTGCTTATTTGCCGTAGGTGATGATGACCAATCCATTTACGGTTTTCGCGGTGCGCGCGTGGGCAATATGCGCGATTTTGAAACCGATTTTAATGTGCAGAATATCGTTAAGTTAGAAGAAAATTACCGTAGCCACAGCAATATTTTAGATGCGGCTAATGCCATTATTTCGCACAACAAAAATCGTCTTGGCAAAAACTTATGGACTTCAGCAGGCGCTGGCGAACCCGTTAGAATATATGAAGCCTACAACGATAATGACGAAGCGCAGTTTATCGTTGATGAAGTAAAAATGTTGCAAAGTGAAGGCACGCCGCTGGCCGATATGGCTCTGTTGTATCGTAGCAATGCGCAATCGCGCGTGTTGGAACATGCCTTATTTTCCGCCAACCTGCCCTACCGCGTGTATGGTGGCTTGCGCTTTTTTGAACGTGCCGAAGTAAAGCATGCGCTGGCTTATATGCGCTTAATGGCAAATGCTAATGATGATACAGCCTTATTGCGCGTGATTAATTTCCCTGCACGTGGCATAGGCGCACGTAGCTTAGAGCAATTGCAAGAGGGTGCACGCCAAAATGATTGCAGCTTATGGCAGGCAGCGTTAAATAAAGTGGGCAATGGCAAAGCGGGTGGCAAAGGGCTTGAGGGCTTTGTGGCATTAATCCGCGAAATGACAGACCAAGCCTATGGCATCACTTTGGCAGAAGTAGCTGAACTAGCCACCACTTTTTCTGGCTTAAAAGCGCATTACCAAAATGACAAGGATGGCGAAGACCGCATTGAAAACTTGGAAGAATTGGTCACCGCCGCCGTCGCTTTTACCAACCAAGCCTTTGGCAACCACAATAATGTGGATGGCGATACTGAACAAGATTTGATGACGCAATTCTTAACGCATGCAAGCTTAGAGGCAGGCGACCATCAAGCCACCATTGGTTACGATGCCTTGCAACTGATGACGGTGCATGCATCTAAAGGCTTGGAATTTAAAGCGGTTTTTATTAGCGGATTAGAAGAAGGCCTTTGCCCGCACGAAAATAGTTTAAGCGAAAACAATGGCTTAGAAGAAGAACGCCGTTTGATGTATGTGGCGGTAACGCGCGCGCGCCAGCGTTTATATTTAAGCCATGCGCAAAGCCGCATGTTGCATGGTCAAGTGCGTTATGGCATTCCATCACGCTTTTTAGATGAGATTCCAGAAGGCTTATTAAAGCGGCTTAACAGCAAAGCTAATATAAAACCCATGGCAAAATCGGGCAGCAATTACTCTGAAAGTTATGGCGCGCCTATTGCCCAAAACACCAACAATTACCCCTACAAAATCGGTCAAGGTGTGCGCCATAATAAATTTGGTGACGGCGTTGTAGTGAGCTATGAGGGCAATGCCGCTAACTTGGTGATTAAAATCAACTTTGGCAATAACGGCTTAAAAACCTTGGATATGGAGTACGCTAAATTGGAAAAAATTTAGCCGTTATTTAAGTGTTAAGTTTTATGCTTTAACTTTTATCAACGCCCGCCGCCCTAAATATATCGCGGTAACTCACATATTGAAACGCTAGCATTAATGTCGTTGCTAATAACAAGCAGCCAAATACTAACAATGAGGTGAGCATTTGGCCGAGCAAGGGCACTATGCTGCCGATAATGCCAACAACAATACCCACTGCCAACATGGCAGCAACAATGCCCGCCGTAAGCAATAGCCATGATGCACCTAGCGCAATCATGTATTGCAATGAGCCTGCAATGCTGGATTTAATGGCTTTAACCACGCTGTAGTTGTTAAACGCAATCAACATAGGCGAAAACCAAGTCGCCATCATCAGCGGGATCAGCATTAGGCTTAATTTAAGCAATAAAGGCATCATCGCCTGCATCATTTGCATGGCTTGTGATTCTGTCATTTCGGCTTTGCCTTGCGTGAATTTAAGCAAGCCCTCAATGTCGCTATTTAAAACAAAGCTCACCACAATGCCATACAGCAAACAAATGCCGCCCAGCGCCATAAGATTAGAGATTTTAGGCTTAATCAGTTGAATCACTTCACTCACACTTTGCTGTTTTTGCATATCAGCATTACGGTATAAAGCGATAGCAACTGCTAAAAACACTGGCCACAATAAAATAGAAAAAAACGCAAAAAACTGCAGACCAGGCACAGATGGCAACATCATAAACAAGCCCACATAAGCCAAGCCCAACAGTAACCATTTACGCGGTGCCGTTTTAAATAAGGCTACGCTTTCTTTTACCCAACTAATGCCAGTTTTTGTACGCGATTCTAAAATTGCCATGATGATTTCCTTTGCGCTTAATTGGATTAAGACAGCGCAATATGTTGCTTTAATAGGTTTTTAAAATGATTAGGATCTTTAGTATGCGTTAGCTCGCCATCGGCTGGATAGTAAAAATCGTACAATCGTGATAACCAAAAACGTAGCGCCGCGCGACGCAATAACGCTGGCCACAGTTGCTGTTCTGCCGCCGAAAATGGCTTTACACGTTGATATTCGGCTAAAAAATGGGTTAACTTTTCAGGGTCGATATTGCCTAAATCGCTGCCATTATGATGCAAACACCACTCATTTACCGCAATCGCCACGTCATACGTCAAGACATCGTTACAAGCATAATAAAAATCAATAAAGCCGCCTAATTGCGCACCATCAAACAATACGTTGTCGCGAAACAAATCGCCATGCACCACACCATGCGGCAATTGAGATGTATCAATATTTAACTGATACGCCAACTCAGTTTTTAATAATTGTGCATCTGCGCTGGCCATTTTTGGCGCAACCTGTTCAGCCGTTTTAATAAACCAATCTTGCCCCCGCTGATTATGGCCTTGCTGATTAAATTGCTGACCTGCAATATGCATATTGGCTAAAGTAGTGGCTACTTGCCCCACTTGCGCCAGATCTGGCGTGGCAATATCTTTGCCCTTAAGGCAACTGACCATTAAGGCAGGTTTATTTTTAAGTAAATGCAGAGCAACGCCATTTTTATCAAAAATCGGCGCGGGGCAAAGTATGCCGTGCTGCGCTAAATGTGCCATTAAATCCACAAAATAAGGCAATTCGTCTAAAGTATTTTTCTCAAAAATCGTGAGCACATAACGGCTATTTTGTGTTGTGACAAAATAATTTGTATTGGTGATGCCTGCGGCAATGCCTCTTAGCTCCACAATTTCATCAAGCTCAAAATCGCGCAACCAAGTACGTACTTCTTCTAAGTTAAGGGTAGTAAAAACAGACATTTCGCTCTACATAAAAATTAAGAGGGCTGTGCCCTCCTAACATATCATTAAATATGGCTCACTTAAACAGGGCAAATTAAAATCTAAAGATAATCCATTTGGGCACACTTAATGGTGGATTTGGCCCAATATTGACCCAGCCGCCGTTTGAATCTTCTTTATGCAAATAATACGGCACGCCATGCTCGGGCGTGACTTTCATCATATACATTTCACCATTGATGCGATATTCCTCTATCGTTTCGGCGCCTTTTTTGCGAATGGTGATTTGCGGCTCTAAAGCAGGGTCTTCTAAAGCTTCACCATCAATCACTTTTGGTGGCGGTTGCACTTGCTCTAAAAGCTCTAAATCATTGGGTTGTGCGGCAAAGCTTATGTTGGCCGCCAGCGACAATGACATAGTTACTACTAGCAATGTGGTTAATTTGATCTTTTGCTTCAATGTACTTTTCATTGCTATGCTTTCTATGTTGCCGCCAGTTAAATTAAGTTAATTCATTCTAACAAAAGCCCGCTAAAAAAACAGGGTAAAACGGTTGTTGCTTATAAATATAGCTGAATTTTGCGCTCTGCTGGGGTTAGCTCAAATCCTGTTAATTCATAGTGTTTAAATATGGCTTCAACAATTTCTTTGGGCTCATCAATCATGTGAATCAAATCCATATCTTGTGGAGATGCCATGCCTTCTAGCACCAACGTATTTTTCAGCCAATCCACCAAACCCGCCCAAAAATCTTTGCACACCAAAATAATCGGGATTTTGCGCGACTTACCGGTTTGCACCAGCGTAATCGCTTCCATTAACTCATCCAAAGTACCAAAACCGCCTGGCATCACTACATAAGCACTGGCATATTTAACAAACATCACCTTACGCATAAAAAAGTATTTAAAGGTGATATCAATATCTTGATAGCCATTGCCACTTTGCTCAAACGGCAACTCAATATTTAAGCCCACACTTGGCCCAATTCCAGCATAAGCACCTTTGTTCGCGGCTTCCATAATGCCTGGGCCTCCACCAGAAATCACGCTAAAACCAGCGTCTGATAGTAATCGAGCAATTTCTTCGGTTAATTGATAGTAAGGATGCTCAGGCTTGGTGCGCGCGCTACCAAAAATAGCTGCCATAATCTCAAAAGCATGCCAGGCTTCAGTTTCTGTGCTTGCGCCATTCAGCAACTCGGGTTCGGTTATTTGTGGTAATTTTTTAATCATCTTAGCGTCCTTAATTGGTCAAATTTTACCACGCGTTTAAAAATTTAAAGTTTTAAGCGAGACTAGGCGCAAAACAATTTTTAAGCGCGCCGCATATGTTTTATTATGTAAGCGATTAAAAATTGTTGACAACAACGCATCGCGACAAACTTTGGATTTTTACATGAAAACGCTCTTACTTGTTGACGGCTCATCTTACCTTTACCGCGCATTTCACGGCCTACCTGATTTGCGCAATAAGGCTAACGAGCCCACTGGCGCCATTCGCGGCGTATTAAGTATGCTGCGCAAATTGCACAAAGATTATCCTGCTGATTATAGCGCGTGTGTGTTTGATGCAAAAGGCAAAACCTTTCGCGATGACATTTACCCAGAATACAAAGCCAATCGCCCCAGCATGCCAGACGATTTGCGCAGCCAAGTTGAGCCATTGCATGAGGCAATTAAAGCCATGGGCTGGCCGCTGTTAATGGTGGACAATGTAGAAGCAGATGACGTGATTGGCTGTTTGGCGAAACAAGCCGAAAAGCATGGCTTGCGCGTGATTATCAGCACAGGCGATAAAGATATTTCGCAACTGGTGAATGAGCATGTGACTGTGATTAATACCATGCCCAATGCTTTTAGAAAAGGCGATGAGATACTAGATATTGCTGGGGTTGAGGCGAAATTTGGGCTAAAACCAGCATTAATTGTGGACTATTTAACACTGATTGGCGACACGGTGGATAACGTGCCAGGCGTTGAAAAAGTAGGCCCAAAAACGGCGTTAAAATGGCTACAAGAATATGGTTCGCTTGATAATATTATTGCTAACGCCGATAAATTTGGCGGCGTGGTAGGCGAAAATTTAAGAAAGGCTTTGGATTGGCTACCAACTGGCCGTGAGCTGATTACCATTAAATGTGATTTAGACAAATTTGACGGCATGCCCGAAACGTTTGAATCGCTCAAATTACAAACCCAAGATAAAACCAAACTCGCCGCATTATATGACCGCTTTGATTTTAAAACGTGGCAGCGCGAATTAGCGGTTGAAACAGGAACTGAAGCACCAAAACCTGAAATAGCCAATGGCGAAACGGGCAATTTATTCGATTCGCCCACCAACAAGGCAGAACTTAACACTCAAAATCAGCCGAAAAATTCCGTCATTTCTACAACAGCGCCTGTTATCGAATATCAAGCGGTTACCACACGCAACTTTGAAACGATATTAACGAACGAACAGCTGGGTATTTGGTTAGCAAAATTGCAATCCGCACCGCTTGTTTGCGTAGATACTGAAACCACTTCTTTAGAGCCAATGACTGCCAAGATTGTGGGCTTATCGTTTTCGGTTGAAGCTGGCAGTGGTGCTTATTTGCCACTTACCCATGATTATTTTGACGCGCCAGAACAGCTGAATTTTGCAGATACGCTCGCCAAAATCAAACCCATTTTAGAAAACCCTGACATTAAAAAAGTTGGCCAAAATCTCAAATATGATCAACACATTTTAGCCAATCACGGTATTGCGCTAAATGGTATTGCACACGATACGCTGTTGCAATCCTACGTGTTTGAAGCGCATAAATCGCATGGCATGGATGCCTTGAGTGAGCGTCATTTGGGCATTCAAACCATTACCTTTGAAGAAGTAGCAGGCAAAGGCGCCAAGCAAGTGAGTTTTAACCAAGTGACAGTTGAAGTAGCCGCCGAATACGCAGCAGAAGATGCCGACATTACTCTGCAACTGCATCAAGCGATGTATCCCAACATTCAAGCAGATGCCAAATTAGATTTTATTTACAGCCAAATTGAAATGCCCAGCTCGCAGATTCTATTTACGATTGAGCGCAATGGCGTTCTGATAGACCGCGATATGCTGAATATTCAAAGCAGTGAAATTGGCGCGAAATTGGTCGCTTTGGAAAATCAAGCGTATGAATTGGCTGGTCAGCCTTTCAACTTGGGCAGCCCTAAGCAACTACAAGAAATTTTATTTGATAAACTAGGCATCAAACCCACCAAAAAAACGCCTTCTGGCGCGCCCAGTACCGATGAAGATGTTTTGCAAGAGTTAGCGCTAGACCATCCGTTGCCAAAAGTTTTATTGGAATATCGTGGTTTGGCGAAATTAAAATCTACCTACACCGACAAACTGCCCCGCATGATTAATGCGCAAACTGGACGCGTACACACTAGCTATAACCAAGCCGTTGCGATTACTGGCAGGCTAGCCAGCTCAGACCCTAATCTGCAGAATATTCCGGTGCGCAGTGCCGAAGGCCGCCGCATACGCGAAGCCTTTATTGCGCCCACAGGTTCGCATATCGTGTCCGCCGATTACTCACAGATTGAGCTGCGCATTATGGCGCATCTGTCACAAGATGCAGGCATGCTGGAAGCATTTGCCAATAATGAGGATATTCACCGCGCCACCGCGGCTGAGATTTTTGGCGTAGAAAGAAGTGCTGTAGATAACGAACAACGTCGTTATGCAAAAGTGATTAACTTTGGTTTGATTTACGGCATGAGCGCATTTGGCCTAGCGCAAAACTTGAATATTGAACGCAGCGCCGCAGCGAGCTACATTGAGCGCTATTTTGCACGCTACCCCGGCGTGCGCGAATACATGCAAAACACCCGCGAAATCGCCAAAGTGCAAGGCTATGTAGAAACCTACTTTGGTCGCCGCTTATGGGTGCCCGAAATCAATAGCCCCAATGTGCAAAGAAGAAACGGCGCCGAACGCGCCGCCATCAACGCCCCCATGCAAGGTACCGCGGCCGATTTGATTAAACTGGCGATGATTGCAGTAGATAAATGGTTAAGGCAAGAAAAATTGCAGACCAAGTTAATCATGCAAGTACATGATGAATTGGTACTAGAAGTACCTGATAATGAACTTGAGTTAGTCAAAAACAGTCTGCCAACATTAATGCAAAATGTGGCGGAATTGTCTGTGCCGTTATTGGCGGAGGTGGGTGTTGGCAGTAATTGGGAAAGCGCGCATTAGATGTCAAATTTAAATATTGGCATCTACATCATCGGCGATGAAATTCTCTCTGGTAAACGGGAAGATAAACATCTCTCAAAAGTGATTCAATTACTGAAGTCGCGAGGCTTAACGTTGGCTTGGGCGGAGTATTTGGGGGACGACCCTGCGCGGATAATTGCCAGCTTTAAGCGCAGTTTTAACAGCAATGACATCGTATTCAGCTTTGGTGGTATTGGCGCTACGCCCGATGATTTCACACGTCAAGCGGCGGCAGATGCGCTTGCTGTGCCGATTGAGCGTCACGCAGGCGCAGTAGCGAATATTGTGGCGCAATATGGCGAAAGCGCTTACCCCAAACGCGTGCTAATGGCGGACTTTCCAAAAGGTTGTGAGTTGATTCCTAACCCCGTTAACCGCGTGGCTGGTTTTAGCATTCACCAACATTACTTTGTGCCAGGCTTCCCTGAAATGGCGCATCCGATGGTGGAGTGGGTATTGGAGACGT
>LNFM01007463.1_pt1 | contig 17138 bp, 17 predicted proteins | sample 596031 | NCBI WGS metagenome assembly LNFM01 (sample SAMN04254537, study PRJNA301005) | activated carbon metagenome | isolation source: dual media filters at the Ann Arbor, Michigan drinking water treatment plant | place: USA: Ann Arbor | reverse complement strand
GGACCGCGACTGTCGAGCAGTTGGAGCGCATGAAGAAAGCGGGCCCGGCGATGGTCGAAGAGTGGAGCCGCACCCGTAAGCCGCCTCGCCAGATGTCGTGGGTGCACGAGAAGGAGTTTATCTGAAGCCGTTGATAGCCGAATGCCGAGGTAAATCGAAATCCGGCTTCGGCAGCGGCATCCAGGTCGTCGTCGTGCTGCAGGCTGGGGCGCAAAGTGCACGTCGCGAAGTCGTGCGGACCAGCAGTCGCTCCAGCGCATAGCTGCGTTTGATCTCCGTCAAGCCGCCCCCTCTTTCCCGTACGCTTACTGAAAGACATCGTTCTCTAGGGAGGAGAAAAAGGAATGCGCGCTTGGTATTTCACCGAGATGCCCTATCCGCATCTGCCGCCGTTCGACGAAGTCGCGTCGATCCGTGTATCGCTTCCTTCCAAGCACTACGATCCGAAGATCGGGGCCGATCTCTACAATCGCTACCTGGACGAATACATCATCGCGGCCGAGGAAGGCCTCGATCTGATGGTCAACGAGCATCATCAGACCGCGACGTGTATTGATGCGGCAGCGCCCCTGTCGCTCGCCATTCTCGCGCGCCAGACGAAGAACGCGCGGCTTTGCATTCTCGGCAACCCCATTGCCAATCGCGGCGATCCCATTCGCATCGCCGAGGAAATGGCGATGATCGACTGCATCAGTCGAGGTCGTGTAGATGCGGGCTTTGTGCGCGGCGTGCCATACGAGACGTTCGCGGCGAACACCAATCCTACGGAAACGCTGGAGCGCCTATGGGAAGGCGTCGACCTCGTCGTCAAGGCGTGGACCACGACCGATGGCCCTTGGAATTTCGAAGGCCAGTTCACCCACCGTCGTGCCGTCAACGTCTGGCCGAGGCCATATCAGAACCCGCATCCGCCGGTGTGGGTGACGGGATCTAGCGATGTCGGCTCCGTGCGTCGCGCAGCCGCCGCCGGCTACGTCTTTGCAACATTCCTGCAACCGTACCCGCAGGTGACCAAGCTGTTCGACGTGTATCGCGATGCCTATCGCGACAACGGCCAACCCGGCGGCGGCGGTCTCGCATTCATGCCGCTGATGTATGTTGGCGATACGGAAGCCGAAGCCGAAGCCGGCGCGCGCGAACTGGCGTGGTATCTCGCCGCGAAAGTCGAGCCGCAGTTCCGCAATCCGCCGGGATATGTTCCCGTCGAGTTCAACGTCGGCGCGATGCGCGGCGACGTCACGAAAGTCGCCCGCAGCGAAAGTGTTCGCGGCCTCAAGATGGAGGATGCGCGCGAGATGGGCACCATGATGTACGGCACGCCCGATCAGGTGGTAGCGCAGATCAAGCGGCAGCACGAGCGGATCGGCGGCTTCGATCATCTCTTGATGATGATGCAGGCCGGCTTCCTGAATCACGAAAGAACCGTGCGCAATATTCAGCTGTTCGCGCGCGAGGTCTATCCGCAGATCAAGGGGCTGCCGGGCTCTGTCGCGAGCCGCAAGCTGCAAGTAGCCGCCGAATAGTCCACCGAGGGCCTGCCAGACGCCGGTCTTTCCCGGTGAGATCCGTACGATCTGCGGCGAACGCCGCGACATGGCTGCGCCGAGCAAGCTGTGCTGAAGGCGAGGGGAGAAGAACGATGAAGGATGCGGGGAGCCGCAGCGGCGGTCCGGCGGGGACGGAGAGGCGCGAGGACAATAATGCGGTTAGTGGACCGGCAAAGCCGATCGCGGTGCGGACGATACGTGTCGGTGAATTGGGAGATATCGTTGCTGCAGGCTGGAAGGACCTGGTGTCGGCGCCTCGATTCGGGCTGGGGATCGGCTTGTTCTATGCGGCCGGCGGCTGGCTGATCCTCATGCTGCTCTGGCTGTTCGCATTGCCCTATCTCGCATATCCGATGGCGATGGGCTTCGCGCTCGTCGCACCGTTCGTCGTCACGGGGCTCTACGATATCAGCCGGAGGTTGGAGCGTGGAGAGCCGTTATCATGGAGCACTGTGCTCGGCTCGGTTTGGGATGCACGCCAGCGCGATCTCAGGTGGATGGCGCTCGTGACAGCTTTCGCGCTCGTCATCTGGCTCGATATCGCGGCTCTCCTCTTCTTCGGTTTTCTCGGCTTTCGTTCGCTCGACGCCGACCTTCTTCGCGATGTCTTCACGACGCAGGCAGGCATCATCTTCTTGGTGGTGGGGCACGCGGCCGGCGCGCTGATCGCGTTCGCCGTCTTCTCGATCTCGGTCGTGTCTTTTCCGCTGCTTTTCGACCGCGACGTCGATTTCGTGACGGCGATGACGACGAGCGTCCGTGTCGTCGCTGCCAATCCGCTGCCTATGTTGATTTGGTGCGCGTTGATCGCGGTGCTGGTCGTCGGATCGATCGCGATGGCCTTCACGGGATTGATCGTGGTCCTGCCGCTCCTTGGCCACTCGTCATGGCACCTTTACCGGCGCGTCGTGGAGTAGTCTGCCGGGCCCAACAAGGAGCGCGCGTGCCTTTCCTGTACTTGCTCGATTTCGTCTGTTGAGGGCGTCCGGGGCCGCATGGTTTGAAGTGTCGCGCCGAAGGGCGTGGTGGCTAGCAGAGCGTCGAGGTCTCGCGTGATCGCTCGTGTTCTGCTCGGCAGCGCGATCAGACCTTTAGCCTTCATGCGCGACATCAGCCGGCTCAGCGAATCGGGATTGAGAGCGAGATGATCTGCCATGTCACGCCGTGACAGAGGCACCTCGAACGTAAAGCCGCCGGGGGCTTGCTTGCCCAGGTGCAGTGCGATGTCGCAGAGCAGGGTCGCTAGTCGTTCCTCGGCCGACAGCCGCCCCATCGCGGTCGCATAGAGGGTCGTCCTGGCGAGCAGACGGGCGGCGGAGGCTGCGAGTGTCTCATGCAACGCCGGCACCGATGGCTCGTCTCTCGCGCCGAGTGCCAGCGTGGTGCGGGTGATCGTCGACGGCGCCACAGCCGTGAGACCGATGCTGGGCAGAGGGGGCAGAAAATTCCGACAGATCAAGTCGCCGGGATAGAGCAAAACCATGATGTGCCGCTCGCCCGACGCGAGCAGGACGTCGCACGTCAGGCACCCCTGTTCGAGGCGGAACAGGGAACCTGAGTTGACGCTATCGAGGTTGATTCGTTGCCCACGCCTGAATTGCAGTCTGGATGCATCTACAGACGCTGCGGGCCTGCTTATGTTGCCATGTGAATCTGGTCGAGGCATTTCTGGCTTGCCTCTCTTGGCAACCATGATCGGCTAAAAGGGGGGCACGACGGAACTTGCGTGCATGCCGCCACAATGGGCCAGTTCACCTCGATTACTTTGCGCCGCATCAATCCGGCCCTCATGCCGCAGTTTCGGCTGTGTTGAGCCCGACTGTGCTCTGAGAAGATCGAGCGACTTGATCGAGATCAAGTAATTGCGTGTCGGCTCAGCAACACATTCGAACGGGGGCGAGGTTTCCTGATCACCATCAGGGTTTCCACTGAATTCGATCTCGATATTTGTGCCGAATCGGCGACTTTGGACCTCGGCAAGTGCTGGTCGTTCGTACGAGCCGAATCTGCCGTACAGGACGGTGACTAGTTTGATCGGGAAGAAGAGGGGGAGCAGATGATTCGTAAACTTCGCGCCATCGTTGCTATTGCGTTTGGACTGGCCGCACTGTCGGTGACGGTGCCGGTCGCACAAGCTGGCGATCCGGCCGGCAATTTCCAGATCAAGGCCGGCTATACCGGCATCTTCTGGGACAACGACAACAAGGGCTTCACCCGGAATGGCGCGTCGATCGCAGGCGCCGGTGCGAATGTTCGGGACCTCAGTCTCCCAACCGCCACGCTGACATATTACCTCACGAAGAACATCGGCCTCGAACTCTTCTGCTGCTTCGCACATGCCAAAGTCTTCGGCGACGGCACGTTGGGCAACGCCCACGCAGCGGAGGCATGGACATTTCCGCCGGCTCTAACGCTGCAGTACCACTTCGACGGCATGGGGCCTCTCGTCCCCTACATCGGCGTCGGCGCTCAGTGGATCCACTACTTCAATGAGAAGTCCAAGGTCGCTGGCTTCAACAAGGTCAGCTTCGACGACAGCTTCGGTCTCGTTCTCCAGGCTGGCGTGGACTACAATATAGGTGGCGGCTGGACCCTCGGCCTGGACGTGAAGAAGGTCTGGGAAGACACCAAGCTCACCTTCTCGGCTCCAAATGGCGACCGGATCACCACCCGGCATGATCTAGATCCGCTGCTGGTCACCGCGAACTTCGGCTACCGCTTCAACCTCTTCGGGCGCTCTGCAGCCGCTCCTATGAAGTAAGCGACCAGTTCATGAACTGAACAGACGAGGGTCCGGCCACCGCCGGGCCCTTTGTTGTTGTCGTCTCGGTGCTCGTTCTATGGCGAGTTGAATCGGCCGGTCCGCCAGAAATGAGAAGGGCGCCACAGTCAATTCTGCGACGCCCCTGGATTCTTCGTGACGCAGGAGGCGAGACCCCTCAGTCGAACTGCTCGAAGAAGCCGAGCTTGCGCTGCAGAGGCGCGTCGTCGACTTGGAACATGTAAGCCGCGCTCTTGGCTGACGCGTTTCTCACGCTGATCCGTGCATGTGTTGGGATCGCGACCGTATCGTTGGTGTCTGCCTTCAAGTCTTGATCGTCGATCGTGGCTTCGATGCTGCCTTCCACGACATGCAGCACCGCCGACGTCGAGCGCCGCGGCGGCGCTACGGTCTCGCCCGGGCGCAGCATGATCGCCGAGAACCCGAGCACGGGCAGGCATTCGTCGCCGGTCTCCGGATTGACGTAGGCGAGCTGAACCATGTCGCCCCTCGGCGTTACGCTCGCAAACGAACCGAGCGCCTCGCGCACTTCCTTCCAGGGAAACCGCAGTAAGGGGTAGGCGCCGCGGGCCTTCGCAAGCGACCCGTATGGCACGAGGCCGGAGCGGATGTATCGGCTTTGCGAAGTATCCGGCTCGTTGCGGATCGATTGAGGTGGGCCTTCGACGGCGTAGGAAGCCTCGAGTGCCAGGACCATCGGTAGGTCGAGTGCATCGAGCCAGATGACCGGCGCGTTTCCTTCGTGCCCGTGCTGATGCCACAGCCCCGACGGCGTCAGGATCAGATCGCCGCGCTCCATCGGCATCTTCTCGCCGCCGACGACGGTGAAGCCGCCCTCCCCTTCCACCACGAAGCGGACCGCACTCGGGCTGTGCTTGTGATTGGGAGCGGTCTCGCCCGGAAGAATCATCTGCATGCCGATGAAAATTGCCGGCGTGGCCTGCATGCTGTCGAGACCGAGTCCCGGATTGGAGAGTACCAGCACGCGCCGTTCGGCTTTTTCGATCGGAGTAAGTTCACCCGCGCGCAACAGATAAGGGCGAACGTCCTGTGAGTACCGCCAAACGAAGGGCTTCGTGCGCCGGTTCGGAATGTCGTGTGGCAGTGCCGCCCGCATGCTCGGCCATAGCGGTACGAGATTTCGCTCGGTAAGACCGGCTCGGTAACTGACAGGAAGCTCTTCCAGGGTTCCCATGGTCGCCATGACGTGATGCCCTCTTTTCATGTGCCGGATTGATCAGCCGGACGGGTCAAGCAGATCATTTCGCCGGATCAGGCGGCGTGACCGTCGTCATGCTCCTCTGGCGGATGGATTTGAGCGAGATACTTGGCGATCATGCGGAAGAGGGTTTTGCTTTGGATCAATGTTCCGCACGCTCCGAAGATGACAAATCGTACTATTGGGAATTCCAGGACACGGGTTCCGCAAGGGGCTGGAAATGCGCGACATCGACCACGAATTGATTGCACGGCACGCCGCACCCGTTCCCCGTTACACCAGCTATCCGACGGCGCCGAACTTCGCCGCGACCATCGGCCCGGACGACTACGCCGCGCTGCTGGATGGGCTGCCTGACACCTCGGATCTCTCGCTGTACCTTCACATCCCGTATTGCCACGAGCTGTGCTGGTACTGTGGATGCAACACCAAAGCAGTGAAGCGGTACGAGCCGGTTGCGAAATACGTCGCCGCTTTGGCGTGCGAGATCGCGATGGTTGCATCCCTTGTGCGGGGCGCGCGCAGGGTGACCAACATTCACTGGGGCGGCGGCTCGCCGAACGTACTCAGCGCCGCTCATATCAGATTGCTTTCCGACGCCCTTTGCACTCGGTTCGACGTAGCGGGTGGTGCCGAAATCGCCGTCGAGATCGACCCGCGCACGCTGTCTGTGCCTCAGGTCTCGGCGTTCGCGGATATAGGCGTCAACCGTGTCTCGTTCGGTGTCCAGGATTTCGATCCGGCGGTTCAGGGAGCGATCAACAGGATCCAGCCGTTCGACATGACGCGCCGGGCAGTCGATCTGTTCCGTGAGCGCGGGGTCGCCTCGGTCAACGTCGATCTCGTCTACGGTCTCCCGCATCAGACGCCGACGACCGCGGAGCGCACCTTGCACCAGGTTTTACGATTGGCGCCGGATCGCATCGCAGCTTTCGGCTACGCGCATCTGCCGTCGCGCCTCAAACACCAGCGCCTCATCGATACGAAGTCGTTGCCAGGACCCGTCGAGCGGTTCGAGCTATCGGAGCTGATCGCGGAAATCCTCATCGGTGCGGGCTATGTTCGCATCGGCCTCGACCACTTCGCCCAGCCGACCGATCGGCTGGCCGGCCGTCAGGTCACGCGGAATTTCCAAGGTTACACGACGGATCGGGCATCGGGATTGATCGGGCTCGGTGCCTCGGCCATCGGCCGGATTGGCGACGCCTACCTGCAGAACGCCACGCCGGCAGGCGAATACATCGCCTCTATCGATGCCGGCCGATTGGCGACAGCCCGCGGCCTGAAGCTCGATTTCGAGGACCGCCTCCGCGGTTTCGTGATCGAACGCATGATGTGCGATCTCCAATTCCCCGGTGATGAACTTAAACACCTTTTTGGAACGGCAGCCGAGCCCGTCCAGCGAGAAGCCGAGGCGTTGGTCGCCTCCGATGCCGACGGTCTAGTCGAGCGCACTCCCGGTGGCTTCCGGGTGACCGATCGCGGCAGGCCATTTATTCGCAGCTTGTGCGCGAAGTTCGACAGTTATCTGCGGCCCGGGATCGGCCGGCACGCGGTTGGCGTGTAGAGACCGACTATCGAGACTTGATCGACGGCCATGCCTTGAAGCATTGTCGCACGCGGGCTGTGTCGCACCCGCGGCACGCCCTTTTTCGCCTAGGGTGACGACGTTTTGTCCGATGGAGCGCCCGATGGGCCAGCGTCACATTGCTTGTAGTTCATGCGCAGTGCGCAATCGCTCGGTCTGCGGGGCGTTGTCGGACGACGAGATCACACGTCTGAATGCCATTGCCCATTTCAAGCATTTTACGGCCGGCAGCGTGATCCTCCGCGACCATGACGAACCCGGCTATTTCGCCAACGTGGTCTCCGGCGTCGTCAAGTTGACCAAGTCTCTGGGCGATGGCCGCCAGCAGATCGTCGGGCTGCAGTTTCCGTCGGATTTCCTCGGCCGGCCGTTTCGTAATCGAAGCCCGTATTTCGCCGAAGCGGCGAGCGACGTCACCTTGTGCACCTTCGAGCGGACCCAGTTCGAGCGTATAGTCAAGGAGACCCCGGGCATCGAGCGCCGCTTGTTCGAACATACCCTCGACGAACTCGACGCCGCCCAGGAATGGATGGTTTTGCTCGGCCGCAAGACCGCCGGAGAAAAGGTCGCGAGCTTTCTGCTCATGGTCGCCAAGCGTTCGTCCCAGGAGAGCTGCGCGGCAGCTGCAAATCCCGCTGTCGTGAAGGTCGAGTTGGCGTTGTCTCGCAGCGAAATCGCAGACTATCTGGGCCTGACGATCGAAACCGTCAGCCGTCAGATCACGAGCTTGAAGCGTCGCGGCGTCATCGTGCTCGAAGGCACGCGAACTGTCGTCATACCCGACACCGAGAAACTCGAGCGCCTATCCGAACAGATGGCCGACTGAAGCTTCCGACCGGTTCGTCGATAGCGCACCGGAGACGTGCTCAACCCCCGCGAGGACGCCGGAAGCCCGCCAGCCGGGACGGCGCTCGCCCTTGCAGATCGGCGAGAGATTGCAGGTCTTCCTGCTGCAGGAGCCGCCGCGCAGCCGGAACGACGACAGCGTTCTCCCACGCGATATGACGGCGCTGCCCCTCGAAGAAGCCGCGCAGCATGTACCCCAGCATATCCGCGTTTCGCGCCCGGCCCTGCTCGGCCACGAAGGTCAGCTCTTCCAGAAGCTCCGAAGAAATATCCTCGTCTCGGACATGCTCCAACTCGAGCTGGTCGAGCGCCGCGACCAGCGACGGATCTCCGCCACCTCGCCGCCGGAGTAGCGGGAACAGCAATTGCTCTTCCGCACGGAAATGCGCCTCGAGACCATGACCGAGAATGGCGATGACCTCGCGGACCAGCCGCCGGTCGATGCTGTCTGGAAGCCCGTCGGCAACATACTCCAAGGCATCGCACAGCTCGAGTTGCCACGTGTGCTCGGCCACGATTCTGTCGATCGGATCAGCGGATATGGAGCGTACGCCGCCCCTTGCTTCGCCAACCGCATGCGCTTGTTCCCGCTCACGCATCGATGCGTTTCCCGAAATAGCCGGAGCTGCAGATGAGCGAGCAAGCTATCGCGGACGAGATCGAGGCAGGTTGATCGAGGTCAAGAATTCCTGACCCAACTCGCGAACGCGAGACCTGTGCCAGTCAGCGCGCGCGTCCGGTAGCCTGGCGTGTAGGAAACCCAGTCGAGTTCGAGGTCGGGCGCGATGCCGCCGAGCACGATCCAGCTTCTGATCTCGGAGCTTCCCGATTGGAGCCGTTTGGCGTCGAGGGCGGCTAGTGCTGCTTTATCGTGCCGGCGCAAAGCGTCGATGACTTCGTGGTCGAGGTAGGCATCGGCGTGGAAATGGCTGAGACCGCCCGACGCCATGAAGCCGATCCGCGCGTCGGCTGGATATTCCGCCAGGATGTCGCGCATCGCTTCGCCGAAGGCCAGACAGCGCGCAGGGCTCGGTTGGTTGGGCGGATAGAACGTGTTGAGAAATACCGGAACGATCGGCACCGGCCGCTCGTCGAGATAGACGCGGTGCATGAAAGAGAATGCGTGGCCTTCGCATTGCCCATCCGCCAGCCCCGACATCGTCGCCGGATCGAAGCCGCGCTCGAGTAGTCCCTCGATGAGATGAAGCGCCAGCGGCTGATCGCATGGATAGTCCCGCGCGAACTTTTCTTCGAGCCTGCGGTTTTGTGCCTGAACATACCAGTCCGTGACGTTGTCCGGGCGCGCTCCGTTGGCGATCGTCTTGCCATAGTAGATGCCGATCGACGGCATCAGCTGCTCGTCCAGTAACTCGTGTTGATCGTCGCCGCAGATGATCAGCGCATCGAGACGCGCATCTGCGATCGACTTCTTGAGCCGAAGCATCGCGGCCTGCACATCGGCATATCGCTTTGCTATCGCGTCGGGAGTGACGAGCGCGTCCGCATTCGCCGGAGCCCTCGCTTCCAGTTCCTCGTAGGTGCAGGGATTGCCCTGCTGGTCGAAGAACCGGATCTGCCGGTCCCGCTCGAGAAAGCGCATCTGCCAATCCTCGAGCGTGGACGTCAGCATGACGCTATGGGACGAGGCGAAGGCAGCAACGAGGCGCGCCATCTTGTTCGATCCGTAAAGTTGCGAGTTGGCGCACAGTTTGCGACGGCGACAGACCACCACCGCAGCCGGCCCCCCCAGTACCGACTGCAGTGGCAATCGCGCCGACGCCGGCTCAGACGGTTGCCTGAGCCTTTCCTGGACGTGCGATCAACGCTTCCTTCGCGCCGTCTTTATAGGGAACTGCGCGCGGCAGCAGCACTGCAGCCGAGCGGATCTTCTGGTGCTCGACGTCGCGGCCCGGAGGCAGGATCCCCTTTTCGGCGAGTTCGCGCGCAGCCTTCATCAAGCGGGTTCGCGCCATGATGATGCCGTTGTCGCAGCCGACGAGGTTTTCCTTCGTCCGGTCGATGATTGGGCCCATGCTTTCCTGCAGCGAAGAGTCCTGTATCGCGATCCCGTGGATGCCGCTGTACTCGGTGCCCGCCTTCTGGGCAGCGCGGTCCATCAGCCAGTCGTTGTCCTTGTTGGCGACAGGACGATACGTGCCGGGAATATTCTTGCTGTGGATGCCGTAGCCGTCCTTCATCGCCGCCCGCTCGGCCGCCGTCAGCGCCCGCGTCGGATGGTAGTCGTAGCTCCACGCCCAGCAGTTCTCGTCGTCGATCGGGATCCAGAAGTGCCCGTGCATCGGGTGATCCGCACGCGGTGCGACGGCCGTGTAGCTAGGCATCACCCACGGCGTGATCCGCCAGTAGTACTGATCGTTCTCGGCATTGCGGCGCGCGCCGATGTAGAGACCGCCCGGCGCTTCTGTGACTTCGAACACCGGGGCGAGGTCGCCGAAGTTATACTGGTTGCCCTTGGCGCCCTTGAACAAAGGATCGGAGACGACGTTGCCGCGATGCAGCCAGGAAACGTGGCTGGAATCGATGCCGCCTTCCATTGCCTGCAGCCAGTTGCATTCCTGCAGCCGCTTCGACGTGAATGTCTGCTCGGCCGGCACCGTACAGAATTCCCACTCCGGCAGCGGCGGCTGCTTGTCGGGTGGCCCCATGTACGTGAACAGGATGTCGCCGCGCTTCACGACCGGATACGATGTGAGCTTGATCTTCTTTGCGTAGCCGGACTCGGCAGGCTCGGAAGGTACCTCAAGGCAGTTGCCTTCGACGTCGAACTTCCAGCCGTGATACGGACAGCGCAGACCGCACTCTTCGTTGCGGCCGAACCACAGCGACACGCCGCGATGCGGGCAGAATTCGTCGATGAGGCCATAGCGCCCCTTGGTGTCTCGGAACGCGACGAGCCGCTCGGAAAGCAGTTTCACCCGAACCGGAGGGCAATCGTTCTCCGGCAATTCTTCCGCATGCAACATCGGAATCCAATAGTGCCGGAAGAGGTTGCCCATCGGGGTGCCTGGACCGGTCTGGGTCACGAGATCGTTCTGTTCCTTGCGCAGCATGCGCTTCCTCCCTCGCAGTTCGAATTGATCGTAATGTTCTTTTATGTGGAACGCCATTCCGCATATAAGTACGTCGAGCACGCTATCCCCCGGGTCGGCTCCGGCGTTGACTTGGATCAATTCACGCCGGCGTTTCGAGCGTCGTCGGCTGAGTGAGGGTGGGGAACTGCATTTGATCGCGATCAAGGCGCAGCGTGTGCGCCTTCAGACTCTGTCCTCGGAAGCGCCGCAGCTCTGACAACAGGAGGAACACGTGAGCAAGCAGCCGATCCCTGGCACCGTCATGTTCGACGGAGATCAGGCACAGAAGGGCTACGCCCTCAACCGCATGTGCTTCTCCTTCAACAGCGCCGAGAACCGCGAGGCCTTCGTGAAGGACGAGGACGCATACTGCGCGAAGTACGGCCTCGACGCCGAACAGCGCGAAGCCATCCGCCAACGCAACGTCCTGGCTCTCATCGCCGCGGGCGGGAACATCTACTACCTCGCAAAGTTCGCGGGAATATTCGGTCTCAATGTTCAGGACGTCGGCGCCCAGCAGACGGGCATGACGGTCGACGCATTCAAGGCAAAACTCGTTGCCGCAGGGAGGCAATAATCATGGCTCGCATCATCGGTGGCATCGGAACCACACACGTTCCCGCGATCGGCAGCGCCATCGCGAAAGGCTTGCAGAACGATTCCTACTGGAAGCCGTTCTTCGACGGGTTTCACCACATTCACAAGTGGCTCGATCGTGAGCGTCCCGACATCGTCGTGGCATTCTCCAACGATCACGGATTGAACTTCTTCCTCGATAAGCTGCCTACATTCGCCATCGGTGCAGCTGCCGAGTACGGCAGCGAGGACGAGGGCTGGGGCATCCCGGTGTCGCATGCGGCGAAGGGCATTCCGGATCTCTCTTGGCACATCATCAATGCCGCGGTCGGCGACGAATTCGACATCACCATGTGCCAGGAGATGTTGATCGACCACGCCCTGACCATACCGTTATCGCTGATGTGGCCCGGTGATAGCGGCTGGCCCGTTCGCATCGTTCCGATAGGCATCAATACCGTCCAGCATCCGCTGCCTTCGGTGAAGCGCTGCCTCGAGTTGGGCCGCTCCGTCGGGCGTGCGATCGACAGTTTCCCGGGCGACGCCAAGGTTCTGATACTCGGCACGGGCGGCCTTTCGCATCAGTTGGACGGCGAGCGCGCAGGATTCATCAACAAGGACTTCGACAAGCTCTGCATGGACAAGCTTGTCACCGATCCAGATGCGCTCACCCGTTATTCCATCCGTGATGTCGTGGAACAGGCCGGTTCGCAGGGCGTCGAATTGCTGAACTGGGTCGCTATGCGCGGCGCTCTCACTGGCACGGTGACGGAGGGCCACCGCAACTACCATATCCCCATCTCGAACACGGCGGCGGCCACCATGCTGTTCGAGAACAACGCCGCAGCCGCCCGCAAGGCCGCCTGATGCGACATTTCTGAACCGCGCGGAGGCTAGCCCGCCCCTCTGGAAAGAGAGGCGGGTTTCTTTATACTCGCGGCTCTTCCTCGCGAAACTGCAGGGGCAGCAGCAGGCGATATACGTTCGTCCGTTCAGCTCTAGTGCTCGAGCGGCGGCAGGTTCAGCGCACGGTCCACCATCTCGCCGGCCCGCTTGAAGTCGAAGAAGCGATACATGTTCTGCTTCATCAAATACGACGCGCCGCCGTAGAACTTCTCGTACTGCAGATGGCGGCTGGCGAACTCGCTGCCGATGAAGTCCCACGCCAGCCGCATCAACGCCACGCGCTCCCGCGCCGACATCGTGTTCGACTGGTAGTAGCGCGCTACGTCGTCTCGCGACTCCGGATTGTCGAGTTCCTTTTGCGTTGCCGGCAGAGTGATCATGCCCGCGCCCGTCAATTCGCGAACGATCTCGAACATCTTCGGATTGAACTCCGATTGCAGTGCGATCATCGAATAGAGCGACGGCCGGCTCGGCCACATCACGCCATCGGCATCGAGGGTGCCGAGCGTTTCATGGCTGTGCAGCATGCCGTCGATGATCGATGCATAGGCCGCAAGCTCGCCCATCACCTGTTGCACTTGCGGAATGCTGGCATTGCCGGTCGCCTCGTTCATGCGCTGCGCGAGGCCCAGCAGAAAACGCAGCTTGGTCGCGTAACGGGCCTGCGCCTGATGGTTGCCGTACATGTGCGCTGGCGTTTCGAACCACTGATCGCGGCTGAGCTTGAGGTTGCGGTAGACGAACACGTTCTCCCACGGCACGAACACGTTATCGAGCGCGACGAAACAATCGCTCTCGTCGTAGCGCGCCGACAGCGGATACTCGAACTCGTTCGGCGCCTGCATCGCGTAGGCGCGGCGCGGGTAGAGCTTGAGGCCCGGCGTCGACATCGGCATGGCGACGTTGAAGGCATAAGCCTCGTCGCCCGGCTGCTGTGGATGGATGGTGCTCACCTGCAGCCAGTCCGAATAGACGCCGCCCGTGGCAAGCTGCTGCCCGCCCGATAGATAGATGCCGGCGTCCGTCTCCTTGGTCACCCCGGCGTAGAGTGTCGGATCGTTCTGCTTGTGCGCAGGCTTCGACCGATCGATCTGCGGTGGCACGATCGCATAGGTGACGTAGAGATGCTCGTCGCGGAGCTTCTTGTAGAACCGCACGAGGTTGTCGGCGTACTGCTGACCGCCAGCGGCGAAAACCTGCGGCTTGGCAGCGTAACCCGTGAAGAAGTTGCCGACGTGGTCCGGCGTGCGGCCCATCAGGCCGAACGTTTGCTCGGCCCATTTCTCGGCCGCGATGCGCTTCGCTTTCAGGTCGGCGTGGCTGCGCGGAATCTGGTAGCACCTGAGCGCTTGCTTGCCGGTCTCCGTAACTGTGAACGTCATCGCCTCACGATTGGCGGGATCGGCCGCGAAGTCGTAGAGCTTCGCCATCGAGCGAGCGCCGGCACGGAACGCACGATGTGCTGTCGGATCTGTGACCCGCTCTCCATCGATGAAGATCGAGCGTTCCCCGCGTTTCAGATCGTCCAAATATTGTGCACCCGTCCGCATTCCATTTCCTTCCACGGATTGATCGGAAAAAATCATTCCTGCCTTCGCTACCAATTCGAGCCACGCCGCCCGTTGGTTCATTGAGCTGGATCAAATAGTATCCCTCGAACAATCGTCAGACTGAGCTGCAATTCGATGTCGACCGCGTGTAGGCCGGCATTCGCATCCGAAGTAACTTGGCAAGGAAAGGGGGAGTGTCGAGGATGGCGGGGGCGACCGATACCTATCGCATGGCGATTGCATCTCTCGAGGTGCCGTTCCCCCTCCAAACCGCGCTAACGGAACTCGGCAAACATCAGATTCCGGCGGCTTCGTTGAGTTTGGCCGGCGCTGCCGGGACCATTGAAAGCCTGCGTAACATCGTTGCGAACAAGGATGTGCCGGTACTCGCGCCGCTGCTCGAGGTCGCGCCGTTCCCATTCGGCGTTACTGACGAAATCTACATGACCTCCGGTAACTGGCTGGCCGAAGTGAAGGACGCGAGCCGCCGGCCACCATCACAGCGTGAAGGCGTCGCTGGTTCTTTGGCTTGCTGGCTCACGCCGCAGTTCAGGCAGAACTTGTAGGACCGCATGCTGGAAGGGGAGGTCATGTTGCTGGCGGGCCCCTTGACCGCAGAGCAATTGAATATCGGCACCCGTGTCCTGCTGCGCCATAGTAACCACCATGTGCAGAGCCATACCTTCGTCCGCCCGCGGATGCCGTGAGGCCGATGCATCCATGCGGGCGCTGAACTGAGATCTCGCGACGTGTGGTTGCGAGGCCTCGAGGGGATTTTGGCAACAAATTGGCAAGACACATCTGCGCAGAATTTGCGACACATGCTGAATATGGGTTTAAGACCGCACGTCCTGCGGCTATATAGACGGCACCGAACAACGGCGGGGATCGGCGGACGGGAATGCGGCACGCCAGGAAAGTCATTGCAGCGCTGGCGGTAACGACCGGTGCGATGTTTGCGATGTTCGGCCCCCTCAGCGCCGAAGGACCGCCGACGCCGGAGGAGTATGTCAGCCACGTCGGTAACGGCGCGCAGATCGTGCCGCCAGGCCAGCTCAAGCTCGACAATCACAAGGTGATCTGCGGCCAGCGCCCGACGGTCCTCGACAATCAACTCGACGACTACGGCGCGGCCTATCCGGGCTTCCTGATCCTAAATCCGCGATTGCTGGCACGCGTCTCCAAGCCCGTGAAGCTTTGGATCCACGCCCACGAGTGCGGCCACCAGTTCCGGGGACCCGACGAGGAGACGGCGGATTGCTTCGCAGTCCAGCGCGGTCGGCGCGAAGGCTGGTTGTCGCCGGAGGGATTGAACGAGGTCTGTAGCTTCATTGCGCCGGCCAAGGGCGACAGCATGCATTTCTCTGGCTCATACCGTTGTGAATACATGCGGAAATGCTACGCAGACCCTTCGGTGCGCTAGCCGGAAGGAGTGGCCGAACCGGCACCTGCCGTGCACGCACGCTCCGTCGTTTCCTGCGAGGTGAATGCGGTGATTTCGTTGATCCGTCGGTGCTTTATCGGATTTTTGTCGGGGGTGCTCATAGCGCTGGCCCTTTTGACACTTCCTGCATCGGCAGACGCGAACGCGCAAGGCCGCCTGCTTTTCGAAGCCGCCGCGCGAGGCGATGTGGCAGCCGTTCGCAGGCTCCTGTCGGCCGGCGCGCCCGTCGATTTCCGGAACAGCAACGGTGAGACGCCGTTGCTTCTTGCGGTTGCCGAGGACCGACTTGATGTCGCCGTAGCGCTGATCGAGGCTGGCGCCGATATCAATCTGCAGGCCCGCAACCTCGACAGCCCCTGGCTTCTGGCCGGGGCCAGAGGGCGGACCGAGATGATCCGTCGCATGATCCCCAAGGGTCCCAACTTCGCGTTGCGCAACCGGTTTGGCGGCTCGGCTCTCATCCCGGCTTGCCATTACGGCCACGTCGCTACGGTGAAATTGCTGCTCACCACCCGAATCGACGTCGACCACGTCAACAATCTCGGCTGGACCTGCCTTCTGGAACTGGTGATCCTGGGCGACGGCGGCCCCCCCTATGTGGAAATCGCGCGCGCGGTTCTGGCAGCCGGCGCCAACCCGAACATCGCCGACAAGGAGCGCGTCACCCCGCTCGGTCACGCCAATAAGAACGGACAAAAGGCGGTCGCCAAAGTGATCGAGGCCGCCGGCGGGAAATAGGTCCGGCCCCGGGCGGGTACTAGGTGTGGACATTGCGCCCGCCCCATGGCATTTGCCCGAATAGCGATAGCAAGGTAACGCTCGACCGAGCCCGGAGAGACCCGCCCATGGAGAAATTCACGACCCTCACCGGCGTTGCCGCGCCCCTCGAGATGATCAATGTCGATACCGACATGATCATCCCGAAGCAGTATCTCAAAACCTTGGGCCGCACCGGGCTGGGCAAGGCGCTGCTTTCCGAATTGCGCTTCGACGAGCAGGGCAATGAACGCCCCGATTTCGTGCTGAACAAGCCAGCCTACCGTCAGTCCAAGATTCTGGTCGCGGGGGACAACTTCGGGTGCGGTTCGAGCCGCGAGCACGCCCCCTGGGCGCTTATGGACTTCGGCATCCGCTGCGTGATCTCGACATCCTTTGCCGACATCTTCTTCAACAACTGCTTCCAGAACGGCATCCTGGCCATCAAGGTGACGCCCGAGCAGCTCGAGAAGCTGATGGACGACGCCAAACGAGGCGCCAATGCCACCATGACGATCGACCTCGAAAAGCAGGAGATCAAGGGGCCCGACGGCGGCACGATCAAGTTCGACGTCGATACTTTCCGCAAGCATTGCCTGCTGAACGGTCTGGACGACATCGGCCTCACGCTCCAGAAGGACAAGTCGATCAAGTCCTACGAGGAGAAGCAGAATACCGAGCGTCCCTGGATGTAGAGCGCACCCCGTGGGTTGCACCGGACTTAGATCCGGGCTGCCCCATGCGTGTGACAGACGGGTCTGACACCACGGACTGTCGGCAGCTGCCCCGGATCGGCTTTTCGACCGTCAGGTCGGAACGCAACGTGCCTTGG
>LNFM01007458.1_pt1 | contig 17145 bp, 12 predicted proteins | sample 596031 | NCBI WGS metagenome assembly LNFM01 (sample SAMN04254537, study PRJNA301005) | activated carbon metagenome | isolation source: dual media filters at the Ann Arbor, Michigan drinking water treatment plant | place: USA: Ann Arbor | reverse complement strand
GCCGACCGCCTCACGCGCGGTGGGATCTGCCGTCGGTCGCAATCCGATCTCGTTCGTGGTGCCGTGTCATCGGGTGATGCGTGGCGACGGCCAACTCGGTGGGTACCACTGGGGCCTCACCCGAAAGCGCGCCTTGATCGGTTGGGAGACCGGCCGGACCTCAGGCCCCCAGCCGGCTCGGACATGATCGCGAAGCGGTTCCCGGATCGTTCGCGATGATGGCGCCTAAGGGCTCTTAACTCGGGATCAATGGCTCGACGCTAGGGTATCGGCGGAATTCTCTGCCGGGGCCGTACCGTTCCCGGTGTGGTCGAGGCGTATCTCATGCAGCTCCACCCCACGTCCGTGTCGAACGGCCGGTGCCCCGCGCTACGCCTGGAAGGTGTCGCCAAGTCATTCGGGCCGAAGCAGGCCGTCGTCGGCATCGACCTCGAGCTCAAGCGGGGGGAACTCTATGCGCTGCTCGGGCCCAATGGAGCCGGCAAGACCACTACCCTGCGCATGGTCGCCGGCCTCATGAAGCCCGACCGCGGCGCCATCTCCATTTTCGGCATCGACGCGCTCGCCGACCCGATCGCGGCCCGTCGGATCACGGCCTGGCTCCCCGACGAGCCGATGCTCTACGACAAGTTGACCCCTCTCGAGTACCTGGAGTTCATCGCCGGCCTGTGGGGTGTCGAGCGCCTCACAGCGGAAAAGCGCGCCGCCGAGCTGATCGATGTGCTCGATCTCGGGCCTCATGCGCATGTCCGGTGCGAAGGCTTTTCACGCGGCATGAAACAGAAGGTGGCTTTGGCTGGCGCCCTCGTCCACGAGCCGAGCCTGATCATGCTCGACGAGCCCTTGACCGGGATCGATGCTGCTATCGCCCGGCAAGTGAAGGATCTGCTCAACGAGCGCGTGCGTGCGGGCGCCACGATCGTGCTGACCACCCACATTCTCGAGGTGGCCGAGCGCATGGCCGATCGGATCGGCATCGTGGCCGGCGGCCGACTGATCGCCGAGGGCACGTTCGCCGAACTCAAGTCTGCCGCTGGGCGCGATCACTCCACGCTGGAGGATGTGTTCCTTTCCCTCACCGCGCGCAGCGCCGAGGCCGCATGATGCGCGCCGCTCTCCGTCCCGGCTCGTTCGTCTGGCTTGTTGCTCACGATCTGCGTCTCAACTGGCGACGCTTCGTCGATGCCTTCGGCGGCGCCACGCAAGGGCGGGCCCTGTTGCTGGTGGTCGTCGGCGCGGTGGCGCTGCATGCCCTGGCTTGGCCGCTCGTGCCGATGTTGGCCGAGTATGTGCAGGGGCCGAACACGGATGTGGCAAGCCGCCTCGGTATCGGCGCGCTGCTGATTTGCGTCGCGAGCTGGATGGTGGCGCAGGGGCTCTTCGCTGCGACGCGGACACTCTACGAGCGCGGCGATCTCGATCTGCTTTATGGCTCTCCGATCGCGCCGCGCCGCATTCTGGCGGCAAAGGCGGTGGCGATCGCCTTGTCGTCCCTGGGCTCCGTCGCGGTGCTGGCGCTTCCCGTCGCGAATGCAGGTGCGGCTCGCTTCGGCAGTCATTGGCTTGCCGTCTACCCGGCTCTCGCGGGTGTCGCGCTCCTGGCCACTGCGCTGGCTCTCGGAGCAACGATCCTGTTGTTCCACCTGCTCGGTCCGGTCAGAGCCCGCCGCTATGCGCATCTCGCTGGAGCACTGATCGGCGGCGCCTTCGTTCTCGGGGCGCAGATCGTGGCGCTGTTGCCGGATGCCGTCCGACGGTCCATCACCGATACGCTGGCGCCGGCACCCGACGGCCACGCCACTTTTGCCAGCCGACTGCTGTGGCTGCCCGTCGATGCGATGCTCGCCGAGCCCTTCGCCCTTGTCGCGCTGACCGTCGCGGGCTTTGCGGCGTTCGCTGGTGCGGCGCTGGCTCTCGGCGATCGATTCGCCGCTGCGAGTCTTCTGGCAAGCGGATCACCGCTTTCGAATCAGCCCGGCCGGCCGGCGCGCGCTGTCCGTTTCAGGAGTGGCCCTTGGGGCGCGCTGCGTCGCAAGGAATGGCGCCTCCTGATGCGCGACCCGAGCCTCTTCTCCCAGCTTGGCTTGCAGATCGTCTATACCATTCCCCTCGCCGTGGTCCTGGTGCGCTCGGGCTCGATGCCGCTGACCGTGGCCCTCGCACCTGCCATCGTCGTGATCGCGGCCCAGGTCGCTGCGTCGCTCGCCTGGATCGCCGTCTCGGGCGAGGACGCGCCGGAACTCATTCAGTCGGCGCCGGTAGCGCAACGCTCCGTCGATCTGGCCAAGCTGTCGGCTATCGCCGTGCCTGTCATCGCCGTCGCCGGGATGCCGGCTGCGGGACTGGCGCTGGCATCGGCACATGCCGGCATGGTGACGCTCGTCTTTGCTGCGGGAGCCAGCGCATCGACTTCCCTGCTCAATCTCTGGCACCCCATGCCCGGCAATCGGCGCGGCATGCTGCGCCGGCATGCGCAGTCGAAGCTGATCGGTCTCGTCGAGCATCTGCTGGCCATCCTGTGGGCCATCGCCACTGTGCTAGCGCTGCTCGGCGCTGCCGTGTGGCCTGTGCCACTGGTCCTGGTCGGCCTCGTCCTCGTGATGGCACACGGTGGAGCGACAGTATGGATCTGCAGTTTTCGTGACGCTCGATCGCGCAGTTCCCTGGCTCCTCGAAGCGAAGGAGCATGACAATCCGCCGGCAGTTTCCGGCGACATTTCTCCCGGTCGTTAACCAATTGCTTACCATGCAGGCGCTAGCGTCCCTCGATACTTCGGCATCGCAGAACGGGGGCACCACGATGCGCCGGACAGGTTCGAGCAAGCTATTGGTTGCCGTAGCGGCTCTCGCTGCCAGCGTCCAAATCGCATTCGCCTTCGACGTGGGGGAGATCGGCTCCTTCCATATCGGCGGGCACCCCATCACGGTGAGCGGCCTGCCGCAGCAGGAGATCCAGATGCCCGGCGGGGCGCCGATCACGGTCGATCCGAACGGCGACTACCACACCGGCCAAATGTACGTTCAGTTCGTGAAGCTGGCCAATCCGACCGCGAAATATCCGCTGCTGATGTGGCACACGGGCGGCATCACCGGCGCCTCCTGGGAATCGAAGCCCGACGGCAATCCGGGCTGGATGCAATTCTTCCTGCGACAAGGGCATTCGGTCTACGTCTCTGACGCCGTCGAGCGTGGGCGGGCGACATTCTCGCGCCCCGAGATCTACATGAGCAACCCCATCTTCCGCGACAAGCGCGACAGCTGGGAGATCTTCCGCATCGGCCCGCCGGGCTCCTATCGAACCAATCCGAGTGAGCGCAAGGCCAATCCCGACGTCAGATTTCCGCTCAGCGCTTTCGACACCTTCCAGATGCAGATGGCGCCCCGCTGGGCCGTGACCGGCGATGCGACGCAGGCTGCCTACGGCGATCTCGTGCAGAGAGTCTGTCCCTGCGTGATCATCGCCCATGGTCAAGCCGGCCTGTTCGCGCTGCGTGCGGCCTTGACCCAGCCAGACAAGGTGAAGGCCCTGATCGCGATCGAGCCGGCCTTTGCCCCGACGCCCGACCATCCTGAGATGAGCCGCCTCAAGAACACCCCGCATCTGTGGGTCTGGGGTGATTTCCTCGATACCAATCCTGTCTGGGTCGATCACGTCAAGGGCGTGAAACCTTACCATGAGGCGCTCGGTGCCAAGGGCGTGCCGTCTACCTGGATGGATTTGCCCGCCGAGGGCATCAAGGGCAATACCCACGTGCCGATGATGGACCTCAACTCCGATATCGTTGCGGCGCGCATCCAGGCCTGGATGACAAAACACGGCCTGACGAAGGCAGATGCGGTTGCGGCTGCCCCGAAGGCACAGCGTCAGCCGGCCCGATCGGCCAGTGCCCGCTCCACTGCGCCGGCCAAAGCGCCCCAGTCGCGCGCCGTCGGCACACCGCAGTCCGGCAACTGAGCCGATCTCAGAGATAGCGTTACGATGGATGGGTGGCGCCTGTGCAGGCGCCGCCCATTCGATTGCTCGCCTCGGTGTACGGGATCGAGCTCAGGCGGCAGCCGTCCTCGAGCCGGCCGCCTTGCCATAGCGCTCCCGCTCGATGCGTTCGAGAAGCGAGAGCAGCTTGTCCCAGTCGATCGGCTTCGACAAATAGTCGCTCATGCCGGCCGCCAGGCATTTGCTGCGGTCCTCCTCCATCGCGCCAGCGGTCAGGCCGACGATCGGAATCAGGGCGAGCTTCTCGATCTCCCTCAGTCGCCGCGTGGCGGTGAGCCCGTCCATGATCGGCATCTGCACGTCCATGAGGATGATATCGAACTCGGCTGCAGTGGCCCGCTCGACGGCTGCACGACCGTTGCCGACGATGTCGATGTGAAAACCGGCCGCTTTGAGCAATGCGGTCGCCACGCGCTGGTTTGCCGGATTGTCCTCGGCCATCAGGATCCGGAGCAGCCGACCGGACGCGGCCTTGGCTGCCGGCTGCTGTGCCGCCGGGGTCTGCTCGACCCGGTCCTTCAGCCGCTTCAAGATGCGGTCGAACGTCTGGCGCACGAACGGACGCGGCAGGATCTGCTCGTCGCCGATGCCAAGCTCGCGCCCCTGCCCCGGCGTTCCTTCGAGGAGGAACAACCGTTGAGACGGCGCTGCCGCCCCTGCGAGGGATCGGACGAGTTCGTTGATCCCGAAGGCTCCGAAACCGCCGTCCAGGATCACAGCGTCGAACCGGCCAGCTTCGCCGGCTTTGCGCGCAGCCTCGACGGAGGTCGCGGTGGTGACGGTGGCGTTGATGGCCCGGGCATAGGCTCCGACGGCGTTGACGATGCCCGTGCTTGGACTGGCGACGATGACCCGCGCGCCCGGGCACTGCACGCCCGCGTGCCGGGCCAGCACCATCGCGCTGTGCTCAGCGGCAATCGGGAGCTGGAAGCGAAACGTCGAGCCGTGGTCCGGAAGCGATGAGCAGGAGATCTCGCCGCCCATCAGGCCGATCAACTCCTTGCATAGCGCGAGGCCGAGGCCTGTGCCGCCGAACTCGCGCGTCGTCGAGGCGTCCACCTGGGAGAACTTGACGAACAGCGTGTCGAGCTTCGTGGCCGGGATGCCGATGCCCGTATCCACGACGCTAAAGCGCAGCATGGGCTTTTGTCCGACTACGGTCTCGTCGACCGCGATCAGGATCGAGCCGGTACTTGTGAACTTGACCGCGTTGCCAACGAGGTTGGTCAGGACCTGCTTCAGTCTCAGCGGATCGCCGCGCATCATGGTCTGCACCAGCGGATCGACGAAGGCCGACATCTCGACGCCCTTCTCGAGGGCGGTCGGGGCCAGCAGCCGCACCACATCGTCGACCAGATCGCAAATCGAGATCTCGAGATCCTCGAGCTCCATGCGCCCGGCCTCGATCTTCGACAGATCGAGGATGTCGTTGATGATGTTGAGCAGTGTCGTTCCGGAACTGCGAATAACGTCGATGCCGTCGATCTGCACCTCGCTCAGCGCCGTTCCCTCGAGAACGCGGGTCATGCCGAGAATGCCGTTGAGCGGCGTTCGCAGCTCGTGGCTCATCGTGGCGAGGAAGCTCGATTTTGCCTTGTTGGCGCGCTCGGCTTCCTCGACGGCCTGGCGCAGATGCTGCTCGGCCTGCACGCGCATCGTGATGTCGTGCAGCACCGCCACCGCGCCGCCGTCCTTGATGCGGCTGATGCTGACCTCGAACGAGCGGCCATCGGCGCGCGTCAGCTCCGAGGAGCCCGTGCCGCCGCTGTTGACCCGACCAAGGGCGTCCGCGATCATCTGAGCAGACAATTCGGTGGATGCGACAGCGTCGAGCTGCAGCGCTTCGAGTGCCTTGCTGTTCCAGATGATCGGCATGCCATGCCCGTCCAGGCCGATCATGCCCGCCGCAGCATTGCTCAGCACGCCGTCGAGAAGCGCCCGCTTCTGCGCGCTCTGGCGTGCATAGCGGATCGAGCGATCGAGTAAGCCCTCGGTCAGGCTGTCCTTGACGAGGTAGTCGGCTGCGCCGGCACGCTCGGCGGCGAAATCGATGTCGGGATCCGCCAAGCCCGTGAGCAGGATCATCGGGCAATGCGGGTAGCGGGGGCCGACGTCGGAGATGAAATCGAGCCCCGTTCGCTCGCCGATCCTGTAGTCCACGAGCACGACGTCGAAGACGCGCTCGTGCAACTCCAGCTTGGCCCGGTCGTAGGAGCCGGCCCACACCACCCAGTAACGCTCTCGTTCGATGCGCTGGAGGAGATCCTGCGTAAGGAAGAAATCGTCGCGGTCGTCCTCCACAAGGAGAACGTAGACGTCTTTCGACTGATCGACCTTACGCACGCGAGCTACTCCGACACTAGTATTCCGTTGAGCCAGGCCCTCAGGACGGCAGCTCGACGATTTCTATCCAGTAGCTGTTGAGCGCCTTGACGACGTCCACGAGCCCCTGGAATGTGACCGGCTTGGTGATGAACGAGCTGACGCCCAGATCGTAGGTTCGCAGGATGTCCTCCTCCGCCTTCGACGTCGTGAGCACGACGACGGGGATTCTCCTGAGGTCGGGGTCAGCCTTCAGATGCTTGAGTGCGGTGCGCCCGTCCATCTTCGGCATGTTGAGGTCGAGCAGGATCAAGCGCGGCAAGCGCTCTCCCTTGCGCGACGCGAACTTTCCCTCCGCTCGGAGATAGTGCAGCAGCTCCTCGCCGTTCTCGACGAAGGCCAGCGGATTGGAAAGCCGGCTCTCATGGAATGCGTCTTCGATCAGCATCCGATCGTCGGCATCGTCGTCGGCGATCAGAATTGATATCGAGGCTTTGTCTCTCATCGGGCCTTCCTGTCGTATCCCCGGGGCTCCCACAGCCCAAACAGTCTGCTCACGCGATCTTGCGGTCGGCGTTGGCGTTGACTTCCGTCAGAGCGACGTTCTTGCTCAGCAGAAGCTGACGCATATCGCCGAGGTCTCTCAGGCCTGCGATCTCCGGCATGGTGAAACGCACCTGGTAGGCGCTCTCAACGGCGAAAATCACCTCGATGTGCCGGAGCGAATCCCACTGCGGGACGTTCGAGGCATTCGAGCCCTCGTTCAGCGAAGACGCATCGACACCAAGGATGTTTCCGACGATCTCATAGAACTTCATGGGTTTCCCCCTCCTGTTGACTTCGTTCAGCTCAAGCGAAAATCACGTCGCGCACGGGTTTAGGCCACCGTTCCGGCTCGAAGCCGTGTTGTGTGAACGTGGCCAGCACCCAACGCTCGATGCCGAGGCCCACGCAGCCGGTCTGGACCGGTTCGCCGGCACCGTCCTTGATGTCGAAGCGGCGTCCGAAGAAGTTGCCGTGCAGGTTGATCGAGCCGCAGGCGAGCTGCTTGACGTTGCCGTCGGCGTCGAGCGACGGGATCTTGATCTCGTTCTTGACCTCTTGCGCCGCCTGCCAGAACTTCTTGGCAGCCGAGACGGTGGCGAAGAACGGATCGGTTGCGGTCTGGATACGGCAGTCGATGTCGAAATAGGTGGCGAGAGATTCGACCACGTTCAGCGAGCGGCGACGGCAGTCGCGCACGTACTCGTCGTCGCCGACGAAGACGAGTTCGCGCACGTTGAACTCGTAGAGCCGGTCCAATCCCGAGATTTTGCGCGACTCGTAGCGGAAGACCCGTCCGAGCCACGTGTACGCCCGCCCCGTGTCGAAGGTCGTGCCGGAAAGCGTCGGGTAGCAGGGAAAGCACGCAGCCGGATTGAGGCACATGCCATCGACGTGGATGTGCTCGTGCGGCGGCATCAGCGCACCTTCCGAGCAGGAGTTGGCGCGGCGGAATTCCTCGATCGCGTCGAAGTCCTCGACCATGTTTCCGACAAACGTGACTGCGTTCGGATGCGAGTCGAAGTAGCCGCACTTGTGCAGCGTCTCGGCATCGACGAGGACCGGAAAATGCGCTTCCGCGGCGCCGAAGGCCTGCGCGTAAAGCTCGCCCGATTTGTCGTTGATGAGGCGTGCGAGCTTCAGGACCGGACCGGAGTATGCGACTTGTCCCTTGCCGTAGTCGTGCATCCAGCCGCGCTCGACGAGACCCTGGTTGACGCCGATCTGGTAAGGACCCTGGTCGCGCCGGGCGGTCTCGACGAAAACCTTGATCTCGAATCCGGAAACCTGCCGCACCATGACCTCGAGGAAGCGCTTGGCCTTGCCGGCGATCTCCTCGACGGGCGCACCGGGCTTCATCGTCATCCGCGCGGTCTTCAAGTCAGGCTCGATGCGAATGCGCTCGATGAAGGGCGAGACGAAGACCGATTCCTTTTCGATATCGCCGGCGATCTCGATGTCGACCTCGCGGGGCAGCTCGAGCAGAACCTCGTTGGCGGGTCTGGCGTGCATGTTCATGGGTGGCTCCTCAGAACTGGTAGTAGACGAAGGTGGTGCCGGCGCCGATCGAGGCGATGGCGATCGCGAATGTGGCTGCGAGGCCGAGCGAAAGCCCGAGGCTCGGGCGCCAGGCCATCAACCCGGCGGCCACACGTGCCGTAGCGGGCATGGCGTCCGAGCTGACCCAATGGCGATGCAGGATCTGCTGGCTGTTCGGCAGCAGGAGAACGATGGCGCCGAGCAGCACGATGGTGGCGAGAGCCGTCCGCTGGTCGAGGGCGACGAGCGCTGCCGCTTCCGGCGGCGCCATCAGGAACGGAACCCACATGGAGGCCAGGATCGATCCCGCGAGATCCAGCGTCGGGGCGCGGAATACGACGAGCCCGCTCACGACCACGGCCATGGTCAACAGCCATCCAACCACTGCCGGCGGTTGCGGCAGGCGCGCTTCGCGCCAACCGAGGTTGATGGCAATCGCGACGCCATGGATGATGCCGTAGACCACGAACGTCCAACCCGCGCCGTGCCAGACACCTGCGATCAGGAACGTGATGAGCGCAGGCACGCCGCCAGTCAGGATGAAGCGCTCGAAGCGCCCCGCGCTGCGCCCGCCCGCCGATCGCATGCCGCGCATTGCGAGCGGCGTAAAGATGTACGTGGTGAAAAACCGCGTCATCGTCATGTGCCAACGACGCCAGAAGTCCGAAATGCTCGTCGCCTTGAACGGGCTATCGAAGTTGAGTGGCAGTTTCAGGCCAAAGATGAGGCCGAGCCCGAGCGCCATGTCCGAGTAGCCGGAGAAATCGAAGTAGAGCTGCAGGGCATAGGCGACGGCGCCGAGCCAGGCGATGGCCACAGACAGGCTCTCGCCCGCGGCCGCTCCGTCGAACACGGTGTTCGCGAAAGGACCGATCGAATCCGCGAGGAACACCTTCTTGAAGAGACCGATGCCGAACATGGTGAGGCCGACAGCGAGCCGCTGCACGTCGAGTGCCGCATCGCGTCGGTCCTGCATCTGCTCGAGCATCTCGCGCTGCAGGACGAGCGGACCTGCGGTCACGCACGGGAAGAACGCTGCGAACAATGCATATTTGTCGAGCCCGACTCTGACGACGCGACCATTGTAGGCTTCGACGAGATAGCCGATCTGCACGAACGTGTAGAACGAGATGCCGACAGGCAACAGCAGGCGGATGTGCGATGCGCCGGCGCCGGTCAACTGATTGGTGATGTCGATGAGGAAGTTCGAGTACTTGAAGTAGCCGAGTGCCGCCAGATTGATCCCGATGCCGAGCAGGAGCAGCGTCCATGCCCGGTCGGGCCGATCGCTATGCGACATGATCTGATTGCCGAGCCAGTAGTTCGCGGCCACCGATACGACCAGGATGGCCGCGAAAGCGGCGCTCCATTGCGCATAGAAGACGAGCGATGCCGCGATGAGGAAGCGGAAGGCACCGGTCCAGCCCGCCAGCCTGTGCGCCACGACGAAGCCGAGGTAGGCAAGGGGCAGGAAGACGAAGATGAACTCGAACGAATGGAAGACCATGACGGTACCTTTGATCCTCGATCAGTTGCGCCGGGGAGCTGAGTCGCCGGGCCAGACGAGCCCTGCCTGGACGCCGGTCACGGTGGCTTTCCGAGCAATCGTCTTGCGGCGTTGAGGTGGGTTGATTTCGCGGCGTGCTCGGCGTGCGGATGCCGGCTTGGGTGAACTTCGAGCGACGTCGGTAGCGGCCACTACGGGCGCCACGACAGGGCTGGCATTGGTGTCACCGTCGCTGACGGTGCTCTCACGGTCGCCTCGCTCGGCCTGCGTCATCGGCGCGTTGACTTGGAGTGCGACCGCCGACGCGATGCTTGGCTCGCTCTTGCGAGGTTCGCCGCGGGCTGCTCCTGTGCGGGCAGACTCGGTCTGGTCGGGGGTGGGCCTCAGGCTTTCCGAAGCGATCCAACCGGTGGTGAGCAGAACCTGCAGCGAGCGGTGCTCGGCATGCGTCGTTGGCGCGGGTGCGCTGGCAATGGATGGCCAAGCCGGGAGATCGACGCTGTTGGCAATGTCCGAGAGGAGAGACCTGAGGCACCTCGCATTGGAGTGCTCGGCATCGATGAACATGTCGGCAGTGCACCTCAGCGCCGCTGGATCAAAGCTCCCCACGGTTCGCAACTTGTGCTTGGCGGCGAGCTCCCGGGTCACGGCCTCGATCTGGCGCAGGCCGTCCATGTAGGGGCTGCCCTGCACGCGGTCGAAGTAGATCGGGTTGAACGGCGGATGAGCCAGATGGACGCGCACGCCTTTGACGGCGAGGAACGAGAGCACGCGATCGAGTGCCTCGACTCCCTTCGGGTCAATCAATGGGGGATTGTTGCGGTTCGCATCGGCGTGCGCGAGGGCAAGCTTTCTCGTGCGGTCCGGCGTGAAAAGGGCAAGGTGCGCATCGGCCCATGCGATCGATCCGTCAGGAAGCAGCACGTCGAGTTCGGCATGCGACTTGTGCGTGGTCGGATAGGGCCAGTCGCCGGCATTGTGCCAGCGCGTCATATTGCCGAGCAGCATCGAGAGGGAGAGCAGTTCCCTCGGCCTTTGAAGCGGCTGCGTCTCGAGGAACGTCAGTTGCGGCAGCGACAGGCGCTTCGCCATTGCCTGGTAGTACGGAATGCCCGGCAGCCAGAGAAAGTCGGTTCGACGAGCCACCGGCGTGAAAAGCCTGTCGCGGACCGTGATCACGAGGTCCTTCGGCAGCTTGTCGTGCCGCACAAGAAGCTCGACCATGCCGAGCACGTCCTCGTAATAGTCCCGGTGAATGTGACCGTTGAGATAGCTGCGATTAGGCATCAGGTCGGCGCTCGCCTCCTGCCACTGGCTCGCGCCCAGAACCAGAATGCTCGGTGCGCTGTCGAGGCGCTTCCACTGCTCCTCGCGGAGTTTTCTGATATTGATGTTGAGGTCGAAAACCGTGAAGTTGTCGCCACTTTCAAAAGCGTCGGCTACGGTTTCCATAAAGTCGGGCTGATACATCTCCGGCGCGTATCGCCGGTTCGCGTCGACGATCATTCCCAGCAGTCCGGCCGCAACCGCAAATGCGGTGGCCAGATAGAATGCGGAACGCCGGGCGCTCGACACCTTCTTCTGCTCGCCGTTGCCGTCTCCGGCATCTCCGCGGCTCTCAGTCGTTTGGTCCACGTTACCACCTGCCCCGCTACACGCTACCTCGGTCCGACCCGAGACTATTTAACTTCCCGGAGGTCGCACTGGAGTTAATCCGGTGCGCTGGCGCCGGAGAAATTCCAATCGTTCTCGACACAGTCGATTTATCCTTAGCGATTTGTTACCCGCCCTAGAAAAGGCTTTGAGCCTCGACTGTTCGGGATTTCTCGGTTTCCCCGGGCGTTGCCAGGCTGGCCGACATCGTGAGCCTGAGAAGCAGGGGTGCAATGAAGACCGGCACCAGCGAGATTCCCGCGTAAACCGCCAGATCTGGCCCCACCATTTCACCAACCAGGGCAAAGCCGAGGCCAATGTTTCGGAAGCCTGCCACGATCGACGCGGTGAGAGCCTCGCGGCGGCCGAAGCGGTACATTACGATGGTGGTCAGAGCCATCATGAGGAGGCAAAGGCTGGTCGCCAGCGCCAACAGGAACACGACCTTGGACGGGTTGGCGTCCATTCTGTTCGATACCGCGCTCATCAACCCCGTGCCGAAAACGAGGAGCGCGAGGATGGTCGCCCACCGCGAGGCAAACCCGACTTTGCGCGTGACGGCATCCGACATCGACAGAGCCAATGGGCGGTAGAGCGCCAGCAGAACAAACGGAAGGCCGAGAAAGATCAGCGTCCTGAAGCCGTACGTACCAAGGTCCAGATTCGCCTGCGCACCGATGAATGCGGACAAGAAGAGGAACAGGGATACAGGCATGAAAAGGGTGGAGAGGACCATGGCCTGCAGCGCCCGCTCGCGGTCAAAGCCCAGGATTTCCGCGAGTGCTGGCGATGAGAAGAGAGACCCCGAGCATGCCGTCACGATCATCAGCAGGATGACCGAGTCCGGAAATCTGGCGACGATGCCCGCCGCGATCACGATGCAAGGCAGGACAACCTGTTGCCAAAGTACGATCCGGAGCATGTCCCGATCGATGGAGATGAGGTGATGAGCGGGTAGCCGCGCAAATGGCACGAGCGAAAAGATAATCACGAGAAACAGTGCAGGCAGCGCCCATGGGCGCAGGAAATCCGCGACCGCCGGCACACCGAGCCCGAGGAATATTCCGCTGGCCAGGACCAGCACAGCGAGCGTCCTCTCCTCGCAGCAAACTTTCCAAAACTTCACTTTCGCCCCCAACCAGATACGCGCGACAGCAGTCGGCACAACGACTTCCGGGGTACACTCGCAGGACTTTCCTAATTCTGCCTTTATCCATGAAAATCATCCTGTTAACTTTCTGAGAACCAATATCGTTCTTCACGATGCATTAGAGGTAGGCAGAGATAATGCCGACCACCTGGAATGGGGGAGAAGTCCGGCATGGAAACGAGCGCGAAGAACGTCGTCACGCTGTTCGACGGGGGAGAGGTTGTCCAGCATGGCGCCGGCATGACGCGCATCGCGAGTCCGGATCTGGCAGCCCTCTTCGCTGGCGCCGACGTCGGTCTTGCACTGTTCAGCGCCGACCTCGACCTTCTCGCCTGCAACGCTCTTTACCAAACGCTGTGCGGCTATCTTCCTGGCGAGGCCGTCTCGGGAGCGAACCTGAGACAGCTGATCCGTCTCACGCTCGAGCGACAGGGTACGGCCGCTCCCATCATCGATCGCACCATCGAGACAGCCGTCCAGCGCCTCACTCCAGGGTCCGGCATCACCTTCCGCTACTCGGCTCCATCAGGCCAGACAGTCGAGGTTCGACGCCAGCGCCTGGAGAGCGGTACTGTCGTCGAGACGGTGCGGCAGGTCGAGGCAGCCGCGGTATCAGCCGATCTGAACACGCAGTTCGCCCAGATCGCCGAGGCGGCGCGCACGCGAATGATGCATGCGCTCGATGTCATGGCCGACGGCTTTGCGCTCTATGACGCACAGGATCGCCTGCTCGTCTACAATCGCAAGTACGTCGATATGAAGCCGCTGATTGCGGACATTATCGTGCCCGGCATCTCCTTCGAGGACATGATGGGCGAGGCCGTCAGGCGCGGCATGTACGTGCTCAATGGCATGACTCCGGAGGCCTTCCTCGCGCTGCGCTTCCGTCAGCGCCGCAATCCGACCGGGCCTTACGAAACGCAACTTTCGGATGGCCGGTGGATTCTCGTCAACGAGAAGCGCACAGCCGATGGTGGCACTGTCGGTATTCGCTCCGACATCACCGAGATGAAGCACCGCGAATTCGACCTGTTGCGCATCTCGCAGCAGTTGCATGCGAAGAACCGACATTTCGATGCCGCCCTGAACAACATGATCCAGGGCCTGTGCATGTTCGACAAGGAGCAGCGTCTCATCGTCTGCAATCGTCGCTACCTCGACATGTACGGGTTCTCGCCCGACGTCGTGAAACCGGGCGTCCTGCTGCGCGACATCATGAAATACTCGGTGAGCCTCGGCAATTACACCGAGGAGGAAGGGCAGCGCGCGCTGGCCGAGCGACCGGATCCGAACCGTTTGAACAAGCGCACCACGATCAAGCAGCATCTGAGAGATGGCCGTGTCATCGCGGTTATGAACGAGCCGCTTTCGGAAGGAGGCTCGATCGCGACCTACCAGGACATCACCGAACTCGAGACCAGCGAGCGGCGGATGCGCGAATACACGGCGAAGCTCGAGCGCTCGAACAGCGAGTTGCAGGAGTTCGCCTACGTCGCGAGCCACGACCTGCAGGAGCCGCTGCGCAAGATCGAGGCATTCGGCGATCGCCTGAACCGGCGCTATGCGGAATTGCTGCCCGACGAGGGCAAGATGTTCATCGACCGCATGCAGGACGCGGCAGGTCGCATGCGTCGCCTCATCAACGACCTGTTGAGCTACTCGCGCGTGTCGTCGAAGAACCGTCCCTTGATCCCTGTCGATCTCGACAAAGTCCTGGCCGAGGTTCTATCCGACCTGCAGGTGCGCCTCGACGAGACCGAAGGCCAGATCGTCGCCGAGAAGCTTGCCACAATCGATGCCGATCCGACGCTGATGCGCCAGCTTCTGCAGAACCTGCTCGCCAACGCGCTCAAGTTCCGCAAGGCCGATACGAAGCCCATTATCAAGGTGGCCACCGTGCCGGGCGAGCCCGTCTCGATCGGAACCCGCATCGTGCCGTCGATCGTTCTCACGATCGCCGACAACGGCATTGGCTTCGACAACGCCTATAAGGAGCAGATCTTCAAGATCTTCCAGCGGCTGCACGGCCGCCTCGAGTACGAGGGCACCGGCGTCGGTCTCGCCACCTGCCGCAAGATCGTCGAGCGCCATCTGGGAACGATCGATGCCAGCGGCGTCCCGGGCGAGGGTGCCACATTCACCATCGTCCTGCCGGTCAATCATGATCGACAGCCAACCGAGACGCCCCGCGATCGCTGAACCGGCAGGGAACCGCTCAGTCGGCGAATGGATCCTTGACCAGGATCGTGTCGTCGCGCTCCGGGCTCGTCGAGAGCAGCGTCACCGGGCACTCGATGAGTTCCTCGATGCGTTTCACGTACTTGATCGCCTGGGCCGGCAGGCCGGCCCAGCTCCGCTTGCCTGCCGTCGAGGCGTTCCAACCTTCAAGCGTCTCGTAGATCGGCTTCACGCGAGCCTGCTGGTTCATGCCCGCCGGCAGCCGGTCGATGCGCTCGCCATCGAGATCGTAGGCAACGCAGATCTTGATCTCGGGGAGGGGGTCGAGGATATCGAGCTTGGTCAGCGCGATGCCGTCGATTCCGGAGACCTTGACGACTTGGCGCACGAGCACGGCGTCGAACCAGCCGCAGCGCCGCCGCCGTCCGGTGTTGACGCCGAATTCCTTGCCTCTCTCACCGAGCAGCCGGCCGATGGCGTCGGGCTCGCCGCTCTCGTCGAGCAGCTCCGTCGGGAATGGTCCCGAGCCGACGCGCGTGGTGTAGGCCTTGGCGAGACCCAGGATTGTTCCGATCGCTCGCGGGCCGACGCCCGATCCGGCTGCCGCCTGCGCCGCGACGGTGTTCGACGAGGTAACGTATGGATACGTGCCGTGATCGACATCGAGCAGTGCGCCCTGGGCGCCCTCGAAGAGTATCCGCTTTCCCGCCCGGCGCGCCTTGTCGAGCAGATCCCAGGTGCAGTCGATATAGGGCGTGATCCTGGTGCCGATCTCGGTCAGCTCCGCAATCAGCGCATCCTTGGAGATGAGCGGCTGGCCAAGGCCGCTGCGCAGAGCATTGTGATGAACGAGCAGGCGATCAACCTTCGGGCCTAGGTTCTCCGGCTTTCGCAGATCCTGCGCTCGGATGGCGCGGCGGCCGACCTTGTCCTCGTAGGCAGGACCGATGCCGCGTCCGGTGGTGCCGATCTTCTGGCCGCCAGCCGAGGCCTCGCGGAGCTGGTCGAGCTCGCGGTGCAGCGGCAGGATCAGCGTGGCGTTCTCCGCCAGCTTCAAGTTGTCGGGCGTGACGTCGACGCCCTGCTTGCGAATGCCGTCGATCTCGGCTGCGAGATGCCACGGGTCGACGACCACGCCGTTGCCGATGATCGAGAGCTTGCCGCCGCGCACGATCCCCGAGGGCAGCAGCGCGAGCTTGTAGGTCACCCCGTTGATGACCAGCGTATGACCGGCGTTGTGCCCGCCCTGGAAGCGGACGACGATGTCCGCTCGCTCCGAGAGCCAATCCACAATCTTGCCCTTGCCCTCGTCGCCCCATTGGGCGCCGACCACCACGACGTTCGCCATTCGATCCTCGCTTGCCGGAGGGCGACTGCCCTGCTGCGGCTGCTGGTTCAGGCCGGGCGGCATCCCGGCAAACGGAAAAAGGCCCCGGCACGAGGCCAGAGCCCTTTTCTCAGATGTATAGCGAGATTGTGGCCATCGGCAAGCTGCCGATCGGCCAGGCGGGGCAATCTGGCTGGATCACCGCGATCGACCTCGGTGCTCACTCGCCGAGTGGCTCTCACGAGGGTGAATCGAGCTTAGCCTCCGACCTCGACATGGCGTGCATTGCTGCTGGACACACCCGAGCGGGACTCCTATAACGGCGCGCGTTTCACCTTGCGGCCCACAAGGCCGGCAAGGCTCGCCCAGGTAGCTCAGTTGGTAGAGCATGCGACTGAAAATCGCAGTGTCGGTGGTTCAAATCCGCCCCTGGGCACCATAACTTTCAAGCACTTAGCTGACTGCCTGCACAAGCGGTCCAGCTATTGCGAGAGTTTTGCGGGAGCCACCCGCATCAACGCTTGCGGAACACCAGGACCAGATTGTTGGCTGGCATGCGCTCGATCACGGGAGCCGAGAAGCCAGCTGATAAAGCAAGCTCCGCGACCTCATCGACGTCGCGCACGCCCCATTCCGGGTTACGCAGCCGAAGGTCGCTGTCAAACGCCTGATTGCTCGCGGCAGTGTGGCGCCCACCTTCGCGGAACGGGCCGTAAAGAACGAGCGCTCCGCCTGCAGGGAGGATTCTGGAAGCGCCGCGGAGTAGCCCTTCCGCAGCCGGCCATGGGGCAATGTGGATCATGTTGATGCAGATGATCCCCGCTGCCTCATCGATCGGCCAGGCTGCGGCTGTCGCGTCGAGTTCGATCGCTGCCCGCACATTCGGCAAGCCCATTGCGCTTACCCAGGCATCGGTGCTCGAGCGTGCCTCA
>LNFM01016046.1_pt1 | contig 17150 bp, 20 predicted proteins | sample 596031 | NCBI WGS metagenome assembly LNFM01 (sample SAMN04254537, study PRJNA301005) | activated carbon metagenome | isolation source: dual media filters at the Ann Arbor, Michigan drinking water treatment plant | place: USA: Ann Arbor | reverse complement strand
CCGCGCTGGACCTGGTGGTGCACCAGGCCCGGCTGCCCGACGGCCGGCGCAGGGTGCTGCAGATCTGCGCCCTGCGCCGCACGCCGGACGGCGCGGAGCCGGTCCCGCTGGCGCACGTCCCCGAGGGAACCGCCGACGGGGAACTGCGGCTCACCGCCGAGGCCCATGGATGGCGGCGGGATCTGGCCCGGCCACGAGGCGGGAACGCGTGAACGGCGCGCTGCCGGCGCTGCTGGCGGGCTGCGGGACGGCGCTCGTGGTGGGCGCGCTGCTGCGGCGGGATCCGCTTCCGGCGGTCCGCCGCCGCGGCCCGGCGCAGGTGCCCGGCCTCGATCACCTGGAGCGTCGCCTCTCGCGTGCGGGGGTCTCCGCGTCGGCGCCGGTCGCCGCCGGGATGCTGCTGGCCGCCACCGCCGCGGCCTCGCTGCTGGCCGCGGCGGCCGGCTCGCCGGGCGTCGCCCTCGCCGCCCCGGGTGCGGTGCCGCTGTGCGCCCATCTGTGGCTCGCGGGCCGGGAACGGCGGTATCCCGAACGCGCGGCCGCGCAGCTCCCCGGCCTGCTGCGGGGCACCGCCGACGGCATCGCGGCCGGCCGGTCCCTGCGGAGGGCGCTGGCGCGGGCCGCGCAGGCGGCCCCCGAACCCATCGCGACGGAGGTCGGGCTCCTGGTCGATCATCTGGAGCTCGGCGGTCGGATCGACACCGGCCTGGCCGAGCTGGTGCGCAGATGCCCGGCGCCGGAGTTCGAGCTGCTGCGCGGGGCGATCCTGGTGAACGCCGGGGGCGGGGGGAACCTCGCCCGGGTGCTGGGTGATCTCGGCACGCGGCTCGACGACCGGCGGCGGCTCACCCGGGAGCTGCGCGGTCTGGGCGAGCAGGCGCGGATGACCGCCTGGCTGGTGGGCGGCCTGCCAGCGCTCGGCGGGCTCGCGGTGGAGCTCACGGCCCCGGGGGTCCTCGCACGGGCCCTCGTCCACGGTCCGGGGCGCATCAGCCTGGTCGTGGCGGCCGGCCTCATGTGCGCCTCGGTGTTCCTCATCCGCCGCATCGGACGCCCGTGAGCCCGCCCGGCCTGCTGCTGATCGCGTCCCTGGCCTGCCTGGCGCTGGCGCTGCGTCCGCCCGCCGGATCGTCGGCGCCGCGCTCGCCGTGGTGGCACCGCATGGCGTCGCGCGTCCCCGTGCCGGCCTCGCTGGTTGCGGCGATCGGTGGACCGGACCGTCCGGCTGACCTCGACGCCGCGGGACTCCGCGACCGCCTCCCGGCGGGGGCGCTCCCTCGTGCCCGGGCCGCGTTCGCGATTGCGGCCCTGGGCGCGATGCCGGCGGTGGTCGCGGCGCCCGCGCTGGCCCCCATCGTGGTGCTGCTCGCGGTATGCGGGTGGCTGGTGCCCGGGGTGGCGGTCGGGAGGGCCGCGGCGGCGCGCCGGGCGCGGATCGCGGGGCAGCTGCCCGACGTGCTGGAGTTGCTTGGCGTCTGCATGTCGGCGGGCATGGCGCTGGATCCCGCGCTGCGGGTGGTCGCCGGGCGCCTCGACGGCCCGCTGGCGCGGGAGATCGGGACCGCACTCGCCGACATGCGGCTCGGGAGCACCCGCCGGGACGCCTATCGCGCGCTGGCGACCAGGGTGGGGCTGCCCGAGCTCGACCAGGCGGTCGGCGCGCTGCTGACCGCCGAGGAGCTGGGGACGCCGCTGGCCGACGCCCTCGCCCAGCATGCGGTGGGCCTGCGCGCGGCCACGGCCCAGGCGGCGCGGGACCGTGCGGCGCGCGCCGCGCCGAAGGTGCAGCTGGTGGTGGCCACGATGATGGTTCCCGCGGTGATGCTGCTGGTGGTGACCGTGATGGCGGTCGAGCTGGCGCGGCAGATCGGCCCCGTGCTGGGCGGGATCCGGTGAGGCGCGCCCAGGGCACGGCGGTCGTGGAGTACGCGGCCGTGGTGGTGGTGGTTGCGACACTCATCGGGGCGCTGCTGGTGATGCGCCCGCACCGCGTCGGGCGGGTGCCCATCGACCCGGTGCGGGCGGTCGGCGTCCTGGTCCAGCCGCCGCCGGTCACACGGCCGCGCCCGGTGCGGGCCGCGCCCGCCCGGCCGCGTCCCCGGCCGGCCAGCCCCCGGCCCCGGCCGCGGCGGCCGGTGGTGCAGATCCCGCAGTGGCTCACCCTGCGGTGACCCCGGCGCGCCTACACTTCCCGCGTGGTGACGGTGTTCTACGAGGAGATGGCGCCGGCCGAGTTCCGCGCGCGGCTCGCCGCCGCGCCGATCGCCTACCTGCCGCTGGGCACGCTGGAGTGGCACGGTGAGCACCTGCCGCTGGGTGCCGACGCCATCCAGGCGACGGGCCTGTTCGCGCGCGTCGCCGGGGAGGTGGGCGGCATCGTGCTGCCGGCCCTGCACCTGGGACCGGACCGGCGGACCATCGCCGCCGGCGTGGAGCTCATCGGCATGGACTCCGATGACACGACGGTGCCCAACCGGCCGCTGGAGGGCAGCGCCTACTGGGTGGACGACGCGATGTTCGACGCGATCCTGGACGCGACGGTGCGGAACCTCGCGCGGGCCGGGTTCCGCATCGTCGTGGCCCACGGCCACGGCCCCTCCACGCGCGCCTTTCGCGCGGCGTCGCCCCGGCTGGAGGCCCGGCACGGGGTGCGCTGCCGCGGACCGCTGGCCGCGGGAACCGGCCCCGGGTTCATGACCGACCACGCCGCGGCGAACGAGACCAGCATCACGCTCGCGCTGCGCCCCGACCTGGTGCACATGGATCGCCTGCCGACGGATCCGGAGGTGGTGCTGACCGGGGTGGGTGGTCCCGATCCACGTCTGCATGCATCGGTCGCCCACGGGGAGGCGGCGCTGGCCGCCGCCGCGCAGGACCTGGTGCGGCGTCTGCGCGAGGACCTCGCCGCCCCGCCGTGACGGCGTGGGCCGCGGCGGCGGATACAGTGCGAAATGGATGTCGCCGACACAGGAATCCGGGGCGTGACCCATGGCGCGCGGGCGCGCGCGGAGCGACCGGCCTTCGCCGACGTCGCCGCCGCCGAACTGGACGGGGTGTACCGCTACCTCGTGCACATGCTGCGCGACCCGCACCTGGCCGAGGACGTGACGTCGGCGACCTTCGAGCGCGCCATGCGTGACTGGCGCCGCTACGACCCCGCCAAGGGCCGTCCCGGCGTGTGGCTCATCGAGATCGCCCGCCGCCAGGCCCTCGACCACCTGCGCAGCGAGGGCCGGCGCCGACGCCGCGAGGAGCGCTTCGCCGCCACCGAACCGCGCACGGCGCCCGAGCCGCGCGTGGCCGGCATCCCCGACGACATGCGCGTGGCGATGACCGCCCTCAGCGAGACCGAGCGGGAGCTGGTGGCCCTGCGCATCGTCCTGGGCGTCGACACCGCCGAGACCGCCCGCATCACCGGGATCACGCCCACCGCCGTCAGCACCACGCTGCACCGCGCGCTCGCCAAGCTCCGCACCCGCCTGCAGGACACCGCCGATGTCTGAGATCGACCCCACCCGCCTCGAGGAGCTGCTCTCCGGCGACCCGCCGCGCACCGACGCCGAGCGCGACGTGCTGCACGTGGCCGCAGCCCTGCGCGGTGCGGCGCCCAGCGCGCCGGACGCCCTGCGGGAGCGCGTGATGACCACCGCCCGGCAGGCGGCGCCGGCGCGGCGCGGGCTCAGGCTGCCGGGCCTGGCGCCGTCGACGTGGATGGGCCCCGCCGCCGCCGGTATCGCGGCCGTGGTGATCGGCGCCGCCGTGGTGCTGCCCGGCCTGCGGGACGGTGACCCGCTGCCCCCGGCCGCCACCGCCGCCCTCGAGGCCGATCCGGGCACGGGCCCGGCGGCGTCCGGGCCGCCGGAGGCCACGCTGGCGCCCGACGCCGGCGCGCCCCGCGTGGCCGCGCCGCCCACCGCTCCGGAGGCCGCGCCGGCGGATGCGCGGACGGCGCCCCAGGCCGTGGTGCTCGGTCCCGCGGACGGCTGGCCCGCGGCCGCCCTGGAGCGCGTCGCGGACCCGGTGGAGGCATCCGGGGGCGTCGTCACCGGGGCCACCACCGGAACCGCCGCGGACGGCCGCGAGGACCTGCAGGTGGAGGCCCTCGTGCCGCCGGCGGCGCGGGACGCGGCGGTGCAGGGGATCCTGGACGCGCTTCCGGCCGACCCGTCGTGGGCGCCGTCGGCGACCGCGCGGGAGGCGGTTGGCGCGGACGGCGCCGGCGACAACATCCGGACCGACGACGCGGCGAAGAACCTCGCCGCGGCCGACGCGGTGCCCGTGACAGTGGTCGTGGTGCGGGACGCGACGCCCTGACCCCCGCCTGCCCCCGGTGCGGCGCACCCGGGCGGCGGCCGGTGGTGGCGCGTGATCGCACCGGCGGGCCGTTGCGACCCGTCATGCGGTGCTCCTCGCGGGCGTGCGGGGTGGGGTGGACCGCCGGTGCGCCACCGGCGGCGGCGGCCGCGACGGCGCTCGGCCCCCGTGGCGCGCTGGGGGTGATCGCCCGCCGCCGGGCCGCCGCCGAGCTGCGCCGCCTGCTGCCCGGGGTGGGTCCCGGTATGCTGGTGATGGACGTGGGCGCCGGGGCGGGGCTCCGCGCGGACGCCCTGCTCGCGCTGGGCGCCCGCGTGCTGGCGCTGGAGCCGGATCCCATCGAGGCGATGCGGGCGTCGGCCGCGCTGCGCGGCAGGGCGGTGGTGCGGCCGGTGGGCCTCGCCGAGCTGACGCCGGGCGCCGTCCGGGCCGATGCGGTGCTGTGCTGGCACGTGCTGGAGCACCTGCCGGACCTGGACCTGGCGCTCACCGCCATGCGGGACGCGCTGCGCCCCGGCGGCACGCTCGTGCTCGCGGTCCCGAACGCGGGCGGGGCCGAGGCCCGGCTGCTGGGCCACCGCTGGCACGGCTGGGAACCGGCGCGCCACCGCTGGCACCTCACGCGCCGCGCGCTGCGCAACGTCGTCACGGCCGCGGGCCTCACCGAGGTGCGCGTCACCTCGGCCGGCGGCTGGCTGCCGGCGATGAGCCTCGCCGCCTCGCTGGCGCCCGGCCTGGACCCGCAGCTCGCGCGGTCACCGGTGCCGGGGCTCGCGCTCGCCACCGCGCTGAGCCCGGTGGCGGGCCTGACGCGGCTGCTGGGGGTGGGGCCCCAGCTGGTGGCCGTGGCGCGCCGGCCCTGAGCCGGCCCGGGCCGGCAGCCCTCAGCGCCCGCCGCGCCCGCGTGCCGGCCTCCACGGTGGCCACGCGGCCGCGGCCGCTGCGGGGACCGGGGACGCCGTCCCGGGGTCCGGGCGGCGGCGCAGCGGGAGCCACACCGCCCACAGCACTGCGGTGATCCCGGTCTCCACGCCCTGCAGGACGACGCCCGCGGCAAGCGCCTCGGGCAGGCCCACGCCCGCGGCGACCAGGGGGATCGCGACGCCGGCCTGCGCCGTGCCGACGCCGCCCGGGGCCACGGGGATCGCCTGCGCGAGCGCCAGCGACACCACCACCGCGGCGGCGCCCAGCGGGCCCAGCCCACCCAGCCCGCAGGCGATGAGGACGGTCCACACCGCGCCCCACTGACCAGCCCAGTGCAGCGCCGCGGAGCCCGTGAGCTCGGTGAGCGGACGCGGGCGGCGCATCCGCCCGGCGGTGTGCCGGACCGACCGCGCGGTGTCGGCGAGGGCCGCGCGCGCCCGGCCGCCCCGGCGGCCGTCGACTCCCGGAGCGGGGGACATTCGCGCGGCGAGCACGATCGCCGCCACGGCGCCGAGGCCGATCGCCAGCGCGGCCGCCCGGGCGGCCACCGGCAGCGGAAGGAACGGGGCGACGCCCGCCACGAGCAGCCCCCACACCGCCGTCGAGACCAGGGTGCTCGGCGACGACCGATCCCGCCACCTCGGCCAGGCCGGCCGTCCCCCCGGCGCGACGATCGTGACCCGTGCCGCGTCGCCGGCCCGGGCCGGAAGGCAGGCGTTGAGCAGGGCTCCCACCAGGAACGCGCCCAGCACCTCCCCGCGGGGGACGGCGGTGCCGGATCCCGGCAGGGCCGCGAGGCAGCCGTGCCAGGTGACGCCCTTCGCGAGGGTCGACACGGCGAGGGCGCCTGCGGCAACCAGCAGCCACGTCCCGTCCGCGGCCAGCACCGTCTGCGCCACATGGCCGAGGTCCACGACGGCGATGAGGATCCCCACCGCGCACACCGCGACCAGCCCGCGCAGCACGACGCCCGGCGTCACCGGCACCCCTTCCGCGACCGTCCACGTGGACGCTAGGGCGGCGTGACCGCCTCGGGGTTGCAACGGTGTGCACCGCCCGTGAACGCCGGGGACACGGCCGGACGCGCCCGGCCGGCGGGCCGGTCAGCCGCCGCGCGGCGGCGCCAGCGGCGCCTCGATGACCTCCGCGTGGACGACCGGACCGGAGTCGGTGACCTCCAGCCAGGCCCAGTGCGGGCGCTGATCGTCCATGGTGCCCTCGCCGATCGCGCCCGGGTTCACGATGAGCCGGCTCCCGGCGAGGCGCACCATCTGCTGATGGGTGTGGCCCACCACGAGCACGTCGGCGCCCAGGGCCTTCGCCTGCCGGTGCAGCGCGTCGGCGGGCGTGTCCTCGTCGACGATCACCGAGAGGTCGCCCGGCTGCCCGTGCGAGACCACGACGCGGATGCCGCCGACGTCCACGCTCACGCGCCGCGGCAGGCGCTGCAGCCAGGCGATCTCGCGGTTGCGGAGCCGGCGGATGGTCCACGAGCGCGACCCCACCCGCTCGGACGCCGGGTGCCCCTTGGGGCGGGGCGCTCCGCGGGAGACCTTCTCGTCGGTGTTGCCCATCACGGTGGGCCAGCCCAGCTCGCGCATCGTCGCGACGCACTCCGCCGGGTCGGGCCCGCGCATCACGATGTCGCCGGTGCAGACCCCGCGGGTGATGCCGCGTTCGCGCACGGCCTCCAGCACGGCCAGCAGCGCGTCGTGCCGGCCGTGGATGTCACCGATGAGGGCCAGCCTCCTCGGCATCAGGCGATGCCGAGGGCGGCTTCCAGCCGCTGACGGAACCGTTCCTGCCGGAGCCGCCGCCATTCGTCGAGGAACCGCTCGTACAGGACCACGCGCTGGGCGCGGCGCATCGCGATGAGGCTGTGGATGCCGGGGCGCTCGTCCGCGCGGCGGACCTCGTCCAGCCGTCCGCGGAACGCCCGCATCCGCGACTCCACGCTGCCGCCGGGCCGCTGGTCGGAAGGGGCCGCGAGGGCCCGCACCGCCTCCGCCTCCCGCTCCTCCAGCCAGCGCAGGTGCTCCTCCAGCATCGGGATCTGCACGTCGCAGTCGTGGATGTCGCCCAGTATGTCCTGCATGTTCTTGACCTGCTCCAGGAACGGCTCCAGATCGGCCCGGAACGCGGGCCCGAAGATCTCGAGCAGGTAGCGCAGGCGCTTGAACGCGATGCGCATGTCGTGGAGCTCGGTGACGTTGCGGGGATCGGCCACCAGCCCGTCGTACTGGTAGACCTCCTCGATCCGCACGCGCATGATCCGCCGCGCGTTGGGCCGCAGGCGGCGGTCGGGCTCGATCCCCGTCACGGGACGCGGCTTGGCCATCAGGCGGCCTCGGGCGGCGCGGGCTTGAGCCGCTTCACGTCGACACCGGTGTGCTTGGCCACCCAGCGCTCGAACTCCGTGCCGAAGCGCCGCTTCTCCAGGCGCGCGAACAGCGCGTGGATGTGGGCGTCCTCCTCGGCGCGCTGGGCGCGGTACCGGGCGATGAGGCCCTCGATCCCGGGCCGGTCGCCCGCGTCCATCTCCGCCAGCAGCGACTCCAGGTGCGCGACCGCGACGTCGAGGTCACGGGCGCCACCAAGGGTGTCGGTGACCTCCTTGACGGTCCGCAGGTACCGCCGGAACGACTTCGGAGGGAAGGCGCCGGCGAACGCGTCCATCGCCGCCCGCAGTCGCCGGGAGCTCACGCGCATCGCGTGGAGCTCCTCGATGTCCTCCCCCAGCAGGGTGCCGTCCCGGTAGCTCATCATCTCCCGCCACCGGGTGAGGATGACCCGTCCCGCCGCGTCCCGGAACCGCACGTCGTCCCGCATGCCGCGGACATCCCAGGCCTTGGCCATCAGGTGGTCCCGTCGCCGGGTGTCCGGCGCACCCGCACCGCGTCGCGCACGGCCTGCCGCAGCTGGCCGCCGCCGGCGATGAGCGCCCAGTCGATCTCCAGCTCGCGGCCCACGTCGATGAGCGCGCGCACCACCGCGTCGGCGTCGACCCCGTCACCGGAATGGGCGGTCACCCGGTCGAGCCACTTCGCCTGGCCCTTGGAGATGCGCACCGTGAGTCGCTGTTTGGCGTCCTTGGCGCGCGTCCCGACGGCATCCGGGCCCAGCGCGGCGTACGCCGCGGCGGGGGCGCCGCCGCCGGGCAGGAACGCCTGGTAGCTCACCTCGCTCACCGGCCATCTCCGTCCGCCAGCGACTCCGAGCGGCGGCGGTCCTCCGCCACGTCGCGCACCGTGTCGGCCTCCACCTGGGCCTCGCCCCGAGCCGCCGCGACGAACAGGCTGTTGGCGGCCAGGAGGTTCACGAGCCGGGGGACGCCGCCGGTCTCGGCGTGCAGCGCCGCCGTCGCTCGTGGCGTGAACAGCCTGCGGGCCGAGCCGGCCACCCGGGTTCGGTGGTGCACGTAGGTCCCCACCTCATCGGTGTCCATCGGCCGCAGGTGGTACCGCACCACCACGCGCTGGGCCACCTGGGGGATCCGCGCCACGCGGCCGCTCAGCTCGGGCTGGCCCAGCAGCACCGCCGGCGTCCCGGGCGTGCCATCGGCATTGGTGAGCATGCGCAGCTCGTCGAGCGCCCGCGGGTCGAGCCGCTGGGCCTCGTCGACGGCGATCACCGGGCGCCGTCCGGCGGCCGCGTCCTCGGCGAACCGGGCCCGCAGCGCGGAGGCGAGCTTGGCCGCCGTGCCCGCGGTGGGCTCCGCGCCGGCCGCCTCCACCAGCGCCCCCAGCAGGGCCGCGGCGGTGCGGGGCGGGTTGGCGACCCCCACCACGCGGTACCCGCCGCCGCCCAGCATGCCCGTCAGGACCTGGGCCAGCGTGGTCTTGCCGCACCCGATCTCGCCCGTGATGAGCACCAGGCCGCCCATCTGGGTGAGCCCGAACAGCATGCGGGCCAGGCCCTCACGGTGGTCCTCACGCTCGAAGGCGAACCGCGGGTCGGGCTCCAGCGGGAACGGCGCCTCCGCCAGCCCCCAGTGCGCCAGGTAGTCCATCCGGTCCGCGCTCACCCCGCCGCCTCCATCACGAGTCCCTCCCGGAGTCCCGCGGCCGACACCTGCAACGCCTCCACGCCGAAGGCCCGCCGCACGGCCTCCAGCACCGCCGCCCCGGCGAGGCAGAGCCGCAGCCGCGCCGGCTCCAGGCCGGTGTCGGCGGCGATGTCCTCTGCCGAGCCGGAGGCCAGCACCTCGACGGCCCGCACCAGGGCGTCGCGGTCGAGCATGGGCGTGGCCGCGAGCACCCCGAGGGCGACGGCCGAGCCGCCCGTCGCCACCGCCCCCGTCACGGGGTGCGCGGCGGCGACCGGCTCGATGATCCCGCGCGCGAACGCCGACATGGGCCCCAGCAGGTCGAGCGACGGCGGGTCGGTGGGCTCGTAGCGCTCGGTCATCTTGCGGACGCCGATGGGCAGGGAGGTCACCCATCGCAGGGCGCCGTCGCGCCCGCCCATCAGCTCGAGGCTTCCGCCGCCCAGATCCGCGGCCACGAAGTCGGGCGGGGTGGCGCCGGTGCCCAGGCCCGCGAAGGTGAGCGACGCCTCCTCCGCGCCGGTCAGCACGCGCGGCCGCACGCCGGTGACGCGCTCCAGCGCCTCCAGCAGTTGGCCGGCATTCTCGGCCTCCCGCGCGACGGCGGTGCAGGCCACCACCAGCGTGCTCGCTCCCAGGGCCCGCGCCTCGGCGGCCATGGCCGCCACCGTGTCCTCGGTGAGCTGCATGGCGTGGACGGGGATCCGGCCGGTGCGCTCCAGGCCCTCACCCAGGGCCGTCATCGTCGAGCTGGAGGCCACCGGGGTGAGACGTCGGTCGACGACCCGCGACACCAGGAGACGGGTGGTGTTCGTTCCCACATCGATCGCGGCGATCACGCGCCCGGCGTCAGATGTTTCATCGGTGTGAACCACGGCCCGGGCGACGGTACCTCATGCCCCCCGCGTCCGCATCGGTTCACACCGAGATGTTGCAGACCCCGCGACGCGGGGTCCGCGGCGAATCGGTCAGGCGGCGCGCCGCAGGGCGGCCGGCTCCGCGGCGGTCACCGGGGCGACCCGGCGGCGGGCGGCGCGGGCGATGCGGCGCTGGCCGCGGGCCCTGCGTGCGGCGACCAGGCTGACGACGCCGGCGAGCGCGGCGAGCCCGAGCTGCCAGGCCACCATGGCCCCACCGCCGCCGGCGGAGGCCACCGCGGCGAGCAGGAAGCCGATGACCATGCCCGCCGCGTAGAGCGCGACCGTGGCGGACCGGGGACGGACGTCCTCGGCGGGGACTGCCTCGGGGACGGCGGCCAGCGTGCGCGTGGGGGCCGTGGAGGCGGGGAGGGTGCTGGGAGAAGCGGTCATGCGGCGAACAATAGTTCGGGCCTCGGACGGCGAACAGGTGTTCCGGTCGATTCGCGCGTCACAGCGTCCCGGTCTCGAGCCGGTGCAGGTACCGGAACTCGGGCGCGTGGACGCCGGCCTCGCGCCGGATGCGCACCAGTCGCTCGGATTCGAAGAACGCCCGCGCGGCGTCCAGCGACGTCCAGGTGGAGAGGTGCACGACGGTCCGGGGATCGCCGTCCGCGTGCAGCAGTTCGTACTCGCGTTCGCCGGCCTCGCGCCGGATGCCGGCCGCGCCGTCGAACACGGCCTTCCAGGCGTCGTAGTCGTCCACCTCGTGGGTGATGAGGACGCGGTGCATGCGGCCGGCTCCGGTGCGCGGTTGAAGGGGCGCCCATGGTCGCAGCCGCGGGGCACCCGGGGCCGATCCGGGGCCGTGGGGGGTGCCGGTGGGGAGAACTGGCCCTTCGAGGGGGGCTGACGGATTGTCATGTGGGGAGATGTGGGGTACCGTGGGGCACATGGAACGCCGGCTCCTCTCCGGGACGCACGAATGCAGCCTCGACGACCGCAATCGCATCGCGATCCCCGCCCGTCTCCGCGAGCCGTTCGCGGAGGGCGCCGTGGTGGGCTGGTGGATCGACGAGTGCCTGGTGGTCGTGCCCAAGCAGGAGTGGAACGACCTGATCGAGCGGACCTTCGGGGCGATGAGCGTGCTTGACGACGAGAGCCGTGAGCTCATGCGCTTCCTGCTCGCCGGCGCCTACGAGCAGGACCTCGACAAGCAGGGCCGCGTCACGCTGCCCACCGACCTGCGCGAGCACGGAGGCATCGGCCAGCGCGCCAAGGTGGTCGGTGCCGGCGACTATCTCGAAGTCTGGGACCCGGACCGCCTGAGCCAGCGGTTCGCAGCGCTCCGGCGGGAGGGGGTGTCAGCCCGTGCCAAGCGTCTTGCAACCCGCGGCGGCTGAGTTCATGGCCGTCCACGACCCCGTCCTGCTCGACGAGGTCGCGGAGACCCTGCGGCCCAGCCCGGGCGACGTGGTGGTCGACTGCACCTTCGGTGCCGGCGGCCATGCGCGGCGTCTCGCGGCGAACCTGGGGCCGGGCGGCCTCTACATCGCGATCGACCAGGACCCCGACGTCGAGGAGCACTTCGACGACTTCGCGGCCTCCGTGCAATGCGAGACCCGCTTCATCCGCAAGAACTTCGCGGACGCCCTGCGGGACCTGCTGGACGAGGGCGTGCGGGCCGACGCGCTGCTGATGGACCTGGGCCTGTCCTCCATGCAGGTGGACCGCCCGGAGCGCGGGTTCTCCTACAGCCGCCGCGCGCCGCTGGACATGCGCATGGACCCCGACCGCGAGGTCTCGGCCGCCGACCTGGTGGCCACCGCCTCCGAGCAGGACCTCACCCGGTGGTTCCGGACCTACGGCGAGGAGCGCTTCGCCAAGCAGATCGCCCGCGCCGTCGTGCGCCGTCGCGAGCTCGCGCCCATCGTGAGCACCTGTGAGCTGGTGGAGATCGTCCGGTCGGCGGTCCCGGCCGCCGCCCAGTTCGCCGGCGGGCACCCGGCCAAGCGCGTCTTCCAGGCGCTGCGGATCGTGGTGAACGACGAGCTGGGGCTGCTGCCCGGCGCCCTGGCGCATGCCTTCGCGCTGCTCGCCCCCGGCGGCCGGATGTCGGTCATCTCCTTCCACTCGCTGGAGGACAAGGCGGTCAAGCGGTTCATGCAGGAGGCCACCGCCGGCTGCATCTGCCCGCCCGGCATGCCCGTCTGCGGCTGCGGCCGCAACGCCGCCGCCGAGCTGCTCAACAAGCGGGCGGTTATGCCGCACGCCGGCGAGATCCACCGGAACCCCCGCGCCAAGAGCGCCCGGATGCGCTCCCTGCGGCGCAGGGAGGGCGAATGACCGCACGAGCCCGCGCGAACACCGCAGCCACCGCCCGTCCGCGCCCGCGGACCCGGGAGGAGGAGCCCCGCACACGCCCGCGCCAGGCGCGTCCGGCACCGCGGCCGGCGCCGCGTGCGCGGGCGGTCCCCCGGCCCCGCGGGATCACCCTGTGGATCCCCGCCGTCGCCATCCTGCTCGGCGGCATCGTGTGGGTGAACGTTGCGCGGCTGCAGCTCACCGACCAGACCAGCAGGGTGATCGAGCGCTCCAACGCGGTGCGCTCCGAGATGCTGCGCATGGACGCCAGGTTCAACCAGCAGCGCGCGTCCGTGCAGGAGCAGGCCCGGGCGCGGCTGGGCATGGACCAGCCGGGCGAGGGGTTCGCCCAGCAGTTCCTGCCGGTCCCCGAGATCCCCGTCCGGTAGGCGCGTGAGCGGCCGTCCCCCGCAGCGCAGGCGTCCCCCCGCGGGCGCCCGCCGTCGTCCGGCCCCGCGCCGCCGTTCCACGCCCCGCCCGGTGACCCGGCGCGAGTCGAACCGGCGCATCCGGATGCTGGGGGCCATCGTGATGGTGGGCGTGGGGCTCATGGCCGTGCGGGCGCTGTGGGTGGGCGGCGTGCGCGCCGACGCGCTCTCCGCCCAGGCCCGGAACCAGCAGGAGCGCCTGTTCGAGGTGCCCGCCGAGCGCGGCATCATCGAGGACCGCAACGGGCTGCAGCTGGCCTCCGACCGTCCCACCGCGACGATCACCGCGACGCCGTACCTGGTCACCGACCCGCAGGCCACCGCCGCGGAGCTGGCCGCGCTGCTCAAGATCCCCGCGGCCGACATCCAGGCCAAGCTCAGCGAGCGCGGCGGGTACGCCAAGATCGCGACGTCCGTCGACCAGGACGTGGCCGACAAGGTCCGCGACGCCGAGCTGGTGGGCATCGACGTGGAGGACACCTGGACCCGCTACCTCCCGCAGCGCCGCGTGGCGGCGCAGGTGATGGGCCTGGTGGGCGAGGACGGCGGCCAGTCGGGCCTGGAGGCGCAGTTCGACCGCGAGCTCACCGGCACGCCGGGCGTGCGCGAGGAGTCACGCGACCCGCTGGGCCACACCCTCAAGACACTGCACGCCAAGGACCCCCAGCGCGGCACCACCGTGCGCCTCACGATCGACACCGCGTTGCAGGACCGCGTGGAGCGGGTGCTCGCCGAGACCCGCAAGCAGTTCGGCGCCAAGAGCGCATCGGCCGTGATCATGCGCCCCAAGGACGGGGCGATCCTCGCCATGGCCAGCGTGCCGCGGTACGACCCGAACGACCGCACGCGCTTCAACCCCGTCCTGGCGCGCAACCGGCCGGCCGTGGACGTCTACGAGCCGGGGTCGACCTTCAAGATCGTCGCGATCGCCGGCGCCATCGAGGACGGCAAGGTCACGCCGTCCACGCGCTTCAACGTGCCCGAGAACATCACGCTGTACGACCGCACCCTGCGCGACTCCCACAACGAGGGCGCGACCAACTGGAGCACGGCCGACATCCTGGAGCGCTCCTCCAACAAGGGCACGGTGCTGATCGCGCAGCGCCTGGGCGCCGAGCCCGGCAAGCCGTACGTGCCGGGCACGCCCGACAGCGACCGGCGCCTGTCGGAGTGGATCACCAAGTTCGGCTTCGGCGCGCGCACGGGCCTCGACTACCCGGGCGAGGAGGCCGGCCGCATCCCCGACATCGACAAGTACCCGGAGGAGTGGTCCGGCACCTCGATCCTCAACATCCCCATCGGCCAGGGCGTCCTGGTGACCGAGACCCAGATGGCCCGGGCCTACGCCGCCATCGCCAACGGCGGGCGCCTGGTGACCCCGCACCTGGTGGCCAAGATCGGCGACCGCAAGATCGAGCACCCGCCGGGGGAGCGCATCATCAGCTGGAAGACCTCGCGTCAGGTGGACTCCATGCTCCGCCGGGCCGTGAGCGACCAGGGCACCGGCGCCGCCGCGCAGGTCCCCGGGTACGACGTGGCCGGCAAGACGGGCACCGCCAACAAGATCGACCCGAAGACCGGCAAGTACTCCCAGACGCAGTACGTGGCGTCGTTCGTGGGCTACCTGCCGGCCGACAAACCGCAGCTGCTGATCGCCGTGACGGTGGACGAGCCGAAGGCCTCGATCTTCGGTGGCGATGTCGCGGCGCCGGCCTTCGAGCCTGGAAATCCCGCCGGCCTGAGCCGCCGGGCCCCTGTGGTAGCATCGCCGCCCGGATGACCCTCAGCGAGCTCGTGGAGGCGGTTCCCGGCGCGAGGCTGCTGGGTCCGCACGGCGCCGAGCACCCCCCCGCCCCGCCGGCGCCCACCACCGTCCACCGCATCGCGCCGCGCGCGGATGCGGCCGGTCCCGGTGACCTGTTCGCCTGCGTGCCGGGCGTGACGGCCGACGGGCACGACTTCGCGGCGCAGGCGGTCGCGGCCGGCGCGTCAGCCCTCATCGTGGAACGCCCGCTGGATCTGCCGGTGCCGCAGGTGCTGGTGCCCGAGGCCCGCCTGGCCGTCGCCCTGGCGGCCGGCATCCTGGCCGGGCGGCCCGCGGAGCGCCTGGCCGTCGTCGGGGTGACCGGCACCAACGGGAAGACCACCTGCGCCTACCTGCTGCGCGCGCTGCTGGAGGCCGCCGGCCACCGGGCGGGCCTGGTGGGCACCGTCGAGAGCATCGTGGGCGGGGCGCCGGACCCGGCCGCCCACACCACGCCCGACCCCGTGTCCCTGCACGCGCTGTTCGGCCGCATGGTGGCCGCGGGGGACACCGCGTGCGCGATGGAGGTCTCGTCCCACGCCCTCGCCCAGCGCCGTGTGGCCGGGGTGCCGTTCGCGGCGGCCGTGTTCACCAACCTCACGCGGGACCACCTGGACTACCACCCGGACGTGGAGGACTACTACGCGGCCAAGCGCCGGCTGTTCCTGCGGCCAGACGGGGACGGCGCCGATCCGCCCGCCGCGTCGAACCTGGACGACCCGTTCGGCGCCCGCCTGGCCCGTGAGGCCGGGCTGATGGGCTACGCCATCGACGCGCCGGCCGACGTGCGCCCGGTGGAGCACCGTTCCACGGCGCTCGGCACCTGGGCGCGGGTGGCGACGCCCCGCGGGATCCTGGAGCTGGAGACGCATCTGCGCGGGCGGTTCAACCTGTCCAATGTCCTCGGTGTTATCAGCGCGGGAGAACTGCTGGGGATCCCGCACGACCGGATCGCCGCGGGCATCGGGTCGGTGCGCGGGGTCCCGGGACGGCTGGAGCCCATCGAGGCCGGTCAGGACTTCCAGGTGCTGGTGGACTACGCCCACACCCCCGATGCCCTCGAGACGGTCCTGCGGGCCGTCCGCGGCTTCGCGGGCGACGGCCGGGTCATCGTGGTGTTCGGCTGCGGCGGGGACCGCGACCGCGGCAAGCGTCCCCAGATGGGCGCCATCGCCCGGCGGATGGCCGACGTCGCGGTGGTGACATCCGACAACCCCCGCTCCGAGGACCCCGAGGTCATCATCCGTGCGATCCTCGACGGCGCCGAGGGCGGTCCCGCCACGCTGCTGGTGGAGCCGGACCGGCGCGCCGCGATCGGCGCGGCGGTGTCCATGGCGGACCCCGGCGACGTGGTGCTCATCGCGGGCAAGGGACATGAGCGCGGACAGGAGGCGCACGGCGTGATCACCCCGTTCGACGACCGTGAGGTCGCCCGTTCCGCCCTGGATGGAGCGCGCGCGTGAGGTTGTCCGTGGCCGACATCCTGGGCGCCGCCCCCGGCGCCCGCCTGGCGTTCGGGGATTCCGCCACCGAGGTCGACGGCGCGTTCGTGGACTCGCGCGCGCCCGTGCCGGGTGCGCTGTTCGCCGGCCTCACCGGTGAGGCGCATGACGGCGGGCTGCACGCCGCCGCGGCGCTGCAGGGCGGCGCGGCCGCCGCGCTGGTCGGCGAGTCCGCCTGGGAACGGGTGGGGGACGGGCTCGTGGCGTTCGGGTGTCCGGTCATCGTCGCCCCGGATCCGCTGGGCGTGCTGCAGGCCGCCGGGCGCCTTGCGCTCGACCGGCTGGGCGCCCCGGTGGTGGCCGTGACCGGCTCGGTGGGCAAGACCACCACGAAGGACATCCTGGTCGCCATGCTGCGGGCCGCCGGCGCCCGGGCCGAGGGGACCCCGGGCAACCGCAACACCGAGGTGGGCGTGCCCATGTCCCTGATGGGGCTCCCCGCCGACACCGAGGTGGCGGTGGTGGAGATGGGGATGCGCGGCAGCGGGCAGATCGCCGAGCTGGTGCGCCTGGCTCCGCCACGGGTGGCGTGCATCAGCGCCATCGCGCCGGTGCACCTGGAGCTGCTGGGGACCCTCGAGGCCATCGCCGCGGCCAAGGCCGAGGTGCTGTCGACCCTGGGACCGGGCGACACCGCGGTGGTGCCCGCCGACGAGCCCCTGCTGGCGCCCCATCTGGCGGCGCTGCCGGAGGGGGTCGCGGTGGTGGGCTTCGGCGACCTGCCGGAGGGCGCGGTGGACCTCAGCCTGGGCAAGGCCTGGCAGCGGCGCAACGCGGCGGCCGCGCTCGCCTGCTGCACGGCGCTTGGGCTGGCGCCGCCGCCCGGGACGCGGGTGGAGGTCGAGCTGTCGGCGATGCGGGGGCAGGAGCACCCGCTGGCGGTCGGCGGCACCCTCATCGAGGACTGCTACA
>LNFM01007457.1_pt1 | contig 17150 bp, 19 predicted proteins | sample 596031 | NCBI WGS metagenome assembly LNFM01 (sample SAMN04254537, study PRJNA301005) | activated carbon metagenome | isolation source: dual media filters at the Ann Arbor, Michigan drinking water treatment plant | place: USA: Ann Arbor | reverse complement strand
TGCAGGTCGCCATGATGAAGATCTACAAGGAAGAAAAGGTCAACCCCATGGGTGGCTGCTTCCCCATCATGATCCAGATCCCGGTGTTCATCGCCCTGTACTGGGTGTTGCTGAGCTCGGTGGAGATGCGCAATGCGCCCTGGATTTTGTGGATCAAGGATTTGTCTTCGCCTGACCCTTATTACATCCTGCCGCTGGTGATGACGGCGACGACCATGCTGCAGACGGCGCTGAACCCGACGCCGCCGGACCCGATGCAGGCCAAGCTGATGTGGTTCATGCCGCTGATCTTCAGTGTGATGTTCTTCTTCTTCCCGGCCGGCCTCGTGCTGTACTGGATCACCAACAACATACTGTCGATTGCCCAGCAATGGGTCATCAACACCCGTATGGGCGTGCCGCCGCAGTTCAACCTGCCGAAATTCAGGTAAGCAGAAAAAAAAAGGGCCGCTTCGCGGCCCTTTAACATGGCGCCTGACATGCTGGCCCGTCACCACGATCCCATCGCCGCCATTGCGACTGCCTCCGGGCGTGGCGCGGTCGGTATCGTGCGGCTGTCGGGCAAGGGCCTGGCCGATGTGGTTGCGGCCATTTGCGGCAAACCCCTGCAGCCGCGCCACGCGACTTACCTGCCGTTTCGGGACACAAAGGGTCAGGTCATCGACCAGGGCCTGGCGATTTATTTCCCGGGTCCGCATTCCTACACCGGCGAAGATGTGCTGGAACTGCAGGCGCATGGCGGGCCGGTGGTGCTGCAATTGCTGCTGGCACGTTGCCTCGAGGCCGCCGAAGGCCTGGACGCGACCACCGGCCGGCCGCGGCTCGCCGGCCTGCGCCTGGCCCAGCCCGGGGAATTCACCGAGCGGGCCTTTCTGAACGACAAGATCGACCTGGCGCAAGCCGAGGCGATTGCCGACCTGATCGATGCCAGCACCGAAACGGCGGCACGTTCGGCCGCGCGCTCGCTGTCGGGAGAATTTTCGAACGAGGTGCACGTCTTGCTCGAGCGCCTGGTGCACCTGCGCATGCTGGTCGAGGCGACGCTGGACTTTCCGGAAGAGGATATCGACTTCCTGCAACAAGCCGACGCCCAGGGCCAGCTGGCCAGGCTGCAGCAGACGCTGGCGGAGGTGCTGCAGCGCGCGCAGCAGGGCGCGATCCTGCGCGAGGGCATCAAGGTGGTGATCGCCGGCCAGCCGAACGCCGGCAAAAGCTCGCTGCTCAATGCGCTGGCCGGCGCCGAGCTGGCCATCGTCACACCGGTGGCCGGAACCACGCGCGACAAGGTGTCGCAACTGATCCAGATCGAGGGTGTGCCGCTGCACGTGGTCGACACGGCGGGCTTGCGCGACAGCTTGTTGCCGGAGGTCGACGAGGTCGAAAAAATCGGCATCGCGCGCGCCTGGGGCGAAATCGAGACCGCTGACGCGGTGCTCTTTCTGCACGACCTGACACGCCAGCACACACCTGCGGACGCGCAGATCGCGCTGGCCTACCGGGCCGACGACGCAGCGATTGCGCAAGTCCTCGCCGCCAGGTTGCCGGGCCACATCCCGGTCATCGACGTGTGGAACAAGTCGGATGCCGCAGACCTGTCCGCGGTCGCCGGCGCCACAACCGGCGTCATCATCTCTGCCAAAACCGGCGATGGCCTGCAGCAGCTGCGCCGGCAATTGCTGCAGCTGGTGGGCTGGCAGGCCGCGCCCGAGGGTGTGTTCATGGCGCGCGAGCGGCATGTGCGCGCCTTGCGCGAGGTGGACGCGCAGCTGACACGCGCAGGCGCCCAGCTTCAAGCAAAAGTCCCGGCACTGGACCTGCTGGCAGAAGATCTGCGCCAGGCGCAAAACGCACTTGGCGGCATCACCGGCGAGTTCACGCCCGACGACTTGCTGGGCGAAATATTCTCCAAGTTCTGCATCGGCAAATAGGCCGGCAAGCCACTGGCTGTTGAAGATCAACAGGGGCGGGTATTCACCATCCGGTGAATGAAATCGCCGCGAGTTACAGCTTCCCCTCCGATGTATCAGCTGTAAGCTTGCGTTAATGTCCCTTGCCGCTTTGGGGGCTGGCATCGTATCTTCCGTGCATCATGAACGCACCCCTACCCACCACACTCCGGTTTGACATCCAGGGCCTGGCCAATGCCATTGCGCACAGCCATGCCAGTGATGCGCTGCGCTGCCAGTTCACGGCGCAGCAGTGGGACACCCTGGCCGGCTACATGCAGCCCTTTGCCATGCAACAGGGCCAGGTGCTGATCGAGCAGGGATCGACCGACCAGACCCTTTACTTCATTGAAAGCGGCACGCTCAGCGTTCATTACGAAGACGACAAGGGCCGTGTGCGGCTCGCACTGGTGGCGGCCGGAACGGTGGTGGGCGAAGGCGCGTTTTTCTCGCGCATGCCGCGCAATGCCACGGTCCAGGCATCGAATGCCAGCAAGGTATGGTGCCTGACAGCCTTGCGTTTCAAGGAGCTGTCCAACCGGAACAGCCCGATTGCGCTCGAACTGACCCTGGCCATCGGCGGCGTGCTGGCCAAGCGTTTGTACAACCGGCCCAAACGCGTGGCCGTGACCTGATCACAGGCGCGCAACACGATGCTTGGGTGGTGTGCTAACAGAAAAAGCGTGACTTATTGCAGGCATCCGCGTGGCTTGTACGCAGCCGGTGCCAACTTGTTTCTTCGAGACGAAGGACAGCTGTCGAAGGACCGGTAAACTCCACTCGCGGACTGCGAAGTCTCATCACACGCAACCCTGATCGCCGGCTCGTCGGCCATCTTTTTCAGGCGGGAGCCCATGTCGATTTTCAATTGGTTTTCCGGCAAAGCCGGCCCCGTCCACCCGGCCCCTGCCAGGGCCCAGGCGGACAGCGACAGCTCCGGGCTGACACGCGACAAGCTGTCGGCACCGGGTTCGTCCAGGCCGCCGGGTGGCGAGGTGCGCAGCGGCGCACACAAGTCTCAGCGCCACGCCATGCGCGAACTGCTTTACAGCGCCGTGCGCGAAGCCATGATCCGCGCAGGCGTGCTGTCGGGCAGCTACAAGTTCAAGGTGTTGTCGCTCGACCCGCGTGGCGAGCAGTTCATGGTCATGATGGACCTGGCCAAGGAGTTCGGTGCAGATGCCGAGCGTCTGGCCGAAATGGAAGTGATGATTGCCCACAGCGCCAAGTCGCGCTACAACATCCGTGTCACGGCCGTCTACTGGCGCCTGAACGAGATGGTGTCGGTGGCCCGGCCTGCGGGCGCGCCGCAGCTCAACAGCCGCCCCGCCCCGCTGTACCACGCCGAGGCCGCGCCCGCAGCAGAGGTTTTGCCTGGGCCGGCACTGGCCGCCGCCGTGCCCGAGGCTGTGCTTGCCGTGGAGAAGCCGGCGGTCAAGCGTTATGAGCCGATCCAGGCGGACGAGGTCGCGGCCTTCAAGCAGGCGCTGGCCGCGGCATCGGCCCACGGGATTCCCGCTGAGTCCGTGCCCTCAAGCCGCGGCGGGCCACGCTCCTACACCCTGCTGACCGGCTTTGAAGACACCGAGATGCCGGAAGCACCTGCCATGGTGCCGGCGCTCAGTGCCACCCAGTACGGCGATCTCCGTTAAGCATCAAAAAGACCACCAGCCCTTGTTGCACAAGGGTCGACAGCTATCTGTTTGATAGCGAGTGCCGGGCTCAGTGGCCGGCGAAGTCCAGCAACGTGAACAGCGGCAGGCCGGACTCCCTCAGGCGCGCCGAGCCGCCCAGCTCGGGCAGGTCAACAATCGCCGCGCCTTCCGTGACCGTGGCGCCGAGCTTTTCCAGCAGCTTCTTGCCGGCCATCATGGTGCCGCCGGTGGCAATCAGGTCGTCGATCAGCAGCACCCTGTCGCCGGGCCGGACCGCGTCGGTGTGCAACTCCACCGTGGCGCTGCCGTATTCCAGTTCGTAGGTTTCCTGCACGGTGGTGAAAGGCAGCTTTCCTTTCTTGCGGATCGGCACAAAACCGACGTTGAGCTCATAGGCCACCACGGCGCCGAGAATGAAGCCGCGCGCATCGAGACCGGCCACCACGTCCGGGCGCAGGTGTTTGTCCATGTAGCGGTGCACGAAGGCGTCAATCAGCACGCGGAACACCTTGGGGTCCTGCAGCAGGGGCGTGATGTCGCGGAACTGCACGCCCGGTGCCGGCCAGTCAGGCACGGTGCGGATGTGATTCTTGAGGTACTGGTTGACCGACTGGTGGTTGAGGTCGTCGGACGGCTGGGGCTTCATGGGGATCCGGAAAAAAGGGCGGGCCCTCATTCTGCCCGCAGACGCCTAGACGCGGCCGCTGAGCAGTTTTTCTTCGGCAACCGCCAGCGCCTCAGGCTTGCCGGACAGCACCAGGGCGTCACCGCCCTCGAGCAGTGTTTCATCGCCGTGGTTCATGGCCTGGCCATTGCTGCGCCGCAGGCTGACGACCCGCACGCCCACGGCATGCAGGGCCATGGCGCCGAGCTTTTGTCCGGCAACGCGTGTGCCCAGCGGCAGCGTGAGGGTGGCCAGCCGCTCCTGGTCGACTTCGTTGACGGTGTTGTCGTCGGCGCCGTGAAAGTAGCCGCGCAGCAGGCTGTAGCGCGCATCACGCTGCTCCTGTACCACCCGGATCACGCGGCGCATGGGCACGCCCACCAGCGCCAGCGCGTGGCTGGCCAGCATCAGGCTGCCTTCAATCGCTTCGGGCACCACCTCGGCGGCGCCCGCGGCCTGGAGCTTCTCCAGGTCGTGGTCGTCAACCGTGCGCACGATCACCGGTACCGTGGGCGCATGCGCCCGGATGTTGGCCAGCACCTTCATGGCACTGGGGGTGTCCAGGTAGGTGACGACCACCGCGCTGGCGCGCGCCAGGCCGGCGGCCATCAGGGCCTGCAGCCGCACCGCGTCGCCAAACACCACCGAATCGCCGGCCGCCGCCGCCTGGCGCACCCGGTCCGGGTCCAGGTCCAGCGCCATGTAGGGAATGCCTTCGCCGTCGAGCATGCGGCCCAGGTTCTGGCCGCAGCGGCCGTAGCCGCAGATGATCACGTGTTTGTCGACGTTGATGGACTTGCGCGCGATCGACGTCATCTGCAGCGACTGCTGCAGCCATTCGCTGCTGACCAGGCGCATCACGATGCGGTTGCTGTACATGATGATGAAAGGCGTCGCCAGCATCGACAGCACCATGCTGGCCAGGATGGGATTGAGCAGCTCCGGCGGGACCAGGCTGTTGTCCTCGGCCAGCGACAGCAGCACAAAACCGAACTCGCCGGCCTGCGCCAGGTACAGCCCGGTGCGCAGCGAGACCCCGGTGGTGGCGCCCAGGCCGCGCGCCAGCGCGGTGATCAGCGCCAGTTTGGCCAACACCGGCACCGATAGCAGCAACAGCACCAGGGGCCAGCGCTCCAGCACCAGGCGCCAGTCCAGCATCATGCCGATGCTGATGAAAAACAGGCCCAGCAGCACATCATGGAAAGGCCGGATATCGGTCTCCACCTGGTGCTTGAATTCGGTTTCGGAGATCAGCATGCCGGCAATGAAGGCGCCCAGCGCCAGGCTCAGGCCCGCCAGCTCGGTCAGCCAGGCCAGCGCCAGTGTGACCAGCAACAGGTTCAGCACAAACAGCTCTTCGCTTTTGCGCCGGGCCACCAGGGTCAGCCACCAGCGCATCACACGCTGGCCGCCGGTCAGCAGCAGGCCTACCAGCACGGTGGCCTTCAGGGCGGCGATGGCCAGTGCCATCAGCAGTTTGTCGGGCGAGGCGCCCAGCGCGGGGATCAGCACCAGCAACGGCACCACGGCCAGATCCTGGAACAGCAACACGCCCATCACGCGTTTGCCGTGTTCGGACTCCATCTCCAGCCGCTCGGACAGCAGCTTGACCACCACCGCCGTGCTGCTCATGGCAATCGCGCCGGACAGCGCCAGCGCGGTTTGCCAGGACATGCCCCACAAGGTGGGCGCCAGGGTGGCCAGGAACATCGAGCCCAAAGTGGCCAGCACAATCGTCAGCAGGACCTGCAACAGCCCCAGGCCGAACACATGGCGGCGCATGGAGCGCAGCTTGGGCAGGTTGAACTCCAGCCCGATCACAAACATCAGGAACACCACGCCGAACTCGCCGAGATGCCGCACACCTTCCGCGTCTTCCGACAGGGCCAGGGCGTTCGGGCCGATCACCACGCCGACCGCGAGGTAACCCAGCATGGGCGGCAACTTGAGGGAGCGGCAGGCCACGACACCGAGCACTGCAGCCAGCAGATACAGCAGTGTCAGTTCAAGCGCGCTCATGCTTTGATGGTAGCTGATGGCAAGCGGGCCGCGCGGGGCAACAACCCCGCCCGGCTTGCGTTTGCGGGCCGCTCTATAGAATGCGGGCATGAGCTTCGATCCCGTGAATTTCGATCCCGCACAGGCGCTGGCACTGGCCCACACCACCTTTGAAATAGAAGCCGCCGCCGTGCTGGGCCTCAAAAGCCGGGTGGGGCCCGAATTCGCCCGGGCCGTGCAGCTGGTGCTCCACTGCAAGGGCCGGGTCGTGGTGATGGGCATGGGCAAAAGCGGCCACATCGGCCGCAAGATTGCCGCGACGCTGGCGTCCACCGGCACCCCGGCCATGTTTGTGCATCCTGCCGAAGCCAGCCACGGCGACCTCGGCATGATCACCGCCACCGATGTGTTGCTGGCGGTTTCCAACAGCGGCGAAGTGGAAGAACTCACGGGCATCCTGCCGGTGATCAAGCGCCAGGGGGTGCCGCTGCTGGCCATGACGGGGCGCAGCCAGTCCACCCTGGCGCGCCATGCCGACATCGTGCTGGACACCAGTGTCGAAAAGGAAGCCTGCCCGCTGAACCTCGCGCCCACCGCCAGCACCACCGCGCAGCTGGCCATGGGCGACGCGCTGGCCGTGGCGCTGCTGGATGCACGCGGCTTCAAGGAAGAAGACTTTGCGCGTTCCCATCCGGGCGGTGCGCTGGGCCGCAAGCTGCTGACGCATGTCAGCGACGTGATGCGTACCGGCGAAGCGGTGCCGGCCGTCGGCCGTCAGACCAGCTTCACGGAATTGATGCGTGAAATGAGCAACAAGGGCCTGGGCGCGTCGGCGGTGGTCGACGACAGCCGGCGGGTGATCGGCATCTTCACAGACGGCGACTTGCGCCGGCTGGTCGAAAAGGGCGTGGACCTGCGCTCCCGCACGGCTGAAGAAGTCATGCACCCGGGGCCGCGCACCTTGCGCAGCGGCGCGCTGGCGGTGGAGGCGGTCACCCTGATGGAGCAATACCGCATCACCAGCGTGCTGGTGGTGGACGACAACGACGTGCTGTGCGGCGCTCTCAACAGCAACGACCTGCTGCGCGCCAAGGTGATCTGATGAGCCCCCATGTCCCCGCCCTGAACTTTGCACCGGGGGTGCTGTTGCGCGCCCAGGGCGTCAAGGTGGCTTTTTTTGACGTCGACGGCGTGCTGACCGATGGCGGCCTGTATTTCGGCGAATACCCGGCCGGTGACAGCCGCGCGACCCAGCACGAGGGTTTTACCACCGGCGGCGAAACCCTCAAGCGTTTCAACACGCTGGACGGGCACGGCCTGAAGCTGCTGCAACGCGCCGGCATCACGCCGGCCGTGATCACCGGGCGCGACAGCGTGGTGCTGCGCTCGCGCCTGCAGGCGCTGGGCGTGACCCACACCCATTTCGGCACGGAAGACAAGGTCCCGGCGGCCCTGATCACCCTCAAGGAGCTGGGCCTGGACTGGTCCCAGGCGGCCTACATGGGCGACGACTGGCCGGACCTGCCGGTGATGCGGCGCGTGGCTTTCGCCTGCGCGCCGGTCAATGCGCATACCGAGGTCCGGGCTGCGGCGCATCATGTCACCCAGGCGCGCGGCGGCGACGGTGCGGTGCGTGAGCTCTGTGATGTGTTGATGGTGGCCAGCGGGCGCTATGCCGCGCTGCTGCAGGAGTACACCCGCTGATGGCCGCTACCCGACGCAGGCCCATGGCGGGCGCCGTGCCCAACTGGCGCCGCACGCTGGATCGCCTGTCGCGCGTCTGGGAGCGCACGTCCATCTACATTCCGGTGCTGCTGATGGGCCTGCTCGCGCTGGGCACCTACTGGCTGGTCAGGAATACCCCTGAAGCCCTGCCCACCGAAGGCCAGCGGGCGGTCAGCAGCGAGCCGGACTACTACATGCGCAAGTTCGGCATCAAGACCTTTGACGAGGGCGGCCAGCTCAAGAGCGATGTCACCGGCATCGAATTGCGCCACTACCCGGATACCGACACGCTGGAAATCGACAAGGCGCTGATCCGCAATTACAGCATCGAGGGACGCCTGACGACCTCGACCGGCGACCGCGCCGTGACCAACGGCGACGGCTCCGAAGTCCAGTTGATCGGCAATGCGCGCGTGGTGCGTGACGCGTCCATCGATCCGGGCGGCAAGGAGCTTCAGCGACTTGAATTTCGCGGCGAGTTCCTGCATGTGTTTGTCAATGAAGAACGTGTCAAGTCGCATCTGCCGGTCGTCCTCCGGCGCGGCAGCGACGAGTTTGAGGGTGACACCTTTGCGTATGACAACCTGGACCGGGTCGCAGACCTGAAAGGGCGGGTCAAGGGCGTGCTGGTTCCCCGCAATGCCGCTGCCGCGGCGGCGCCCTAGCCTGACGCGCTTGCGCCATCGCGCGCCCGCCAAACCATGGAGCATCCCATGTCCCCTCTTGTTTTCATCACCGGTGCATCGAGCGGCATTGGCCAGGCCATGGCCCTGCGCTTTTACCAGGCCGGTTACCGGCTGGCGCTGGTGGCGCGACGCACCGCGGAGGTCGAGGCCTGGGCCCGCACGAAGCAGCTGGCCACGCAGAACTACCGGATTTACAGCGCCGATGTGTCCTTGCCGGACAGCATCGTGGCCGCGGGCCAGGCCTGCATGGCCGCACAGGGGGTTCCGGATGTTGTGATCGCCAACGCCGGCATCAGCATAGGCATGGACACCGCCGTGCGTGCAGACCTGGACGTGATGGCGCAAACCTTCGCAACCAACAACATCGGCCTGGCCGCGACCTTCCACCCGTTTGTCCAGGCCATGGTGCAACGCGGTTCCGGTGCCCTGGTCGGCATCGGCAGCGTTGCCGGCATCCGCGGCCTGCCCGGGCACGGCGCCTACTGCGCGAGCAAGGCGGCGGTGATCGCCTATTGCGAAAGCCTGCGCGGGGAGTTGCGGCCGTCGGGCGTGAAGGTGGTGACGATCTGCCCCGGCTACATCGACACACCGCTGACGCAGAAGAACCGCTACGCCATGCCCTTCCTGATGCAGCCCGACGTGTTTGCCGACAAGGCTTTCGGCGCGATAGCGGCCGGCGCCAGTTACCGTGTGATCCCGTGGCAGATGGGAGTGGTGGCCAAGCTGCTGCGCCTGTTGCCCAACGCGCTGTTTGACCGGGCGCTGGCAGGCCGGCCGCGCAAGCACCGGCAGGACGCCGCCTAGACTCCGCTACAAAAACAATAGCTGTCTGCCCACGCCGGGCAAGGGCCGGAAAGCAAAAAGGCTTCAAGACCGGAGTCCTGAAGCCTGTTGGGGCCTGCTTCAGCCGAACGCTGAAGCATCGGTGTGCGAGGGCTTAGTAGCCGCCGCGTCCACCACCACCGCCGCCACCGGAGCGTCCACCACCGCCACCGCCGTAGGGACTGCGGAAGCCGCCGTCGCCGCCGCCGCCGCCGGAACGACCGCCGCCACCGCCGCCGCCGTATCCACCGCCACCGCCGCCACCACCGTAGCCGCCGCCGCCACCACCACCGCCGAAGCCGCCGCTGCGTGGGGGCCGGGCCTCCATCGGACGCGCTTCATTGACAACAACGCTGCGGCCGCCCAGGGACTGGCCGTTCATGCCGGCAATCGCGGCTTGTGCTTCAGCATCGCTGCCCATTTCGACAAAGCCAAAGCCCTTGGAGCGGCCGGTATCGCGCTCCATCATGACTTTAGCGCTGGTGACAGCGCCAAACTGGCCAAAAGATTGTTGCAAGTCTTCGTCGCGAACCGAGTACGGCAGATTGCCGACGTAAAGTTTGTTGCCCATGAAGGGACTCCTCTAAAACACAATGACAAAAGCGATGGAGTCCCGAAAGCACAACAAATCTGTAAACGTACCGCTGTAGCGCGCGAAACTGACCGATCACCTAACCTGTGCGGATTTTGTTATCCACACCCTCATATTATGCGGCGGGCAAGGGGATGACAAGCTGGCACTGCCTCGGTCCGGTCTTGTCAAACCCGCGCCAACAGGGACTCCGCGGCAGCTTATGCCGTCGCAGCCCTTATGCCGCGCGCCATCGGACTTTTGATCCGCCGGCATGTCGCCGGCGTGTGGGAAGCAGCCCTATATACCTAGGGGGATAAACGACAAGTTTGCACTCACCAACACGAGCGCTCAAGCCCCGGTTCGAGGCGCGCGCCCCACGCGCCCAAGGCACTGGTTTTTTACGTTTATATACAAAAATCCGTGCGCGGCTTTAAGAGCCGGAGCCGGTCGGGCCGTCCGCCTCGTCCAGCGGCTGACGCCACTGCGCCATCGCCTGGCGCATGGTGAGGATCTGGTTCTCAAACTGCGGGCAGGCCTTGCAGGCCATCAGGTGCAGGCGCAGCGCGACGCTATCGGGCAGGCTCAGGGCCCGGTCTTCGCGTGCCACCAGCAGTGCCGCCGCCTGTTTGCAGGTACGTCGTAAAAGTGTGAATTTCATGCCGGCCATTCAGCGGGGGGATGCGCCAAACCAGTGGATGGCCAGGCATTCGCGCAGTCGCAGGCGCGCGCGGTGCAGTTGAACATAGAGATTGGTCGGCGTGAGGGCCAGTTCCTTACAGACTTCTTCGCAGGACAACTCCAGCCATTCGCGCATCAGGAACAGGCGGCCCAGGGCCGGCGGCAGGCGTTCGACGCAGGCATCGAGCACCTTGAAGAACTGGCTCTGCGCCAGGGTCTGCTGCGGATCACCCCAATCACCGGGCGGGCTCGCGAAATGCCCGTCGGCCCGGAAGGCGAGCTTGTCGAGTTCGTCGGCCTCGTCGTCGGCGCCGTAGTCGGGCAGGGACACCTCGCGCGCGTTGCTGCGGATCAGGTCGATGACCTTGTGTTTGAGTATGCCGACCAGCCATGTCTTGAGCTGCGAGCGGTTGCCGAACGATTGCGGTTTGGCCAGGGCCGCCAGCAAGGTTTCCGACACTGCATCTTCAGCCCAGGCATCGTTGCGCAGCTGCAGCCGCGCAAACCGCATCAGGTAGACGCGGTGTTCAACCAGTTGCTCTTCAAAGGTGGCCATGGATGGCGAGTCTAGCGGCACCCGGCGCAGCGCCCGCAAAAAAAATGCAGAAATACCCGTAAGGATTCCGGCCCTGCGGCGACCAAGCCCAGCCATCCAAGCCTGCTGGCGCCACCCACCCAAGGACACCCCATGCGCTTTGCCTCTCATGTTTCAGCCGCCACCACCCGCCGCAGCGCGGCCCGTTCGCGCCACGCCCTCGCAGGCCTGTGTGCACTCGCACTCGCGCTGGGGATGGGCACACACTTGCGGGCGCAAACCGCGCCGGCCGTCCCCAAGGCGCAGGCGGCTGTGAGCGCGCCGCAGATCGAAGGCAAAACCGTGGAGGGCAAACCATTCACCCTGCCCTCGCTCAAGGGCAAGGTGGTGCTGGTGCTGTACTGGTCCACCGGTTGCGCCGTGTGCCGCGACAAGATGCCGGAACTGCGCACCAACTACGAAGGCTGGGCCGGCAAACCCTTCGAGCTGGTGGCGGTCAACACCGACGCCCGCATGAAGGACATGCGGGACTACGAGAACATCATCTCGCGCACGGTGCCGACCCGCCAGCGTTTTGTGCAGCTCTGGGCCGGCGACAGCAGCTACCGCGACAACCTGGGCCAACACGCGCAGCTGCCCGCAGGCTACCTGATCGACAAGTCCGGAAAAATTGTCGAGCGTTATGTGGGCCGCATCCCGCCGGAGGCCTGGGACCGCATCGCCGACCTGCTGTAAACGTGAGCGATTTGGCAATCGCGCAAAAAAAATCCTGTAAGAAGGGCGGCGCTGGCGGGACCAAGCTTCAACCAGTCAGACACGTGGTCTGCGCTGGTTGTTTTTTTAACCTGTGCAAACCCTTGATTGGAGATTCCAAATGAACCAACGCGCCATGATTGCTGCTGCGGCAGCCTCCCTGCTGTCCACCCTGCTGGTCGCCACACCCGCCGCCGCCCAGGAGAAGGAAAAATGCTATGGCATCGCCAAGGCCGGCCAGAACGATTGCGCCAACCTCGCAGGCACACACTCGTGCGCCGGCCAGTCCAAGGTCAGCGACGATGCCGGCGAATGGAAATATGTGGCCAAAGGCACCTGCGCCAGCATGAAAGGCATGACGGCCGAGCAGGCCAGAATGAAAGCCAAACCCATGATGGACAAAAAGAGCTGACCGCTTTTTGATGCACCCCATGAGGCGAAGCGCCGGATGTCGACCTTGAAGCGCGTTGCCCTTGCGACCGAAGCCGTGCCCGCCCACGTGGGCATCGGCTGGCGCCACCCGCATCACGCGGAGCTGCTGGAAACGCGCCCGGCCCTCGATTTTCTCGAAGTGCATTCCGAAAACTTTTTTGCCGACGGCGGCGCTGCGCTGGCGTTGCTGCAGCAGGCCCGCGCGACTTATCCGGTGAGCCTGCATGGCGTCGGCCTGGCGCTCGGGTCGGCCGCCGGCGTGGACCCCTGGCACCTGGACCAGCTGGCGCGCCTGGCTGAACGCATCGCGCCGGTGCGCATCAGCGACCATGCGTGTTTTGCACGCGCCGTTGTCAACGGCCAGCACGTGCATGCCGGTGACCTCCTGCCCATCCCCTTCAACCAGGAAGCACTGGACCTGTTCTGCCGCAATGTGCAGCAGGTGCAGGAGCGGCTCAAGCGCCCGCTGCTGGTCGAGAACCTGTCGGCCTACCTCACGCTGGCCGGCAGCGACCGCAGCGAGACCGACTTCCTCGGCGAGCTGGCGCAACGCACCGGCTGCGGCTTGCTGGTCGACGTGAACAACATCTATGTCAACGCCCTCAATGCGCGTATCGCCGGTGGGCCGGACGCCCCTGATCCGCTGCGTGCCTGCGAACACTGGCTGGACCAGCTGCCCGCCGGCGCGGTCGGCGAGATCCACCTGGCCGGCCACTGCGTGATGGAGGAGATCGTGATCGATGACCACGGCAGCCGCGTGGCCGACGCGGTCTGGCAGCTGTATGCCCATGCCCTCACGCGCTTCGGTGCCGTGCCGACACTGATCGAATGGGACACCGCCATCCCGCCGCTGGCGGTGCTGCTCGGCGAGGCCGAATGCGCACGCGGGCTGAGCGGGCCAACGGAGATGGCGGCATGAGCGCCGCGACCGGCCTGGCGGCCCAGCAGCAGGCCCTGCTGCAGGCATTGCTGCTGCCGCAGCATGCGGACGCTATCAAAACAATAGCTGCTCACGCCCGGCTCGAATGGGCTGGAGGCGAAAAACATGTCGAACGCGGACTGCTCGCCTATCGCAGCAACGGCCACGCACTGGCGCAGCGGGCGCTGGCCGCCGCTTACCCGGTGGTGGCGGAGCTGATGGGTGCGGAAAGCTTCGGAACCCTGTCGCGCCACTTCTGGCAACACGCGCCGCCGGCGCGCGGCGACATGGCGCAATGGGGCGAAGCTTTGGCGGACTTCATCGAATCGCTGGAGGACCTGGCGCGCGAGGAACCCTACCTCGGCGACGTGGCGCGTGTCGAATGGGCGCTGCATGCTGCCGCTGCCGCGGCCGATGGCGCGACGGACCTCGGCTCCCTGGGTTTGCTTCAGACCATGGCGCCGGCTGCATTGATGCTGCGCTTGTGTCCCGGCGCCAGCGTGCTGCGCAGCAACTTTCCGGTGGTGAGCATCGTGCTGGCCCATCTGGACGACACGCCGTCGCTGCAGGAGGCGGGTGAACGCCTGCGTAGCGGGGTGGCGGAAACCGCGCTGGTCTGGCGCCAGGGCCTGAAGCCTGCGCTGCGGCCGGCGCTGCCCGGCGAAGCTTTATTCATCGAGGCGCTGCAGCAGGGCCACTCGCTCGCCGCGGCCCTGTCGGCCGCGCCCGGATTCGACGTCGCGACCTGGCTGGCGCCGGCCGTGCACACCGGCCTGTTGTTGGGCGCAAGCGCCCTGCCATTTTTTTCAGAGAAGGACAGCTCATGACCACCACGACCACCTCATCCCTGCAAAAACTGCTGGGCCTCGGGCAGCGCTTCAGCGCGGCACTCGACCTGCTGCAGCCGGCCGCCGCGCTGGCCGCGCGTCTGTATGTCAGCCAGGTGTTTTTCCTGTCGGGCCTGACCAAGCTGCGCGACTGGGACATCACGCTGGCGCTGTTCACCGACGAATACCGGGTGCCGCTGCTGTCGCCGGCGCTGGCCGCCTTCCTGGGCACGGCCGGTGAACTGCTGCTGCCGGTGCTGCTGGTGCTGGGCCTGGCCGGGCGTTTCTCGGCGCTGGGGCTGTTGGTGGTGAACGCGGTCGCGGTGATCTCGCTCAGCGAGATCGCGCCGGCGGCGCTGCAGCAGCACATCTTCTGGGGCGCGCTGCTGGCCGGGCTGGCGATTTACGGGCCGGGCGCCTGGTCGCTGGACCGCTGGCTGGCGCCGCGCATCATCCACCGCTGACCAGCAAAAACCGCAAAATTTCAAGCCAAATCGGCCGTCAGCCCATGTCTGGCATGGGCAAACAGCTATCAATTCAGGAGCGCACCAGGTGGTGTGGATTACCAGTTGACCTCCCGGTCCGGCGTGGAGCCGATGCGGTGAATCGACAGGTCGGCGCCTTCATATTCTTCTTCCTGCGTCATGCGCAGTCCCATGGTCGCCTTGATCAGGCCATACACCGCAAAACCCGCCAGCAAGGCCCAGACTATGCCCATGGTCGTGCCGATCAGCTGCGCGCCCAGGCTGACGCCGCCGAGTCCGCCCAGCGCCTTGCTGCCGAAGATGCCGCAGGCGATGCCGCCCCAGGCGCCGCACAGGCCGTGCAGCGGCCAGACACCCAGCACGTCGTCGATCTTCCAGCGGTTTTGCGTCAGGGTGAACATCAGCACAAACACCGCGCCGGCGATGGCGCCGGTCACCAGCGCGCCCAGCGGATGCATCAGGTCCGAGCCGGCGCAGACGGCGACCAGCCCGGCCAGCGGGCCGTTGTGCACAAAACCGGGGTCGTTTTTGCCCAGCGCCAGCGCTGCCAGGGTGCCGCCGACCATGGCCATCAGCGAGTTGACCGCCACCAGGCCGGAAATCTTGTCGATGGTCTGCGCGCTCATGACGTTGAAACCGAACCAGCCCACGGTCAGAATCCAGGCGCCCAGCGCGAGGAAGGGAATGCTGGAAGGCGGGTGCGCCGAAATGCCGCCGTCCTTGCGGTAGCGGTTGCTGCGCGCGCCCAGCAAAATCACCGCCGGCAAGGCCAGCCAGCCGCCGATGGCGTGGACCACGATGGAGCCGGCGAAGTCGTGGAATTGCGCGCCCGTGGCGGCTTCAATCCAGGCTTGCACGCCGAAATGCTGGTTCCAGACGATGCCCTCGAAGAAGGGATAGACAAAACCGACGATGACGGCGGTGGCCAGCAGCTGCGGGTAAAAACGCGCGCGTTCGGCGATGCCGCCCGAGATGATGGCCGGGATCGCCGCTGCAAAGGTCAGCAAAAAGAAAAACTTGACCAGCTCGTAGCCGTTTTTGGCGGCCAGCTGCTCGGCGCCGACAAAAAAGCTGGTGCCGTAAGCCACGCCGTAACCGACGATGAAATACACCACGGTGGAGACCGAAAAGTCGACCAGGATCTTGACCAGCGCGTTGACCTGGTTTTTTTTGCGAACCGTGCCCAGCTCCAGGAAGGCAAATCCGGCATGCATGGCCAGAACCATGATGCCGCCCAGCAGGATGAACAAGGCATCCGAGCCCTGTTTTAGTGCGTCCATAAAATCCCCTTGAATGGTTTGTGCTGTTTTAGTGCGAAACAGGATGGAGAAAATCAAAAGCACCAAAATCAAGCAATAAACGCGCCAGATGGGTGCGCACCAATTCCGGGAAGCGAAATCCGGGCGGTCTGGACGCGGGGTTAGAATGGATGCCTGTCATTGGGGAGTAGCCACCCTTTCAATCCTGGAAGGGGCTTGCGTCAACAGACTTGTCCGTCAGGACATGGCGCCAGCAGCCCATCGGGCCCCGCGAGACCTTTGACTGCACAGCTCCTGCTCAAGGCCGGGGATGCCGTGCAGTCAATGGTTTTCGGCCGGAGTCCTCATTCATGGAAGCTTTCCTCGTCTCCACGGGCATCGTCGCTCTCGCCGAAATGGGCGACAAGACGCAACTGCTCGCCCTCGTCCTCGCTGCGCGTTTTCGCAAGCCCTGGCCCATCGTCGCCGGCATTTTGGTGGCCACGCTGGCCAACCATGCGCTGGCCGGCGCACTCGGCGCCTGGCTCACCACCGTGATCGGGCCGCAAATGTTGCGCTACATCCTCGGCGCATCCTTCCTGGCGATGGCGGTATGGATGCTGATTCCCGACAAGCTGGAAAGCGATGAAGACGCGAAGCCGCCGCGCTTCGGTGTTTTCGCGACCACCGTGCTGGTGTTTTTCCTGGCCGAGATGGGCGACAAGACGCAGATCGCCACCGTCATGCTGGCGGCGCGTTACGACGCCATGGTGGCGGTGGTGGCCGGCACCACGCTGGGCATGATGCTGGCCAACGCGCCTGTGGTCTGGCTCGGCGAACGCGTGACCCGCCTGGTGCCGCTGCGCGTGGTGCACATCGTCTCGGCGCTGATTTTTGCGGGCTTGGGGATCGCGGCTTTGCTGATCAAGGCCTGATCCCCGACCACTGTCGCCAGAGATCCTGGGAGCTCTTCATTCCGGCCAGGGCCGCAGGTCCGGCTTCGCCGGCCCGCAGGCGCAGCGGCGGAGCGTGGGGGTATACTTCCCCCAGCGCCGATTTGCCAGCTTGCGGGCGCTTAAAAAGTACAGCTAAAGACGATATCCATGACCCGGACTCGCTTTTAGCGATGCCGGGTTTTTGTTTTGTGGGGCTTTCCTTGACGCTTGTTGCCACGCCGCAGTCCATGCATTTTGCCGACGCCTTGCCGCTGCAA
>LNFM01007456.1_pt1 | contig 17152 bp, 11 predicted proteins | sample 596031 | NCBI WGS metagenome assembly LNFM01 (sample SAMN04254537, study PRJNA301005) | activated carbon metagenome | isolation source: dual media filters at the Ann Arbor, Michigan drinking water treatment plant | place: USA: Ann Arbor | reverse complement strand
TGCGGTTCGTAGGGGAGGTAACTTGCGGGCATCCCCACAATCTACCAAGCCTTACCGAACTCGTCACGCTTCTGCCGCGCAGACTCCTAGGCCAGGAGGACATGGTTCCCTTGACGTTGGACTCGCCGGGCCGGTCGCTGCGCTTGTCGTCCAGCACGAATGCCAGTTCCAGCTCGGCGCTTCGCAGGGAGGGTGTCGATGCGATCGCGAGTGCGCTCATCAGAGGTGCGAGCTGCTCCTCGCGCAACGCGCCGCCCAGAGATTTCGAGTCCTGACGCGCGTGGCTGATGACGTCGGCGAGCTTAGCGTCCGGGGCGACACGGTCGTGGTTGGCCGCAAGGTAGACGAGGCAGCCAGGTTCCAAGTCAAGTTGCCCGGTCTCGATTGCCTCTGCAACCAACGTTCCCAAAGCCGGCGGGACGGAATAGTCGGCGGTCAGTGCACTCCAGAGGCCACCCAGAAAGCCGTTGGCACCAATGCTCATCTCCACCCAGGGCAAGTTGCCGGTACGGACAGCGGAGACCGACTGGCTTCGAGAGAATTGCAGCAGGCGGTCCTGTGCTTGAGAGACGATGAGCCGCCTGCCGTTGGTAAGTTTTGGAACCAGGGCGCCCAGTAGCATCAGCTCGCGTGCCGCGTTGTCCGCCGCGTGTGCGCCTCCCAGTGGGTCGTCGACGAGAGCGGCACGGTTGCCAGTGACAGGCTCGGTCAGGTAGCGCTCTGCTTCTGAAATGTCGGTACAGATTCGAACGCTGTAGCCCTGGCTTTGTAGCGAGTACGCCAGGTTGCGAGCGCAGGACGTCTTTCCTACGCGAGGGGCGCCTGTGAGGAGGAGCGCAAAGTCGAGCGACAGCCGGTCCAGCAAGGCGGCCTCCTCCCCTCTGGAAATGTATGACGCCGCCACCAGCGGGTCTACCGCCGAGCCCCAGGAGATGACCCTGTCCACCTGTGGCAGTACGTTCACGCTGGTCTTCTTCTCATTCACAACGATCTCTGTGATGCGTCTTGTCGCCTCCTCGACCCGATCTGGAACCACGCGGTGAACAGCTTCAAGGGTGTCTCGAATGCGTCTGAGAACCTCGGGCCCGTCGAGCTGCTCAGCGATGAGAACCCTCTGAAGTGCTGTCTTCAGTGAAGCAGCAGATGTGACCACAAGCCGTTTACCGATGTTCGCTCGACGTCGTTTGACCAACTTCGAGTCGGTTGATGACGTGCCGGTCTCGTAGTTGCGCAGGCCCTCACGCAGCCCGTGCTCTGTGGCGTTTGTCACCACCCCCTTTGGAACTTGCGTTGTGTGGACCGACAGGGGCAATGCATGGGGGACCACGGCGTCGTTGCAACGACCGCTGGCAACAAAAAGCACGGATCTGCTGGTGTCGCTCGAAATCCGCTCAAGCAGCGATCCGCTGTCACTGTAGGCGGGATAGTGTGCAAGCCAATCCGCCAGAATGTCATGCGTGACGGCGGCGGTTGAGCCTTTCACCTGTACTTCCACCGTTCTGGCAATGCCGCCCTCTATGATTTGCAGAAGTGCATCTTCGCCATCCTTGGGCTCGATCTGCAGCGAGGCTCCTGGATTCCCGGATGCAAGCACAGCAAGAAGTGCGCATACGTGGTCCTGAAAGAGGTACTTCTGTTGGCCGATGATCTCTATTGACATACCTTTTCGTCGAAACGAAGCCTCCCTCTTTGCTATCTGGTCAGATAGTTTGAGTATCCATCGGAATGCGCCGCCATAGCCACCGGCTCACCGAGGACGTCGCGGGTCCGGAGAGCTAAGTCGGCGGCAGCGCTGCTCGGCCAGGTGATGGACATCGTGATCGCGCCGCGGCGCAGTTCAACGTGCAAGTCCGCAACCGCCGACTCCGATGTGGTGGGCGGCCCCGGCGGTAGAGCCATCGTCAGAGGCAACGCGATGAACTCGCCTGTCTTCGGGGCCGCCTTGGCGTCACCGCCTCGGGCCAGCTTGCGCCAGCGATGAACGACGTTGGCATTAATACCGTATGCCATGGCGATCTTGGCGACCGACTCGCCGAACTAGGCGCGCTGCACAACCACCTGCGCCTTCGTCATCGTGCTGTACCGCCGCGTGGCCCGTAATTTGGATGCCTCGGCTGGACGCATATGGAGAATGGCCGCACTCTCAGATTTAACGCGCAGAGGTTCGAGGCCCAATGATCATCGCGGCTTACACCGAGGCCAAGACAGAACAACTGGCGATCCGCCTTGGGCGTGGCTTGCCAATGGCAGTGAACCGTGGTGGAGCTGCCTTTGAGCCAGTCGGACCTAACGGCGGGAGACGCTGCACTACTGTCAACGCCCCAGCCAACCGCATGTCATCAATGCCTTGGGACGATCCCACTTCAAATTGCTCTGGCCAAAGAGCGACTAGGTCTTCGACCAACCAAGGTCTCGCAAAGTAAATCCCAAGGCTTGTAGCGCGAGTTCAGCGTCTTCCTCGACGATGGGGCGGTATCCCTTTTGTCGCTGTGCGTTGCTCTTATTCCGACTATGGAGCTTCGCGCACACCTTGCCCAAATTGCCAACGCATATCTTTTCATATGGACCTGTTTCTACAGTTGCGGCGACTTTCGCGAGCTCGTTTTCAATCACAGTGCCGGCCGATCCGTTCTGGGCCAGCCATGACGAGAGGACCACCTGCATAGCGTCTCGGCAGTTATCCACGACAGAGCCGGGCGACTCCTTGAAAGCGGAATCCAGCACCCGGGTGAGTGCTTGCGCCACGACTGGTCTGAATCGCTCTTCGACCTGTTCAGCATCGAGTTCTGGAAGGATTCCATAGGCTGACAAGGCTTTAAGCGTCACCATCACGGCGCCGCTATATAGAGCTTCGGTTTGTACGACGCGCCATGCGGACGCTCCATGAGACGAACCGAGAGCCAACACCAAACCTTGTCCCTGATTCGACTTCTGCAGGAGTTCGATGCATGAGGTGTAGACGAACATTGATTTGCGCGTCGCTTTCTCATAACCAGGAGGCAGGCCCCGGTCATACGGATGAGCCGATACCGTGTATTGCTCGGGCTGCGCACCTTCCCTTTTTTGATACAGGCGGCCCCTGCGTGTACGGCTCGATGCGTCGAACGAATCCTCTCGAAAGACGAGCCCGAATGCCTCTGAAGGCCCCGGAAGGGACCGCCAATCTGAAGGGTGTTGAATGATCTTAGCGTGCGCCACGCTTGGCATCGGGATTGCAGGTATATCAGGGCGACCTATTCCCTCGTAGATCATCCCCGTGTGCAGCTCGATTCCAAGGTACATGCGCACTCCTTGATGTGGTGAGAGGAGTATGACGCGTTCTCTGCATGGTGCAGACGTTCAACCTTCAAGCTCAGTGAGTTGCGTGGCGTCTGCGATTCAGCCTTGCTAGCGTTGGACCGCAGCAGAAAATTCCACGGGCATTGACGCTAGGGGCGTTACTTGGTGGGTCGGGTGCTTCCCCACCTGAAGCTGGTACAGGGTGAAAAGACCCTGCGGCATCGGCAACCCCGCCTCCCATTCCGACCATCTGGCTTCGTTGACGAAGATCTGCTTGGCGGCTTGAGCGATCGTATCCCCTGCCGCCGTGCGCAGCGCAATGATGTCCGCGGCAGTCGGCTCATCGTGTTTTGGCCTTGCCCAGAGGCGCGGAGGTTGGCTGTTCTTGTTGACTAGGCTGAGTCGGTCATCGTCCCAGTCGACTAGCACCGGCACGTCTGCCTTCTTGTCGCCGTCGCGGCGCGCTGCCAAACCCACCACGCTGGTCGCTCCAGCAGCGCGATAGTCGCTGATGGCGGTGTCGAAGGCGGCCCGCGCGGCGTCAACTTGCTTCGCCAAGAGCGTGCGCAGCTTCAGGTGGACGCCGCCAATCGCCAACATGCTCATGCGGACACGCTGGCGGACATCGATCTTGTCCGGCAGCTGCGCAAGAATCTTAGCCTTGAAGCCGCCGGCTGCGAGCTCGCTCTTGCTCGCATACAGGGACACCGCTTCAGCCCAGCTATTGGAATCACTCCTCAGAACGAGCGCCGTTTCAAAGCCGTGGACCACAGTTCCTTGATGCTGCGCATGGTTGCGAAGCTCGCACAGAAACTGGTAGTCCAAGCTGGCGAAGTGCATGTCGTTCAGCTCGGATTTGACCGTAGCGGCAAATTTAGGGGAAAGGACTAGCGCCTTGAATAGCTGCGGCACTTGATCCACGTAGCTCCTCATTGCGGTCAGGACGTTGATGACGTGACGATTGGCCTCGCGCATCGTCCCAGCAACCTTCGGATAACGATGATCCATCTCCAAAGTCGCGCGCAGCCCGATCTCGGTGAAGGCCATTTCCATCTCGATGAAATTCCCGAGAAGCAACTCGTAGCCCTGTTCGAAGGCGAGCGAATCGGAAAGCACGTACCTGGCGTTCGCCAGGGCGTTGTAGCGTTGCTCGTCGATGCTCATCTGCACATGCGAACTCAGCACGCGCTGCTCGAGGATAAATTTGTTTCCCAATTGCGCTCCCTGTGACGCTTTATGCGCCGGATACAGAATAAGCGGCGGGCTCAGTACAGACGCGGACCGCTGACAATAATTCGACGCAGTTTAAAGATTCAGGAGCGATGGCGATGATTCCCCAAGAAGAAGCGGACGGCAGCGAAGGCGAGCAGGACAGTGCCGCAGCGGGCGTCAGCACCGCAGCATCCGGTCCGGCAGGCCCGCACTTCGAGCAGCAGGTCGCTGCCTTCTACCTGCTGGCCATGCTCTGCGGGGCACCTCCGCGCGGCATGCCGGGCGCTCGCGTCGAGCGGGTCAAGCTGCAACAGGCCAACGACGGACATCCGCTGGACGATGTCATCCTAAGCCTGACCGATGCGGCAGGGCACGCCGCATCGCTGGAGATCCAAGTTAAGCGGACGATCCCCTTCAGCCCGCAGGACAAGATCTTTGCCAAGGTCGTGGAGCAGATTGCAGATACGGCAAAGCAGGAACACTTTAGGGCCGCGACCGTCGAGATGGCGGTCGCGGCGAGTCGAAGCTCGCGCAGCATCGACGGCGCGTACCAAGACGTTCTGGCCATCGCCAGGCAGGTCCCCAGCGGGCAAGCGTTCGCGTCCCGTATCGGCATGCCCGGAGTCGGCAATCCGACGATGCGGCAGTTCGTGACGACGTTCAAGGCGAACCTGGCATCGCATGGCGCGCCGTGCCACGACGATGAAGCCTGGCGACTGCTGGGACGTCTGCAGATCCTGATCTTTGATTTCGAGGCACCCGGCTCCGCGTCCCGGGACTTGGCGCGCGAGCGTTGCCGCGGCGCGCTTGCGCCCGAGCATGTCGGCCAGGCCGACGCCCTGTGGGCAGGGCTCGTGGAGATCGCGTTTGAGGCGGCCAAGCGCGGCGGAAGTCACGACCGGCTATCCCTGCTGGAGGCGCTGGATCCTCTGGGCTTGAAGTTGGCTGGTGAACGGCGTCACTCGGAAGCCCGGCGCGCGATCGCCGAATCGGTTCGCGAGACCCTGGCAGACATCAAGGTTCAGGTCGGCAGCGTTCAACTCGCGCGCAGCCACTGGGTAGACCAGGTCCGCACGGCGCTGGGGCAAGGCCGCTACGTCGAGATTCGCGGCGAGCCGGGCGTCGGGAAGTCCGGCGTGTTGCGCCTGGTAGCGGAGCTGATGCAACGAGAGGGCCAGGTGATCGTCCTGGACCCGAGTCGCTGCATCTCCAAGGGCGGTACGGCGTTCTGCGCCCATTTCGGCTTCCAAGGCAACGCGCGTGAGTTGCTGTCGGAGTTCGCCGCCGACGGTGGTGCCATCCTGTTCGTCGACAACCTCGACTTCTACGGCGAGGGCGAACGCGCGACGATCGCCGACCTGCTTAGAGCGGCCGCGACGATCAGCGCCGTGTCGGTCATCACGACGGCTCGCCCTGGATTTGGAGTTGACGACGCCGATTGGCTACCCGCAGAAGCACTGACCACGCTCAACCGCGCCACGCCGATCTGGATCAATGAACTTTCGGAAGGGGAACTGGCCGAACTCAGCGTTCGCGCACCTGAACTGGCGCCGCTGTTGGCCTCGGACCACCCGGCAAGCAGGGTCAGCAATAACCTGTTCCGACTAAATCGCCTAGCGCTGCGCGCGGCCACAGCGCAATCGCTGCACACCGAGATCGACTTGGCCGAGCAGTGGTGGACGCTCGCCGACGGCGTTCGCGACGAAGGTCTGCGCGATCGGTTGCGTCTCCTGATGGCAATGGGCGTGCATGCGCTCGGCCAGCCTGGCGTGTTCGACTGCAGTGCCCATCCTCCACCCGCCATCGATGCATTGCGCAGCAGCGGGAGTCTTCGAGAGCTCAGACCGGACCGCGTGGACTTCCAGCACGATGTGCTGCGGGAATGGGCCATCGCGTTCACATTGGACGCTGACCCATCTCACATCGACGCGTTGCCGCTGACAAAACCCGCGACGGCCGCCCTGGCCCGCGGCATCGAACTCGCCGCACGGGTGAGCCTTGAGCGCGCCACAGACGATGCGAAATGGCGCGTCCTTATGGAGAAAGTGAGCCGTCCCGGCGCACACCGTTCTTGGCGGCGATTTGCGCTGCTGGCGGTGACTCGGTCGGAGGCGGCCGACATCTTGCTGCCTCGGGCAACACGGGCCCTGCTGGTCGACGGCGGCGCCCTTTTGAAGGAATTGTCGGGCTCTGTGGCGACCGTCGAGGTCACTACGCTCGGCGAGGCGTTGAACGGACAAGTGCTCGACGTCGTCAAGCTTCCGCCCACGTTCTCCATACCCAAGGGCGCGGGCTGGCCCAGCATCATCGAATGGCTTCTGAAATTGGGCGCCGCTTTGCCGGCGAATGCCGTACCCAGCGTGGTTAGACTGTTCCACGTGTATGCCTTCGGCACGTTCGCTAGCGGTCCATTAGTCGTGCAGATCACCGAGCAGATCGGCAAATGGCTGCGCGACTTCGAGCCCGAGCGTCCCTTGGAAGGCAAAGTTCTCTCCGCAGCTTTTGACTGGAAAGACCTGGACGACGGGTTGTTGCGACCCTTGCGCCAGGACCTGCGCGACTTCGTCATGCTCCTTGCACAGAGGGTGCCCGAGCAAGCGCAAGCCTACGTGCGCGCGGTGATCGACGATTTGGGCAACAACGCGCAGCTTGCCGAGAACCTCGTGCTACGGCCATACAACCTCGTTTTGGCCGCGCCCAAGGAGATAGCCGAACTAAGCCTTCGGACTCTGGCCACGGGCCGCAAGCGGCGTCGAGGAACTTCACGAGAATCGCACGACGAGGTCTTCAGCCATTTCGACAGCCAGTTTCTTCCAGTGTCGCCGGCGCAAGGACCGTTCTTCGCGTTGCTCAACCGCGACTCATTGGTCGGGCTCGACCTCGTTCGCAGGCTTGTCGCCCATGCGGTTGAAAGGTCGACGCGGGGGAGCCCGCCAGAAGCGGATGGTGTCGAGCTGCACCTGGCAGGCGGCCCTCGGACATTCCCTTGGCCCGGGACCTATGGGTGGTCCCGCCAGAGCAACTTCTACGCGATGACCAGCGCGCTGCAGGCGCTCGAGGCATGGGCACATCGGCGTCTCGATGCCCATGAGGCTGCCGACGTCGTACTCGCTGACGTCCTGGGACCTCCAGGTACGTGCGCAGCGTTCGTGTTGATCGCGGTTGATCTGGTGATCTCTCACTGGCCTTCGACCCTGCAGCACGCATTGCCGTTCTTGTCGAATCCAGAGTTGCTGGGGTTAGAGGTCGAACGGGCAGCGAGTGATCAGATGGCGCATGTCGATCCTCTCGGGTTTAAGAAGATTTTCGGGCTGGAACAGAAGCGCGAACCCGCTGGTGCGATCAGCAACGAGGAACTTCGCAAACGTGCATCGCGCCGCCACAACCTGCTGTCCCGAATCCCTCTCTTCATGACGGAGGCGCCGCCCGAGCTGTCACAACAACTAATCGAGGCCTTGCGAGCTGCTGCGCAGCGGCTGGGTTCCTATGCGCCGAACCACACTCTTCGTGATCCGGCCTTCATGGTCATTCACGCATTGAACCAAGCAGATCCGGCCAACTGGCAGGATGTCCAGGCGCAATTAAAGGACGGCCGATGGGTCGACGCGAGGAGCTACAAATCGCCGCCCGAAGAGGACGCGCATCTAAAGGCGTTGCGAAACGGAAGGGCCGAGGCGAACGACGATATGAACATGACGCTGCTTCTCAGCCAGGCGCTGCGGAACCGCACACCGCCCTCCGGTGTAGAGCTCCTCGCTGCCATCAGATGGGCGCAAGCACCGCAAAGAAATACAAGCGCTGTGGAGCGAGCTGGGAGCGCCGACGATGACGGTATGCGAAAGGAGCAGCGCAACGCCGTGCTCACCGCGGCCATGCTCACTATGCGAAATGGGGAGCCCGCGCTGCGCGAAGTCCACGCTGAATGGGCCATCGCCTGTTTCGACGCGGCGCTGAAGGATCCCATCCCTGATCACGTGCTCCAGATGCGCGATGGGCTCGCCTACAACCCGCAGGCGATCAGCTTTACTGGGCGGCTGCACGCATTGGGGTGGCGGAAAACGCCTGACGATCTGAGCGCGGTCTTGTTGCCAGCGGCGCGCGGCGTTCACGAGGCCGCACACGGGCTGGGCGAGGCGATCGAAGCCGTCATGGCCGCCGATGGGCGACTGGTGAAGTCGCTAGTTCGCTGCGCCTTGCATGCTTGTATCCGGCCGCGCGGGCAATGGAGCGCCACTCCAGAGGAAAAGGCTGCAACAAAAGACGAGCAAGAGCGGTTCGCTGCGGAGGCGGTCGACGCCGAGTTGCAGTGGCTGGCCGGCAACGGTCCCGAACCTTCCTGGCCCCAGCTGCCGCGAGAGGAACCCCGCCTTCGTGCTCGGCTGCGAGTGCCCCAGATTCCAGTGGATTCGGCGCCCACAGTCAGCATGTCCGAAGCAGTTGCCTCGGCGGAAGAGATGGTGGCTCACATCGACGATGCAGAGGTTCAGGATCCGCCATGGTTTAACCATCAAACCGCAGCCCTCTGGCTGCGGCAACTCGGCAACGACAACTTGAGTCTATTTGATTGGCTCCCTGAGGTTGTCCGCGCGTTCATGCCCTGGACGATGACTGCGAACGGCGCAGATCTGCCGGAAGGCGAAAAGGCCGGCGACGCGCCGCGCGAGTGGAATGAGAGGTTCTTCCAGCTCGCTCTGCAGGCGCTTCCTGAGAACGATCTCACGGCGGCCATTGCCATGGTCGATTCGATCTGCACCCTAAACGACCAGAACTTCTTCGACCTGACAGACATCGTCGTCCGTTCGCTCGACGAGGCCTACTTCGGTTCCGCCCAGCGCCCTTCGACACCGGTTGCCCTTGGCATCCGAAGCGCGTTGGCCGATCACCTTGTCAAGACCTGGGGCTGGCGACGTGCGCAGCGGCGAGAAGACGGCTTCACCGAGTTCCATTTTGGCTATGCCGTGGCGCGTATGTTCTTCAACGGGCGGAGCGGGTTGACTCCGTCGAGCTGCTATCTGACGCCGTTGGGAATCGACCGCCTGGGCGACTTCCTTCCGGTCTTGGAAAAGCTAGTTGCTGCCGGCCCCTGTCGGAAGGTCGCGGAAGTCCTGCTCAATCTGTTGGAGGTGTCGCCGAGGCCTGAGCATTTGCAATTGCTCGCACTGGCAGGGCGCTGCTGGTGGGAAGCCTTTGAAAACTCCCAGATCTTCTGGGTGGAGGCCGGCGTTGGAAACCGATTGTGCCGCTTGGTGCAGAGTGTGCTTGCCGTGCACGTCGGTGTGATCGAGGTAACGTTGGGGATGGGGCTTGCACACCTGGCAGCTGACCTCATTGCCCTTGGCGTTTCAGAGGCGCCGCGCTTGGAGGTAGCCCTAGGTGGTGTCCAAAGCTGAGGTCGTCCGCGTCGAGCCGCTGGAGAGTCACACCTGTGTCATGAGCCCTCGCATAGCTGCGCGAAAACGCGATCAAATTGAAGCCGGCTTACGAAAATCTGATAGTTGCCGCTCGCCAATGCCCGCTGACGGCCGGCCACTTCAAGCCAGTCGGCATATCGCCACAGACCGCAATCGCTGCCAAGCGGATCCCGAAGTTCCGACGCCCGCTCAAGACTGACAGCTGCCGTTCGGGTTGCGCTGTCGAATGTCGGGACGGGGCAACAAGTTGACATTCAGTCAAAGCGCACGCCGGCCTACCGCTTGGTCCGGCACCGGCCGTTCGTCGATAACTTATATGACGAGCGAGCAGGCGCCGAGTCGGTCAAGGTCAGGTATCGGCATCCGCTGACACTCGCCGGCACAGGGTGACCGGCTGCAGGCAGTGGTGATCGTCAACGCACAACCTGAGCGAGCACCTTGCCGGGATTCAGTAATCCGCCCGGGTCGAGTGCGAGCTTCAAGGTGCGCATCAGGTTCAGTTCCACGTCACTCTTGTAGCGCTGGTTCTCGTCGCGTCTGAGGACACCCAGGCCATGTTCGGCGCTGATGGAACCGGCGTGATGCGCTACCAGGTCATGAACGATGCGGTTGATCTCGTCCTGACGCGACACCAGCACTTGCGGGTCGGCGCCATTGGCGGCCAGCAGGTTGAAGTGGAGATTTCCGTCTCCCAAGTGGCCAAACCAGGCCAGGCGGCCCTGCGGCACGGCGCGCTCCAGCGCGGCCGTGGCTTCCGTAACGAAGGCTGCGATGGTGCCTGCGGGGATGGCGATGTCGTGCTTGATGTGTGCGCCTTCCAAGCCTTGTGCTTCGGAGATGCTCTCTCGCAACGCCCACAAGGCCTGCGACTGCGCAATCGATTCGGCAACGACACCGTCCAGGACGGTGCCGGATTCGAAGGCACTACCGAGCAGGTTTTCCAACACTTTTCGGGCGTGTTCTTCATTGTCGTGGTCAGAGATCTCCAACAAAGTTGCCACCGGGTGGCCTTCGTCGAATGGCCAGCGCAATGCCGGGAAATGACGCGCAATCAGCGACACGCAGGGGGCCGAGATGACCTCAAAGGCCGTCAAGCTCGGACCCAGTGCTTCGCGCGCCTGAGCCAGCAGGGCCACAGCATCGTCGAGCGAGTTCAGCGCCATCATGGCCGTGAGCGTGGCCCGCGGCGTGGGAAAGAGCTTCAAGGCGGCGGCAGTGATGACGCCCAATGTGCCTTCCGACCCGATGAACAGATTGCGCAAGTCGTAGCCGGTGTTGTCCTTGCGCAGCACACGCAGGCCATCCCACAGGTCACCCGATGCGGTGACGACTTCCAGGCCTAGCGTCAGGTCGCGCATGCTGCCGTAGCGCAGCACGGCGGTGCCGCCGGCGTTGGTGGCCAGGTTGCCGCCCACGGTGCAACTGCCTTGCGCCGCGAGTGCCAGCGGGAACAACCGCCCATTCTGGCGCGCCACATCCTGCAGTTGCTGCAGCACGACGCCGGCCTCGACGATGATGGTGTCGTTGGTCGCATCGACGTTGCGCACACGGTTAAGGCGTTGTGTGCAAAGCACCAGTTGCCGGCCCGATGCGTCCGGTGTGGCGCCACCGGAGAGGCCTGTGTTGCCGCCCTGGGTGACAACAGGCACGCCGTGCGCAGCGGCGGTGCGCATCACAGCGCACACCTCAGCGGTGCTGCCCGGACGCACCACTGCCAGCGGCCTGCCGTGGTACTTGTGGCGCCAGTCCTGAGCGTAGGGCGCCATGTCGGCGATGTCAGTAAGCAGGTGACGCGCACCCACGCTCGTAGCCAGGGCGGCCAGAACTTCGGTCGGATTAAAAGATGTGTTCATGAACTTGCCTTCAACGCACCAGCGCCAGCGCAAAAGTGGGCACGTAAGTCACCAGCAGTAACACCAGCAGCATCATCAGCACGAAGGGCAAGATGGCGCGCGCCACCGGCCACAGCTTGAGCCCGCTGATGGCCATACCCACGAACAGGCAATAGCCGATAGGCGGCGCAGCCATCCCGATGGCCACGTTGGTGACGATCATCGCGCCGAAGTGAATGGGATCGACCTGGAACTGATGGGCAATAGCAATCAGCATCGGTCCGAGGATGACCATGATGGCGATCTCGTCCATCACCGCAGCCAGCAGGAAGAAGCCAATGTTCAGCGCCAGCAGCATGGTCCACTTGTTATGGAAATGGCTCGCCAGCCAGGTCGCCAGCTGGGTGGCCAGTTGCTCCTGCGCCACTAGAAAACCAAAGCCCGTGGACACCGCCACAATGGCCATCACGATGGCACTGATGGACATGGCGCGGCTCACTACGGCCGGCAGCTGGTGCCACTTCAGGCGTCTCTCCACGACCACGCCGACGAACAGCGCGTACAGGCAGGCGACCACCGCAGCCTCGGTGGGGGTGAAGGCACCGCCATAGATACCGCCCAGCACGACCACTGGCGCTAGCAAAGCCCAGATGCCTTCACGCAGTGCAGCCACGATCTCTGGCGCAGTGGCACGCGCCTCACGTGGGCGCTTGGCGCGCAGCGCCTGGATCGTGACGATGACGACCATGCCCACGGCCATCAAAAGGCCCGGTAGCACGCCCGACAGAAATAGCTTGGCGATGGACTGCTCGGCAATCACGCCCCAGATGACGAAGGCGATGGATGGCGGAATCAGAGGCGCCAGGACGCCGGCGCTGACGGTGAGCGCGGTTGCATATGCGGCGCTGTAACCGCGTTCGACCATGGCCGGGATCATCACAGCACCAATTGCCGCCGTGGTGGCTGGCGCCGAGCCGCTGACGGCGGCGAACACTAGCGCCGCGATGATCACCACCCATCCCATGCCGCCAGGCAGATGGCGAACGAACACGTCAGCCACCCGCACGAGGCGCTGGGACAATCCGCCGGCGCTCATCAACTCGCCGGCGAGCATGAAGAAGGGGATGGCCAACAGGCTGAAGCTCTGTGTGCCGGCCACCATGGTCTGGGGCAGCAACATGGGTTCAATGCCAGTGCTGACAATGACGGCCAGCACACACAGTGCAATGGCAAATGCGAAAGGCACGCCGATGAGGACTAAGCCGGCAAAGCCGGCGGTGAGGATCAATGAGGTAGAAGACATGGTGGCCTACTGGTCTGCTTCCCGGCTTCTTATTCGGCCGCAGCCTGGACTGCGGGTGCAGGACCGAGCAGGGCCCGCTCCAGCGCGTACAGCGCGATCAAGGCGCCAGCCGTCGGTGCACTGGCGTAGAGAATGGCGATCGGGTAGCCGATGGCGGCCGACGTGGTGCCGAAAGATTCCAACGTGTAGCGCACACCGGCCCAGGCCACGAAGACACCCAGCCCGGCCACACTCAGCGACACCAGAATATCCATCCCGCGCTGCACAGGTACGGGCAGCAGGTCCACCAGCAAATCCATGCGCACATGGATGGCATCGCGCACCCCCACCGCGATGGCCAGCAGCATCACCCAGCTGAAGCAGCCCAGCGCCAGTTCTTCGCTCCAGCTCAAGGCCTGATTGAAGAAGAAGCGCATCACCACCTGCAGCGACAGTGAAGCCAGCATCACGGCGGCCAGGATCACGATCAAGGCTCTCAGTGCGCGAGTCAATTGGTCCAGCGCATTGCGGGTCAGGTCTTTCATATCGCGGCCACGTGTTTCACTGGCGGTTTACTTTGTGGCGGCCAGGGCCTGATCCAGTAGCGCGCCAGAGTCTCCCTTGCGGAACTTGTCGTACACCGGCGTCACGCTTTTGCGAAAGGCACCCACGTCGGTCAAGGCATTGATCTTCATGCCGCTCTTTTCAAGTTTGACCACAGTGGCCTTGGCGTCGGCCAGGGCCACCTGGCGCTGGATGGCGGTGGCGCTTTTGGCGGCGCTGAGCACGGCTGCGCGGTGCTCGGGTGACAGCTTGTCGAGCGTGCGTTTGCTGACCAGGAGGCCGATCATCGAGTAGGTGTGGTTGGTCAGCGACAGGTACTTGGTGACTTCGTAGTACTTGTTGGCATCGATCACGGCCAGCGGAATCTCCAGTCCGTCGATGGTGCCCTGCTGCACCGCGGTGAATGTCTCACCCCAGGACATGGGGACCGCAGAACCACCCATGCTGTTGAACATGTCGATGAAGACCGGGTTTTGCATGACGCGGTATTTGACGCCAGACACATCAGCGGGCGCGCTGACTGGACGCTTGTTGTTGATCATGTTGCGAAAGCCGCCTTCCATATAGCCCAGCACCACGATGCCCTTGACGGCGAGGCGCTTGGCCAACTCGGCACCCACTGCCCCATCCAGTACCTTGTGGGCTTGGCCTTCATTGGCGTAGAGGAAAGGTAGATCGTTCACGCTGAACGCTGGCTCAATCTGCGCAATCACGGCGTTGGTAATGACGCCGGCATCCACCGTGCCGAAGCGCATGCCTTCCAGCATCTGGCGTTCATCTCCCAACTGGCGGTTCGGGAACAGCTGCACCTCCACCCCGCCCCGCGTTTCTCGTTCGACGGCGATCTTGAACGCGCGCGCGCCGGCGGCGTAGGGATCTTGCGCGCCGTCAGACGTCGTCCAGCCCACTTTGATGACGGGTTTGTTCTGTGCCTGCGCCAGAGGCGACAGTGCCATTGCGGTGAAGGCGGCCAGTGCGGCCAGCGTGAGTCGTCGGTTCATGGAATGTCTCCTGGGTTGATGAATCAAGGGGGCGCAGTTCGGTGCTCTGTGCGGGGCTGTGCGTGGCTGTGCGCACAATCGGCCCAATACAAGTTGCTGGGGTTTTCCACCAGCACCTGTTGCAGTTCAAAGTCGGTGCACCAGTCGAACAGCAGATCAACAAGCTGGCCGTCGTCCGGCATAGGTGCCGCTATGGCCGGGTGCGGCCAGTCGCTGCCCCAAAGCACACGGGCCGGGTTGGCGCGCAGCAGGGCAGCCGCTATAGGTGCGACATCGGCGTGGTCCCGGCGCTGTGCACTGACGCGATAGGCGCCAGAAAGCTTGACCCAGACACGCCCCTCGCGCACCAGCGCCAGCATGTTGGCGAAGCCGCGACCCGTCAGGGCCCGTTGCGCGGACACGTGCCCGAAGTGATCGACGACCACAGGCAGCCCGAGATCGGCGACGCGCGCCAGCGCTGTAGCGTCTTCTTCGACGTCAATCAGCAACTGGATGTGCCAGCCCGATGACCGCACCCTGTCAGCCACCAACGGCAGATCGACAAGTGCAGCGCCACCCGCAAACACGGCATTGCAGCGGCTGCCACGCGCGCCGAGTGCATGCCAACGTTCAATGTCTTCTTCGCGGGTGTCCGGGTAGACCACGGCGACACCGCGCATCCAGCCCTGGCATAAGGCCAACGTGTCTTCAAAGCTGCGGTGGTCGCGTCCGTACACGCTGGGATGGACGAGCACCGCACGGTCCAGCCCGGCAGCCTTGGCCATCGCCCGGTAGGCGCTCAAAGGCGCCCGGGTAGGGGTATAGCTGCGAGGGGTGGCAAACGGATAGACCGATGCTTCCTCGAATACATGAAAGTGGGTGTCGCAGGCACCCGCCGGAAGCCTCCGCCGGGGCGGTGTGACGTCTTTCTTGTAATGCAGATACTCGCTGCCAGCATTCATGTCGCTGCGCCTGTCTTCCTTGGCCTTCCAACTTGCGTCGGAACTCCGACGCGAATGCCCAGCCTTTGCGCTGCGCCTTCCATATGCAAGCGCACGGCCAGCCGCGCAGCGTCCGCATCACCCGCTTCGATCGCCTGGTAGATGGCGACATGTTCGGCCTGCGCGGCCTCGGGATGCCCCGGTGTCAGATCGCTGTTGCTTCGCGCGGTCTTCACGCTAGCGGCCAACGACCCGTGTACGAACTCGACCAGTTTGAGCATGGCGGAATTTCGCGCGGCAGCCGCTACAGCGAAATGGAAGCGCACGTCGGCGGCCGTGCCATCCGCTCTCTGAAGGACCGCTTCCGCCATGGCGCTGAGCTCGGTGCGCAGCAAGACCAGGTCCTTGCGCGTGCGGCGCTGTGCCGCCAGTTCGGCGCACGACTGCTCAACATGAAGCCGCATCTCGAAGGTTTCGGCGAGCATGCCAATGTCTTCGCCCAGCGTTATGGGCAAGCGCAAGCTGGCTGGGGAGAGTTTTGTCTTGACGTAGACGCCCGAGCCCTGGCGGGGCTCGACGTAACCGTCGTATTTCAGGCGTGACAGCGCCTCACGGACGATGGGTGGGCTCACGCGAAAGACCTCTGCCAGCTCCCTGGTGGGGGGCAACTTGCTCCCGGGTGGGTAGGCACCGGTGTCGATGCGCTGCCGGAGCACGGCCGTGATCTCGTCTGGGAAACGACGAGGCACAGCGATAGCTACGATGTTGTCAGGTTGCATTTTCAGCATGTTGCAAAGTTATCATGTAACTTGTCAAATTGTGTCAGGGATTACCCCTGATGTCCGTCGACACACGCCTCTTTTGTCCCGTGCGTGGAGGGCAGACAGCGACGAGCGCGACACGATGTTCATGCGCAATTGCTGGTATGCGGCCGTTTGGGTCCACGAGCTTCCCGCTAAAGGCCGGTTTCACCGCACTGTTTTCGCTGAACCTCTGCTGCTTGGCTGGCCTCGGTGTGCGCGATGAAGCTGGCCGTGGCTCCCGGTGAGGTGCGCCCGCACGGTCTCAGGTCGTGGGCCGTGTCTCAATCGCCTTGCTTGCCGCGCACCGACGTGTGCCCTAGGCTGCATGGCCTCCTACTGGTGCCGTTGGCAATGCCCGACCGGCAGCTTCAGAGCGGCGAGATCAGGACAGTCAACGGATCCTCGGGGTCGATTTGAGCCCGTCACGCTGGTGGCCCCCCTCATTCGCGGTGTGCCGCGTCGCGGCGCCCCTCCCCGGGAGTGAGGTCGTCCGCCAGCTCGCCGACATTCGTTAACGCGACGCCGCCGGGCTGAACGTCGGCTTTGTGGTGAAAAGCGTGAATGCAGCTCGCCGGAGCGACCGGCCGCACCCGCTGCATACGAGCCTTTGGACTTGGCGTTCCGAACGGACGTATCGTTCGATTCAGGCAATCAAAACAGCTAGATTGCCCAACGGTCACAACCAACCTCGGTCCGCGAGACCGTGGCTACAGATGGGCTATGAATGGGCTACAGATGGGCTACAGCACCCAGGAAACAAAAAAGCCCTCGTTTCCGAGGGCTTCAGTGACAAGCAAGTGCTTGATTTGGTTGGTTGCGCGGGCAAGATTTGAACTTGCGACCTTTGG
>LNFM01007455.1_pt1 | contig 17153 bp, 9 predicted proteins | sample 596031 | NCBI WGS metagenome assembly LNFM01 (sample SAMN04254537, study PRJNA301005) | activated carbon metagenome | isolation source: dual media filters at the Ann Arbor, Michigan drinking water treatment plant | place: USA: Ann Arbor | reverse complement strand
CGGTGATGGTGCCAATCCGGTCGGTCAAAGCCGCAATCAGCGAAAAGTTCGCGGTTGCCTCGTCATGCGCGCCGCGTTCGCCCAGCCGCTCGCCTGACTCCGCCAGAATGCGAATGGCGGCTACCGGCTGGCGTATCTCATGCCCCACTCCGGCGGTTATCTGGCCAAGCGTAGCAAGCCGGTTGGCCTGTTGAAGCTGATCGCGCAGTCGCTCGGTGCGTTCATTGACCAGGGCCTCGGCCTTGGCTTCCCTTCGTCGGAGGCCAAGGAAAGCCAAAGCAGCAACAGCCGCGGCGAGCACCAACAGCAGCAGAAACAGCAACCGTGCGTTCGCTGTGGCTGCCGCGAGCGAGGTAGATGGATCAGACAGCAGGTGGAGGTCCCAGTCGAGCGGTGTGACCGGATGAAGACTTTCGATCAGCGCTGGAGCGAGCATTTGGCCACCATTCGCTCCCGGATTGAAGAGCGGTAGCTTCGCCTTACCGAACTGGCGCAGATCCTGTTCTGCATCGCGCTGGCCCGGCGCTATTGGCCGAATGGTACTGAACCGCCATGCTGGATTGCTGGTGACCAGAATTACGCCCTCGTCATCGGTCACATAGACGCCTGATGCGGCCTTGGCCCAGTTGGCTTCGAGCGGATTAAACTCCACCTTTATCGCCACCACCCCGACGGCACCGGATGCGCCGTCGACGCGGCGGGCGATGTACAGTCCCGGCCGCCGGCTGACGGTGCCCAGCGCAAACTCGGTCGCAACGTCCAAAGTCCTCGCATCAAGAAAATAGCGCCGGAAACCATAGACCGAGCCGACAAAACTATCCGGTCGGTTCCAGTTGCTTGCCGCCAGCGTCAGCCCGTCGCGGTCCATCAAGTAGATTACAGCGGCACCGGTTTGAATGGCCAGTTGCTCTAGGCGCTGGTTGAGCCCGCGTCGCTGGGTGCTGTCACCGGCCATCAGCGATTGTACCTGCGGATCGCGTGCCAGCACCAGCGGAACCAGACTGAACTTGTCGAGCTCGCTTTCCAGCCCCGCTGCCAAAATCGCGGCTTCATTTTGCGCAGCATTTTCGGCTTCATCAAGCGCGGAGGCACGCATCGTGCGATCAATCGCCAGCAACCCCAGCGCAGCAAGCAATAGAATTCCTATCGCGGTTATCGAGACGAGATATCGGCGCCCGGGCAGTGATGGTGATGGTGTGTTGCCTATCACCATTATGGATTGCCTATCGCTTCACGCAGAAATCCAACGACCAGTTCCCCGCTCCTACCACGTTATGATGTTCTAACACTTTGTCTGGCAATCCGCAATTTTGGCAAGGTTTTTGTCTGGAATTTCAGAATTCATTCGGTGCTGATAACGCTATCTATCTGGTTATTATACATTTCATTCGCATATGAATTTTTGTTGTTACCGCACGCGCTCGCCTTATGCTGACGCCAACCGGATATTAAATCCGCAGAGGGGCAGAGTGTATGCGGACAATAGCGCCGACAACAGGCATAGCAGATAAGCCTGCCCGCGTGCCATTTTATCGGCAGCTGTATGTCCAGGTGCTAACTGCCATCTTCCTGGGTGCGCTATTGGGGCATCTTTATCCCGATATCGGGTCCTCATTAAAACCACTAGGTGACGGCTTTATCAAGCTGGTGAAGATGATCATTGCCCCGGTAATTTTCCTGACCGTCGCCACCGGGATTTCAGGAATGCGCGATCTTTCAGCCGTTGGTAGCGTGGCGGGGAAAGCATTTGCCTATTTCCTGTTCTTCTCCACCCTCGCGCTGATCATCGGGTTGGTTGTCGGAAATATCGTGCAGCCTGGTGCAGGTCTTAACATTGATCCTGCGACCCTCGATGCCAGCAAAGTTCAGGACTACGCCAAGACATCGGAAGGCCAGACAATTTCTGGCTTTTTGCTCAACATGATCCCCGAGACTTTGTTCAGCGCGATGACCGATGGTAACATCTTGCAAGTTCTGCTCGTCGCCATTCTGACAGGGCTCGCGCTGGCTGCCACGCGCCCGCACAGCGATCTCGTGCTCGACGTCCTCGCTTCGTTCAACGAGGTGATCTTCAAGCTCGTTCATATGTTGATGAAGCTGGCGCCAATCGGGGCATTCGGGGCCATCGCCTTTACCATCGGCGAATTCGGTATCGCCTCGCTTGCCAGCCTCGCTGCATTGGTGGCGACCTTCTATCTCACATCGCTGTTTTTCGTCATCGTCGTGTTGGGCGCGGTCGCATATTTCACTGGCTTCTCCATCTTCAAGATGATCCGCTATCTGCGCGAAGAACTGCTGCTGGTGCTCGGCACGTCGTCGTCGGAAGCGGCGTTGCCCAGCCTGATGGAGAAACTGGAAATCGCCGGTGCGCGCAAATCGGTGGTCGGCCTAGTGGTTCCGACCGGCTATTCGTTTAATCTCGACGGCACCAATATCTATATGACCTTGGCGGCATTGTTCATTGCGCAAGCCGTCGGCATAGATCTTTCCATGTCCGAGCAATTCGCGCTGGTGCTCGTTGCCATGATCAGTTCGAAGGGCGCTGCGGGGGTTACCGGTGCGGGGTTCGTCATCCTTGCGACCACGCTGTCGGTCGTACCATCGGTTCCCGTCGCTGGCATGGCGCTGATCCTGGGAATCGACCGGTTCATGAGCGAGTGCCGCGCGCTGACCAACTTCATCGGCAATGCGGTCGCTACGATTGTTGTGGCCCGCTGGGAAGGTGCGCTGGATACCGAGCGTCTGGCGGCTGCGATGGCTGGCACCCCGATGCCACTGCCCGAAGAAGATATCGAGCGACACGAACGCAGCGGGCCGCGCAGCGAGGCTTTGGCGGAAGCATTGGGTGAGGCATCATGATAGCCCGGCGTACCTTGTTACAAAATCTCGCCGCGCTGACGGCGATTGGCGCTGTGCAATTGGGTGGCGCTGTGCCCGCGATAGCCACAGATTGGGAAGAGATTCCTTTGTGGCCTGGCAAGCCACCGGGCCGGGGCGGTGTGTCAGGTCCCGAAAAGCTGGGCAGCGAAGGTGCCGGGTTTGGCGCGTTATCAAATATCTCGGTCCCACGATTGCGCGTCTATCGTCCGGCCAAGGCAAACGGGGCGGCCGTGGTGGTGTGCGGCGGCGGCGGGTATTTTCGCATCCAATTGTGGAAAGAAAGCACCCCAATTGCACGCTGGCTGCAGCAACGTGGTTTCACCGTATTTGAGTTGCTCTATCGCCTTCCGAACGACGGCTGGGATGCTGACGCGCCGTTCATGGACGCGCAGCGGGCGATGCGAATTGTTCGCACCCGGGCGACTGAGTTCGGTATCGATCCAAAGCAGATTGGCATCATGGGTTTTTCGGCAGGCGGGCACCTCGCCGGGTTTACCGCCCTGCAGTCGCAACGCGCACTCTACGCCGGGTCGGACAAATATGAAAAAGCCAGCGCCAGGCCGGATTTTTCCGTTCTGCTGTTCCCAGTCGTTTCGCTGCGCAAGCCCTATGATAGTACCCGGACCCGACGCGAAATCATCGGAGAAAAGCCCAGCGCTGAGGCGGAGAACGCTTGGTCGCTAGACACATATGCCAGCGCCGACGCTCCGCCGACGATCATTTTCGCATCAGCCGACGATAAAACCGCGCCGCCGGGTCACGGCATCATGCTGTTCGAAAGACTCAACGCGGCAGGTGCCTCGGCCGAGCTGCATTTGTTTCGCGACGGCGGTCACGGCTGGGGTCTTGGCAAGCCGGAGCAGGTGTTGAGCCAATGGCCCGAAATGTTCGTCAAATGGTATGATTCAGGAAAAATGGTACAAAACAAGCAGGGAGAATGAAGATGGCAACCAAGATATTCCGCAAGCTGGCGTTGCTCAGCACGACCGGATTGATGACGGCAACTATGGCGCACGCACAAGATGCTGCGCCTCCTGTGCCGCAGGCCGCCGAAGAGGCTGAACCATCAATTGTCGTGACCGGATCACGGATTCAGGGCGCGCAGATTAACGACGTGCTGCCAGTCACCGTACTCGACGAGCAGCAGATCGAGAATACCGGCGCTTCGTCGGGCGACGAATTGTTCCGTGCACTTCCGCAGAATGGTACGATTGCGTTCAATGAACAGAATGCCACTACACAGAACAATGTTCGCGGTGATGTCGGTTCGGTCAACTTGCGCGACCTTGGCACCGGCAACACGCTTCTGCTGATCAACGGCCGCCGGATGAACCTGCACCCCGGTTTCCAGACCGAGCTCTTGGTACCGGTGGTCAGCCCCGACACCAACGAAATTGCACCCGGCAGCGTCCGCCGGATCGAAGTTTTGCGCGACGGTGCGTCGGCCATCTACGGGGCCGATGCGGTTGCGGGTGTGATCAACACCGTGCTCAAGGGCAATTTGAAGGGCGGATTCCTTGAGGGCGACTGGCGCGCGTCGGATGGAACCAGCCTTTACAGCTATTCAATTGCCGGCGGACTAGGCTTTGATTTCGGCGGTGGCCGGGGCAATCTGACTTTGTACGGCGGACATTTCCATGAAAACGGCCTCGGTTCGTCCGGCCGCGACTATTCGCGCGACGATGATCGTACGCGGTTGCTGGTGGGAACCGATTTCGAGGGCGATGCCTCGTTCAACAACCGCAATACATTCGGGCCGTTCGGCCAGTTCGATATCCAGACGTCACCAAACAGCCGGACACCGATCAACGATGATGACTTTTATCTGCAACCAAGCACGTTCACAGGCTGCCGCATGGATTTCCGAAACGGCATCTGTGCCCGCAATGGCGAAACGCCAACTAGCGCCGTGCGTTACAACACCATATTCGGCAACACGCTGATCAGCCGCAAGAACCGATACAACGCGATGGCGCTGCTGAACTATGAGCTGACCGACAGCGTCGAAGCCTATTTTGAAGGTAGCTATTACCGTTCGGAAAACGCGCGAAAAAATGACGCCTCGGCGATCTTGAGTGCGGTTCCGGTGGGCATAGCGCGCACCGCTTACTGGAACCCGTTCGGCCCGACCACATTGGTTGGCGGCGGATCCAATCCCAATCGCCTGCCCGGCACTACTATTCCCGCAGGTGGGGCAGACGTCATCATGGAGCGCTATCGCTTCGTCGATGCCGGTAATCGCGACGTGTTTGTTGACAAGGACGCCTATCGTCTGGTCGCTGGCCTGCGCGGCAATTTCGGCGCGTGGGATTTCGACACCGGCTTCGTATATTCCGAATCGAAGCTGACCGATCTTGAAACAAACCGCGTCTCGCTCACCGCGTTGCAGCAGTCGATCAACCGGACGACACCCGATGCGTATAATCCGTTCAACGGCGGTTGCCTTGACGATCCCGGCCAAGGCGATTGCACCCCGAACCCGGCATCGGTGATCGATACATTCCGTATCAATGTGTTCCGCAAGGGCGGCACCAGCCTCGCATTGGCCGATTTCAAGGTCAGCCGTGACGACCTGCTTGTGTTGCCCGGCGGAAATCTTGGTGTTGCCACAGGCATCGAATGGCGGCGCGAAACCTTCTTCGATGATCGCGACTCGCGCCTCGATGGCACCATTACGTTCAGAGACAGCGTGACGGGCGTCTTCAACGGCAGCGACGTCGCCGGCACCAGCCCGTCACCCGACACAGATGGAACGCGTACCGTTTATTCGGCCTATGCCGAATTGTTCGTGCCCGTGGTCAGCGAAGATATGAACATCCCGCTGGTCGAGGCGTTCAATGTCCAGATGGCCGGACGGATCGAGCGCTTCCAGGATATCGATGCAACCGCGATGGTCCCGCGCATTGCTGCATCTTGGACCACGATCCCGGGCGTTACTTTCCGCGGCGCATGGTCGCAGGGCTTCCGCGCGCCAAATCTCGCACAGGTCAATGATGACGGCACAACCCGGTCCAACACGCGCGACGATTTCGTGTTTTGCCAGGCACAGGTAAGAAAAGGCCTGCTGTCCGGCCTCGACGCCTGCCCTGGCGCAGGTGTTATCAGCTTCCGGTCGGGTGCCAGAAGCCTCAAGCCCGAAGACAGCGAGAGCATCAACCTCGGAATCGTGCTTGAGCCGAAGTTCATTCCTGGCCTGACGCTGACGGCGGACTATTGGCGGGTGAAGCAGACCGGGTTGGTTGGCACGTTCGGCGACGACAATGCGATTGCGCTCGACCTGCTCCGCCGACTTGGCGGCGGCAGCAATCCGAATGTCATCCGCGCTGCACCGACCGTGGACGATATCGCGCTGTTCACCGGCACTGGCCTTGCCCCGACCGGCAGAATCATTCAGGTCCTTGATCCCTATCTGAACCTCGACAGCCGCGTGTCGAAGGGTTGGGACTTTGGCATGGCTTATAATGTGCCGGAATTCGGGGCGGGTAAGTTCCGCCTGCGGCTCAACGCTGCACGGCTGAAGAGTTTCGTCCAAAGCGCCGGTACTGACGGTGAGGAACTGCTCGCCGGGATCGCTGCCGGTACGCTACCAGCCGACGTGACCGTTGGCGGACTGGGCGAACTGCTCGAAATTGATGGCCGTCCCAAATGGCGCGTCAGCGGTTCGATCAACTGGGAAAGCGGCCCGGTCGAAATCGGGCTGTTCGGTCAGTATACCGGCAAGGTATGGGACACCAGCGTGGTGCGCGACATATTGTTGGTTTCGGATGATCCCAATGCCAACTTCTATCGGGTGAACGACCAGTTCGTTACCAACTTGTCAGTTTCCTACACCATCGACAACGACACTGCTCTTAACGGAACCCGGTTGCGTTTTGCGATCAACAACCTGTTCGACAAGGACCCGCCGCTCGCCGACGAAACCTATGGCTTCTACAGCGAGTTGTACACAGCGCGCGGTCGCGTCTTCCACGTCGAACTGCGTAAGAAGTTTTGATGTGATGCGGCGGGCAGGAACTTGGTTATCGCTCGCCGCATGGTTGGCAGTTGGGGTGGGGACGGTTGCGCTTGCGCAGCCGTCCCGGCCAACCACCCCCAAGCCATCACTATCAGGGTGCCAGACCGCGCAAGGCAGCGTCCATTTCGACTTTGAAGGTGCGTCGCGTTCAGCCTGCTATGTGGAGGACGAACGGACGCTGTCGATTCTGGTCACGCCCGAACATCTGCCGCCGATCAACCCGAGCCCCTGGTACGCATTTCGTTACAGCGCCGCCAAGGGAAGCAAGCTGACCATCAATGTGCGCTATATCGGCGCACGCCACCGTTACGCGCCGCAATGGCGTGGCAGCGGCGACCCGGCAGCGTATTCTGTAACAGTCGGGCAAGACCGCAGCGCGGTATCGATCACACTTCCTCCGGGCGATGGAGTCGTCAGTGGCCAGCCGCTTGTCACATCGGCTCATTACGACAAACTGCTCGCGCAACTCGCACAAAGTGGGCGCGGCAAAAGAATCACATTGGGTCACTCGCACGACGGACGGCCAATCAAAGCTGTGCGGCTAGGCAATGCCAATGCCCCGGGCCTCGTGGTGCTGCTCGGGCGCCAGCATCCGCCCGAAGTGACTGGCGCAACCGCCATGGATGCGTTTGCGTTGACTGTTGCCAAACAGATCCGTTCGGGTGCCATCGACGGCAAGCAGTTCCAGTTTCTGATCGTTCCGCTGCTCAATCCCGACGGCGTTGCCCGGGGCCATTGGCGCGCGAACCTAGGCGGCGCGGACCTCAACCGCGACTGGGGAACGTTTAAGCAGCCCGAGACGCGCGCGGTCGGCGACTGGCTTGCCCGCTTGCCCACAAAAGCACGCCCCGTACTGATGCTCGATTTCCACTCGACTAACCGCAACCTGTTTTATGTGCAGGGTGACGAAGCGAGCGCGCAAGGCAAAGCGTTCCTCGCTGCGTGGCTCGGCGGCAAGGAGACCGCCTTTGCTGGCTATCCTTTCAAGATTGAACCGCGCGATGCCAATCCAGGTTCAGGCACGACGAAGAATTGGTTCAACACGACTTATGGCATTCCAGCCTATACCTATGAAGTCGGAGATGACTCAGACCCTGCAGCGGTACGCACGGCAGCCGAAGCATTGGCGGAAAATTTGATTCCGTCACTGGCTTTCGCGCTTAAAGAGTGATGCCGCTTGGTTGGCAGATCGCTTATGCCCCGGGGATCGGGGGAAAATGGCGGCATGGCACCGTTCGCGTTCCATATCTAATAAGCGCGGGTAACGACTCTTAGAGCGCAGGCGGCGATATTATATCGGCGCTGGACAGTAGTTTTTTAAATAATCGCCATGGCTGGGCATATGTTCGACAACGAACCGGATCGATTGCTCCATCTCGTCGATTTCCTTGCGCGTTGCCGGCTCCTTTACAGCTTCGGCCATCGCGTTGTGCCCGCCCATATGGATGCCTTGCCCCATCATCACTGCGGCCCAGCTGGTTTCGGTAAATAGCTCATCCTCCTCGCGGAAAATCTGGCCATTGTGCCGGAACAGTTCGATCTTTTCGGTAAGGCTTTCGGGCACGGGCATGTTGCGGCAATAGTTCCAGAACGCGCTGTCGTCGCGCGAGGTGGCGTTATAATGCAAGATCAGGAAATCCCGGATGCGGGTATATTCCTTGCCCGTAAGCCGGTTGAACGCGTCCTCCTGAACCTGCGTAATGCCATCCAGAGACAGAAGCGAAATCAGCTTGTTGATGCCGGTGTTGACCAGATGGAGCGATGTCGATTCCAGCGGCTCCATAAAGCCCGACGCGAGACCAAGCGCGACGACATTCTTGTTCCAGAATTTCTTGCGGCGACCTGTGACGAAACGCAGGAAATTGGGGTCAGCTTGTGGCTTTCCGGCGATGTTGCCGACCAATATGCTATGCGCCTCGTCGTCGGACATATATTCGCTGCAATAGACGTGGCCGTTACCATTGCGATGTTGCAGCGGGACCTGCCATTGCCATCCGGCGGAATGGGCAGTCGCACGGGTGTACGGCAGCGGCCCGCTGCCATCTTCGCGCAGGCAGGGCAAGGCCACCGCGCGGTTGCACGGCAGGTAATTGGACCAGTCATCATAGCCGGTCTTCAGCGCCTGTTCGATCAGCAGCCCGCGAAAGCCAGAGCAATCGATAAACAGGTCGCCTTTCAGGATGTCCCCATTCTCCATTGTCACCGACGATACGAACCCGCTTTCACCATCTAGCGCGACATCGGAAATCTTACCCTCGCGCCGGACAACGCCGCGTGCCTCGGCATATTTGCGCAAATAGCGGGCATAGCGACCGGCATCGATGTGATAAGCGTAATTGACCGGCGGCAGATCATCGCGCTGGTAATCCGCGGTGCGGGCAAAGCGACCGAAATAGGCAGCCATTGTTTCAACGTTGAAAACCTGGATCGGGCGCTTGTCCCCTGCCTGCCGATACTTGTGCCATACATGGTGGAAGGATATTCCCTCGACCTGATAGCCATAAGCGCCAAAGGGGTGAATGTAACTATCGCCGATTTTGCCCCAGTTGACGAACTGGATACCCAGTTTGAAGCTGCCCTGAATTTCGGAGAGCATTTCGCGCTCGTCGATACCCAAGAGTTGGTTGAATTCGATGAATGGAGGTATCGTTGCCTCACCCACGCCAACGGTGCCGATTTCTTCGGACTCGATAAGCGTGATGGCGACTTTCTTGCCTTCACAAAGGCGCGACAAAGCTGCTGCGGCCATCCAACCGGCGGTGCCACCCCCGACAATGATTATATGTTCAATGGCCATAGCTTCATCCTCTCCAATCTCACATAACCGAATAACGCGAAACTGCAAATTGTGAACGTTCATTTTTGTCTCTTGTGAACGCTCTCAATTAGCGTTATGCGTCGTGATAACGGTGGGAACAATACCCCCGATTCAGGCATCAGGGAGGATCATTTGGCACGCACATCTTTATTCGGAGCATCGCGTTCGCAGCGTCTGGTTGCATTAACGACCGCTTCCAGCCTTGCATTATGCGTAGCGCAGCCTGCATTTGCGCAAAGCACCGAACAACCTGACGAAGCTGTAGAAGCCGAGGCGGAAGACGCCATTGTAGTTACAGGTTTCAGGAAATCACTTGAAAGCGCACAAAATCTGAAGCGTGAAGCCGATACATTTGTCGATGCGATCACTGCAGAAGATATTGGCGCGCTGCCCGACCGCTCAGTCGCAGAAGCGCTGCAACGTGTTCCCGGCATCAATATCGGCCGGTTCGAGAAAACGACTGACCCTGATCGCTTCTCGGTCGAAGGTACCGGGGTCATCATCCGCGGCTTGAACTATGTCCGTTCTGAACTGAATGGTCGCGAGATTTTCTCCGCGACCGGCGGACGCGAGCTGAGCTTTAACGACGTATCGCCAGAATTGCTCGGGCGGGTCGAAGTATTCAAGAATGTGACCGCTGACCTGATCGAGGGTGCGATTTCCGGAACGGTCAATCTTGTCACGCGCAAGCCGCTCGATTCAAAGGGTTTGAAGATAGCAGGCACCATCGGCGGAAATTATGGCGATCTGCGCAAAAAATGGTCGCCTGAATTTTCCGGCCTGATTTCCAACACATGGGAAACTGGCGCAGGAACGTTCGGGCTGCAATTTGGATATGCTTATTCCGAGCTAAAAAGCCGCACCGACGCATCGCAGGTCGCTGACCCATGCTATCGCGCGCCCAGCTTCAACGCGCCTTGCTTGCGTGCCGTATCGGTTGGCTCAGGCGGTTTTGTCGGAGATCCCAATTTTAACGCAACCAACTTCCCGCCCGCAGGCGCGCTGGTGGTACCGAAGGGTGCAGGCGTACGCACGACCGATCTGGACCGGACACGCGAGGCGTTCTCTGCGGTTGGTCAATATGAAAGCTCGGACGGCAGGTTCGTCGCTACGGTCGAATGGCTGAGATCAAATACCAGTTTCGATACCGAGGAATATGCTCTTATCTCGCGGGTCGATGATGAGGGCCTTTTCCCCGTTCCCGCCGCTGGCAGCACGTGGCAGTTTGACGAGAATGGCATTTTCCAAAGCGGCATATTAACGCAGCGTCCAGGCGACGCCTATGCGACACCTTTTGGCCGTGGCGGCATTCCGATCGATTCGCTGCGCTTCCTTCGCGGTGCCGATGCGAAAACCGAAGATTTTTCGCTCGATTTGAAGTTCGACGCCACCGATCGCCTGCGGTTCAGCTTTGAGGCGCAAAAGATCAATTCAACGCTTCGGCGGGATTCAGTGTTCGGTGCGCTTAGTACATTCGCGAACGTCGACCTCGATCTGTCGGGCAAGACACCAAAGGTCGAATTCCTCGCGCCTCCCGGATCGCCTGCTGATTATTTCACGTCCGGACGGAACACCTATTACTGGTTTGGTCTCGACAGCCGCGAAAAGAATGAAGGCGATCTGACCACGCTGAGCTTCGATGCCGAATATGACATCAGCGACGAAGGCTTTTTCAAACGCGCCCGTTTCGGTGCACGTTGGGGTGACCGTGACCGCACGACACGCAACACCAATTTCAGCACATGGGGCAATCTGTCGGCTCCTTGGGCTGGGCGCGCTGGCTGTGCACCGTGGGGCGAAGGCCCTGGCTGCGCAGCAACAGGCGGGTTCGTGCCCGGTCGTTGGTTTACCGGACTTCCGGGTCAGGATTTCGCCATTGCTGGCGGCGCATTCACCGACGAGTTTCCGAATTATTCGTCGTATCGCGCCCCGTTTGCCAACGGTTTCCAGCGTGGTAGCGCGCCTACACCGATTCAAAACGGCGCAGGCTGGTTCTTCGGCGGCGATGATTTCCTGGGTGAATATCTCGACGGCATCACCGATCAGCAGTTCGACGAAATCCAGACCTTCGGTCAATCGCCCGAGCGGTTCAACTATGGCGTAAACGGACGCACACGCACCGATCCGCTGACCGGTCTTGCGGTACCTTGCGATATCGAAGGCGTCTATTGCCCCGGTGAAGTATCGACTGTCGCCGAAGTTACTAAAGCAACATATGCCCGCCTAGACTTCGGGCATGATTTTGACAGTGGCGTCAAACTGTCTGGCAATGTGGGTCTACGTTATGTCGAAACCACTGTGTCGAGTGGCGGCCGGATCGGTCTGCCTTCCCCTGTACGATTCGACGCGGTTGCCAATGGCGGCAATGGTGACGGGGTTGTTCAGCTGTCCGAAATAGCGAGGAGCTGCGCAGGGCCTGCAATCCCGGGCATTCCCCGTGGCTATTGCAGCTTGTCGGCAGCCCGCCAGGCACAGTTTGCAGCGGCGCATACAGGTGAGATCATCAATGATGACCGCAAAATCCGGTTCGAAAACTGGCTGCCGAGTTTCAATGCCAAACTTGATGTCGGCGGGGGCTTGCTGTTCCGTGCCGCCGTTTCAAAGGGCATTTCGCGGCCTGACTTGCAATTGTTCCGCGCTGGCGGCGGTGTTGGTGACAATACCAATGCGCTGCTGCTTGCCCAAACACTCGAAACCGGGCCGCTATTCGCTTTGCAAACTGGGAACCGCAATTTGCGCCCGGTTTCAGCGTGGAATTACGACCTGTCGGCAGAATGGTATTTCAACGCGGTCGGTTCGCTGACATTCTCCGCATTCCTGAAAGACATCAAGGGAATCGTGAACGACGGGTTCGAAGTGGTCGAATATTCCAGTCCGAAAGGCGTAGTGACCGATGTGCAGGTGAGCGGCCCGATCAACGACCAAAAGGGCAAGCTCAAGGGCTTCGAACTTGCTTATCAGCAGACGTATGACTTCTTGCCCGGATTGTTGAGTGGCTTTGGTTCGCAGTTGACCTACACTTATGTCGATGGCGGCGATTTCTCCAACCCCAACCTTGCCGGAATTGGCCAGTCATCGGTTACCTCGGCAGTGAACCGGCTGAATTCAGGCGCATTTACTGCGCTTCAACCACTGGCCGGATTGTCGAAGCACACCGTCAACGCAACGGTCTTTTACGAAAAAGGCCCAATCGCGTTGCGGGCCGCTTACAACTGGCGGTCTTCGTTCCTCGTTACGGTGCGCGATGATATTTTCCCGTTCTCGCCAATCTGGCAGGAATCAACGGGGCAGCTCGATGCATCCATTTTCTATTCGGTTACTGACCAAATCAAATTGGGGATCCAGGGCGTGAACCTGCTCGACGAAGTCACGCGGACTTCGCAAGTTGTCGATTTCGACGGCACTAGGGTTACGCGCTCGGCTTTCCGCAACGACCGGCGGTTTACCTTCCTCGCACGGTTCCAGTTCTAACGCCCGGTTAATCGGTGTCGCAAAAAGACGGGCCTTGGTCATAAGACTTGGGCCCGTTTTGCGTTTAAGTGGTCCAAGGAGAAAATATATGCGTTCGCGACTATTATTGCCTTTGGCCATCGCGGCATTGTCCGGTTGTGCGTCCGCGACGGTTGAGGCGCAACCGGCCAAGATCGGCTGGGACCTCGTGTGGGCGGACGAATTCGGCGGGACTGAACTCGACCGCACGAAATGGAAACCAGAACAGTCCTGCTGGGGCGGTGGCAATCAGGAACGGCAATGCTATACCGACAGGACAGAGAATATCCGCGTTGCGGAGGGCATTTTGCATTTGAAAGCGCGTAAGGAGGGGTTCACTGGTCCCGATCGCCCGCCCGAAATCGCCGACAAGCCCAATCCGCAAAAGACTCAAGAATACACTTCCGGCAAAATTCGCACGCTCGGCCTTGCCGCCTGGAAATATGGAAAGGTCGAGTTCCGCGCCAAGCCGCCCAAGGGGCAAGGCACATGGCCCGCCATATGGATGATGCCTGCGGACAATGTCTATGGAGGATGGCCGCGCTCGGGTGAAATCGACATATTGGAGGGCGTCAATCTTGGCGCTACGTGCGAGGCTTGCGAAGGCAATGTCGGCGAGAACCGTATGATTAGCGCGCTACATTTTGGCGATTATGCGCCAAAGAACAAGTTTCGCGATACGCGTGTTACCTTGCCGTCGCTTGCTCTGCCGTCGAACGATTTCCATGTCTGGACGCTTGAATGGGGCAAGGGTCTGATGCGCTTTTATCTCGACGGGCGCCAATATTGGGAAATGACACAGGACGATTGGGAAACCGCTTCGCCACTGGGCGATTCAAATCCCGTTGCGCCATTTGACCAGCCCTTCTACATCATGGCAAATCTGGCCATCGGGGGCGGTCTGTCGGAGAAGAATAACGACAAAGGGGTTGCAGCCAATGTGACCCCGGCGGAGTTTCAAATCGACTGGATCCGTATCTACCAATGCGGCGAAGACAAGGACACGGGACTGGCCTGCATGCAGGGCGTCAAAGAGGGCAAATAGGACATGGCGAGACGCCGCCAGGCAGTGACCATCAAGCATGTAGCAGCCGATGCAGAGGTTTCCCTGCAGACGGTTAGCCGCGTCATCAACAACGAACCCAATGTGCGTCCATCGATGAAGGAGCGCGTGCAGGCGTCGATTGACAAGCTTGGTTACGTGCCATCGATTGCCGCGCAGCGGATGAGCGGCTCGCGCTCTTATCTCATCCTCGCGATCAACGACCGCGAGCGCACCATCGCCGACTGGCGGACGCGACAGGGCACCGACTGGGTCGACCAGATGTTGCTCGGTGGCATGCTCAAATGCGCCGAACATGGCTACAGGATGATATTCGAATTGGTCGATACGCATAACGATCATGTCGAGCGCGAACTGGGCGCTACCATTGCCGCGTTGCAGCCTGATGGCGTTATTCTGACACCGCCACATTCTGATAATCCGCTGATCACTACATTTCTAGCCAAGCGGAAAATACCCTTCGCGCGGATCGGATCGATTGCGACGGGTGCTGGTATCGCGATGACCATGGACGACGAAGGATCGGCGCGGCGGGCAACCGAACATCTGATTGCCTTGGGCCATCGTCGGATCGGTTTTATCGCGGGGTCGGAGGAATATGACCTTTCGAACTGGCGTATTGACGGGTGGCGTGAGGCAATGGAGGCCGCGGCGCTGTCACAAAATGGTTTATGCGCGAGAGGCGACTTTAGTTATGACAGCGGAGTGGTCGCCGCGAACCAGCTGCTTGATCTGAATACTCCACCCACAGCGATCATCGCCAGCAATGACCAGATGACACTTGCCGCACTGGACACGGCCAACCAGCGCGGGTTGAAGGTGCCCGATGACCTGTCGCTGATCAGTTTCGACAATACTCCAGTCGTGCGTTTCACGGACCCTAAACTTTCGGCCATCGATCAACCCATCGCTGCGACTTTTTCAAAGGCGGTGGAGCTGCTAATAACCAATGGCGACACAGCAGTTCCGCATCAGCCCGTGGTCACCGAGGGCAGTCTCGTCGAGCGCGGCAGCACTGCACCGCCGCGTGGTACCTGATATAACAACTGCCACGCCTGACCAGCAATCGGCGCGGTTTATGTATCTCTACGCGCTCGCGGTTTCGGGCGGCGCTGTTGCCTATATTCCATTCCTGACGATATTGTTGCCGCTCCGTGCTACCGGCCTGGCAGGTGACGATGCGCTGAATATGCTGGCCATTGCTGCCTTTGCTGGCGCGATATCGGCGAGCCTTGCGAATATCGGTTTCGGCTGGGCAAGCGATGCCACAATGGCACGACGACCGTGGATCTGGACCGGGTTGACCCTGTCTTCGTCGCTGCTACTCGCGATGCCACTGGCCACCGGTCCGGCGATGCTCATTGCGATGATCGTCCTATGGCAAATCGGACTCAACATGATGCTCGCGCCGCTTGGCGCTTGGGCGGGCGATAGTATTCCGGACTCGCAGAAGGGGCTGCTCGGTGGCTTGCTGGCGCTGGCACCTGCACTGGGTGCACTGTCTGGCGCCTTTGTGACATTGCAGGGTTTCGCGCCGTTCGAAAACCGCGAAACGCTTGTTGCGATATTGGTCGTTGCGATGGTCGGGCCCGTTTTGCTGTTCGGTAAGCCTGTTCAAATGCCGCAGTTGATGCAGCGCACGATAGATTCCGACCCGCTCGACCTTCGTGTAATTGCAACCCGGCGTGCCGCGATCCGCATGTGGCTGGCACGTTTGCTGGTTCAGATCGCCGAGGCGTCGTTGTTCGCGTTTCTGCTCTTATGGTTCCGCAGCCTCGACTACGATTTCGGCGAAAACGATGCCGCAAGCATATTTGCTTTGGTCCTCGGCCTCGCCGTTTTTCTGGCGCTGGCTGTCGGCCGCTGGTCCGACCGCGCCAACCGGCCGATATTTCCGCTTGTCTGGGGTTCAGGCATTGCTGCGGTTGGCCTGCTGGTCATGTCCTTCGCGCCCAGCCTGCCGTTCGCCATCGCTGGCTATGTTGCGTTCGGCCTGGCCAGCAGCGTGTTTCTGGCGCTCCACACCAGCCAGACGCTGCGTGTGCTGCCCCGCCCGCAAACGCGCGGACGCGACCTTGGCATTTTCAACCTTACCAACACCGTACCGTCGTTGATTATGCCGTGGCTTACGCTGGCCCTCGTCCCCGCTTACGGGTTCGACGCGCTGTTCCTGCTGCTGGCAGGGCTTGCATTTGTAGCTTCCGCACTGCTGCTAACTATGCCCCGCCAGATCGCGGAAATTTAGGCAGGCTGCCGCGCGTAAAATCCGAACCCGGCGATGACGGCGTAACATGCCACCGGCAACATGAAAGCAATCGCGAGGCTTGAGGTCAGATCGGCAATTACGCCGGTCAACAACGGAATGATCGCGCCGCCAACGATGGCAACATTGATGATCCCCGAACCATCGGCCGCGCGCGAGCCAAGCTTCTCGCAAGCGAGCGTGAATATCGTCGGGAACATGACAGCGTTGGTGAGGCCGACGGCCAGCAGCGTATAGCCCGAGAAGTCGCCCGTCGTCTGCGTCGAAATAACCAGTAACGTGATCGCTGCGATGGACACGAATGCGAGTACCTTGCCCGGGCTCAACACGCGCAACACCGCCGAACCGATAAAGCGCCCGACCATCGCGCCGCCCCAATATAGCCCGATGAGCTTGCCTGCAGCTTGCTCTTGCAGCCCCATAACATGGTCCTGCATCAGATAATTGACGATTAGCGAACCGATGGCGACTTCAGCGCCGACATAGAGAAAAATGCACAAAGCGCCAAACCCGAAACGGGGGCGTTGTAAAAGGTCGAGTCCGGCCAGCCCTTCACTTGCTTCGTGCTTCTCGCACTTCAGCGCCTTGCGGAACAACCAGACGAAGCCTGAACCAATGGCCAGAG
>LNFM01007454.1_pt1 | contig 17157 bp, 19 predicted proteins | sample 596031 | NCBI WGS metagenome assembly LNFM01 (sample SAMN04254537, study PRJNA301005) | activated carbon metagenome | isolation source: dual media filters at the Ann Arbor, Michigan drinking water treatment plant | place: USA: Ann Arbor | reverse complement strand
TATGAAGAAGTTGGAGCGTTTTTAACATGGCTGATATTGCTAAATTAGTAGAAGACCTTTCGAAGCTGACCGTTCTTGAAGCAGCTGACCTTGCAAAAGCATTGGAAGAAGCATGGGGCGTTTCGGCGGCCGCTGCTGTTGCTGTTGCCGGACCTGCTGCTGAAGCTGGCCCAGCTGCAGAAGAGCAGACTGAATTTGACGTTATCCTGACCGGCGACGGCGGCAACAAGATTGCAGTTATCAAGGAAGTCCGTGCGATCACTGCGCTTGGTCTGACCGAAGCAAAGGCTCTTGTTGAGTCAGCGCCAAAGGCGATCAAGGAAGGCGTTAACAAGGCCGAAGCCGAAGAAATCAAGGCGAAGATCTTGGCTGCTGGCGGTACCGTCGAGCTCAAGTAATTTTCTGTCCCTTACGGGATATAGAAATGGGCGGCCTATCGATAGGCCGCCCATTTTCTTTTAGGGATTAAGCGTTGGCGCAATCTTGAGGTCAGTTCACTGGTTCGAGTTTGCGATTCGTTGCTGAAACGGCGGGCGCACGGCCGACATAACGGTCATGCTTGGCAAACAACGGGTCGGTAATCGGAATCTCGACATCGTTACGCGGCGCGAACATTGGGTCGGTAATCGGACCAGCCATAACCGGCGTGGTGAACAGAGGATCGGCAATCGGCACATCGGGACGGGTCATGATCGGCGCACGCTGGATGGGGCGTTCGACCAATGGCGCAGCAGTTGTTGCTGTGGTAAATTGCTGGAACGCCGGATCGTCCTTGATCGGACGTGGCGCGACAAAGTCATTGTTACTATGAACAACCGCAACGTGATTGTCGGTACCAATCCGGCGGCGGCGGCGGCGCGATGCGAAGGCTGCACCTAAACCAATCGCCGCTAATGCAGCGGCCATGCCGCCGAACAGCGTAAAATCTTCGTTAGCAACGCCTGTGTCTTGCGCAACGGCCTCATCAATCGTCACTATAGGCGTGGCGTTTTCAATAGTAGCGCTAGACGGTTCTGTGGGGCCTACGGCGGGTGGCGTGATGTCTCCTGCAGGCTCGCTTAAAGTTACAGGCGCAACCGGGGGCGTTGTCGGCCGTGCATTAACGCGGCTCTTTACGGGAGCAGTGGGTGTCGCCAACGCTTGGCGCTGTGGTGCTGCCTCTGCCGCTGCCTCTTGCGCCGCAACGGGATTAATCACGTCATTGGTATTGGGCAACGTGCTGACGACTGGCGGTGGGGTAAAGACCGGGTCGGGTGCAGAAGCGGCCACGGGTACCGGCTGTTCGGGAACGGCAACCACAGGGGCGGCATCTTGGGCAAAGGATAGTGACGAACCGCCCATGAGAGCGGCGATAATCGCGGTCTTGCCAGCGATGTTAAGCTTATGTGCTCGGGTCATATTCAATCTCCTGTCTGTATGGACAGCGAGACAACGGCTCGTCGCAGCTATCGGGCATCCGACTTCGGACGTGCCGTGTGCGGGCAACGGCGAACCGAGTGAAAACAGCCCCCGTTCATTTGACGTTCACGCTGGGAGCCTCGATCTGGCCCTGTCGGTGACGGTAGTTCAAACGCAAAACGCGACCCGTTTCAGGGCCGCGTTGTTGTCTGTATCAAAATGGAATTTTAGTCAAAACCAGTCCGGTTGTTGCCACCAGCGTTATCAGCATCAATAATCTAGGCGGAATGGAAATCTTGAATGCTAGTTGCATCATCCTTCTCCTTTTTCAAAACCCAGCAGGTCGCCGGGCTGGCATTCGAGGACTTTGCAAATTGCCTCCAGCGTAGAAAAGCGGATGGCCTTGGCCTTGCCAGTTTTCAGGATCGACAGGTTGGCAAGCGTGATGTCTACACGTTCGGCGAGTTCGGTCAGTGTCATGCGCTTGGCGTAGAGCAGATCGTCGAGTTTGACGGTGACTGGCATCAGACCGTTCCTTCCAGTTCTTCGCGCATTTCAGCGCCGCGCTCGAAGATTCCTGCGAGAATGAATACCAGCAGGATGGCAAGGACTCCGTTGAGCGAGAAATCCATGTCGACGTCGTTTTCACCGAATAAGTCCGCGACATTTCCTGCAGCAACGGCCAGTGGCAAACCGACGATTTGCAATCCCACCATCAGCCAGCCGATCGCCCGCAACCGCATGGCATTGGCGATGATGAAAGGATTTCGATCCTCCACACTGTTGATAATGGCGAGCAATTTACGCATCATCGTCCAGATCAAACCCAGCACGAGAATGCCGAGTGCGAATATCGACAGCAAGCCCGGGAGCAGGTCGCTCGTGTCAATGCCCGGCTTTTCCTTGGCGATTTCAGCCAGCGCTTCATTCCAGAACAAGGGCAGCCCCACGCTTACGAGTGCCAGCACAACGCCGCCCATGGCGACAAAGCCCATAATCAGGAACACCAGCAATTTTGTAACCCGCAATATGCGGTTATCGGCAATTTCAGTCATATCGATCTCCAATGTTGATATTATTGTTTATCAATAAGAGATGATTCGAATATCGTCAAGATGTTTATTGTTATTCGATAATTATGTCATTTCCTTTGAATTTCGTCGGCATTCGGGGCAATCATCGCGGATGACTGATAATGCAGACCTTGCCGCCCTCGTCCGAAATATCCCTGACTATCCAAAAGCTGGGATTATGTTTCGGGACGTGTCGACGCTTTTGTTGGATGGACACGGCTTCCGGGCTACCATTGACAGGTTGGCTGCGATGGTTGCGCCCGATACCGAATTGATCGCTGGAATCGAGGCGCGCGGGTTTATTGTGGCGGCTGGGCTTTCCTATGCGCTCGGCCTTGGCAAGCTGATGTTGCGCAAACCGGGAAAACTGCCCGGCGAAAAAATCGGTACCGATTACGAGCTCGAATATGGAACCGACAGGATCGAGATGCATGTAGGCCACGTCCAACCCGGCCAAAAAGTGCTGCTGGTCGACGACCTGATTGCAACTGGCGGCACCGCGATGGCAGGGGTTGATTTAATTACGCAAGGCGGTGGGATTGTGCGCCAGGCGCTGTTCATTATTGACCTTCCCGAATTGGGCGGTGCCGCAAAGCTGACGGCACGCGGCATTGAGGTAGGCAGCCTAATCGGATTTGCTGGCCATTAAACTTTCGATGGCAACATCGGTTTAAACAAAAAGCACAGTGCAAATGCTCTTTCACATCTCAATTTATTCCGCAACATGTTGCGAGATTACAAGTTGACGCAAGATTGTAAAATGACTCCCTTATCAAGGCGCTATCGAGTCGTTTGAAGGTCGAGCCAACCAAAGCTCATACTTGATCTAAGAAATTGTCTCCGGAGTTATTGCGGATTGCCATCCCCCCGAAATCCCAAACGGCAATCCGTTTTTGGCCCTCCACCCCTTTAGGGGTTGGGGGTCATTTTTTGCTACTACAAGGGTTTTGCCCCGCAGGGTTTGATTTCTTCAGGTTTTGGCCGTGCCCCCGCCAACACAAAGCGCGCGATATATCCGCCGAGCTTGAGTTCCTCGCTAAAGCCGGTCAGCCGATATCCGACCGCGGCAAATTCGCAGAAAAGCAATTTGGGGGGAATTCCGTGCAGGTCGGTGGGCCGATCGCGATCTACGACGATGACTTCACCGCCTTTGGCCAGAGCCGGCCGCATCCGCCAAAGGAAAGCATAAGGCTCGTCGACTTCATGATACATGTGAACCATGAAAATGCGGTCGAAGCTGTTTTCAGGCAGACGCGGGTCGTCGATCGCACCTTCCTTGATCGCGACATTATCGAGCTGTTCCCGCGTGACGCGTTCGCCAAGCCGGTCAAGCGCGCCGCGGTTGATATCCTGTGCCAGCACCCTACCCTTTGGTCCAACGCGCTCGCCCAGACGAATGGTGTAATAGCCCTCGCCTGCGCCAATGTCCGCGACGGTCGTCCCGAGCTTGATGCCCGCCCAGTCCATGACAAATTCGGCCTCGCCAGCTTCATCGCGGGCGGCCTCGTTTGAAAATTGTGTGTCGCCGGCCGCAGAGACCAACCGGTCAGGACGCGGAAATTCGCTGGCGGTTTCCGGGCGTTCACCATCGGTTTCAGCCGGTTTGCAAGCAGCTACTGCAATCAATGCGACGACGGCGGCAAAAGTTAGTTTGAAGCGCACGCTCAGACCTCGACATTCGTGAGCAGCCCCGCCGCTTTTTTATCAAATTTAGCAAAGGTACCGGCGACCCAATGCGGCAAAGGAATGGGCCGGTGCGCTTCAAGGTCGACATGTACGCTGACCAGATCGACCGTCGCCCGCAGGTCGTCCGACCCGTCTTCGGTTATGCCATGGATTTCGACCAACTGTGTCATGCTGGTCCGGCCTGTCGAAATCGTCCGCGCCATCACTTCAATGAGTTCATCCGGCATGATCGGCGCAAACCACGTTACCGTCGCCTTTTTGACATGAAATTCAAGCGGTGACCCTTTCGCCTGCTCGCGAAACTTCACAGCGCGCCAATATTCGGTGATCGCGACGTCGGCATAGTCGAGATAACGCGCATTGAAGACGACGCCCTGCGCATCGGTCTCGGACCAGCGCACGCGAAAGCGGTGAGTGAAAGCGAAGTCGCTGCGCGACATGTCAGATCGCTTTCGATTGGCTTGGTGTGTTAACGCCCATTGATTGCAGATAGCGTTTAACGTTGCGCGCCGCCTGCCGGAGGCGGTGTTCGTTTTCAACCATGGCGATGCGAACATAGCCTTCGCCATCCTCGCCATAACCAACGCCCGGAGCGACCGCGACCTTGGCGTGAGTGAGCATCTGTTTAGAAAATTCGAGGCTTCCCAAATGTGCTAGTGCTGGCGGCAAAGGCGCCCACGCAAACATCGAAGCTTTCGGCGGCGGAATGTCCCACCCGGCGCGGCCAAAAGCCTCGACCAATATGTCGCGGCGCTTGTGATACAACTGACGGTTCTGTTCGACAATTTCCTGAGGCCCGTTGAGCGCAGCACAAGCGGCGGCCTGAATAGGCGTGAACGCGCCATAATCGAGATAACTTTTGACCCGCGTCATCGCTGCAATTAGGTCCTTGTTGCCAACCGCAAAACCGACCCGCCATCCGGCCATCGAGTAAGTTTTGGACAGCGAGGTAAACTCTACCGCAACGTCTTTGCCACCTTTTACTTGCAAGATTGAGGGTGTAGGATTCCCGTCGAAATACAGCTCGGAATAAGCGAGATCGGACAATATCCAGACCTTGTTCTCCTTAGCCCAAGCCACCAACCGTTCATAAAATGCGAGGTCAACCGTCTCGGCGGTCGGATTGGACGGGTAGTTCACCACCAATATCGAAGGACGCGGGACGGTGAAGGCCATCGCGCGTTCAAGCGACCGGAAGTAATTCTCATCGGGCGTTGTCGGCACCGACCTGATCGTTGCGCCAGCGATGATGAAGCCAAAAGTGTGGATCGGGTAGCTAGGGTTCGGCGCAAGTACAACGTCGCCTGGCGCGGTAATCGCCGTGGCGAGGCTGGCGAGCCCCTCTTTAGAGCCCATTGTCACGACGACCTCAGTTTCAGGGTCGACCTCGACGCCAAAGCGGCGGCCGTAATAGTTGGCCTGCGCCTTACGCAGTCCTGGAATACCTTTTGATGCGGAATAGCCGTGCGCATCTGGTTTGCGCGCAACTTCACACAGCTTTTCGATCACGTGTGGGGGCGGCGGCAGGTCAGGATTGCCCATGCCAAGGTCGATAATGTCCTCACCGCTTGCACGGGCCGCCGCGCGCATCGCATTGACTTCGGCGATGACATAAGGCGGCAGGCGCTTGATGCGGTAAAATTCTTCTGACATTTGCTCCCGTTTCCGGTTTGGGTTTCAAGAGCGGCCTTCATGGGCGAAGTTTCCGCCCATTTCCAGAAAAACTAACTACCGCGGCCGGTTGCCCTTTGCCTTGTGCTTGACGCCGTGCTTCGACGGAGGCGGGCCATCGTTGCGAAACGGCCGTGCGCCGTCTCTGGGGGGACCACCTGCACCGCGCGGACCACCGCCACGAGGACCATCACTGCGTGGACCGCCCGAACTTACCCCAAGCTGCGGGCGTTGCGGTCGTCCGCCATCCCTGCCCATGCGCTTATTATCGCGTGCAGCTTCACGCGGAGGACCACTGGCTTGCACGATTTCGACGTCATGGTCTTCGTCACGCCCGGGCTGCGCTATCGCCTTAGCGAATTTGGCCACCGCAGCAGCAGCGATGCCAACATGTGTTTCATTAGCGGCAATACGGATTGCGCCAATATCGTTTTTCGTCACCCCGCCACGACGGCACAGCAACGGCAAAATCCACTTCGGATCGGCATTGTTGCGGCGGCCGATATTGAGCGTGAACCAAACCGAATCGTCGAACCCTGCACGATGATTTTCCTGTGGTCGTTCGCGGCTTCCGTCATCGAGCATATCTTCGGCTTGCGGCATTTTGGCGCGATGAACCCGGACCAGAGCAGCAGCAATGTCCTCGGCCGACATTGTCTCAAGCAGCTTCGCGCCAAGCGCGCGATCTTCTTCCTCGACCTCGACCGGCGTCAGCAGTGTTTCAAGCAAGCGCTCATGATCTTTGGCACGGATATCGGCGCCGGTTGGCACCTTGATCCACTCGGCTTCGATCTTGGCGCCACGCAGCATCGATTCGACTCGTTTGCGGCGTTGATAGGGAACGATGAGCACGGCGGTACCCTTGCGCCCTGCCCGGCCGGTGCGGCCCGAACGGTGCTGAAGCCCTTCGGCGTCGCGCGGCAGCTCGACGTGAACAACCAGTGACAAGTTGGGAAGGTCGATACCGCGAGCAGCAACGTCGGTTGCAACGCAGACGCGCGCACGCTGGTCACGCAAAGCCTGCAGGGCCTGGTTACGCTCGGACTGCGAATGCTCGCCCGACAGTGCTACGACGTTGAAGCCGCGTTCAGTCAGACTGGCGTGAAGGCGGCGCACATTTTCGCGTGTCGCGCAGAATAGGATTGCCGTTTCTGCCTCGTGCAAACGAAGCAGGTTCACTACGGCATTTTCGATGTCAGGTGGAGCGACCGTTACAACCTGATAGCTGATGTCACCATGTCCGCGATCTTCACCGACCGTCGAAATGCGAAGCGCGTCGCGCTGATAACGCTTTGCCAGCGACACAATTGGCTTCGGCATTGTCGCCGAGAATAGCAATGTCCGGCGGCCTTCAGGCGTCGAGTTCAGGATTTCCTCAAGCTCGTCACGAAAGCCCATGTCGAGCATTTCGTCAGCCTCGTCGAGCACCGCGACCTTCAGGGCCGACAGATCGAGAGCACCACGCTCAAGATGGTCGCGCAGCCGTCCTGGCGTTCCAACAACGATTTGCGCCCCCTGGCTCAGGTTACGGCGTTCCTTGGAAGCGTCCATCCCGCCGACGCAGGTCGCAATCCGCACGCCTGCTTTGCCGAACAACCACATAAGCTCGCGGCTGACCTGCAATGCGAGTTCGCGAGTCGGTGCGATAATCAATGCGGCGGGTTCGCGGGCAAGGCTGACCATGCCGCCGTCGAGAATCTGCTGAGCCATTGCGAGGCCAAAAGCGACGGTCTTGCCCGACCCGGTCTGCGCCGATACGACAAGGTCGCGGCCTTCGGCCTCAGCGGCTATCACGGCGGTTTGAACGGGTGTTAACGTGGTATAACCACGCGCGGTAAGCGCTTCGTCGAGAAGCGGATGGATGTTTTCAAATGTCATATATCGCGCCCATTGCGCCACTTTTTAGCATAAGTAAATGCTGCGCTGCACAATCAAACGATGCTTCGACAAAAGCTTGGCTTGGGTTAAGTGGTGTACATGGCCGATTCTCCGCAACTCCCGCCCTTTATGGACCCCGAGCAAATCACCCAAATGATCGACGGCGCAGGGATGCCGAACGATCCGATGGCGGCTTACAAACAGGCGCTAGATGCATGGGGACAGGTCCTCGCACCGCTGGCCAAGGCCGGGCGCGGCAAAGTCGATCCCAAAGACCGCCGCTTTGCCGGCCCGCAATGGGAACATCCTGTGTTCGATCTGGTGCGGCAGGGTTATCAGGTGATGTCCGACTATATGCTCGGCGCGGCGGAACAGCTCGATAATATTCCAGAAGCAGAGAAAGCGAAGATTGGTTTTGCTGTCCGGACGGTCGTGGAGGCGATGAGCCCTGCCAATTCGCCCTTCACCAATCCGGTGGCGCTTGAAAAGGCGATTGAGACAAACGGTGCCAGCTTGATGTCGGGAATGCAGCATTTGATGCATGACATCCAGCGCGGTCAGCTGACCCACACTGACCCCGAAGCATTCAAGCTCGGAGAGAATATTGCCGCTACGCCTGGCAAAGTCGTTCATCAGACGCCGCTTTATCAGCTGCTGCAATATGAGCCTTCCACCGAAAAAGTCCTGGAAACGCCGCTGATCATATTCCCACCGTGGATAAATCGCTTCTATATTCTCGACCTGACTGCAGAAAAAAGCTTCATCAAATATTGTGTCGATCAAGGCATTACCGTGTTCGTCGTGTCATGGAAATCTGCTGACAGTTCGATGAAAGATGTTGTGTGGGACGATTATATCGCTTCACAAATTGACGCGATCGATGCCGTTCGCTCTGTCCTTAAGGTCGATGATGTCCATACCATTGGCTACTGTGTCGCCGGGACTACTCTTGCGGCGACGTTGGCAATTCTTGCCGCCAAAGGTGAAGGCGCGAAAGTCAGGAGCGCCACCTTCTTTACCGCACAGGTCGATTTCACCCGTGGCGGCGAACTACTTAACTTCATCGACGAACATCAAATCAAAATGGTCGAGGCAATGGCCGCACCGCAAGGCTATCTCGACGGTCGGTTTTTGGCGCTGAGTTTCAACTTGCTGCGCGGCAAGGATTTGATCTGGTCCACGGTGGTCAAAAATTATCTGCTCGGCGAAGAATATCCCGCATTTGATCTGCTCCACTGGAACGGCGATGTCACTAACCTGCCCGCCAAGTGGCACCGAGAATATCTCTGCGACCTGTACCGCGATAATAAGCTGGTAATTCCAAACGCGATGTCCGCACTCGATACGCCAATTGACCTGACCAAGGTCAAAACGCCGACCTATATCCAGGCTGGACGCGAGGATCATATCGCCCCTGCCGAAAGCGTCTGGAAAATGCAGGATCATTTTACCGGACCGATGAAATTCGTGCTTGCTGGAAGCGGACATATCGCAGGGGTCGTCAACCCGCCCGTTCAGCAGAAATACCAATATTGGACGAATGACGCGAAGCCCGCGTCGTTAGAGGCCTTTATCGACGGCGCAACGGAGACCAAGGGAAGCTGGTGGCCGGATTGGAACGCGTGGTTGACCAGGCACAGCGACAAGCAAGTCGCTGCGAAAGGCGCGCGTATTCCTGGCGAGGGAAAATTGAAAGCGCTCGAACCGGCGCCGGGAAGTTACGTCAAAACCCGTTGACGAGAAGACGGCGATTGCGCCGCCCTCGCGTGCGATATTATTCGGCTTGCGGCGCTGCCGCGCTAGCATTTTCCGGCAAGCCTCCGAGTTCGCCAACCATTTTCTTGTAGGCGTCGAGATAGGCCAAAACGATAACTTGGCCGATGTCGCTATTCTGATAACTTCCGCCACCTGCACCCGCAAGACCGCCGCCCCACCAAGCGCCGCCGCCCGCACCCCAGCTAACGTCCGATTTGCGGTAATAGCCTTCGCTAAGCGCCTCGATTTCAGTGGTACGAACATTGACGACCGATAGCGAAACGCTCGCTTCCTTCTTCGAAACCTTCAGCCCGCCGACTAGGCCGCCGATGAACCGTCCACCAAGCGCCCCTGCCAAACCGCCAGCAATGCCGCTGCCACCGGAATTACTGTTGCGGCTGATAATATCAGGAACGATCACATAATCTGCAGCCTTAACCTGTCGTTTGCCGATATTCGACCCGCGCTGCAATTCTTCGGAGTCGCCGAGTGCGCGTTCAACGGCGCGCGCCGCGAGACCACTACCGCGATCAACAAGGCTGAAACAACCTGACTTTTGTACAAAGAACTTGATTACGGCTTCGGGGTTCGAAAGTCCAAGTTCGCTCCACCACTGCGTTTCAGGTTCGGTGATCGCCACGGTGCCCAGCTTGCGCGTGCATAACGGAATTTCGGTCGCACCCTTATCCTGTGCCTTTTTCGCCGAGGACTTGTCCTCCTTCTTGGCAGCGGCAGGCGCAGCAGAAACCAGCATAGCGCCAGCTACTAACGTCGATAAAATCAGTCGCATCTTAATCCTTTCCTTGCAGCACAGCCCAATAAGCACGCCCTGAAAAAAAATACCGAATTGTGGTGCGACCCCCTGTAATGGCTATATGCCGCTTCGACGCTGCCTACTAGTAGAAATTCGACAGAAGTCCGTCCGACTTCGGTGATCTATTACATAAATCCAGCAGTTGACGTTTACGTAAACGTCTAGTATCTCGAGAATAACGCTTTTGAGGAGAATCGCCGTGCAACTGGAATTCAGCCCTGAAGAAATCGCCTTCCAAACTGAAGTGCGCACTTTCATCGCCGAGAACTACCCCGAAAATCTTCGCTTGGTGCAAGATGAAGGGCATGATCTGTCGAAGGAAGACTTCCTGTCATGGCACCGCATTCTTGCCAAAAAGGGCTGGATTGCGCCGGCATGGCCTGTCGAATATGGCGGCCCAGGCTGGACTCCCACGCAGCGGTTTATCTGGTCCGAAGAACTGGCAGCCGCAGATTGCATCGGTACGATGCCTTTCGGCCTGTCGATGGTGGGACCAGTGATATACACCTTCGGTACGCCAGAACAGAAAGAGCGCTTCCTGCCTGGCATCCTTTCGGGCGATGACTGGTGGTGTCAGGGTTATTCGGAACCTGGCGCCGGCTCGGACCTTGCATCGCTCCGCACCAAGGCTGTCCGCGAAGGCGACCATTATATCGTCAACGGCCAGAAGACCTGGACCACGATGGCGCAGCATGCCGATTGGGGCTTTTTCCTCGTTCGCACCGATAGCGATGCCAAGGCGCAGGAAGGCATCAGCTTCCTTTTGATCGACATGAAATCGCCCGGTGTAACTGTTCGCCCGATCATTACACTTGGCGGAGAGCACGAAGTCAACGAAGTCTGGCTCGAGGATGTTCGCGTTCCAGTCAACCAGCGCGTTTATGAAGAGAATAAGGGTTGGACCTGCGCCAAGTTCTTGCTCGCGCATGAACGCACTGGCATTGCCGCCGTTGCCCGTTCGAAGCGCGGCGTTGAAAAGATCAAGGAAATTGCTCGAACCGAAATGGACGGCGACAAGCCGCTGCTCGCTAACGCCTTTTTCAAGCGTAAGGTTTCGGAGCTTGAAATCGATCTGACCGCGCTTGAGTTCACTGAACTGCGCAGCCTTGCGGGCGTCGCGGCTGGCAAGGGTCCAGGGCCAGAATCGAGCTTGCTCAAGATCAAGGGCTCCGAGATTCAGCAGCGGATTACCGAACTCGCGCTTGAAGCCGTCGGCCATTATGGTGCGCCATATTTCCGTGGTTTTGGTGAAGGTGACAACGAGCACCCAATCGGCCCCGATTACGCCCACCGCGCCGCACCAACCTATTTCAATGCGCGTAAGACGACGATCTACGGCGGATCAAACGAGATCCAGCGTAACATCATCGCCAAGATGGTGCTTGGGATTTAACTTACACTCAACCGTCACCCTGAACTTGTTTCAGGGTCTTAATTCGCAACGTCGAAATTGAGATGCTGAAACAAGTTCAGCATGACGGACCTTAGGACGGGATAACTATAATGGATTTCACCTACACCGAAACGCAGGACATGATCCGCGAGACGCTCAGCCGCTTTCTGGCCGACACCTATGACTTCGATTCGCGCAGCAAGATGATCGCTAGCGAAACCGGTCGTGATGCAGGTATCTGGAAGGCATTGGCGCAAGACCTCGGAATGCTCGGCGCGGCATTCAGTGAAGAGCATGGCGGCCTCGGTGGCGGACCTCTTGAAAATGCCCTTATCATGGAAGAGCTCGGCAAAGTCATTGCGATCGAGCCGTATCTGCAAACCGTCGTCCTAGGCGGCGGCGCTTTGAAGGCCGTGGGCGGCGCAGTCGCCGACGCGGTCATTCCCGAAATCATAAGCGGCAATGTCATCATCGCCTTTGCCTATGCCGAACCGCAAGGCCGGTATAATCTGGCGAATATTCGCACCACTGCGAAGAAGGATGGCGCTAGTTACATTTTAAACGGCCACAAGGGCGTCGTTTATGCCGCCCCTTGGGCAACGCATTTTCTGGTTAGCGCTCGCACCGGTGGCTCGGGCAGCGAAACAGGCGGCGTGTCGCTGTTCCTGATCGATGCGAAGTCCTCCGGCATCGTCCGCCGCGACTATCCGACTGTCGATGGTTTCCAGGCATCGGAAGTCTATTTCGAAAATGTTGCGATTCCGAGCGATGCATTGCTCGGCGGCGAAGGCGCTGGCCTTCCGCTCATCGAACAGATCATTGACGAAGCCACCGTTGCGGTTTGTGCCGAGGCGTGCGGTGTAACGCTGAAGCTCCACGAAGGCACGCTTGCCTATGCTCAGCAGCGCAACCAGTTTGGTCAGCCAATCTCGCGCTTTCAGGTTTTGCAGCACCGCATGGTCGACATGTTTATGGAGGTCGAGCAATCGAAATCGATGACCACGATGGCGACTCTGAAGCTTGACCTGCCAGCGGCAGAGCGCATGGCTGCTGTTTCCGCTTGCAAGGCGAAGGTCAGCCGCGCCGCCAAGTTTGTTGGCCAGAACGCCATCCAGACGCATGGCGGCATCGGCATTACGCAGGAACTTGCTATCGGTCATTATTTCAAGCGGGCGACAATGATCGAAAATCAATTTGGTTCAGCCGATCATCATTATGACCGCTTTGAAAAGCTTACTCTGGACGCATAATCAATTGATCTAAAAGCCGAAATTTGGCTTTTAGACATTTATTGTGCGCTGCACCATTTTTTGTTGACATAGGTCGCCGCTTTCATTATTGTGCAGTGCAACACAACAGAAACGGTGCTCGATATGGCTAGCAATGCAAATATTTCAGGTGCAACAGAAACCGCAAAGCCTGCGGTCGGGACAACTGCCGCTGTAGCAGTCACCCCGGTTGTTGCTCAGGTCAAAGCGGTAACTCCTGCTTCTGAAGAAGCTAAGGTTGTTTCCGCTCCGGCGAAGGCTGCAAAGCCTCTTCCGGCAAAAATTGCAAAACCCGCTGTGGCGAAGACCGTAGCCAAAATAGCAAAGCCTGCTCCAACAAAGGCCGTAAAGCGTTCACCGGTTAAAGCCGCGAAGCCTGCTCCGGCGCTGGTCACCAAAATCGTGTCTGTTGAACCCACCCCGATTACTCAAGGAGTAACTAAAATGACTGATACTGTAAAAGCGACTGCCGAACAGGTAACAGAGAAAGCGACTGAATTTTTCGCTGACGTCCGTGAAAAGGCAGCCGAAGCAACCGAAAAGAGCAAGAAGCTTGCTGCTGATGCGGTCGAATTCAACAAAGCGAACATCGAAGCGATGATCGAAGCTGGCAAGATTGCTGCGAAGGGCGCGCAGGACATGGGCAAGATCAATGTCGAATTCGCCAAGAAGAATTTCGAAGAAATGCAGGCTGCTGTCAAAGAAATCACTGCCGTTAAGTCGCCAACCGATTTCGTGAAGCTTCAGGGCGAATATGCTCGTAAGAGCTTTGATGTTGCAGTTGCCCAGACTTCGAAGAACACCGAAGCGATGGTTAAGCTGGTTAGCGACATGTTCCAGCCGATTTCGAACCGCATCGCGGTCACAACCGATCTTTTCAAGAAAGCTGCGTAAGCACTTTCGTGAAGATTGTGCCGGTGCGTTTCTGAGCACCTGCCGCCCTCTCTCTCCTCCTCTATAGGCGGTGGGAAGTCTCGAGCGAACCGGCGCATGAAATTAAGAGCCGCCTTTTCCCACACGGAAAGGGCGGTTTCTTTTTGGATTGCGACAAACGGGGCTTGCAGAGTCGCCCTGCCCTATCCTATTTTAGCTCCATGCATATTTTCATGATCGACGACGACGACGACAAGCAGGGCGGCAGCGGACGCCCCGGCGTCGGCCTTGCAACGCGCACTAGGCCAAAAACGCAGAAACCCAGCCAGTACAAAGTCCTGCTGCTCAATGATGATTACACGCCGATGGAGTTCGTTGTTCATGTGCTGAAAGCATTCTTCTCGATGGATACCGATCAGGCCACGCGCGTAATGTTGCATGTCCATCAAAAGGGCGTCGGCGTCTGCGGCATATTTACTTATGAAGTCGCTGAAACAAAGGTGACTCAGGTCATGGATTTCGCGGCGAAGAACCAACATCCGCTGCAATGCACCCTTGAGAAGGCTTGAGTAACAAAGCCGCCCTGATTGTCGGGGCAGGCGATGCTACTGGCGGCGCAATTGCAAAGGCCTTTGCCCGCGAGGGGTTTACCGCTTGCGTCAACCGACGCGCACGGAATGTCGAACAGCTGGAAGCGCTAGCCGCATCCATCCGCTCAGAAGGATTTGAGGCGCAAGCCTATCCCGGCGATGCGCGGAGCGAGGAAGAAGTTGTCGCAATGGTCGATGCAATCGAGCGCGATGTCGGGCCAATCGAGGTTGCGGTGTTCAACATCGGTGCAAATGTTAACTTCTCGGTGCTTGAAACCACCGCGCAGGTATACCGCAAGGTCTGGGAGATGGCTGCCTTTGCCGGGTTCCTGATGGGCCGCGAAGTTGCCAAGCGCATGGTCGGGCGGCAACGCGGTACGATAATTTTTACCGGCGCCACAGCATCGATCCGTGGTGGCAATGGTTTCTCGGCATTTTCGGGCGCCAAGGCATCGCTCCGAATGCTCGCCCAATCAATGGCGCGCGAGCTGGGGCCGCAAAATATCCATGTTGCGCATGTCGTCATCGACGGCGCCATCGATACCGAATTCATCCGCGGCCTGCGGCCAGATTTTGAAGCGGCAAAAGCAGCCGACAAATTGCTTTCGCCCGAAGCCATCGCCGCGCAATATGTCACGCTGCAAAAACAGCACCGCAGTGCTTGGACCCATGAGATGGATTTGCGACCTTGGGCAGAAACATTCTAATGGCAAAAAGCTTTGAATTCCTGTTCGATTTCGGAGGTCCGAACAGTTATCTGGCGCACAAGATGCTGCCTGAAATCTGCGCACTTACGGGAGCCAAGGTGACTTATGTACCAATCCTGCTCGGCGGCTTATTCAAGCTGACCAACAATCAGCCTCCGCTAATGCGCTATGCCGAAACACCCGCCAAGCGCAACTACGAGATGCTCGAATTTGACCGCTTCGTGAAGGCGAACAACCTGCCCTTCAAAATGAACCCGCATTTCCCGATCAATTCGCTCCACTTGATGCGTGGGGCAGTGGCCGCGCAACATCTTGGTTGCTTCATGCCTTATGTCGAGGCGATCATGACTGCGATGTGGGAGAAAGGTGCAAACACCGGAGACCCGGCGATAGTGCAGGATGTGCTCGACAAAGCCGGAATCGACGGCGCCGCGCTTATCGCCATGTCCGATGATCCAGAGGTTAAGGCCAAACTGGCCACGAACACCGAAAAAGCTGCGGCGCGCGGCGCATTCGGTGTACCAACATTCTTTGTCGGTGACGAAATGTTTTGGGGCAAGGAACGATTGGCACAAGTATCAGAGGCGCTTGCCAGCTAGGCAATTCACGTTAAATACCCTGCGATGGATAAGATAATCGTACGCAGCGGCAACGCGCTCAAAGGCAAAATTCCGATTTCAGGGGCAAAGAACAGCGCTTTGACGCTCATCCCGTGTGCATTGCTGACCGATGAGCCGCTGACGTTGCGCAACTTGCCCCGTCTGGCAGACATTGACGGCTTCCAGCATCTAATGAACCAATTCGGCATTTCGACCACCGTTGCCGGCTCCCGCCCCGAAGATTTCGGCCGCGTCATGACGCTCGAAGCCACGCGCATTACCAGCAATGTGGCACCTTATGATCTTGTCCGCAAAATGCGGGCATCGATACTGGTGCTTGGTCCGATGCTCGCACGCGCTGGCGAGGCGACCGTGTCGCTGCCGGGCGGCTGCGCTATCGGCAACCGGCCGATCGACCTCCACCTCAAAGCGCTCGAAGCGTTTGGCGTCGAGATCGAAGTGGCCGCTGGTTACGTGAAAGCGATTGCCAAAAAAGGCATCCCCGGCGGCACATACACCTTCCCCGTCGTGTCGGTCGGTGCAACCGAAAACGCTCTGATGGCCGCCAGCCTGGCCAAGGGCACCTGCGTGTTGCACAATGCTGCGCGCGAACCCGAGATTGTCGATCTGTGCAATTTGCTGGTGGATATGGGTGCAGAAATCGAGGGTATCGGCAGTTCAGACCTTATCATCCACGGCAAGGACCGGCTGCACGGTGCTACCTACCGCGTGATGAGCGACCGGATTGAGGCTGGCAGCTATGCCTGCGCAGCTGCAATTACTGGCGGTGATGTCGAATTGGTTGGCGCGAAAGCTAGCGAAATGGACGCGACATTAGATGCGCTACGCCAGGCAGGTGTCACGGTCGAAGTAACAAAAACCGGCGTTCGCGTCGCCTCTGATGGCAAATTGAAGCCACTGACAATCTCTACCGCGCCGTATCCGGGTTTTGCCACGGATATGCAGGCGCAATTCATGGCGATGCTGTGCATGGCCGAAGGTGCCAGCGTGCTGACCGAAACAATATTCGAAAACCGCTATATGCATGTGCCTGAGCTCAACCGCATGGGTGCACATATCGAGACCAAGGGTCGGACAGCGATTGTCCATGGCGTCAAAAAAATGACCGGCGCACCCGTGATGGCGACCGACCTGCGTGCATCGATGAGTCTGGTTATCGCAGGATTGGTTGCCGAAGGCGAAACGCATGTCAGCCGTCTATATCACCTCGACCGCGGTTATGAACGGCTCGAGGAAAAGCTACAACTGGTAGGCGCTGATGTGGAACGGGTCGGGTCGGATTAAACTAACTTACGTCGCCCCTTGCCAAGTCGCATGTTTTACGCCATTTTTGTATCGAGAATGACGCGATGACGATGCAAACCACGTTACCAAAACGATTTCGGCACCCGGTTCTGGAAGCGATACGGCATAGCCCCATCGCAACCGTTG
>LNFM01007453.1_pt1 | contig 17157 bp, 17 predicted proteins | sample 596031 | NCBI WGS metagenome assembly LNFM01 (sample SAMN04254537, study PRJNA301005) | activated carbon metagenome | isolation source: dual media filters at the Ann Arbor, Michigan drinking water treatment plant | place: USA: Ann Arbor | reverse complement strand
CCATCGCCGGCATCGGGGTGGCGCATCTCATGTGCCATCAGGTCACGTTGCCGGTGGCCGATGGCCGGCTCATCCCCGTGCTGCCCCCGGACTGGAGCGATCCGCTGCCGGTGCAGCTGATCTTTGCCGCCGGGCACGCGCCCCCGGCCAAGCTGCGGGCGTTTCTCGACTATGTGGCGCCACGCCTGCGGCCGCGGCTGGTATTCGCCCCCTGAGCAGGCCGGACGGCGAGGACATCGCGCCATCTGGCGGAAACACTGGCGGCTTAGGCAGCCAAGGCCATCCCGGCAGGGGCGCGGGCTACCCCGCGCCCCCCCGGACTGTGAAAAGGCGCCGAACCGGGACCCCGTCGGAATCGGGCCTACTGCCCTGATAACATGGAAGAAAGCGACGTGACGGTGGGGCCCTGAGCGGCGCCGATCGGGACCCCACTCACTGGCCAAAATAGGTAACATAAACAGAGAGTTGCTGGCGCCGTCGGGAGGGGCCCGATTTGGCGCCTAATCACATCGTGGCCTTCGACGGGCAGATCGAGCTCGAGGCGCTGCGGCTGTTCGGGCTGCCGGAAGCAGCGCCGGCGGTGCTCTACGCCTGCCCCTCAGTGCCGGTGGGGACGCGGGAGTTCCAGGCGGAGGTGTCCTGGGATCTGCCATCGTTGGCGAGCGGGGCGACCGCGCTCACCGATGTGACGGTGAGCGGATCTCGGCAGGGCGATATGGCCCAGGCGTCGCTGGTGAGTTCGACGCGGTTCATCGACCTGACCGCCTTCGCCTGGACCAACAACACGGTGCGCGTCATGGCCCGGAACATCTCGGGAGCCACCGTCGTTCGGCTCGTCGGCGCCATTCTCCTCGAGCAGTCCGACGAATGGGCCACCCAGCGAGCCCGCTACATGACCCTGGAAGCGATCAGCACCGTCAGCGATACTGCCACCGTCAGGCTCTCGGCCGTGCCCGCCTGACCCGGCAGCCCAATCCGCCGAGCATCATCGCGCTCCTACACCACGCGATGGGACACGATCCACCTGCCGAAGCTTCGCGACTATCTCCTCCGGCCTGTGTGCCGTCTTCCGCCCCATCCCCATCACCCCTTTGCTGCCGCCGGACTACATTACCGGCGCACCGCTTCTAAGGGGGCAGGTCAGTCAGGCTATCCATTGCATCCCGCGATGCTACCCTGCACGAGGACAGGAACGGATCGGGATCGATGGTGCGTCTTGCGCTCGCGCTGCTGGCGCTTCTTGCAGTGATGGGCCAGGTCAGGCCCGCGGCGGCGGACGGGGTTCTCCAGGCCGAGCTCAATACCTCCAACCCGGTGGCGGCATACCGCTCCTTCATGGCGGAGACACGCCGGATCGAGCATCTTTACCAAGCCTACCAGCAGAGCCGAACCTATGCGAGCGAGGCCATCCTGGCGCGTGCGATGCTGCGCCTGGGCGGCGAGCTGTTTGATCTGCGGAACCAGCCGCAAGCGACGCGGGCGAAGCACGGCGCGGCGGCGGTCGGCTATCTGGCCGACATCCTGAACCGCCTGCCGGAATACACCGGAGCGCCCCCATCGGGGGATCCGCCCGCGCGCTGGACGCTGCCCGGGACCGAGATCCGGCTCATCCGCCTGACCGAGGGACCGCGCTCCGGCGATTATGTCTTCTCCGCGTCCACGGTGGATGATCTTCCCAACTGGCATGCTGAGATCATCGACAACGCGCCCCTGCGCGAGACCTCCGTCGAGAGTTTGCGCCGCGTCCAGCAACGCATCACCGGACCCATGCTGTCCGTCGTGTCCGTTGCCAGCCTGCCCGAGGCGCTGCAGTTCGAGTTGCTTGGACTGCCGGCCTGGAAGGTATTGATCGCGCTCGCTGCGCTGGCGCTGGCACTGGGGCTTGCGGCGGCGTGGTGGCGCATCGCGGCGCGGCTGTCGCGCAACTGGTCGCCTTGGAAGCGCTATGGCTTCGGCCTGACCATACCCTTGGTGCTCGCCCTGCTGCTCGCTGCCGCCTACGGCTTCATCATGGTGGAGGTGGTTCTGTCCGGCCCGATCTCCGATGTCGTCATCATCTTCGGCATTGCGCTACTTTACGCCGCAGCGGCCTGGGGCGCCTGGCTCGCCTGGTGGTTCATGGCCGAGGCGGTGATCGCGGTCCCGGGCCGCCTCTACGACCCGAACCTCATGCGGCTGCTGGCCCGCGTCGGCTCCCTGCTATCCGCGGGCGGGTTGATCATGCTGGGCGCCAACCAGATCGGCATCCCCGCGCTCGGCTTGCTGGCCGGTGTCAGCATCGGCGGCGTGGCGCTGGCCCTGGCGGCGCAATCGACGGTCGAGAACCTGTTCGGCGGTGTGTCCATCTTCGCCGACCGGCCATTCCGCGTCGGTGATACCATCGCGTTCCAAGGGGCCACCGGCACGGTCGTGTCCATCGGCCCCCGGTCCAGCCGTATCCGGGCGGAAGACGGGCGCGTGACGACGGTGCCGAATGCGGACCTGGCGAAGATGCATGTCACGAACCTTTCGGCGCGTGAGCACTGGACCTTCCTGCACCGCATCAGCCTGGCACGTGGGACGCATCGCAAGCAGATCCTCGTGCTGCTGGAAGAGTTGCAGACGCGCATCGCCGCGCATCCGTCCGTCGTGCATGCGCCGAACTGGCCGCGGGTGCGGCTGGTGGGCGTGACGGACGCGGCGCTGGACGTGGAGATCGCCGCGCAGATTCTGACACGGGAAGAGGCCGATTACCTGGCGATCCAGCAGGAACTGATCCTGGTTATCCTGCAGGCGATCGAGGATGCGGAGATCCGCGCCCCACTAGCCGAATTGGCCACACTACGCCCACGCGAGAACCACCCGCGCGGCCACGGGGCCGCCGCGCACGGCTGACGCCCTTCAAAGAGGAAGGGCGCCGGGCACTTCCGCGGGAAATGTGCTCTAAGTGTCGATCCGGGAACACCTTGAATCGTTGGAAGCACTTGTGATTCGATGGTGTCTGGGCGATTTGCAGGGGACGCCCGCTGTGGACCGACGAGAACCGCGTTCGCTATGACCGGAGCAAGCTGCGCTATCCGAGCTGTGAATCAGCTCCGAAGTGGGGCCCCTACGAATTCTGCATAAGCTCTTGTAAGTGTTCGTGGAATTTCGTTCGGGGTGGGGCGCCGATCGGGGCCCCACCTGCACGCCATATTTCCAAGCATATTCAACAGTTTAGAGGAATTTGCGGCCGGGGTCCCACTACGGTGCTGATCAACAGCCCAGCAGTCGAGCCACTGCCTCATCGGCAAAACGAAGTCCGTTCAGTCGAGCATGATCCCCCTCGCCTGGATGATCCCCGACCATCGCTGCCGTTCCGTCTCGATCATCCTGCCGAGCGCGGCCTCGTCCCGCACGGGCTGGATGAGCAGGCCAAGGCCGCCGAAGCGCTCCTGGAAGGCGGGATCGCGCTGGACCACGGCCAGCGCCTCGCGCAGGCGGGCCTTGATCGGAGCCGGGGTCGACTGCGGCACGGCGACACCGAACCAAACCGACGCCTCGTAGTCCGGAAAGCCGAGCTCGGCGACCGTCGGCACAGCGGCCAGCACCGGCACGCGCTGGCGCGTGGTGACCGCAAGCGCGCGAAGCCGGCCCCCCTGCACCAGGGGCAGCGCGGTGAGGATGGCGTCGAACATCACCTGCACGTCGCCGGCCATCAGGGCAGTCAGCGCGGGCGCGCTGCCCGGATAGACGACGTTCTGCATCTCGATCCCGGCGGCGCTGCGGAATAGCTCCGCCGCGAGATGCAGCGGATTGCCGATGCCGACGGTGGCGACATTGATGTCGCGCTGCCGCGCCAGAGCGACGAATTCCCGCAGGTTGGCCGCGGGGAGCGCGGGCGGCACGACCATGACGAGCGGCGCCTCGATCATGGCGGCGAGCAGGGTCAGGTCGCGGTCGGGGTTGTAGGGCAGCCGGCGGTACAGCATCGGGTTCAGCACCATCGACGCACCTGAGGCCATCAGCAGCGTGTAGCCGTCGCCGGCAGCCTGGGCCACGGCCTGGCTTCCGATGATGGTGTTGGCGCCGGCCCGGTTTTCGACGACCACGGCCTGCCCAAACTCGCGCGAAAGGCGGTCGGCGATGAAGCGCCCCAGCTGGTCGGTGGTCCCGCCCGGCGCATAGGGGACCACCAGGCGAAGCGCGCGGCTCGGCCAGGCATCCTGCGCGCGCACCGCGGGGGCCGCGAGAGCGGCGGGAAGTCCGAGGGTCATGCGACGAGTGATCATTCTCATTCGTTCCTCCATTTGATTCAGATTCGCCGCTGATGCCCGGCCCAGTGCTTCTCGCGCAGCTTGCGCTTGGCGATCTTGCCGTTGGGGTCGCGGGGCAGGGTCGCCGTGATGTCGATCGTGCGCGGCACCTTGTAGCCGGAAATGAGCGCGCGCAGCCCTTCGCCGACCTGGTCGGGGTTGATCTCCTGCCCGGGCGCGAGCTGGACCACGGCGTGCAGGCTTTCGCCGAACTCGGCGTCCGGCACGCCGAACACGGCACAATCCAACACGCCCGGCAGGCGAAGCAGGGCATGCTCGATCTCGGCCGGATAGATGTTCACGCCGCCGGAGATGACCATGTCCGAGGCCCGGTCGCAGAGGAATAGAAAACCCTCCGCGTCGAGATAGCCCATGTCGCCGATGCAGAGGAAACCGTCGCGCTCGATGGCGCGGCGATCCTCGTCGCGCCCGATATAGGTGAAGTCGGGATAGGCCGGCTGGCGCACGAAGACGCGGCCGATCTCACCGACCGGCAGCTTCCGGTCCTCGTCGTCCAGGATCCTGATCTCCGCCGCGCCGACCGGCCGGCCCGCGGTCCCAGGCTTGCGCAATGCGTCCTGGCTCGTGGCCACGGTGATGATGCCCGTCTCGGTCGAGGCATAGGTCTCGTGGATGACCGGGCCGAACCAATCGATCATCGCGCGCTTCACCTCCGGGGCGCAGGGCGCGCCGGTGGAGGCGACAAAGCGCAGCGAGGAGATGTCGTAGCGCCGCCGCACCTCCTCGGGCAGCCGCAGCAGCCGCACGAACATGATCGGTACCATGTAGGTGACCTCGATCCGGTGCTGCGCGATGAGCGCGAGGGTCCCTTCGGCATCGAAGCGCGGCTCGATCACCAGCAGCGAACCCTCGGTCAGGGCGTTCTGGGCGAAGAGGCTCGGCGCGCTGTGGTAGAGCGGCGCCGTGACCAGCGCGCGGCAGCCCGGGGTGGTGCCCAGGGCCGCCGCGACGATCTCGGCAACCGCCGCGCGCTGGGCCGCGAGCTGTTCGAGCGGAACGGCCTGTCGCCGCACGCCCTTGGGCCGACCCGTGGTGCCGGAGGTGTAGCCCACATGCCCCCGCGGGGAGACTTGCGGGCCATCATAGGCCGGCTGCGCGGCGAGCCAGGCCTCGTAGGGCTCGCCCAAGGTCAGCACGGTGATGCCGGGCGGCAGCGCGGCGCGGATCGGCTCCAGCAGTTCGGGATCGGCGAGGATCGCGCGCGCGCCGCTATCCGCCAGGATGAAGCGCGCCTCTTCAACGGTGAAGTGCCAGTTGAGGGGACAGAAATAGGTGCCACCGATGCGGCAGGCGAGCACGACATCGGCAGAGGCGACGTCGTTGCGCAGTAGCACGGCGAGGACATCGCCCTCACGCAGGCCGAGCCGGCGCAGCCCGCCGGCGAGCTGGCTGCCCCGCCGCTCGAGTGCGCCGCCCTCGCGCGTGATGCCGCCGGCGTTGACGGTTGCGGTCACCTCAGCCTCGCTGCGCGCGGTCGGCGGCATCGCGCGCGCGGATGCGTTCGCGCGCCGCCTGCCACTCCTCATCGCCCCACTGCAGATACTCTGTGAAGTAGGCCCCGTTCGCGAGCCAGTCGCCGCCGTCGAGCGCGACGGTCTGACCGTTGATCCAACCGGATTGCGGTGCCAGCAGGAAGGCCGCGAGGTCGCCGATCTCCTCGAGCGTCCCGACGCGGCCAAGCGGATTGCGCTGCGCGGGCAGGCTGTTCCGCGTGTCGTCGGGCCGCAGGCGGGACCTGGCGCCGTCGGTCGGGATGACGCCGGGCGCGATGCCGTTCAGGCGGATGCCGTGGCGCCCCCATTCCACCGCGAGCGACTTGGTCATGGCATCGACGCCGGCCTTGGACATGGCGGAGGGCACCACGAAGGGCGAGCCGGTCCAGACCCAGGTCACGACGATGGACAGCACGGCGCCGCCGGTCTTCTCGGTGATCCATCGCCGGCCGACCGCCGTCGTCACCTGGAAGGTCCCGTGGAAGACGATGTCGGCGATGGCGCGGAAGGCGCGATGGGACAGGTCCTCGGTGCGGCTGATGAAGTTGCCGGCCGCGTTGTTGACCAGGCGCGTGTAGGGGCGGCCGGCATCCCAGCTCGCGGCCACCGCAGCCTCGATCGCCTCGGCGTCGCGGATGTCCACGGCCTGCCAGAAGCAGCCTTCGCCCATCTCGGCGGCGGCCTCTTCGAGGACGGCGCCGCGGCGGCCCCAAATCTCCACGGTCGCGCCGAGCGATAGCAGCCGTTCGGCCATCGCGCGACCGAGACCCGTTCCGCCGCCGGTGACGAGGACATGATGCCCGGCGAAGAGCTGATTTTGGAACATGGACGCTTCCTGCTTTTTGATGGCCCCAAGGTAAATCTCTGGCAGGTTGATCGACAATTCCCAAATTTAGGGACAGTCTGTTGCGATGATTGGGACAATGGACCTCAACCTGGTGCGGCTTTTCGCCGACATCGTCGAGGCTCAGGGCTTCGCCGAGGCCGCTCGCCGGCTCGGCACATCGCGTTCCGGCGTCAGCCGCGGGCTGCAACAGCTCGAACGTGGCCTCGGCACACAGCTCCTGCGACGCACGACCCGGCACATCGAACTGACCTCGGCCGGCCAAGTCTTCCTCGAGCATGCGCAGAACATGCTGCGCGAGGCGGAGGCGGCGCAGGCCTCGGTCGAGGGGCTCGGGCGCATGCTGCGCGGCCATCTGCGCGTGAGCGTGCCCACCGGCTTTGGGAGGATGCTGCTCACCCAGGTCCTGCTGGAGTTCGCGAAAGCGCATCCGCAGGTGACGCTTCGCGTCGATTTCAGAAATCGGGTGCCCGACCTGGTGGGCGCCCAGATCGATATGGCCATCCGCGTCATCGCCGCCCCCCCGATCGACTATGTTGCGCGGCCCCTGGGCCAGTTGCGGTGGTGCCTTTGCGCATCGCCCGCTTACTTGGCCGGACGCTCCATCGCGAGCCCAGCGGAACTCGCGCAGCACGCGATGATTGCCCCGCCGCCGACGGATGGGAGACGCCATCCCCTCACCCTGGCGTCCGGCGCCGAGCCTGCGGAAACCATCGCCCTGGTGCCACGCATCGCCTCGGAGGATTTCAACTTCCTGCTTGCTGCGTTGCTGGCTGGTGCAGGTTTCGGCGCCTTGCCCAGCTACGCCGTATCGGATGCCCTGCGTCGCGGCGATCTGGTCGAGATCCTTCCCGGATATGCCCTGTGCGGGCTGCCCGATCGCATCTTTGCCCTGACCACGCCGAACCGCTACCGCCCGGCTGCGTCACGCGCCCTGCTCGACTGGCTGGCGGACGCCATCGGCTCGGCAACCGCTTGCGCACCATGACGCCCAACACGGACCATCGCGCCGCCCTGAATGCCGTTCAGACCATGGGTCAAACCCACGCCCATCGCAGGAAGCCGAGCCCGTTGCGGTCGAGGCACTCCCGATCCGCCAGTCCGCCTCCAAGTCGCGCTCGCTGCTAAGAACCGCCACGCCACAAGGCACAGGTTTCCCGGAGCTTTCGCGGCAGACCTATTGAACGGCGCAGCGCGGAAAGCACGAAGGTGGGGCGGCTTCATCGCCTCGACCAGTCGCAAGAGCTATCGTGCCGGCACCGCAGTCTCCGTCACCACCCGCCCATCCTCCATCTCAACGATCCGATCGAAGAGATCCTTCGAACGCGAATCGTGCGTGACCACCGCAACGGCAGCAAGACGTTGCCGCGCGATGGCTAGCATCAGCTCCATGACCTGCCGCCCGCGCCGGCTGTCGAGCGCCGCCGTCGGTTCATCCGCCAGAAGCAGGATCGGATTATTCGCCAGCGCGCGCGCCACGGCGACGCGCTGCTGCTCGCCCCCGGACAAGCGCGCTGGCATGTTGCCGGCGCGATGCGCGACATCGAGCATGGCCAGCAAGGCCATTGCCCGCCGTTCCGCCGCCGCCTCCGACACGCCGTCGATGACCATGGCAAGCGCCACGTTCTCCACGGCCGTCAGGAACGGCACGAGGTTCGGCTTCTGGAAGATGAAGCCGATATGGCGGCGGCGGAAGTCGCGGAGCGCCGCGTCATCTTCGATCGTCGCCGCGGGCGTGTTCGAGAAGTGCACGCTGCCGCTGGTGACCGGCTCCAGCAGCGCCGCCGCCATCAGCAGCGTGGTCTTGCCGCAGCCTGAGGGGCCGACAATGCCGATCATCTCGCCTGCCTTGAGGTCGAGCGTCACATCCGCCAGCGCTTCCACCATGCCCCCGTCGCCGCCGCGATAGCGGACCCCGACCTGGCGCAGCGACAGCACCGGGACGCCAGGCTGCGGCGTCACGCCAGCACCTCCTTCGCGCGCACGCGCATCGCGCGGGCGATGCCGACCCAGCTGCCCAGCAGGCAGGCGAGCAGCAGGCCGCTGAAGACCACCGCGAGATCTTCGGGCAGCAGCACGACCCGGCGCGGGAACTGAGGAAACACCAGCATCGAGAGCACGAAGGCGAGGCCAAAGGCGAGCAGCCCCACCAGCATCGCCTGTTGCAGGATCATCGAAAGGATGAAGCGGTCGCGGGCGCCGATCAGCTTCAGCATGGCGATCTCGTGCAGCTTCTCGACCGTACTGTTGTAGATCGTCATGGCGATCACCACGCCGGTCACCGTCAGCAGCAGGACCGTAAAGAACAGGATCTGCAGGCGCAGCCGCCACAGCCGGCCATCGACCAGCGCCGAACGCTGGGCGTCGCGGCTGAGGACGGCGACATCGCCCCAGGCGCCGATGGTGCGCGCAACCTCCTGTTCCATGCCGGGCTGGGTGGTGACCATGACGGCCGCTATGCGGCTCGGGCGATCCGCGGTTGCGCCGAGGCCCTGCGCGCGTTCCAACAGCACGGTTTCCGGGGTTCGGCTGTCGGCGATGTCCATCGCATCGGGCACCGTCACGAAGAGCTGGCCGTCACCCGACATGTCCACCTGTCCGCGGGTGAGGCCCACCACGCGATAGGAATCGCGCCCGAGCCGGACCTCATCGCCCAGGCCGAACCCGAGACTCGCATCGGCAATCGCCTCGCCCCGCCCCGCCTGCAACAGCCGCCCCGCGGTCAGGTTGAGCCAGGCGCCCTGGTCCTTCGGGAAGTCGAGGCCTGTCACCGCGACGCGCCGACGCTGTCCTTTGATGTCGAACTGCAGGTTGTTCTGCACGAAGCGCCGCACGTTGGTCGTGCCGGCAACGCCTTCGACGCGGCGGTCGAGCGTGGCGGACACCACGGATCCTTCCGCGAAGGGACCGGCCCGGCCGCCCTGCACGACCCAGAGATCGGCGCCGATCTCCTCGATGGTCAGCGTCGCGTCGTGCAGGATGCCGCGATAGAGACCAAGCATCCCCATGCTGCCGGTCAGCAGAAAGCCGACGCCGGCCGCGGCAAGGAAGAAGCGCGTGAGGTTGGCGGCGATGTCACGCCAGGCGAGGTAGTTCACGGCAGCACCGGCGTCACCGGCATGAAGGGATAGAGCCGGCGCCCCCGGCGCAGCACCACCTCCCCGGCCCGCAGCCCCTCCTGCACTTCGATCCGGCCATCGGCAGCGGCGCCGAGTTGCACGGGCCGCCATTGCGCGCGCGTGCCGCCCTCCGCCACCCACAGCCCGGATTGCCCGCCGCGCGGTGCCAGCACGTCCTGCGGCACGGTGATGACGGAGGGCGAACTGCCGGTGGCCAGCGTGACCATCGCGCGCTGGCCGATCGCCCAATGCGGCGGGAGTTCCTCCGTTGTCAGGTCAACGGCGAATTCGCGCGTGGTGGTGTCCACGTTGCGGCCGATCCGCAGCACCGTCCCGCGGAACACCCGCCCCGGATAGGACACGTAGCGGAGCTCCGCCGCTTGTCCCGGAAGGATCTGCGCCATCACGGATTCATCGAACCGGGCGGAGAGCACGATGCTTGCCGGATCGACCAGCCGCAGGATCGGTGTGCCCGCAGCCACCACGTCACCGACGCTGCGCAGCCTGTCGGTGATGACGCCAGGGACGGGTGCCGCGATCGTGGTGTCGCCCAGCCGCACGCCGGTGCCGCGCGTTCCGGCCTCGTTGGCGCTCAACTGATCGCGGGCGCGCATCACCGCACTGCGGCTGCGTTCCAAATTCGCCGTGGCCTGGTCGAGCGTCGATCGCGCCGCGTCGAACTCGGCGCGGGTCGTGGCACCACGCGGCAGCAATTCTTCCTTGCGTCGAAAATCGGCCCGGGCGCGCAACAGCGCGGCCTCGGCGGCATCGCGATCGGCCTCCGCCTCGGTCACGGCGCGCCGCGCGGCCCCGGTCTGCGCTTCCGCCTGCGCGAGAAGGTGGCCCGCATCGCCGGTGTCGAGCCGCACCAGAAGGGCGCCGGCCGCCACACGGTCGCCCTCCTCCGCGAGCAGTTCGGCGATGCGGCCCTGGATGCGCGCCCCGACTTCCACCTTGACCAGCGCATCGAGCAGCGCCGGGCCGGAAACCGTGCGCGTGAAGGGCGCGGGGCGGATCTCGATCGCTTCGACCCGCGCCGGCACACCGTATCGCCAGCCGAGCGCAGCGGCGAGACCGGCGGCGAGAAGCAGGAGCCAGCGCCGCCCGTTCCGGCGCCGCGGCGGCGGGGGCGGCGGCTCGACCATCGACAAGCCGGCCGGCGGGGCGTGACGGGCGGCGGGAACGTCATCCATCGGGCTGTCTCCTTGCGCGATGCGATTGGGGGCGGGGCTGACCCCGCCCAGACGGTGCTTCACCAGCCGCGCTGCACGCTGCCGGAACGCGCCACCGTGCCGCCACGCCGCCCCGTCGCGGTGCCCTGGCCCGACCATTGGCCGGGCGCCGTCCGCGTGACGCTGCGCTGGCGCGCGGCGGTCTGGCCCTGCGGGCCCGTGGCCGATCCGGACCGCGTGCAGTTGCCATCGGCGCAGCTGGCGGAGCCGGAGCGTGTGGCGGTTTGCCCCTGCGGCCCGGTGACCGCTCCGGACCGCGTGCAGTTGCCGCCTTCGCAGCTGGCCGATCCGGAGCGCGTGGCCGTCTGCCCCTGGGGGCCAGTGACGGTGCTCTGCGCCTCAAATGCGGAGGCAGCCGGGACAATGACGATGCTGCCGAGCATTGCGGCGGCGAGAAGCAGTTTGCGCATGGCTTTGGCTTCCGTTCGGTGGAGGTGATCGGGTGTTCAGCGCTGCAGCGTGCTAAGGGCCTGGCGGCATCCAGAGGAGAGCTTGTCGCTGTTCTGGCGCAGGCAGGCGGCGATGCGGCCGCCGCCGCGCTCGACATTCGCGCAATGGCTGCTGATATCGGCCCTGCAGGCCTGGGCGACCTGGCGCTCAGCCGGCGACAGACCGCCCTGAGCAGCGACCGGGCTCGCCATCAGCAGGGTCAGGGCGGCGAGCGTCAGACATTTCGTCGCGCCAAACAGTGTTGCACGCATGATCGTTGCTCCTTCGTCGGGTCCGGGCCGGGCACCCCACGGCGCCCCCATCCCTGCAGGCTGATACGGGCGGACGCGGCGAAGTTCTCGCTGGCCGCGCGCTGCTTTTTTTCGTCGTGGTGGCGAGGATTCGGCGGGCCGAGCCCGTAACATGGGGGCAATGCTTGCGCCCACCCCATGTGCCCTGTCGTGAGCACCCCGCTGGCCGGACTGGACGACGCCGCGCTGATGGCGCGCGTCGCGGCGGGCGACGAGTTGGCCTTCCGCCATCTGGCCGACCGCCATGTCGGGCGGATGCTGCGTCTCGCGCAGTCGATCCTGGGTTCGGCGGCCGAGGCGGATGAGGTTGCGCAGGACGCGTTGTTGCGCGTCTGGCGCCAGGCTTCGCGCTGGGATGGCGCGCGCGGCCAGCCTGGCACCTGGATCCACACGATCGTCGTGAGGCTCTGCGTGGACCGGCTGCGCCAGCGCCGCCACGAACCGATCGAGGCGGCGAGCGAGGTTGCCGATCCGGCGCCGAGCGCGTTGGAAGCCCTGTCCCAGCGCCGCGAGGCGCTGGCGCTGCGATCCGCGCTGGCGTCCCTGCCGGAGCGGCAGCGCGTCGCGATCATGCTGTTCTACCAGGAGGAACTGGCGGGTGCCGAGGCGGCCGCGACGCTCGGGATCACGCTGCGGGCCTTCTGGTCCTTGCTGGAACGGGCGCGCCACGCACTCCGCGCTCGGATACAGAGCGATACAGGGGCCGATTGGAGATATAGGGAACGAGACCGATGAACGCAGAGCAATTCGCACGGCTGCTCGACAGCCATGGCGCCGATCCCGATCGCTGGCCCGAAGCGCAGCGCGCCGCAGCGCTGGCGCTCTGCGCCGCCTCGCCCGCCGCGAACGAGGAATGGATGGCGGCGAAGCGGCTGGATGCCATGCTGGCCGCAACCATGGCGCCGGTGCCGGATCCGGCGCGGCAGGCGCGGGTCGTCGCCGCCGCGATGGCGCGGCTGCGCGCGCAGGCGGAGCCGCTGCTGGACTGGCGCTGGCTGTTCACCCGCCCGGTCGGTGCAGCCTTCGCGGCCAGCCTCGTGGTCGGCTGGCTGGTGGGCATGGAGTGGGCCGAGAGCCTGTCCATCTCCCTGGCGCTGTCCGATCTGCGCTTCGAGGACCTCTTCCTGTGATGCCCCGGCTCACGCCAGGGCGACTGCGCGGGATCCTGGTCGCGTCGATGGCCTTGAACCTGTTCCTCGTCGCTCTGGTCGGCGCGCAGGCCTGGCGGGGGGAGCAGTTGCGGCGCATGGCGGTGCCGGCGATCAGCGCCCTGGAGAGGGAGGGGGTGCAGGACCCCGAGGGCACCTTGCAACGGGTCGGTGGGCGGCTTTCGCGTGACGACGAAGCCGTCCTGCTTGACGCGGCCAGGGAGCGTATGGGCGCGCTCCTTGGCGTGAAGGCCGATTACGTCGCCGCGGTCGAGCGCGCACGCGCCGAGATCGCCCGCGAACCCGTCGATCCCGCCGGACTGCGGGCGGCGATTGCGGAGGCGCGTCGGCAGCGCCAGCGCTTCGGGCCGCTGCTGGAGGACATTCTGCTGGACGCCGTGCCGCGGATGACGCTTGAAGGGCGGAGGGTCCTGTCGCAGCTGCGCGGCGTCGCCGCGCCGTGAGGGACAACGGACGCGGCACGCAGGCGCGGGGGCGCTTGGCATCGACGGAGACATTGCCGGCACGCAGGGTGGGGAGCGGGGCCTCGCATGCGCCGGCTGCTTCGGCCGCGCCGCTGGCCTGCCAACCGGTCAATCCGCACCGGCGCCGGGCACCGCGGGCGGAGGACGGGCACCGGTCGCCGGCCACGGTGCGCGACCGCCCGGTCGGGACTGGTGCCAGGCTTATCCGCACCGCGCGCTCGATCGGTTTCCGGAGGGCCGAGGTGATGGTCCCGCGTGCACAGGTCGGACGGATCCTCGCGGCCATCGCCAGGCCGCGTCCAGCAACGCTGCCGGCTCGATGGCGCGACGCAGGGACGGCACATGCCGCGCAGGGGATATCCCGGCGCCGAACCCGTTGCGGCCGCACCGGATGGCTGATAGCGGCTTCGAGCGTGGACGATCGGTCATCTCGAGCTGTCGGCGGGGCGGTCGACCGATGCTGGGCCGCCCGAAGCCTGCGGCAGCCCCCTTCAACATCAGGCCGCGTGCGGCGCGGCCGCAACAGGGAGAGGAAAACAAGTCATGAAGATCTATCACGCCCCGAACACGCGCTCGGTCCGCATCATCTGGCTGTTCGAGGAGCTGGGCCTGCCTTACGAGCTGGAGACCTTCAAGCTCGGCGATGCCGCCATGCGGGCGCCGGACTACGCCAAGGTGCATCCCATGGGCCGCGTGCCGGCGCTGCAGGATGGCGACACCACGATCTTCGAATCCGGCGCGATCCTGCAATACGTGCTCGCCCGGCATGGCCATGGGCGGCTGGTGCCGGAGACCGCCTCGCCCGAGTTTCCGCAGTATCTGCAATGGCTGCACTATGCCGAGGGCATGATCATGCCTCCGGTGAACATCATCGTGGTGGAGACGATCCTGCTTCCCCCGGAGCGCCGCAACCAGGTCAATGTCGACCGCGCCACGAAGCTCCTGTCGCGCATGCTGAGCGCAGTCGATGCGCATCTCGCGGGGCGTGAATTCGTCGCCGGCGCGTTCAGCGGCGCCGACATCATGATCGGCCACGCCTGCACCGTGGCGCTGCGGCGCGGCGCGGAGGTGTCCGACAAGCCCCACGTCGCCGCCTATGTCGAGCGCCTGAACGCGCGGCCGGCCTTGCAGCGCGCCTGGGCGGCCTGAGCCGCCGCCACCTCGGACACAGGGACCAGATCATGAGGAAGCCTGTCTGCCTCGTCCTTGGCGCGGGTGCCGGCATCGGCGGCCATGTCGCCCGGCGCTTCGCGATCGAGGGCTATCACGCCGTGCTGGCACGGCGATCCGACCAGGCGGGCCTTGACCGCCTCGTCAGCGAGATCGCGGCCGAAGGCGGCGCGGCGACGGGATTCATGCTCAACGCGGTCGAGGAAGACAGCATCGAACGGCTGGTGGAGACGGTCGAGGCCGAGATCGGCCCCATCGAGGTCGCGCTCTTCAATCTCGGCGCCCAGATCGGCAACCGTGCGCTCGCCGACACCTCGCTGAAGGTGTTCGAGCGGAGTTGGCGGCTGGCGACCTTCGGGCTGTTCCGCCTCGCGCGTGAGCTTTTTCCTCGTATGGAGAAGCGTGGCAAGGGAACCCTGCTCGTCACCTCGGCGACCGCGGCCATGCGCGGCAATGCGGGGCAGCACGCACACGCTGCCGCAATCGGCGGACGCCGCATGCTTTGCCAGTCCCTGAACGCCGAGTTCGCGGCCAAGGGCATTCACGTCGTCCATATCGTCATCGACGGCGCCGTCGATGCCCCGGACACGCTCGGCAAGCTGCTGGGGCCGGAGCGGTTCCAGCAGCTGCGGCAGAGCCGGGGCCTGGAGAAGGACGGCCTGCTGCTGCCGGCTGAGATCGCGAACACGTATTTCCACCTCGCCCATCAGCACCGGTCGGCCTGGACGCATGAGCTGGATCTGCGCGCTTTCTCAGATCTCGCATGGTGGAACCACGCCACCGGCAACTCGGCCTAGCGAAATTCAGGCCATGTGGTGCATCATCGGCGAAGTCATGGAGGAGCCGCGCAGTCCATGCTCATAAGGCTCGAGTGTCATTTCGAGTTCGACGGCCCGACGTTTCTCGTCGGCGACGAGACTTTTTTCAGCAAGGATCAGTGGCGAAGTCGAGGAGGAAATCGTTTCTGAATCTTATAGAGATTCGTGAGCACATTGTCGTAACACGTTGTGACAGGCCACCCAATAGCGCAGCAGGAGCCCAAACCCATGACCCATGTTGTTGACGTGTTCTGGTCCTTCCGGAGCCCCTATTCCTACCTCGCGACACCAGACCTCCTGCGCCTGCGCGAAGATTTCCAGGTCGATATCCACCTCCGCCCCGTCCTACCCATCGCCGTGCGCACGAAAGAAACCCTTTTTACCGGCGACCGGCGCCGAGTGAAATACATCTTGCTCGACTCGAGACGGCGTGCGGAATTCCTCAACATGACGATCCGCAGGCCCTCGCCAGATCCGATCGTGCAAGATTTTTCCACCTTCGAAGTCTCAGAGGATCAGCCTTACATCTATCGCCTCACGGGCCTTGGCGTCGAAGCCGCTCGCCGCGGCAAGGGCGTTGAGCTCGCCTACCAGGTCTCTCACCTCATTTTCGGCGGCGAGCAGGGCTGGAACGAAGGCGACAAACTCGCCGGTGCCGTGGCCAAGGCTGGCCTTGAGCTGGCCGAAATGGAGGCTGCCATCGCGACTTACGATGTCATGACGATCGTCGAAGCCAACCATGCCGCGCTCGAAGCAGCAGGTGGCTGGGGCGTGCCTACGATGGTGTTCGAGGGCGAGCCCTTCTTCGGCCAGGATCGGATCGACACACTCCGCTGGCGTCTGGCGAAGGCTGGCGTGCCGAAGCGTTGAACCCGCCGTATTCACGCCGACGGCGACCTGAACGGCATCTTGCGCGAGTCAGGTTTCTGATTCGGGCAACTGCGCTTTGACGTCAGCGAGAGCCGAGCCGCCCATGGGTGAAACGCCGTCGACCTGCATTCCGAGCTTTGACGCGAGCGTGGTGATCGAGGCGCACCCCGAGCGTCTGACCAGCGACGCAGGGGCGGTGATTGTGCGCGAGGCGGCGGAGCGCGTTCCCTCCGCCGCCACCTCGCCGCGGCGGCTGTTCCCGCCCTCCAAGCCAACAGGTCGGCGACGGTTCGTATCCGGTCGCACCTCCTCCGCTAACGATTGTCGATGCACCAGGCGTCATCCACCTTCCAGGCAGGCCTCAGTGGAAGTGCTGGCCGCGTGCCATCATCAGGTGATGCGGCTGGTGGTGGGCGCCGCTGACCAGAAGCCCAATGAAGCCAAGGCCACGGATGCGGACGACCTCCCTCGGGTCTGCGGACGTCACCGTAAGCTGAATGCCATCCGGCAGCGCCGCCGTGCGGGCGCGCCAGCCAGGCAACTGGTCCAGTTCACGCGCATGGGCAGGTATCATGCGCCGGATGGCGTCAAGCGTCCGGCCATTGCCCGTCACCGCAATCTCAATTCCACCGTCAACGGTGCGCTCCGCGGCTGCTGCCTTCAGCGTCACCTCATTCATGTCGATGAGATGCTCGCGCAGTGCGGCCAGAGTGACCTTCGACCAGTCGGTCATGGGGTCAGCCTCCAGGATGCGGACGATCTCCTGGATCGTGCCGAAGGCGTCCTGGCCGGGCATGGTAGGCACGACGGCCGGCGCCGAGGCGTGCTGATGCATGGCCCCATGCGGATGGCTGCCGCTGAGTGGAGCATGGGCAGGCCCGTGCTGGGCGACGGCGACCAACGAGGCGAGAGTGACCGCGAGGGCACCGAGGGCGAGCAGCCG
>LNFM01007452.1_pt1 | contig 17163 bp, 11 predicted proteins | sample 596031 | NCBI WGS metagenome assembly LNFM01 (sample SAMN04254537, study PRJNA301005) | activated carbon metagenome | isolation source: dual media filters at the Ann Arbor, Michigan drinking water treatment plant | place: USA: Ann Arbor | reverse complement strand
CCGAACACTCAAACTTCCCCACCTCCGTCAGAAGCAAGCGTCTAAAACGCTACTTCTTAACTTCCATGAAAAACCGATGCGGTTTTAAAACAACAACTCCGACAGGCAATGCCAAAGTCCTTTCGGACTTTGGCCGAACCTAACACCCGAAAGGGTTGCCGGAGACTCCGCCTCTGACTGGCAGGGTGGCGACACTATCGGGTCCAACCCTTGGTGTCAACATCAACCTGCAGCCCGCTGCGGTGAGGGGGCTTCTACGGGGCGGCCTCGAACCTGTCAAACCCCCATGCGCGAAAAATCCACAATTCTTTGCTCAGCTATCCGCGCGGATGTCGTTCGCGCGAATCACCCGGCCCCATTTCTCGATCTCGCCGAGCATGAACTCCCGCGCCTGGTCGGGTGTGCTGGCCACGATGTCACAGCCCTGGTCCTCGATGCGGGTCTTCACCGCGGGCTCGTTCAGGACCTGCACCAGCGCCTCGTTCATCTGTCGCACCAAGGGGGCCGGGGTTCCGGTGCGGGTGAGCATGGCCCACCAGGTCGGCGCCTCGAAATCGCCAAAGCCCTGCTGCGCGAAGCTTTGCGTGCCAGGGACATGGCGGCTTTCGCCACGCGTGGTCACCCCCAGCGGCCGCAGCAACCCGGCGCGGATGTGCTGGCTCACAATCACCACATTGGTCATGAACAGCGGCACATGGCCCGCCAGCGCGTCCTGCACGGCGGGGCCACCGCCGCGATAGGGCACATGCACCATGCGGAAATTGCCCTGCTGCTGCAGCAGCGTGGTCGAGACATGCGCCAGGCCGCCCACGCCGGAGGTCGCGAAATTCACCGTATCCGGCGCCCGCTTCGCCGCGTCCACCACATCCTGGAATGTTCGGAACGGCGTGCTGTGATGCGCGACCATCGCCAGCGGCCCGGAGGCGACATGGCTGACGGGAATAAAAGCCTCCATACTCCGGAATGGCAGGCGCATCAGCGTCTCATTCGTCGCCTGGGTGTCGTAGACGAAGGTCCAGACGCTGCCATCATTGGGCGCCCGGCTGGCCTCGATCGCGCCGGTCGCGCCCGAGGCGCCGCCACGATTGTCGATGATGATGGCCCGGCCCAGCACCTCGGCCAGGCGCGGCTGGAAGATGCGGGCGATGGTGTCGGTCGAACCGCCCGGCGCCCAGGGCACGATCAGCCGAAGAGGCCGATCGGGAAAGCCCGCGCCCAGGCCCTGGGCATGCAGAATCGCAGGCGTGGCCAGCCCCGCCGTGGCGAGGCCGATGAAAAATCGCCGGTTCATGGCGTTGCTCCCGTGTGACGTGTGCAAGACAAGTTCTATCGACATGCCGCAATCGGCCTTGCCCGCGCAAGCCCCGCGGTGCGGCTCAGCTTTCCGCGCGGATGTTGTTCGCGCGGACCACCTCACCCCATCTGGCGATCTCGGCGCGGATGAAGGCGGTCGCCTGCTCGGGCGTATTGGCCATGATTTCAGCGCCCTGATCGGCCATGCGGGCCTGCACCGCGGGCTCGGACAGCACCTGGCGCAGCGCCTGCTGCATCCGCGCCGTGATCGCGGGCGGAATGCCGGCGGGGCCCACCATCACCCAATAGGTCAGCGCCTCGAAGCCCGGGAAGCCCTGATCGGCGAAGGGCACCACGCCGGGCAGGAAGCGGCTGGCAGCGGCTTGCGAGACACCCAGGGCAATCAGCCGCCCCTCGCGGATATGGTTCAGGATGATGACGATGTTCGACATGAACAACGGCACATGGCCGCCCAGGGCATCCTGCAGCGCCGGTCCGCCGCCGCGATAGGGCACGTGGCTCAGGCGAAAATTCCCACGGTTCTGCAGCAGCACCGCGGCGATATGGGCGAGCGAGCCGACGCCCGTGGTGGCGTAGCCCAGCGTCTCCGGCGCCGCCTGCGCCGCGGCGATGACCTGGCCGAGGCTGCGGAAGGGCGTGCTGGGATGGGCGGTCAGCGCATAGGGGCAGGTGCCGAGCACCGAGCAGAAGGTGAAGGCCTCCATCACCCGGTAGGGCAGGCTCATCAGTGTGTCGTTATTGGCCAGCGTGTCATTGGCCAGCAGCCAGGTATTGCCATCGGGCGCGGCACGGGCGGTTTCGGTGGAGCCCACCGCGCCCGAGGCGCCGGCGCGGTTGTCGACCAGGATGGTCCGGCCCAGGATTTCCGCCAGGCGGGGCTGGATGATGCGCGCCACGGTGTCGTTCGAGCCGCCGGGCGGGAAGGGAACGATGATGCGCAGCGGCCGCTCGCCCGCGGTCTGCGCCAGAGCCGGTGTCGTGAGGGGCGCGGTGAGCAGGGCGCCGCCCGTGAGCAAACTCGTCCTTCGCAGCATCGCTTGCGTCCCCCTGAATATCCCTGGGTGACATTTGCGCAAGCTTGCGCCTCGCCGCAAGGCCCGGCATCAAGGTTTTCCCATGTCGAACCCCTCCCGCGCCAGCGCGCGCCTGCGCCCCAATGCCGCCCTGGCCTTCATGCCCGAGGGCTATTCCACCCAGCACGGCAAGCTGATGGGACGGCAATCCGCCACCGAGGGTTTTCTGCGCGCGATGATCCGCCATGCCGGGGTGGACCGGCACGTCGCCTATGCCATGGCGCCCCAGGCCATGGCGGCCTTCGAGCCGATGGCGCGCGCGCTGGGTGCGCGGGGGCCGGTCGGCGTCATCGCGCCGCATCATATCGCCGAGGTCGCGGGGCTCGGCGCCATGCTGCTGCCCGGGCCCAATATCGGTGCGCTGGCGGGGCTGCGAGCGCTGGCGCGGGCGGAGCGTGGCTTCAGCATCACCGGCATCACCTATACGATGTCATCGCGCGCGGTGATGTCGGGGGTGGCGGAGCTGGTCAGCCAGCCGGTGCAGGATTGGGATGCCGTGGTCTGCATCTCGGAATCGGCCAGGCGGATGATGGAGGCGATGCTGGGCGCGGAGGAGCAGCGGCTGGCCCAGCGGCTCGGCGCCACGCGCTTCACCCGGCCGCGCCTGCCGGTCATCCCGCTCGGCATCGACACCGCCGCCTTCACCTTCGCCCCCGCCATGCGGGCGGAGTGGCGGGCCAGGATCGGCGCCGCGCCGGATGATTTCGTGCTGCTGCACCACGGCCGGGTGAGCTGGCACGCCAAGGCGCATCACTGGCCGATGCTGGCCGCACTCGGCCGGGTCTCGGCCGCCATGCCTGCAGGACGCAAGCTGCACCTGCTGGTTGCGGGTTGGAGTGCCAATGAGGGGCAGGAGGCCGCGCTGCGGGCCCAGGCCGCGGCACTCTGCCCCCAGGTCGCGCTGCACCGCGCGGGCGGGCTGGAGCCCGAGCGCCGGCCGGGCGTCTGGGCAGCGGGCGATGCCTTCACCCTGCTGTCCGACAATATCCAGGAGACCTATGGCCTGGCGGTGGTCGAGGCCATGGCGGCGGGCCTGCCCGTGCTGGTCAGCGACTGGGACGGGTTTCGCGACACCGTGCGCGACGGCCGCGACGGGTTTCGCATCGCCAGCCTGATGGCAGCCCCCGGCACCGCGCCGGATCTGGCCATGGCGCATGGCGCGGGGGCGATGGATTACGATCATTTTCTGGCGGCGACGACGCAGCTCGTGGCGATCGATGTCGCGGCCACGGCGGCGGCCCTGGAAAAGCTGGTGATGGATGTGCCGGCGCGGCGCGCGATGGGCTCGGCCGCCCAGGCGCGTGCGCGGGGCGATTTCGACTGGGCGCGGATCATGCCGCGCTGGCAGGCGCTGTGGGATGAGCTGCGTGCGGTGCGGCAGCGCGCGGAGGAGGCGCCGGCACGGGCCTGGCCGCAGCCCTCGCTGGTCGACCCAACGCAGCTCTTCGCGGATTGGCCGAGTGCGGTCCTGCAGCCCGCGACGCTGCTGGCGCGCGACCCCGCGGCGCCGGCGATCGGCCTGGCAGCGGCGCTGGGCCTGCCGGCGGCGATCCACCCCAAGCCCGATGCTGCGGTGGCCACGCGGCTGGGCCGGCTGCTGGCGGCGGTGCCGGAGGCGGGGAGCATCAGCGCGGCGGCGCTGGAGGAGGCGATGGGGGAGGCTGATCGCGCGGCGGCGGGGCGGGGGATGCTCTGGCTGCTGAAGACGGGGTTTTTGCGGGTGGTGCCGCCGGCGGGTTGAATGGCCGCCGCGCGGGATGCCTGCTTTATGGCTGGTGATCCGTGGCGAATGCGGTAGAATGCATCAACCGCAGTGGACAGGTTTTTGCCCCAACAGAATACTGCTACCGAGACGCTGTCCTATCCCGCGGCGGAGCCGCTATCCCATCCCGCGACCGGGATGCCGCAAGGCCTCGCCCTCTACAACCTCAAGGCCCGCGACCCAAGCCGGCTGATGCATCCCAGCGATGGCGGGCGCTACCGCTGCGTCTGGCTGGAGCGGAGCATCACCCTGCATTCCGATGGCAATGTCACCTGCGGGCTCGATGACCCCTATGGGCTGCGCAGCTTCGGCAATGTCCATCGCCAATCCGTGGCAGAGATCTTCGCCAATCCCGAATATGCGGCGATTCAGCAGAAGCTGTGGGATGGCCATCGCTGCATCGACTGCCACCTCTCCCAGCCGGCGGCGGAGGATGCGCCGCCCGAGCGGCCGGCCGGGCCCACCACCCTGGTGGTCGAGACCACGGTGCGCTGCAACCTGCGCTGCCCGCAGCCCGCCTGCATTCCCAATAATGACCGGGAGACCCGCACCCGCGACGCTGATTTCCTGACGGTGGAAGCGCTGCGGGGCGTGGCGGAGCAGACCGCGGGCGATCTCAGCCATGTCTTCTTCTACAATTACGGCGACCCCTTCGTGCATGCCGGCGCGGAGGAGATGCTGGGCCATCTGCGCCGCACCTCGCCGGCGGCGCATATCGTCACCAGCACCAATGGCATCCCGCTGGCCAATCCCGAACGGGCGACAAAGCTGGTCGCGACCGAAGGGCTGGACCGCATCGTCTTCACCATCAGCGGCGTGACGCAGGAGAGCTACGCCCGCTACCACGTCCGCGGCCGGCTGGAGCTGGCCCTGCGCGGCATGCTGAATGTGATGCGGGCGAAGAAGGCATTGGGGCTCACCAGGCCGCTCGTGCATTGGCGCTACATCGTCTTCAACTGGAATGACCGGGTGGAGGAGATCGACGCGGCGATCCGCCTCGCCGAGGAGTTCGGCGTCGACGAGTTCAGCCTGCACCTCACGCATATCCCGGCCAGCGGGGCGTCGCGCCGCTTCGCGCCGGGCAGCCCGCATTTCATGCGCTACCGCCGCCATATCGAGAACTGCAAGGGCTATACTGCCGAATCGCCGGTGCCGGACGAGAACGGATTCTACGGCCTGGAGCAGACCGCGATCGGACCCGCGCGGTGGTCGGGCTGGCAGGCGCGCAAGCGGCTGGCGGTGCGCGGCCGGCACGCCCGCATTGCACTGTCCACCAGTCGCCCCGGCTCGCGCGAGCGGGTGAACCACGCCTTCATCCTCACGCCCTGGCAGAAGCTGAAGGTGCCGCTGCTGCCCGATGCCTGGCAGGAGGTGGAACTGACCATCCCCGAGGGCCTGCATCCCGACAGCATCGAGGTGGAGATCGTCACTTTCGAGCATTGGTTTCCGGCGGAGGAGAATGGCAGCACCGATCTGCGCTGCCTGGGCGTTCTGGTGCGCTGGGATGCGATCTGGGCAGGGGCGGCCTGGCAGGGGCATGTGCCGATTGAGGCGGCGGAGATCGAGCGGCTTGCCGCCTTCCGCTTTCAGTCGCCGGGCGCGCTGGTGGATTGGTGATTTAGGATATTTCTCCTTGATCGTCGCCTGTATTGCCGGTGATGTCGCCCCGCCAATACGGTGACCCGCAGGAATGTGTCCGCGCTGGCGCGGGTCAGCCCTCCCCGGAACGGGGGCCGGTGGGGGCGGCCGCTATGGCCAGGAGGATGCGGCGCATCGGGCCGGCCATCGGAACCACGAATGTTTACAATTTCGACCCTTCTGCCATAGGGAAACCAAGGGAATTCGCTAGCACGCAACGAACCATTTTCGGAGGCTCATTGCCTGTGCTGACCCGTCGCGCCCTTCCCCTCCTGGCCCTGCCGGCCCTGGCTTCCGCCCAGCCCCTGCCGGGCGGCACCATCCGCATCGTGGTGCCCTACAATCCCGGCGGCATCACCGATGTGCTGGCCCGCGCCATTTCGGGGCCGATGACCGCCTTCCTCGGCAATACCGTGGTGGTGGAGAACCGCGCCGGCGCCAATGGCAGCATCGGCGCCGCCCTGGTCGCCCGCGCCACGCCCGATGGCATGACCCTGCTGCTGGGCGTCACCGACACCCATGCGGTGAACCCCGCCGCCATGCGCAACATCCCCTATGACGCCAACAGGGATTTCTCGCCGATCAGCAACATCACCAATGTGCCCCTGGTGCTGGCGGTGGGGCCGAGCCAGCGCGGCGTGGCCGATCTCGCCGGCTTCATCGCCGCCGCGAAGGCGCGGCCCGAGGCGCTGACCCATTCCAGCTGGGGCGTCGGCAGCGTGTCGCAGATCGCCATGCTGCGGATTGGCGAGGCGGCGGGTTTTCAACTCCTGCACGTGCCCTTCACCGGGGCCGCACCCGCGGTGCAGGCGCTGGCGGCGGGGCAGGTCGATAGCATGGTGGTGCCGGCGGGTGCGGCCGAGGCGCTGGCGCGCGACGGCGGCGTTCGCATTCTGGCCGCGCTCTCGCCCGCCAGACTCGCGCTGCTGCCCAATGTACCGACGCTGCTGGAGCAGGGGGTGAACCTCACCACCTCGATCTTCCAGGCCGTCTTCGCGCCGCCGCGCATGCCCGCGCCCATCATGGCCAGGCTGAATGCGGCGGTGGCGGCGGGGCTTGCCGCGCCGGCCATGCTGGAGGTGCTGCGCGGCCAGGCGGCGCTGCCCGACCACACCACGCCCGAGGGCCTGGCCGCCCTGGTGCTGTCCGAGCAGGCGGCCTGGGGCGACATCATCCGCAGCGCCAATATCCGCCTCGACTGACCCGCAGCGGAGCGGGTGACATCGGCCATCCGCTCCGCCTAGACTTCGCCCAGTTGAGGCTGGTTCCCGCAAGCAGGAGAGAAAGCGATGGATTTGCGCAGACGCGAGGTGCTGGCTGCCGCGCCCGTTTTGATGACCCTGGCCGAGGCCCGGGCCCAGGGCGTGACCCCGCGCCGCGGCGGCACGCTGACCACCATGCTCACCCCTGAGCCCGGCCTCTTGCAGATCGGCGTGAACAACCAGGGGCCGACCATCGTCAGTGGCTCGAAGATGTTCCAGGGGCTGCTGACCTTCTCGCCCAGCCTGCAGCCCATTCCGGTGCTGGCGAAGAGCTGGACCATCAGCCCGGATGGACGGGAATACACCTTCAGGCTGCAGGAGAACGTGAAGTTCCACGATGGAAGGCCGATGACGGCCGATGACGTGATCTTCTCCATCACCAAATTCTATCCCGAGGTGGCGCCCCGCGCCCGGGCCATTTTCGCACTGATCGACAGCGCCGAGGCGCCGGATGCGCACACCGTGGTCTTCAAGCTGAAGCAGGCCTTCGAGCCCTTCCTGCTGATGTTCGATGTCTCCGCCTCGGGCATCGTGCCCAAGCATCTCTTCGATGGGCTGGATTACCGCACGGCGCCGGTGGTGCAGCGGCCGATCGGCACCGGGCCGTTCCGGCTGGTGGAATGGCAGCGCGGCAATTTCATCCGCCTTGAGCGCTTCGAGGAATATTGGAAGCCGGGCCAGCCCTATCTGGATGGCATCATTTACCGCATCGTGCCGGACAGCCAGAGCCGGCGCCTGGCCATCGAGACCGGGCAGGCGCAGCTCACCCAGGCCAATGACATCGAGCCCTTCGACGTGCCCGCGCTGCGTGCCCGGCCGAACCTCGAGGTCAATACCGCGGGCTGGGAGTATTTCTCGCCGGTCTCCTGGGTGGAGATCAACCATCGCGTGGCGCCGCTGGGCGACCCGCGGGTGCGCCAGGCCATGAGCATGGCGATCGACCGCAATTTCATCGCGCAGCGGCTTTGGTTCGGCGTGGGCAGGCCGGCGACCAACCCCATCGCCTCGACCACCAAGTTCCACGACCGCAATGTGCGCATCGCGGGCTACGACGTGCGGGCGGCCAATGCGCTGCTCGACGCCGCGGGGCACCGCGCCAATGCGCAAGGCGTGCGCTTCACCCTGAAACATCTCGTGCTGCCCTATGGCGAGGTGTGGTCGCGGCTCGCCGAGTATCTCCGGCAATCGCTGCGCCAGGTCGGTATCGTGCTGGAACTGGAAAGCACGGATGCCGGCAGCTGGGCGCGGCGCATCGGCAATTGGGAATATGAGACCAGCGTGAATTTCGTCTACCAGTTCGGCGACCCGACGCTGGGCGTCGAGCGGACCTATGTGACGAGCAACATCCAGCGCGTGACCTTCACCAACACCGGCGGCTATTCCAACCCGCGCGTGGATGCGCTCTTCGCCACCGCCCGCACGGTGGCCGACGCGGCCGCGCGCCAGGCCGCGTTCACGGATGTCCAAAAAATCCTCTGCGAGGAGGTGCCGCAGCTCTGGCTGATGGAAATGGCCTTCCCCACCATCCATGACCGCCGGCTGCGCAATGTGGTGACCACGGGCCTGGGTGTGCACACCAGCTTTGACGACGTCTTCCTCGCTTCCTGATGGAGCTTGGTAAACTCCTGCCCTTCCTGGGCGGGCGGCTGGTGAAGGCGGTGGCCGTGGTGCTGGCCATCGTGGTCTGCAATTTCTTCCTGGTGCATGCCGCGCCGGGTGATCCGGCGAGTGTGATGGCCGGGCAATCCGGCGCCGCCGACCCGCTGTTCCTGGAACAGTTGCGCCGGCAATTCGGGCTGGACCAGCCGCTGCATGTCCAGCTCTGGCTCTATCTGAAGAGCGTGGTGATGCTTGATCTCGGCTTCTCGCATCGCCAGCAGGCGGCGGTCGCGACGCTGATCTGGGAGAGGCTGCCGGCCACGCTGCTGCTGACCGGGGCGGCCTTCAGCTTCGCCGTGGTGGCGGGTGTCACCTTGGGCGCCCTGGCGGCGCAGCGGGTGGGGCGCTGGGCGGATAGCGTGATCACCATCCTGGCGCTGACCTTCTACGCGACGCCGCTGTTCTGGGTGGGGCTGATGCTGGTGCTGGTGTTTTCGGTCTGGCTGGAATGGCTGCCGAGCTTCGGCATGTCCAGCGTGGGCGCTGACCTCACCGGCATGGCGGCGGTGTTCGATGTGGCGCAGCACCTGCTGTTGCCGGCCCTCACGCTCGGGCTGTTCTACATGGCGGTCTATGCCCGGCTGACGCGCGCCACCATGCTGGAGGTGCAGGGCCAGGATTTCGTGAAGACCGCCCGCGCCAAGGGCGTGCCGGAGGGCCGCATCACCCGCGCCCATGTCCTGCGCAACGCGCTGCTGCCGGTCATCACCTTCGCCGGCATCCAGGCCGGGCAGTTGATCGGTGGCTCCATCCTGGTCGAGACGGTCTTTGCCTGGCCCGGCATCGGGCGGCTTGCTTTCGAGGCGCTGCTGGCGCGCGACTATGCCGTGCTGCTGGGGGTGTTCTTCTGCACCTCGGTGATCGTGGTGCTGTTCAACCTGATGACCGACCTGCTCTACGCGCTGATCGACCCCAGGGTTGAGGTCGGCGGATGAACGGCTCTGATCGTGAGCACCGCAGCGAAGCGAGGAGCGCCGCGTGAATCAGCGCCGCAGATACCACGGCTCTGATCGTGAGCACCGCAGCGAAGCGAGGAGCGCCGCGTGAATCAGCGCCGCAGACATTCATGAGGGATTTCTGGCGGCGCTACCGCCGCAACAAGGGGGCCGTGGTCGGTCTCGTCGGCCTTGCCTCGGTGCTGGTGGTGGCGGCCACGGCCCCGTGGCTCTTCCCCGGCAGCCCCTGGGACATGGCGGGCGCGCCCTTCATGCCGCCGGGCGAGATGGGGATGTGGCTGGGCAGCGACAGCCTGGGGCGCGACGTGGCGGCGGGCATCGCCCATGGCGCGCGGATTTCCTTGATGGTGGGCGCGGTCTCCACCGTCGCCGCGCTTTCGGTCGGCGTCACGCTGGGCGCCATCGCGGGGTATTTCGGCGGGCTGGTGGATGATGTGGTGATGCGCTTCACCGAGTTCTTCCAGACCATCCCCTCCTTCGTGCTGGCCATCCTGCTGGTGGCGATCTTCACGCCCTCCATCACCTCGGTGGTCGGCGCCATCGCCATCGTCTCCTGGCCGCCGGTGGCCCGCGTGGTCCGGGCGGAATTCCTCTCGCTCCGTGGCCGCGAATTCGTCCAGGCGGCAGAGGTGCTGGGCAAGTCGCGCATGGCCATCGTGCTGGGCGATATCCTGCCCAATGCGCTCTCGCCCATCATCGTGCTGGCCTCGCTGATGGTGGCCACCGCGATCCTGCTGGAGAGCGCGCTGTCCTTCCTGGGGCTGGGTGACCCCAACCTGATGACCTGGGGTTTTCTCATCGGCTCGGGGCGTTCGGTCATCCGCATCGCCTGGTGGATGAGTGTGTTTCCGGGGCTTGCGATCTTCGTCACCGTGCTGTCGCTGAACCTGGTCGGCGAGGGGCTGTCGGATGCGCTGAACCCGCGGCTCGCCCGGGGGCGGGGATGAGCCTGCTTCGGATCGAGGATTTGACGGTGGCGCTGCCACCCGGCGCCGACCGGGCGCATGCGGTGGAGGGGATTTCATTGACCCTCGATGCCGGCGAAATCCTCTGCGTGGTCGGCGAAAGCGGCTCGGGCAAATCCATCACCGCCAATGCCGTGATGGGGCTGTTGCCGAAGGGGCTGCCGGTGACATCGGGCGGCATCACGCTGCTGGGCCAGGAATTGCGCGCGCTGGCCCCCGAGGCCCTGCGAAAACTGCGCGGCGACCGCATGGCGATGATCTTCCAGGAGCCGATGACCGCGCTGAACCCGCTGATGCGGGTGGGCGACCAGATCGCCGAGGCGTTTCAGGTCCATGGCCAGTCCGGCATGGCGCGGGCCCGGGTGATGGCGCTGCTCGAGGCGGTGCGGCTGCCCGACCCCGCCGCCATCGCCCGCAGCCATCCCTTCCGGCTCTCCGGCGGGCAGCGGCAGCGGGTGATGATCGCCATGGCGCTGGCGCTCGAACCCGCGCTGCTCATCGCCGACGAGCCGACCACCGCACTCGATGTGACGACGCAGATGCAAATCCTGCGGCTGATCCGCGAGATCCAGTTGCGCCGCGGCACCGGCGTCTTGTTCATCACCCATGATTTCGGCGTGGTGGCCGAGATCGCGGACCGGGTGGCGGTGATGCAGCATGGCCGCATCGTCGAGCAGGGGCCGGCCGCGCAGGTGCTCAACGCGCCCTGCCACCCCTATACCCGCGCGCTGATCGCCGCCGTGCCGCATGGCGCGGCCGCGCGGCCGGCGCTGGCGCCGGCGCCGGATATCCTGCAGGTCACGGGCCTTCGGAAAACCTACAGCCGGGGCGGCTTTTTCAGCCGGCGCGTCGTGGTGCCGGCGGTGGCCGCGGCCGATTTCACCCTGGCGCGGGGCGAGACCCTGGGCGTGGTGGGCGAGAGCGGCTCGGGCAAATCGACGCTGGCGCGCTGCATCGTCAAGCTGGTGGTGCCCGAGGCCGGCAAGATCATGTTCGAGGGCACCGATCTTCGCCCCCTCTCACGCGCGGCGCAAAAACCCTTCCGCGCCGGGGTTCAGATGATCTTCCAGGACCCCTATGCCTCGCTCAACCCGCGCCGCCTGGTGGGCGAGGCGATCGCCGAAGGGCCGATCACCCATGGCGTGCCGCGCGCCGAGGCAATGTCCCGCGCGCGGGATCTGCTGGCGCTGGTGCAGCTCGACCCCTCGGCCATGACGCGCTACCCGCATGAATTCTCGGGCGGGCAGCGCCAGCGCATCGGCATTGCCCGGGCGCTGGCGATGCGGCCGCGGCTGCTGATCGCCGATGAGCCGGTGAGCGCGCTCGATGTCTCGGTGCAGGCGCAGGTGCTGGCCTTGCTTGCTGATATCCGGGCGCGTTTCGGGCTCAGCATGCTGTTCATCACCCATGACCTGCGGGTGGCGGCGCAGATCTGCGACCGGGTGGCGGTGATGCAGCGCGGACGGATCGTGGAAATGGGGCCGACGGCCCAGGTCTTCGCCGCCCCCGCGCATGACTACACGCGCGCGCTGCTGGCCAGCATCCCCGGGCAGAATTGGACGCCGCCGGGCTCGGTGGCGTGACGGGTCCGGCTGAAAAACGGGGCCGACATCGCGCCGGCCCCGTCTTCTTCAGGCCGCGGCGCGGGCCGGCACGGCAGGGAAATCCACCACGGTGCCGGCGACCTCGTTGATGTAGTTCGTCAGGGTGTTGAGCGCGACATGGAGGACGATCTCCACGATCTCGGCATCACCGAAGCCCGCCTCGCGCACCGCGCGCAGCTGGGCGTCGCCGACATGGCCGCGGGCGTTCACCACCTGCACCGCGAAGCGCACCGCGGCATCCGCCTTGGGGTCGTTCGAGGCGCCGTTGCGGTTGGCGGTGATCTCGGCGTCATCCAGCTTGGCCAGGTTGCGGCCGATATAGGTGTGGGCCGAGAGGCAATAGGCGCAGCCATTCACCTCGGCCACGGCAAGCGCGATACGCTCGCGGGTCTTGGCGTCGAGCGCGCCCTTGGCCAGCGCGCCGTTGAGGCCGAGATAACCCTCCAGCCCGGCCGGGCTATTGGCCACGACGCGGAACAGGTTGGGGATGGAGCCGAGCTGCTTCTGCACGGCGGCCAGCAGCGGCTGGGCGGCGGCGGGAGCGGCCTCGGCGGTGGCGAAAGTGTTGATGCGGGACATGGGGTGGTTCCTGTTCTGAACCGGCCGGTTTGGCCGTGACCCCGATCTAGGCCCTTCCGAATTCGCGCCATATCCGGCATGTTCAGGAAGTCATCTCCCGAAAAACGGAATGCTGATGGACCGGCTGGAATCCATGGCCGCCTTCGTGGCGGTGGTCGAGCATGGCGGCTTCTCGGCCGCCTCGCGCCAGCTGCGCATGCCGCTGGCCACCATCAGCCGCAAGGTGGGCGAGCTGGAGGAGCATTTGCGGGTGAAACTTCTCACCCGCAGCCCCCGGCAGGTCTCGCCCACCGATGCGGGGCGGGACTACTTCGCCAGCGCGCGGCGGCTGCTGGAGGAGGTGGCGGAGGCCGAGCGCATCGCCTCGGGCGAATTCCGCGCGCCGCAGGGCGAGCTTGTGATCAGCGCGCCGCTGGCCTTCGGGCGGCTCCATGTCGCACCGCTGGTGGCGGCGTTTCTGCGCGCCTATCCCGATGTCTCGGTGCGGCTGATGCTGGCCGACAGGGTGGTGAACCTCGTCGAGGAGCATGTCGACCTGGCGCTGCGCATCGGCCATCTCGCCGAGAGCAACATGGTGGCGGTGAGGGCGGGCGCGATCCGCTACGTCACCTGCGCCAGCCCGGATTACCTGGCGGCGCGGGGCGAGCCCGAGCATCCCAGCGCGCTGGAGGGGCATGACTGCGTGACCTTCACCAACCTGCAATCGGCACGGGAATGGGAGTATCGGGGCGAGCGCTACCCCGTGCGCAGCAGGCTCGCGGTCACCAGCGGCGAGGCGGCGGGGGAGGCGGCGGCGCTGGGCGCGGGCATCACCCGCGTGCTGTGCTACCAGGTCGCCGATGCGGTGGCGGCGGGGCGGCTGCGCGTGGTGCTGGGTGGGTTCGAGCCGGCGCCGATGCCGCTGCATCTCGTCCATGTCGGCGGGCGGCTGGTGCCGCTGAAGCTGCGGGCCTTCATCGATTTCGCCCTGCCGCGGTTGCGGCCGCGGCTGGTGTTTGCGGGTTAGCAGGCCGCCCGAACCCGCGCCGGCCTGGCCGGCTGGTCCGGCACCGCGCGCCCGGGATGGGCAATGGCGTCGTTGATCGCATTCACCACGGCGGCCGGCGGCCGGTTTGGTCGCATCAGGGCAATCGGGTGAACGACGTCGCGGCAGGCAAGGCAAGGCCGGGGAGAAAGTATTCTCCCCGGACCCCTCATCTGTTTTTGTGAGATTCCGCGCTGCCCGACTTGCCCAGGCCAATGCTTTTTGTGGCTTCCACAGCTGATGCCGGAGGAAAACGGGACAGCGAATGGCGCGCAACGAAGTGACAACTTCCGAAGAGTGATGCTTGACAATACAATATTTTTTGTCATTTATTTCACGGTTTCGTTGACGCACGAAGCCATTCCGCCTGCGTCGTGCGTCGTGCGTCGTGCGTCGTGCGTCGTGCGTCGTGCGTCGTGCGTCGTGCGTCGGCTTGCGGCAAAGGGAGCAGAGAGGCATCCGAACCCGCCCGCTTCGCGGGCTACCGCTGCATGTAGAGACTTCGTTACCGCCTGAACGCAGGGTTGGCACCGAGACGGGCCGATCGGGCGTTTTCCCGCCCATCGCCGCCAATGGATATCGCCATGCCCAGGATTGCAAACCTCACCTCCAATGTGGCCTTCCGCACCGCGGAGGCGACGGCGAACGCGCAACTCCTCGATGCGAATGTCACCTTCAGCACCACCACCTCGCTGAATGGGGGCAGGCTGATCGTGTCCGGCCTGCTGCCGGAGGATGAGGTTTCCATCCTCTATCAGGCTCAGGGGCCGGGGCAGATCAGCTTCGACTCCGTGGGGGGCGGCCTCTTCGGGGGTGGGTTGTCCTACACGCCCACCGCGCCGGGTGCTTTGACGTTGCCCTTCGGCACCGTCAGTGGCGGCGATGGCAACGACTTGATCGTCGAATTCTACTCGACGGCCAGTGCCGAGGCCGTGGATGCGCTGATCCAGCGCCTGGCCTTCCGCAACACCGCCGGCACACCCACCGCCGAGCGCACGCTGACGCTGAATGTGGTGGATGGCGCGGGCGTGGGCCTGGGCGGCATCGGCACGCTGACCGAGGTGACCGGCACCGCCAATCCCTTCGACGGTTTCGATGTGGGAGACCGCAGCGTGCCTGCCTTCGTGGATCTGGATGGCGATGGCGATCTCGACCTCGTCTCGGGCGGGCAGGACGGCACCTTCCGGGCCTGGAGCAATACCGGCCCGGCCTCGGCGCCGGTCTTCACCGCGCTGACCGGCACCGCCAATCCTTTCGACGGCTTCGATGTCGGGTTTCGCAGCACGCCGACTTTCGTGGATCTGGACGGCGATTTCGACTTCGATCTTGTCTCAGGCGCTGGAGACGGCACGTTCAGGGTCTGGAGCTATGTCGGCGACGGGTTCACACCCAGCTTTGCACCACTCACCGGCACGGCCAGTCCCTTCAACGGCTTCGACGTCGGGACCGATAGCGCGCCGGTTTTCGTGGATTTGGACCGGGATGGCGACCTGGACCTCGTATCCTCGCGACTTCGATCCTCAAACATAGAGAGTTACCACCAGGCTTGGACGAATGTCGGCAATAACGCGTCACCTGTTTTCAACGCTATTCCACAGCAAACAATTAGTGGAACATCTTCACAATTTTCTTTTAGTAATGTAGTTCGTTTTTCTGAGATTGACAATGCTGAGATTATTCGGGATGTTAGTGGTAGACCTGGTTTCATTGATGTCAACAACGATGGAATTATCGAGCTTATCACGCTCCCGACAAATGTATTCACGGCGTTAAGTGCCATAAACGAAACAATGTATAGGGATCCGATCAGTATTGACCCTGCTTTCAATACTCCGTTCGCGTCCCTCAACGTGGGCAATGCCCGCGCCCCGGTCTTCGTGGATGTGGACGGCGATGGCGATCTCGACATGGTCACGGGAGCCACGGACGGCACCATCAGGGTCTGGAGCAACACGCCCACCCTGCCCAGCATCAAAGTCACCCTCGCGGAGCCGTTGAACAGCGGCGGCGCCCCGGGAAACGAAAATCTGACCGGAACGCCCCTCGACGACTCCATCGGCGGCGCCGGGGGCAATGACACCATCGATGGCGGGCTCGGCAATGACACGCTCGATGGCGGGGCGGATACCGACTACCTGAGCTACGAATCCGCCACAGGCGCGGTGACGGTCAATCTCGCCACCGGGGTGACCAGCGGCGGCGGCGGCATCGATACCATCAGCAACTTCGAGAACCTCCTGGGCGGCGCCGGCAATGACAGCCTGACCGGCGACGACAACGCCAACGTCATCATCGGCCTCGCCGGCGATGACACCATCGAAGGCGGGCTCGGCAATGACACGCTCTTCGGCGGCGGGATTTTCGGTGGTTCGGGCACCGACACGCTGAGCTATGCCTCGGCCACGGGGGGGGTGACGGTCAATCTCGAGACCGGCTTGACCACGAGTAACGCCGCCGGCAATGACACCTTCACCGGTTTCGCGAACCTCATTGGCGGCGCGGGCAATGACGGCCTGTTCGGCGATGGGTCGGACAATGTCATCATCGGCAACGCCGGCAATGACTTCATCTCCAGCGGCGGTGGCAATGACATCATCCGCGGCGGTTCGGGCTTCGATAGTCTTTTTGGCGGCCAGGGCGATGACATCATCGATGGCGGGCCGAACGCCGATGATCTGGACGGCGGCGAGGGCACCGATACGCTGAGCTTCGCCTCCGCGGCGACCGACGTGTTGGCCAATCTGAGCACCGGCGCGGTCAGTGGCGGCGGCGGCAATGACACCGCCGCAGGCTTCGAGAACCTGACCGGCGGTGCGGGCAATGACAACCTCACCGGCTCCGTCGCTGCCAACGTCATCTCTGGCGGCGCCGGCTTCGACACCATCCGGGGTGGCGAAGGTAATGACACCGTCGATGGCGGAGAGGGCAATGACACCGTTCAATGGTTCATCGGCGATGGCAACGACATCGTCGCCCTGGGCGCCGGCAGCAACACGCTCTTTTTGGAGAACTACCCAAGCGGGGATTGGAGCTTTGCCGACGAAGGCGCCGCCCGCACCTTCACCCGTACCTCCGGAGGAAGCGTCAACGTTCTTGATTGGACCACCGGCACCAACACCGTGATCTGCTTCTACCCCGGCACGATGATCGCGACGCCGCAGGGCGAGCGGGCCGTGGAAACCCTGGCGATCGGCGACCTGGTGCTGACCCTGGAAGGCGAGGTGCGGCCGGTGCGCTGGATGGGCCGGCAGACCGTCTCCACGCGCTTCGCCAATCCGATGCGTGTGCTGCCCATCCGCATCCAGGCCGGCGCCCTGGCCGAGGGCG
>LNFM01007451.1_pt1 | contig 17164 bp, 14 predicted proteins | sample 596031 | NCBI WGS metagenome assembly LNFM01 (sample SAMN04254537, study PRJNA301005) | activated carbon metagenome | isolation source: dual media filters at the Ann Arbor, Michigan drinking water treatment plant | place: USA: Ann Arbor | reverse complement strand
CGCGACCCCGACGTGCTCGACACCTGGTATTCGAGTGCGATGGTGCCGTTCTCCACCCTCGGCTGGCCCGACCCGCAGGGAGACGACCAGGCTGCCTACGACCTGTACCTGCCGTCCACGGTGCTCGTGACCGGCTACGACATCATCTTCTTCTGGGTCGCGCGCATGGTGATGATGACGACCCATTTCACCGGCCGCGTGCCGTTCAAGGACGTCTACATCCACGGCCTGATCCGCGATGCCGAGGGCCGCAAGATGAGCAAGAGCGAGGGCAATACGCTCGACCCGCTCGACATCCTCGATGGCATCGACCTGGAGGCGCTGGTGAAGAAGAACACCAGCGGCCTGCGCAAGCCCGAAGATGCGCCGAAGGTCGCCGCCAAGGTGCGCAAGCATTTCCCGGAAGGCATTGCCGCCTACGGCGCCGATGCGCTGCGCTTCACGATGGCCGCCTATGCCTCGCTCGGCCGCAACGTCAACTTCGATCTGAAGCGCTGCGAGGGCTATCGCAACTTCTGCAACAAGCTGTGGAACGCCAGTGCCTATGTGCTGATGAATACCACCGGCAAGGACTGCGGCACCGACGAATCGCTGCCGGTGGAATTGTCGGCGGTGGACCGCTGGATCATCGGCGAACTGCAGCGCACCGAAGCGGCGGTGGCGGCAGGCTTCGCCGAGTACCGGCTCGACAACGTCGCCAACGCGATCTACAGCTTTGCGTGGAACGAGTACTGCGACTGGTACATCGAACTCACCAAGGTGCAGTTGCGCCAGGGTAACGACGCCCAGCAGCGCGGCACGCGCCGCACGCTGGTGCGCGTGCTCGAGGCGCTGCTGCGCCTGGCGCACCCGATCATCCCGTTCATCACCGAGGAGCTGTGGCAGACGGTCTCGGTCGTCGCCGGCAAGCGCCAAGCAGGCGACGAAGCCTCGGTGATGCTGCAACCGTACCCGCAAAGCCAGCCCGAGAAGATCGACGCCGCAGCTGACGCCGAAGTGGCCCTGCTCAAGCGCGTGATCGACAGCTGCCGCACCCTGCGCGGCGAGATGAAGCTCGGCCCCGACAAGCGCGTTCCGTTAGCGGTGCAAGGTCCGGTTGAACCGATGCAGCGATTCGCGCCGTACCTGGCGGCGCTGGCCAAGCTCACCGAGGTCAAACCGGTGGCCGATCTGGGCGGTGCCGATGGCGGCGCTGCCGCGCCGATCAACGTGGTCGACGACTACCGGCTGATGCTGCTGATCGAAGTCGATGTCGCCGCCGAGCGTGATCGTCTGGCCAAGGAGATCGCACGGCTCGAAGGCGAAATCGGCAAGGCGCAGGCCAAGCTCGCCAATGATGGCTTCGTCGCGCGTGCCCCGGCCGCCGTGGTGGATCAGGAAAAGCAGCGGCTGGCGAGCTTTGCCGCCACCCTTGACAAGGTGCGGGAGCAGCGGAGTCGATTGCCGCCCGCGTAGCGCGCAGCGACAGCAATGGCTTGCAGGGCCTGATTCGGTCAGTGCAAGTAGAGGGAGGTGCTGCGCATCTCGCGCAGCGTCGTCGTGGGCGCGTCAAGCTCGCTGCTGTGCAGTTCGAGCAACGCAGTGAGATCCAACGGGGGCAGCGGATGCGACAGCAGGTAGCCCTGCCCCATCTCGCAACCCAGCTCGCGCAGCCGTTCGGCCTGTGTGCGAGTCTCGATCCCTTCGGCGATCACCACTTTGCCGAGCGCGCTGCCCAGCTGGATCACGGCGCGCACGATCTCCGAGTCCTTGCCATCGGCCTGCAGGCGTCGCACGAACGACGCATCGATCTTCAGGCTGCCGATCGGCAACGACGACAGGTACGACAGCGACGAATAGCCGGTCCCGAAGTCATCCACGCTCAGTCCGACGCCGAGCTGGTGCAGGCGCACCAGCGTTTCCAGCGCGGTGTCGATGCGCTCCATCAGCATGCCTTCGGTAATTTCCAGCGTCAGGTCGTGCGGCTGCAGTTCGGCGCCCTGCAGCGCCGACGACACCCGTTGGACGAACGAGGTGTCCTGCAGATCCTCGCCGGAGATGTTCACGTGCATCCGCAGGGGCGTGACGGCCGGATAGCGCAACTGCAGCGCGCGCAGCTGTGCGCAGGCCTGCGCCAGCACGAAGTCGGTCAGCGGGCCGATCAGCCCGCTGTCCTCGGCGATCGGCACGAAGGTTGCCGGCGACACGTCGCCGCGCTCCGGGTGGCGCCAGCGCAGCAGCGCCTCGAAGCCCATGAGCTTGTGATCGGACAGCCGCACGATTGGCTGGAACACCAGCGAAAGCTGACGTTGCTCGATCGCGCGGCGCAAGTCATTTTCCAGCGCCAGCCGGTCCGAGACGTCGACATGCAGCCCGGATTCGAACACTGCATAGCGCGCGCGACCCAGTGACTTCGCGCGATACATCGCAGTGTCGGCATCGCGCAGCACCTCCTCCGAGGTGGCGTAGCCGAAGTGGCTGAACGTGATCCCAATGCTGGCGCTGGTGGCGATCTCGGTGTCACCGATGACGATCGGCTTGCGCACCACCTGCTGCAGCCGCTCGGCAAGCGAGAGCGCGGCACTCTCGCGCTCCAGATTGAGCAGCAGCACCGCGAACTCGTCGCCCCCCAGGCGCGCCACCACGTCGGTCGGTCGAACGACCAACTGGATCCGCTGCGCAACCTCCACCAGGAAGCGGTCCCCTACGCTGTGGCCGAGCGAGTCGTTGATCAGCTTGAATCGGTCGAAGTCGAGGAACAGGACCGCGAACTGCATCCCCGGTGCACCGCTGCGCGCGCGCTCGATCGAGGCCTTCAGCATCTCGTTGAACTGCATGCGATTGACGAGGCCGGTCAGGCCATCGTGGTACGCGATGTGCTGAAGTCGCGACTCTGCACGGCGACGGGCCGTCACGTCCTGCACCTGAACGATCAGGCAGGGCTCGCTTGACGAGGCGTCGTCGAACAGCCCGCAATGCAGCGAAAGCCACAGCTCGCGACCCTCCCGATGGCGTCCACGCACCTCGGCCGCAAGCGTGTCCATGTGACGTTCGGACAGCCGCGCGAGCTCGTCGCCGAGCGACATGCCCTCGTCGAGCTCGATCAGCTCGATGAGGCTGCAGCGGACCAGTTCGGCCTCGTCGTAGCCAAGCATCTGGCACAGCGAGCGATTGACCTGCACCAGCCGACCGTCGATGGTGACCAGGGCCATGCCGATCGAGGCGTGCGAGAACGCGCTGTGGAATCGGTTCTGGCTGCGCGCGAGTTCCTGCACGTGGCGCGCCGCCTGGGCCCCTTCGCGCTCCGCTGCCTCGGTACGCGCCTGGCGCTCTCGCTCTGCAGCGTCCTGCTGCGCAAGGAAGTAGTGCACCGCTGCCAGGAACAGCGCAATCACCGGCACCGCCGCGAGCAGCACACCAACGCCGTACTGCTGGAACGTCATGTGAAGCAGCGCTGCGAGCGAGGCATTGGCCACATAGGTCAGCCCGAACCAGCCGAACTCGGTGAACCAACGCGTCAACGCCAGAGGCTGGTTAGCCTTCAGCTTCATCACCGTCGTCACCAGCACGCTGCTGGTGATCGAGTAGGCCAACGCCGCAATCAGGAGCAGCAAGATGCCGAGCGCCGGATAGCCGAAGCCGACAGCCGTCAGCTGTTGCAAGGCGAACTCGTAGGCGCTGCCGCACAGAAAGATGGAGAGCGCGGCCGCAGTGGGACTTCCGATCCAACTGCTCAACCGGCGTGACGACCGGTAGGTGCCGGCGAACGCCTCGGCCGCAGCTGCAAGCGCGGCGGCCGCCGGGCCGTACACCAGCAGCAGGAAGAAAATGAAGATCTCGCCAGCGACGAAGGAGTTCTTGGTGCGCGCGATCTTGACCGGGAACAGCCCGGCGACAAGCGCGATCAGTACGCCACCCAGCACCCCGCCGATGCTGGCAAGCGGCAGCGAGGCGACCGTCCCGGCCGCGTAGGCGAGCGTGGCAGCGCCAAGCGACACCATGGTCCACCAGAACGCACGGGCTTTGGCGTTGTAGTCGAACAGCAGCGCCTGGTTCACGCGGGCGATCGGCGACCGCGGCCGCTCCAGCGTCTTCAGTGCGGGCTCTGTGGGCAGCAAAGCGAGTCTGGACATGGGGTCTCCGGGCGAGTCATGGCTCTTCGGGTCTCGGCCCCGCCCGGCCACGATGCCCGGCAGCGACCGCAACTGCATCTACTCGCCGGCCAACGCGCCACTGGTGTCGAAGCTTCCGCGTGGACCACTACCGCTTTCGCTCAACACGATCCCTTCACTCATCACGATGCCTTCGCTCATCACGATGCCCTCGCTCATCACGATGCCCTCGCTCATCACGATGCCCTCGCTCATCACGATGCCTTCGCTCATCACGATGCCGCTTGATAACGTGATGCCGCTGCCAAGCACGGCGCCGCTGCCGTTGATCGTCCAGCCAGACAGCGTCGCGGTCAGGATGAAGATCCCGGTCTTGCCGATGCTCGAGCTGATGCCGGCCAGCGAATCCGCCCTCACGACGGAAGAGGTGATCAGCGCCTGCGACGAAAGGGCGGTGTCGGTGAAGCCGGAGACGTACCAGTTGGCCGGAATGTCGCTGGCCGACCAGAACTGCGGCACACGCCGCCGCACCACGTTGTTGGCCCATGTGAGACGGCCGTCGTAGATCGGTTGAAAGCGGGTGAACAGCGCCGGGCCGGTGACGATCCGGTTGCCGCCCACGGTCACCAGACGCGACCAGTTGAAAGTCGTGCCGTTGATGGTCGAAGTCGGTGTCGGCAGCAGCGCGATGTTCAGCGCGTCGCCGCTGCGGATCGTGCCCGCCGCGACGGCGCCAGCAATGTCCGTGCGCAATGCACGCGCCAGAGCCACCGCCCCGTGAAGGTTGAGCGCGCCGGCACCCTGCTGGATCAGACTGTGACCGGGCAGCGGTTGCGCGGTGTACTGCAGGATGGCTTTGATCAGCGGCGGAGTCAGGCCGGGGTTGACCTGCAGCAGCAGTGCCACCGCGCCGGCCACCGACGGTGCGGCGATCGAGGTGCCGCTCATCATCATCTGCGTCTCGCCGTGCACCGCGGTGATGCCGGTGGACTGCACCATCGTCGCAAAGTTGATCGCGGCAAGCAGGTTCCATTTCAGCGTGCCGTCGCCGGATGTCGCTGCTGCGCTGATGATCCTGTTGCCGGGTGCAACGAGGTCGGGCTTGAGCAGGTTGTCGATCCGCTTGATGCCGTTGACGGTTTGGCTGCCGCGGGTCGGCCCGCGCGAGCTGAACCTGGTGACGACGTCGTCGCCGCGGCCGATGGTGCCCTGGAAGTTGACCGCACCGACCGTGATCACCGACGGGTCGTTGCCAGGAGAAGCGACCGTCCCGAAAACCTCCTTGCCGGTGATCGAGAGACCGTAGTTGCCGGCAGCGACGACCACGGTGATGCCGGAAGCCACTGCCGAGCGCACCGCCATGCACAGCGGATCGACCTCCCAGCTCTGGGTCGAGTTGCTCGACAGGCTGAGGTTCATCACGCGGATGTTGTAATCCTTCGCGTTGTAGATCACCCACTGGATGCCCTCGAGCGCATCGCTGAGCGTGCCAACGCCGACATCGCTCAGCACCTTCACGTCGTACACCCGAGCGCCCGGCGCGATGCCGGTCGTGTCCGGCGTGAGCGCTGAGAAGAAGCGCGCACGGCCGGCCGCGACCGCCGCAACGTGCGTGCCGTGGCCGAACCGGTCGGGCGACAGATTGCTGTCGTTGGCGATCGCGTTCTCCCACGCTTGGTGCGCAGCGCTGTACGGCCGCAGCGCCAGCACGCTGCCGGTCGTCGTCCAGCTCGACACCGACGCGTTCCGCATGTTCACGTTGCGTACGACACGCGTGTAGCCCAACTCGTCGTAGAACGATTCATGCGTCCACATCACACCGGAGTCGAGCACGGCGATGCCGATGCCATTGCCATCGAGTCCCAGGTACGAGGTCTTGGTGCTGTTGCTGCGCACGCCGGCGAGCGCTCCGGTGATCGACTCCAGGACGCTGGCCGAGCGGCGCGTTTCTCGATTGGGGGTCACGCTCACCACCTCGCGCTGGTCGGCCAGTTCTTCAAGGCGGTTGACCGGCACCTGCACCGTCAGTGCTGGAATCACCGAATGCCACACCAGCACAGAGCCGCCCACACGCTCGACAAAGCGCTGCACAGCCGCCAAGGCCCTGTCCCCGCCATCGGTCACCACGATGGCCTGGACTTCCTTGCGGCCGCGCGACTCGCGCATCCAGCGCGGCTTGCGTTCGGTGGCTCGTCCAAGGCGGTCCCCGCGAACGTGTTCACGCAGGTCGCGCGCCACCTTGCGATCGAACTCGCTTGCCGGCTGCCCGCGCACGGCTTGTGCCATGACGAGCGTGGCGGCGAGCAGCAGGAAGGCGAGCAGCCACCACAGCCTGCGGCGAACTCGGCGACGCGTGGCGTCGGCCGTGCGCTCGATGATCAAGACCATTGGGACCTCTACGAACAGTTGTTCTTGTTGTGTCCGGGATCCACGGCGGCAGTTGCCCGAGGATCCCGCGAGCGTTCCGGTGAGAACCCGATTACGTACTCCCCGAAAACAGACGGCATTTCGCACCACATCCCCAAGATGGGGTAGCGGCGGCCTTCCAAGAAACGTGTCGGAAAATGCCTTACACGAAAGCAAGTTCGTGTTGCCCGGCAAGGAAATGGGGCGAGTGCGAGCGCGGACGCGGAGGCCGCCTAGGCGCTCAGTGACCCGGCACGCGAGTTCGGCGCAAAAGCATGAAATACGAGTTCAAGTACGTCGACCCCGTGCTGAGCAGCACGCACGGGCGGGCGCTGAACGCCGGCCCAACGCGCCCGCCCACAGCACAGTCGCCAGCGAATGCAATGGCTCTGCACTTGCGCATGCGAGCCAAGCAAGATCGGACTAGAACTCCAGATCGTCGCGAATGGAGGCGAGGCCGGCCTTCGCACACTGCTCGTCCGCTTCGCCGGTCGGTGCACCCGAGACGCCGATCGCGCCCACCAGTTGTCCCGCGGCGCTGATCTGCACGCCGCCGCCGACGGCAATCACGCGCGGAATCTGGCGGATGCCGGACGCCGCCTGGCCGGGCTGCGTGAGCTTGGCGAATTCGAGCGTGTCGGTGCGGAAGCTGATCGCGGTGTAGCCCTTGTCGATGGCCGTGTGCACTGTGTGCGGACCGGCATGGCGGTCGCGGATCAACGCCTGCGCGACGCCACTGCGATCGACCACTGCGACGGCGACCTGAAAGCCGCGCTTGCGGCAATCGGCCAGCGCGGCATTGACCGCCTTCAGCGCCGTCTCGGGCGTCAGCAAACGCAGCGCGATCGTGCCTTCAGCCGCGAGCGCCGCCGTGGAAAGCGTCGAGGCGGCGGCAACAGTCGCGGCGATCGCGGCGACTTGGGCGAGCTTCAGCATGGTGTCTCCTCTACTGGTTGTTGGACATGCAGCCGACATGTTGCCAACAAAGTGGCACGTCGGACTTGCAGCAACGCAATCGCCCCCGCCCTGTGTGACGCGGTACCGAACCGAAGGGAGCGCTGGCACGCGTAGGACCTCGTGCAGCGACCCGACGCCCGCCTATTTGGTCGGTACGGGTTGGGCCGGTATCGGCGGTGGAGGCGGCGCGGGGAGAGCGGGCTGGCCCAGTTCGGCGGGCGCAGCCGGCCGGGGGTTCTGCTGCATGATGATGCCCGGCACCAATGGGATGTCTTCCACCAGCATTACCCCGGTAACGAAGTGGCGAGTCTCGCCCCAGCAGGTGGTGGGCAGGCCCACTTTCTCGTCGTAGTGCACCGTGACACGCTTGCCCATCACCTTGTTGAGTTGCGCCGCGACGGCGTCATCGCGAACGGTGAACAGGAACTTCTCGGGCACGGCACCGGGCATCGTGACCATCGCCATCTCGCCTTCCCAGGTCTTGCAGATCCAGCCCTTGTTGCTGAACTTCTGCACCCATCCCGCGCGCTCGCCGGACGAAAAATTCCAGTTGAGCACGACCGCGAAGTACGCCGCCACGGCGCCGACCAGCACGAGCAAGAACACGACGACACGAAACAATCTCTTCTCCCGATCAAACCTCTGCGGCCGCACCCGCGACCACTCAAGCGAAACCGCGTTCAGCGGCGCTTGAGATAGTGATTGAATTCCTTACCTGCAGTTTCCTGGCCCAGCAACTCATTGCCGGTCTGCCGCGCGAAGGCCTGGAAGTCGCGCATGGAACCCGGGTCGGTCGCGACCACGCGCAGCACCTCGCCGCTGGCCATCTCGGCCAGCGCCTTTTTGGCGCGCAAAATGGGTAGCGGGCAGTTCAAGCCGCGCGTATCGATCTCGCGATCGAAGCGATGGGTGGGACTGGCATCTGTTTGCATGGAGACCCTCGGATTCGGACGCCGGCGCCACGGCGCCAGTTGCTGGACGGTGCGGTGCGATCGGCACTGATCAAGCGTCGAGAAAGTGTACCGGCAAGCCCCTACCCTGCAGCCAGTCGGCCAGCAACTGGCCGGTACCGGCGCGCCAGGGGCGCACACGCGCGGGCTCGATCAGACGGTAGTCAGCCAGTTCCTCGGACAGCCGCACCTGCCCACGGGCGACCACGTGGTAACCCAGGATCACCTGATTCAGACGCCGATGGTCACAGACACCAACCAGGGTTGCGCTGTCCGCATCCAGGTCGGTTTCTTCCTTCACCTCGCGCAACACGGCATCCGACGGGTGCTCGTTGCGTTCGAGGAAGCCGGTCACCAGCGCGAACATCTTGTCGGGCCAGGCGCGGTTGCGCGCAAGCAGCAGCTTGCCGTCGAGTTCAATGATCGCGGCCACGACCGGCGTCGGATTGTCCCAGTGCACCCAGCCGCAGGCGCGGCAGGCCAGGCGGTCGCGCTCGCCGCGCAGCCCGCTCGAAAGCGGTGCTGCACATTGCGGACAGAAGCGGAACACGGAGTCGTGTTGATCGGTCATGGGTCGAGCGCGGCCGCGAGACTCAGCCTGCAGCACCGGCTGCGGCGTTGCGCAACCCTCAGCGACGCGGGCCGCCAGGTGCACGCGGCGCTGGCCGGTCCGGTTCCTTGGGCGGCGTCTGGCCAGGCGTCTGCGCATCGGCCGGCGGCGGATCATCGCCTGCGGCAGCGTCGATCGCCGCCCCCGCAGCCGCGCCAGCCACCTTGGCCGTGCCGATCGCCACATCCGCGGCAATGCCCACTGCGCCCACAGCCACACCCGCGGCCGTCGTCGCTGCGCTGACGACGATGCAGCCATTCAGCAGCAACATCGCGCCGGCCGCGATCACGACACGGATCATCTTGTGCACCAGGTGTCCGCTGGTGGCATCACACGGTTCTGTTTGCATCTTCAGGTCGGCGTCGTGTCGCACGGGATTCGATTCAAGTAGAAAAGCAATCATTTGTCTGCCTTGGCACGTGCCTGCGCAAGCGCCGGCGGCAGGGGGCGTCTGGCGCCGTCGAGCGGCACACCATGATCCTGCGCCCACTGCTTGACCGCTGCAATCCGGTTCGCCGTCAGCGGATGCGTCTGCACGAACTCGACCACCGTCATCGATTCACTGCGCTGGGCACCCGGCAATTGCGCGAATGCGGCAAACAGATCGATCGCGCCGCCAATGTGCCCGTACTCCGCCGCCAGCACGCGCAGCGCCTCCTCGTCGGCCTGGCGTTCCTGCTCGCGGTTGAACGACATCAGCGTGAGCATGCCCGCCTGGCCAAGGGCACCGCCGGCGGCGCTGCGGCCGAGTTCGGCGGAGACGACAGAGAGCACCACGCCGACGGCAACCCCCCGCCCAAGGGCCGCCGTCGGATGGCGGTACTTGAGGTGCGCGATCTCGTGCGCCATCACCATGGCGACCGCGTCTTCGCTGTCGAGCCGCCGCAGCAGGCCGCGGAAGAACACCGTCTGCCCGCCCAAGGTGGCAAACGCGTTGACGGTGCCGTCGTCGCGGTATCCGACCCGAATCGACATGCCTTCAGGCAGGTCCATGCGCGCCGCGAGCCGGTCCGCCAGCGCCTGAAGTTCCACTTGCGCCGCGCGACCCGCCGCTGATGTCGGCGGGGTGGCAAGGTCGAGTCCGGCCGCCAGCCGAGCCTCATAGCGATAGGGGATGCGCGGCGCAATCCACTGCGCTGCCACCGACACCACGACGACGATCGCCACCAGCAGCGCCACGCTGCCCGCCAGCAACCAGACGAACTCGCGCAGCGGGTTCTCGTGCGTGGCGTTGATGCCTTCGTCGGGCAGCCGGTTCTCGAGCTTCACCATGGCGCGCTGCCGCCGCGCTTCACTTGGGTGTGGGCAAGGCGCTGCGGATCGACCCTTCGCCCAGCAGGCGCGAGCGACCGGTGCCGACGAAGCGCGCGGCTTCGGCCGCAGGAATCAGCGCCGTACCGTAGGCGAACACCTCGATCGAGGGCGCCCACCCGCTGGTGATCGAGGTTGTCTCGAAGCGCACGCAGATCACGAGCTTCGCCCCCTTGCGGCGGGCGTCGGATTTGAGGCGCAGCATCGCCTCCCGCCGCGCGCGCTCCATCAGCGATTCGTACGCGCGAAAGCGCCCGCCGAAGAGGTTGCGCAAGCCGGCGACGAAGGTCTTGAAGTAGTCCGCACTGACGACCACCGTGCCGGTGACGAGAAAAGCCTCCTGCGCCGTGACCCGGTCGGGCGGAAAACGCATCATGAAGGCCTGCACGTCGCGATACTGCTTCTCGCGCAGGCGGATCGACGCATAGTGATTGCGCTCGATCACGCGTCCGGCGAAGAAGCCCACCGCCATCAGCGTGACGAAGATGCCGATCTCGATCAGCGATCCCATGGCGCTAGATGTCTTCGATCTTGACGGCGCTGCCGTAGGCGAGGATCTCCGCCGCCCCGACCGCGATCGAGGTGGTGGCAAAGCGCACGTTCAGCACCGCGTTCGCACCGACCGATTCGGCTTCTCGAATCATGCGGTCGGTCGCCTCGGCACGCGCTTCCTGCATCAGTTCGGTATAGCTGCGCAACTCGCCGCCGACGATGTTCTTCAGGCTGGCGAAAATGTCCTTGCCGACATGCTTGGCGCGCACGGTGGACCCCTGCACGATGCCCAGGTGCGCGACCACGCGCTTGCCGGGAATGAGTTCGAGATTGCTGGTGATCAACGCGGTGGCTCCGAGGTGGCCGAGACGGGCAGTTGCGGCGGGTGGGGGTGCAGGCGCGCCATGGCGAGGGTGTCGACGAACTCGCCTTCCCGCAGCGAGTAGGCGCGGTGAGTGCCTTCGATGAAGAAGCCGAAGCGCTCGTACAGTGCAATGGCGCGCGCATTGTCGCAATACACCGTAAGTTCTAAGCGCAGTGCACCGAGCCAGTTGTCGGCCAGATCGACCAGCGTATGCATCAGGCGTGCACCGAGGCCGCGTCCTTGCCATTCGTCGACCAGCGCGATGCCGACGCTCCAGGCGTGCGCGCGGCGCGGATTGGGACTGGCCTGGTGCAGCCCGGCGTGCCCGACGATGTGCTTGCCGTCGAGCGCGACGAAGGCGTAGTGACGCTGCGGGTCGTTGCTGTTCAGGCGCGCCTGCCAGGCGGCGATCGACGGATAAGGGTTCTGCAGCGTGCCCGCGGCAGTGGAGCGCGAGCGAAAACTCAGCGCCACGCCCTCGGCGTCACCCGGCTCCATCCGACGGATCACGATCTCGGCCATCTGCGTCCTCGCACGGCATAGATCAACACGATGCGACCGCGCCGGTGGGTTGCGGCCGGACCAGCGCGACGGCGCACACCCGCCCTGCCGCCCCGGCATCCACCGGATTGCTATTGCAGTCGCTGCTCGGCCCAGCCCTTGACGCTGGCCAGCGCCCCGGTCAGCTTGCTGGGGTCGGTGCCACCGGCCATCGCCATGTCGGGCCGCCCCCCGCCTTTGCCGCCGACCTGCTGCGCGACGAAATTGACGAGATCGCCTGCCTTCAGCCGCCCGGTTGCGTCGGCCGTCACCCCAGCCGCCAGCTGGACCTTGCCGTCCTCGATCACCGCCAGCACGATCGCCGCCGATTTGAGCTTGTTCTTCAGCTGGTCTACGGTTTCGCGCAGCACCTTGGCATCGGCGCCTTCGAGCATGGCGGCCAGTACCTTGATGCCCTTGATGTCGATCGCCTGCGCCGCCAGGTCATCGCCCTGGCTGGAGGCAAGCTTGCCCTTCAGGCGCGACAGCTCCTTCTCCAGCGACTTGAGGCTGTCCTGCAGCTGAGCAATGCGGGTGGTCGCCTCGGTGGCGGGCGCCTTCAGCGATGCCGCAACCTCATTGAGTTGGCGATCGAGCGCCTGCACGTAAGACAGCGCGCCTTCGCCGGTGACTGCCTCCACCCGTCGCACGCCGGCCGCCACGCCACCTTCGGCAACGATCTTGAAGAAGCCGATGTCGCCGGTGCGCCTCACGTGCGTGCCGCCGCACAGCTCGGTCGAGTGGTGGTCATCACCCTCGCCCATCGCGATGACGCGCACTTCGTCGCCGTACTTGTCACCGAAGAACGCCAGGGCGCCGGCGCGGATCGCATCGTCGTACTTCATCACGCTCGGCGTCACCGGCGCGTTGTTGCGGATCGCCTGGTTGACCATTGCCTCGACCTGACGGATCTCCCCCGCACTCATCGGCTTGTCATGGGAGAAATCGAAGCGAGTGCGCTCCGCATCCACCAAAGAGCCCTTCTGCTGGACGTGCGCGCCGAGCACCTTGCGCAACGCGGCATGCATCAGGTGCGTGGCTGAATGGTTGTGCATCGAACGCATGCGCAGCGTCGTATCGACCTTGGCGGTGACCTTGTCGCCGATCGAGATTGCACCGGTGGCGAGCTTGCCGTGGTGACCCGTGACATCGGACTGGATCTTGAGCGTGTCGTCGACGGCAAACGTGCCACCGGCGGCAACGAGCTCGCCGCGATCGCCGATCTGGCCGCCGGACTCCGCATAGAACGGCGTCGCATCGAGCACCACGATGCCCGACTCACCGGCGCGAATCTCGTTGACCGGCGTGCCCTCCACATACAGCGCGACCACCTTGCCTTCGCCGGCCAGGTAGTCGTAGCCGGTGAAGCGCGTCTTGGCGCCGGCATAGTCGACGCCGGCTGCCATCTTGAACTTGCCAGCCGCCCGCGCCTGCTCGCGCTGCCGAGCCATCGCCTGCTCGAAACCGGCGTGATCCATGCCAATGCTGCGCTCGCGGCAAATGTCGGCCGTCAGGTCCACCGGGAAGCCGTAGGTGTCGTACAGCAGGAACACGGTTTCGCCGTCGAGCATGCGCACGTCGCCGCTGCCGAGCCGACCCAGCGCGCCCTCGAGGATCTTCATGCCGTGCTCGAGCGTCTCGCCGAAGCGCTCTTCCTCCTGCTTGAGCACGGCGTCGATGCGCGCCTGCTGCTCGCGCAGTTCGGGATAGGCGGCGCCCATCTCGGCGGCCAAATCAGCCACCAGCTTGTGGAAGAACGGTTGCGTCTGACCCAACTTGTACCCATGGCGCAGCGCGCGTCGGATGATCCGCCGCAGCACATAGCCGCGCCCTTCGTTGCCGGGGATCACGCCATCGGCGATCAGGAACGCGCAGGCGCGGATGTGATCGGCAATCACCTTCAGTGAGTTGTTGGCGAGGTCCTTTGCCCCGGTCTCGCGCGCCGCGGCGCGAATCAGGCTCTGGAACAGATCGATTTCGTAGTTGCTGTGGACGTGCTGCATCACCGCCGCCAGGCGCTCCAGGCCCATGCCGGTGTCGACGCACGGTTTCGGCAGCGGGGTCAGAACACCGTGCTCGTTGCGATCGAACTGCATGAAAACGAGGTTCCACACCTCGATATAGCGATCGCCGTCAGCGTCCGGCGACCCTGGCGGTCCGCCGGCAACCTCCGGACCATGATCAAAGAAGATCTCGCTGCACGGCCCGCAGGGGCCGGTGTCGGCCATCTGCCAGAAGTTGTCGGACACGTACTTGGGCTGGCCCGGCTTGTCGCCGATGCGCACGCAGCGCTCGGCCGGCACACCGATCTCCTTGGTCCAGATGTCGAACGCTTCGTCGTCGTCGATATAGACGGTGGTCCACAGCTTGTCCTTGGGCAGCTTGTAGACCTCGGTCAGCAGTTCCCAGGCGTACTTGATCGCGTCGCGCTTGAAGTAGTCGCCGAAGCTGAAGTTGCCGAGCATCTCGAAGAACGTGTGATGTCGGGCGGTGTAGCCAACGTTCTCCAGATCGTTGTGCTTGCCGCCCGCGCGCAGACTCTTCTGCGACGTGGTGGCGCGCGAGTAGGGGCGCTTCTCGCGTCCGGTGAAGGTGTCCTTGAACTGCACCATGCCGCTGTTGACGAACAGCAGGGTCGGATCATTGGCGGGTACCAGCGACGAGGCGCGCACGATCGTGTGGCCCTTGGACTCGAAGTACTTGAGGAACTTGTCGCGGATGTCTGCGCTTTTCATGGCTGCCGTGGGATCAATCGCGTGGGCGCGCGCCGCCGCTAAAGTCGCGTCGCGCATGGGTTTTTCAGAGCAAATCATGATAGCAGCGGGGTCCATTCGCACTGCTGTGCGACATGGCAACGTCCCAGCGCAGGACACTGCGCAGCCGAGCGATCAGCAGAAGGTGCGTTCTCAGCGCGGCGTATGGCAGATCGACGCCAGCGCCGCGATGCCCGGATGGTCCGCGCCCGCCACGCGCGCCGCATGCGCAAGCCCCGAAAGCGCGAACACGATCATCGTTGCGCCTGCCAGCGGCCGCAGCCACGTGCGCGCTTGCGCCAATACACCTGCGCCAGTCGCACCGCCCTGCGCGCCGACCAGTGCCGGCCGCGATGCCACGGCGTCGACCACCAGCAGGTTGGGGAGCGTGCCCAGGCCGAACGCCAGCATCACCATCGCACCCTGCAACGGGCCACCCGCGACCAGCGCCAGCGGCAAGGCGGCGTACACCATGCCGCAGGGAATCCAGCCCCACGCCAGGCCCGCGGCGAACGACTGCGATGCGGAACGAGGCGGATACACCTTGCGCGCCCAAGGGCCGACCACGCGCCAGATGCCGAGTCCGATCGGTTCGATGCGCTTGAGCCAGCGGTTCTGCCCAAACATCGTGGCGCCGATCGCGAGCAACATGACGCTGCCGACGACGAGCAGCACGACCTGGACCGGCAGCACATCGGCCGCGTACAGACCGCCACCGATCAGGCCGAGCAAGGTGCCCGCCAGCGTATAGCTCGTGAGGCGTCCGGCGTGATAACCGACTGCCAGACGCGCCGCCGAGACGTCGCGCGGGCGATTCATCTGCAGCGCGCCGATGAAGCCGCCGCACATGCCGGCGCAATGCAAGCCGCCGAAAAGCGACAGCAGCAAGGCAGCCAGCGCCTGTGAGGTCGGAAGATCGAACACTGCGGCGCCGACGTCAGGGCGTCAGGACAAAGAACAACGGCAGCAAGCGCCCGACACCGATGGCGCCAGGCAGCCTCTTAAACGATCTTGCTGTACTTGCGGATGCGTTCGTCACTGCGCAGGTAGCGGTCGAAGCTCATGGCGATCGCGCGGATCAGAAGCTTGCCGCGCGGCAGCACGTTGATCCACTCCTTGGTGTTCTCGAGCAATCCTTCGTCCTGGAACGGCTTGAGCGCAGCCACCTCCCGCTTGAAGTACTCATCAAACTTGATCAGATGCGACTGTTCGATCGCTTCCTTGCTGACCTCGAAGTGGCACATCAGCGCCATGATGACCGCACGCCGCACCAGATCGTCCATGTCGAGCAGCACGCCCCGCGCCGTGGGCAGGATGCCGTTCTTCAGACGGTCGTAGTACTCGTCGAGCTCACGCACGTTCTGCGAATAGGTCGGGCCGATCTTGCTGATGCTCGATACGCCCAGGCCGATCAGATCGCAATCGGGGCGCGTCGAATAGCCCTGGAAGTTGCGATGCAGGCGGCCCTGCTGCTGCGCGCGCGCGAGATCATCGTCGCCCTTGGCGAAGTGATCCATGCCGATGTACTGATAGCCTGCCTCGGTAAGCCGCTGGATCGCATCGAGCATGATGCTCATCTTTTCCTGCGGCGATGGCAGGTCGGCGGACTCGATTCGACGTTGCGGCTTGAAGCGCTCGGGCAGATGGGCGTAGTGATACAGCGCGATCCGCTCGGGACTCAGCTGCAGCACCTTGTCGAGCGTCTTCGCGAAGGTGACGCGGTTCTGCTTGGGCAGCCCGTAGATCAGATCCAGGTTGACCGACTTGAAGTCGGCCCTGCGCGCGGCCTCGATCGTCGCCTGGGTCATCTCGAAGCTTTGCAGGCGGTTGACTGCCGCCTGCACCTCGGGATCGAAGTCCTGCACACCCACCGACATGCGGTTGAAACCCAGTTCGCCCAGCGCAGCCACCTTGTCCGGCGGCGTGGAACGCGGGTCCACCTCGATGCTGTACTCGCCCTTCGGGGCCAGAGGAAAGTGCGAAGTAAGCAGCGCCATCAGTTGGCGCAGTTCGTCATTGCTCAGGAACGTCGGCGTACCGCCGCCAAAATGAAGCTGCTCGATCTGCCGCGGTCCCGTGAGTCGGCTGTCGATCAGTTCGACTTCCCGCGCCAACGCTTTCAGATACTCCGCTGTACGCCCATGGTCCTTGGTGATGACCTTGTTGCAGGCGCAGTAGTAGCAGACCGTGTTGCAGAACGGCAAGTGCACGTAGAGCGACAGCGGAATCTGCCCGCCTGATTCGCCGCGCTTGGCCAGCCACCCGGCAAAAGCCTCAGCGTCGAACGCATCGACGAAACGGTCCGCCGTTGGATACGACGTGTAACGCGGCCCGGGGATATCGAAGCGCTGCAGGAGCGCTGGATCGGGGACCGCGACCTCATTGCGGGTGGACATCAACATCAGTACATTCCCTTCGCGTGTAACGCACACGGTGCCACGGATGGGCGATGGGTGCACGTCCTCGCGTGTATTATTTCGACGCTCGCGCGGGATAGGTTGATGAGAGTCAATTCGGCCGACGACCTCTCCCGAATTACAAGAAGCTGCGGCCAAGCAGCGCAGGGCCAGGGACAACGCGCGCAGTTGTGTTCTTAGTGTCTGGACGGGTCGAGAGGGCCAAGAAAATGAACGCGCCGAGTTTTTCCGTGTCGCATTTGAAGGTTGCATGTTCGAACTGCAACCTTCGCG
>LNFM01007447.1_pt1 | contig 17167 bp, 13 predicted proteins | sample 596031 | NCBI WGS metagenome assembly LNFM01 (sample SAMN04254537, study PRJNA301005) | activated carbon metagenome | isolation source: dual media filters at the Ann Arbor, Michigan drinking water treatment plant | place: USA: Ann Arbor | reverse complement strand
ACCTTGCCCGGGCCCACGCCCACCTTGGTGGCGTCGGCGCCCCAGTTCTCCAGGTCGATCACGGCCTCGGGCGTGGCCACGTTGCCGGCGATGATGAAGGTGCGCGGCAGGCGCTGGCGGATGTGCTCGATGGTCTTGCGCACGCTCTCGGCGTGGCCGTGCGCGATGTCGATGGTGATGTAGTCGGCGCCCACACCTTCGGCGGCCAGGCGGTCGACCACCGCGTGGTCGGCCGGCTTCACGCCGGAACTGATGGAGACGAACAGGCCCTTGTCGCGCATGCGCCGCGCGTAGGCCACGGCGTCGAGGTCGAAGCGGTGCATCACGTAGAAGTGGCCGCTGGCGGCCAGCATCTCGCTGATGGGCTCGTCGATCACCGTCTTCATGTTGGCCGGCACCACCGGCAGCGTGAAGCGGCGACCGCCGAATTCGATGGAGGTGTCGCATTCGCTGCGGCTCTCGACGCGGCACTTGCGCGGCAGCAGCAGGATGTTGTCGTAGTCGAAGATTTCCATGGTCAGGCTCCGGGAAGGAAAGGAGAGCGCTTGACTTGGAGGCCCGGCGACGCCCGAGGCCGCCCTGGAAATCGGGCGGTGGGCAGACCGGGCGCCAAAATTTGGGCCCGGTGGCGAATTCTACGCGCGGGCCCGCTCCGCAGGGGGGGCCGAGCCCCGCGCAGCGGGTTCGCTCATGCCTCGTCATCCGAAACGCCCGTGCAGGAACCAGCCCGCCTCGGCGTCGTCGGCCAGGTGGGCCTCGGGAGCGGCCAGCCGGGTGCGGAAGATCCACACCAGCGCGCCGTCGGCCGCCTGCGCGACGAAGTAGTCGCGCGTGGCCAGCGCACCGTCCCACCAGCCGGATTCCAGCCGCTCGGGGCCGCACAGCAACTGCAGCGGCCGGCCCTCGTGCAGCGGCAGCGAATGTTTTTCGGGCAGCGGCATCGGCTCGGGCAACAGCCACACCGGCCGGTGCAGCGGCAGCGCCGGGGCGGGCACGGCCACCCGCAGTCGCGCCGGCGCAGGGCCGGGGGCGCGCCGCAGCGCCGCCGCCCGGGCCGCCGACGGGCCGGCGCCTGCACCCACGCCATGCGCCGGGCGGCGCCGGCTGGCGCGCTCGGGCCGGTGGTCGGCCACCGGCTCCAGGCGCTGCACCTGTTCGTCGCCCAGGCGCGCGCGCAGGCGTTCGAGCAGGCGCACCAGGCCTTCGGCCTCGCCCTGGCGCGTGGGGAACAGTTCCTGGTTGGGCGGCGGACGGTGGGCCAGCTGATGGCAGGCCATCTGCAGTTCGAGCGTGGGCGCGGCCAGCGGGCAATGCGCCAGCCGCTCGCGCAGCAGCAGGCCCAGGTGGTCGAGGTCGGCGCTGGGGTCGGCCAGCTCGACGCGCAGTTCGGTGGCCGGCGGTGCGGCCGCTCGATGGCGCGGCTCGTGGTGCATCAGCAGCGTGAAGGCCGCCACGCGCCCCTGCCGGGCCTGTGCCCAGGCCAGCAGCCGGCCCAGCAGCACATCGGCGCCGTGCAGCACCTGCGCGGTGCTGTCGGCGCGGGCGTAGAGCTCGAGCCGGCTGTCGAAGCTGGGGGCGGCGGCGAGCCAGGTGCGCGGGTCGGGCTGCAGGCCGCGCGCGCGGTCGAGGTCCTCGAGCAGGCCTTCGCCGAAACGGCGCGCCAGCCCCGCACGCGGCAGCTGGCGCAGGTCGGACAAGGTGTGCAGCCCCATGCCCTGCAGCGCTTCCCAGTGCTCGCGGCCCGGGCCCAGCAGCCACACCGGCACGCGGTCGAGCAGGACCTGCAGGGCGGGCAGGTCCTGCGTGTGCGCGCCTTCTTCGAACCCCGGGCGCCAGCGCGCCAGCAGCGCGGCCCCCAGCGCGGTGGGTGCGCCGGCGATCTGCAGCCGGTGGCCCAGCGGCGCCAGCGCCTGCGACAAGCGCTGGCGCAAGGCCAACGCGCCGCCGAAGTAGCGCAGGCTGGCCTGCACCTCGAGCAGCACGGTGGCCTCGCCTTCCAGGCAGACAGACGGGGTGAAAGCCAGCGCGGCGTGCACCACCCCCTGCAGGGCGCGAGCGTCACGCGCGGCGTCGGCCTGGCCCAGCAGCAGGTCGGGCGCCAGCGCCAGCGCGGTGGCGCGCTTGAGCCCCGGCTGCAGGCCACTGGCTGCCGCCTCGGCATTGACGGCCGCCAGGCGGTGCGCTTCCAGCAGCGCCACCGGCCGCTGGCGCTGCTCGGGCGGCAGCTGCGCGCAGAAAGCCTCCAGCGACAGCTGGGGCAGGTGGATGGCGAACCACAGCATGGCAGCGGGCGGGCAGCGGCACGGACCGCATCACCCGGACAGGGCGCCGGCCGAAGGCAGCGCGGCGGGCGTGATGGCGGCCCCTGGCTCGGTGGCCGGGCGCGCCGCGCGCGCCTGCGCCGGCGCCGACAGCACCGGGGGCAGCGCCAGCAGCAGCGGCGTGGCCAGCAGCGGGCCACGCCGCTTGAGCATGACCAGCCGCAGGCTGTCGGCACCGGCCGCGCCGAGCAGCAGGCGCAGCGGCGCGGCGCTGGGCTTGTGGCGCGCTTCGGTGGCGCGCAGCAGGAAGGCCGGGCCGTCGTGCCCCTGTGCCGCCAGCTGCAGCCGGCGCAGCGCGTCGGCACGCAGGCGCACCGGCAGCCAGGCCAGCACGGCGCCGACGTGGCCGCTCTTCAGCGCGTGCTCCAGCGCCCAGAGGACATCGGCCGCGCCGAGCAGCTCGCGCGCGCGACCGCGCAGGCCGCCGGGGTGGCCGGGCGCCGGCGCCGCCAGCGCGGTGGCGGCGGTTTCACGCACCCCGCGGCCCTGCACCAGCACGAGCTGCTGCACGTCCAGGCCCAGCGCCTGCCAGGCCCAGCCGCACAGCCGGGCCGGCGGATCGAACAGCATCACGCAGCGCTGCTGCTGCTGCACCGCCGCCAGCACCGGGGCCAGCAGCCGCATTTCGCCCAGGCCGGGGTGGGGCAGCAGCAGCTCGGTGAGCGTGCGCGAGGGCCAGCCCCCGCCCGGCAGTTCGGCATCGAGCCGGGCGAAGCCGCTGGGCCAGGTGAGCTCGCGCTGCCGCCCCACCTGGCTGGCGCGCCACAGCGCCGGGTGCAGCGACTCGGGTGTCTGTGCGGCGGGCGCTCCAGCAGGCACCCCCGCCTGCGGCAGCAGACCAGCAGCGGGTTCCGGAGCGAAGAGGGGAAAGGCTTCCACGAGAATACTGTACGTACATACAGCTTTCTCGGCAAGCCAGACTTCGTGCGATACCCCTCAAAGCACGAACGGCCGAGTCCCCGTCCCCTGGGACAGATCGCCGCAGGCGATCAGGGGAGCAGCGCCTCCGAAGCGGGCCGAGCCCGGACAGCGGCCGTCCAGTGGACGGTCGCTGCCTGGCGAGGGGCTGCTGGCTTGCCAGCAGCGCGCCCTGCAAGGGCGGCCGCCCCAGCGGCCGGGGGCCGTCATCTCAAGCCACCGTCACCCGGTCGCGGCCGGCTTCCTTGGCACGGTACAGCGCCGCATCGGCGCAGGACACCAGCGCACGACCGTCCTCGCCCGGGTGCCAGGCGGCGACACCGGCCGAGACCGTGACCGTGACCATCACTTCCTGCGTCTGCCGGTGCTTGAGCTTCATCCCTCGCGCCCGCGCCCGCACCGCCTCGGCGACCTGGGCCGCCTTGGGCAGCGTGGCCGACGGCAGCAGGATGGCGAATTCCTCGCCGCCGTAGCGCGCCAGGGCCATGCCCGGTTCGGTCGGCACACTGCGCAGAACCTCCCCCAGACCGGCGATGACGCGGTCGCCCACGACGTGGCCGTGGGTGTCGTTGACGCGCTTGAAATGATCGATGTCGATCATGATCAGGCAGTGCGAGGTGCCGCGCTGCGGTGGCTGGGCCAGCATGGTGTCGAGCTGCTGCTCGAAGCCGCGCCGGTTGAGCACCCGGGTCAACGGGCAGCGCGTGGCCTCCTCGCGCGTGCGCATCAGGTCAGAGCGCAGGCGGGCGATCTCGTGTTCGCTGCACAGCACCTGCTGGCGCAGCGACTCGACCGAGCGCTGCATCTCCTGCGTGCCGGCCAGCGCCTCGTGGATGTGCGGCGTGAGGGACGCCGTGTCGCTGCTGGCCAGCGCGCCGCTCAGGCCGTCGAGCTTGGCGCCGAAGGCGCCAGCCGTGCGCCCCGTGCGTGCAGCCGACTCGGCGATGTCGGTCATCACCTTGTGCATGTCGCCGCGGATGCGTTCGGCCTCGGTGTCGTCCACCTCGGCCACGAACTGGTCGTGCAGGCGCCGCACCGTCTCGTCGTCGAGCCGGGGCTGCAGCGCCACCGCCTTCTCGAAGGCCTCGCTCAAGCGCGGATTGATGCCGGCCAGGTGTTCGTAGAACACCGCGAAGGTCAGCGGATTCAGCAGAGCGTCGTGCTGTCCCATCTGCGCCAGGGCCAGGCGCAGCAGGGTGACGGTCTGTTCCTTCGGTTCGTTGTATCGCATGTGGTGGGTGATGAAGCGCTCGATGCCGGCTCCCCGCGCAGCCTGCGACAGCCACCGCGCTCAACCGAACCGTTCAAGTCTTATCGGCCCGCCCTAGGGGTTCCCTTAGATCCCATAGATAACCGCCCCACAAAAATGCGCTGCAAGGTGCGCAGAACGTCACTGTACGAGAGGACTGAGGGACCTTGACCAGCCGGGCCCCGCCTCCACTGGTCAGAAATGAGCCGTCAGGAAGGCCCGCCGGAGGGCGCCGCCGCACAGGTCGATGGCGCTCCAGGCCTCGTCGATGACGCGGCTCATGGTGATGAAACCGTGCACCTGGCGCTCGAAGCACACGTAGCGCACTGCATTGCCGGCGGCCGACAGCGCGTCGGCGTACTGCCGCCCCTCGTCGCGCAACGGGTCGAATCCGGCCGTCAGCACCAGCGCCGGCGGCAGCCGCGTGAGGTCGGCCGCCAGCAGCGGCGATGCACGCCAGTCGGTCCACTGCCAGGCCTGTTCGATGTACTGGCGACGGTAGTAGGCGATGCTGTCGGCGGTGAGCAGGTAGCCCTGGGCGTTGCTGGTGTGCGAAGGCGCCACGGCACGCTGGTCGGTGGCGGGGTAGATCAGCAGCTGCAGCACCGGCGCGGGCTCGCCCGCATCGCGCAGCATCAGCGCCACCACGGCCGCCAGGTTGCCGCCCGCGCTGTCGCCACCGACGGCCAGGCGCTGCGTGTCGAGTTGCAGCGCAGCCCCTTGCGAATGCACCCAGCGCGTGGCGGCCAGGCAGTCTTCCACCGCGGCCGGGAAGCGCTGCTCGGGCGCAAGCCGGTAGTCGACCGAGACCACCGCACAGGCACCCGCCAGCGCCAGCTGCCGGCACAGCACGTCGTGCGTGTCCAGATCGCCGATCGTCCAGCCGCCGCCGTGGAAGTACACCAGCACCGGCAGCACGCCCGGCAGCGGGCGGTACAGGCGCAGCGGCAACTCGCCTGCCGGCCCGGGCACCGACAGGCTGTCGACCGACGCCAGCACCGGCGCATCGGGCTGGGTGAAGGCCCGGCGGTCACGGTAGAAGCGGCGCGCCTCGGCGGGTTCGAGCGTGTGCACGGGCGGCACGGCCTTCTGCACCATGAGGTCGATCAGCGCCCTGGCTTGAGGGTCGAGCATGTGGTTCTCCCGCTAGAGTCGGCAGTGTAGACAGCCCCCCTTCGCCGCAGATGCCACCCCCCACCCCCTGTCCATGTGGAACGCCCGTGCCTTATGCACAGTGCTGCGGGCGATGGCATGCCGGCCCCGGGCATCTGCAGGCGCCGACGGCCGAGGCCCTCATGCGCTCGCGCTACAGCGCCTACGTCCTGGGGCTGCAGGAGTACCTGCGGCAGACCTGGCACCCGTCGAAGCGACCTGACGCGCTGCCGCCCGACGAGCCCGGCCTGCGCTGGCTGGGCCTGGACGTGCGGCGTCACGTGCCAGCGGGCGACACCGCCGAGGTGGAGTTCGTCGCACGCAGCAAGCTCGGCGGAAGGGCCCACCGCCTGCACGAGCTGAGCCGCTTCGTGCGCGAGGACGGACGCTGGTACTACGTCGACGGGGACCTGTGCTGAGGGCGCGCGCGCCGCTCAGGCCCGCCGCCCGTCACGCCAGGCGCCCGGCGTGACGCCGGTCCACCGCCGGAAGGCCCGCGTGAAGGACGTCTGCTCGGCGTAGCCCAGGCGGCCGGCCACCTGCACCAGCGGCAGCCCGGGCGTGGCGAGCAGGCGCACGGCCTCCTCGCGGCGGAACGCTTCGACCACGTCGCTGAAGCTGCGGCCCGCCTCGGTCAGGCGGCGCTGCAGCGTCCGCTCCGACACCCCCAGCAGGGCGGCCATGCGCGCGGCGTCGGCGCGGCCCTGGGCCAGCGCGTCGCGCAGCCGGGCGCGCAGCGCCCGCTCCAGCGTCGAGTCGCCCGGCTGCGCCAGCTGCAGCTGCGCCGCCATGCCCTTCAGCGTGGCGTGCAGGAAGGGATCGGCACCGCGCGCGGGCATCTGCCAGGTCGCGGCGTCCACCAGCAACTCGGCACAAGGATGATCGTAGGCGGGCGCCAGGCCGAACAGGCGTTGCCGCACCGCATCGTCCGCCGGGCGCGGCAGCGGCAGCCCCACCAGCCGCGGCTGGAAACTGCCCCCGCTGACGTAGCGCAGCCGGCTGCACAGCGCCGCCAGCGTGAACTCCAGCGCCTGCACCGGCAGCGGCGCCAGCGCACGCACACGCAGCGCGTGGTCGCCGCCGTCGAGCGGGTCGATCTCCAGCGCCACGTCGATGGCCACCATGGCGAAGTGCAGCATCGCCGATTCGCAGCAGCCGGCCACCGTGTCGGCACTGCCCACCAGGTAGTCCAGCGCGCCGAAGGCGCCGAAGGGGATGGCGTGCGCCAGCGCGCTGGGCAGGCCGGGCCGCCCGTAGAGGCGTTCGGCCTCGTCCCACATGTCGAGGTAGGTCTGCACCGGCACCAGGGCGTCGGCGCCCTCGGGCAGGGGCCCGAGCCTGGCCTGCAGCCGCTGGCCGTCCAGGCCGAGCGACGAGAGGCCCTGCAGCTGCAGCCGCAAGGTCAGCACCGGCAGCCAGGAGGGGGTCTCAGCAGGCATGGCGCCGGATGTTCAGAGCCTGGCGCGATGTGGCAAGCCGGCGCGGTGCCCGGTCCATACAGTGACTCCATCGAAACCAGCCTGGAGACTACGGCAATGCAAAGACGCTCGTTCATCAAGGTGCTGGCCGCCGGCGGCGCCACGGTGGTGCTGTCGGGCTGCGACCCGATGCCTTCATCGGCCGTCGCACCCTGGGTCGCCCCCGGCGCGGCCGAGACCGATCCCCGCCTGCGTGCGCTGTCCTGGGCGCTGCTGGCCCCCAGCGCGCACAACCTGCAGAGCTGGGTGGCCGACATCCGCGAGCCGGGCCTGATCCGGCTGTCGGTGGACCTGGAGCGCCTGCTGCCCGCCACCGACCCGCCCAACCGCCAGGTGCTGATCGGCTGCGGCGCCTTCCTGGAGCTGCTGTGCCTGGCCGCAGCGCAGCAGGGTCAGCGCGCCGATGTCACGCTGATGCCCGAGGGCGAGTTCGCCGCCGGCGGCGTCGATGCCCGGCCCTTTGCCGTCGTGCGCCTGATGGCCGACCCCGGCGTGCAGCCCGATCCCTTGTTCGCCGCCGCGCCGCTGCGCCGCACCCAGCGCGCGCCCTATGGCGACCGGGTGCCCGACGCCCAGGCGCTGGCCCGGCTGGCCGCAGCCGCCCGGCGCCCCGGCATCACGCTGCACAGCACCACCGACCCCGCCCGGGTGGGCCGCCTGCGCGAACTGGCCATCGCGGGCTATCGCGCCGAGTTCACCGATCCCGCTGCGTGGCGCGAGAGTGCCGACCTGATGCGCGTCGGCGCCGCCGCGGTGGCGGCCGAACCCTCGGGCATCGCGCTCACCGGCACCATGGCCTGGTTCGGGCGCCAGCTGGGCCTGCTGGACGCCGACGCGCTGCGCAAGACCGATGGCGTGGCCGCCAGGACCGCCATCGACAGCTCGGTGAAGGCCGCCGAGGCCACCCCGGCGTGGGCCTGGCTGGCCAGCGCCGACAACGGTCGGGGCGCACAGATCGAGGCCGGCAGAGCCTACCTGCGGGTCGACCTGGCGGCTGCGCAGCTGGGGCTGGCCATCCATCCCAATTCGCAGGTGCTGCAGGAGTTCGAGGCGATGCGGACGCTGTACGACCGCTTCCATGCCGAAGTCGGCGTGGCAGCCCCGGGGCGGGTGCAGATGTTCGTCCGCCTGGGCTACGCCGCCCGGCCCGAGCCGGCACCGCGGCGCGCGCTGGCGAAGTTCGTGCGGGCCTGAAGCGGCGAGCGCGGCCGGGCACGGCGGCCCGGGTGCCGGCGCAGCGCCTTCAGGCGAACTCCTGCCGCACCGCCTCGGACCGCAGGCGCTGCATGGCCCAGCCGAGCAGCGCACAGGCGCCCACGGTGATCGCCACGGCGAGCAGCTGGGCGGCGGTGGCGAAACCGCCGAACACGTCGGCCGCCTGCGGCGGCAGCGCCGTGCGCTGCAGGGCCTGCCGGAAAAGCGCCTGCACCACCTCGTGCTGCAGCCACAGGCCGGCGAGGTTGAGCACGATGACCAGGCCGAGCAGCCCGATGGCCGTGCGGCGCGCCCACTCGAAGCGCATCAGCAGGCCGACGGCGCAGGCCAGCAGGGCGAACGAGACCGCCGCGGCGGCACCGGCCACCCAGGGCAGGTAGGCCAGCAGCCAGCCGGTGACGCGCGGCGCGCCCGCGCCGTCGATGCCACATTGCGGGATCACCGAAGCGATCTCCGCGCTCTGCACCAGCGCCGACAGGCTGGCCAGCAAGGCCACGCCGATGAAGGTCCACGCGGTGAAGGTCACGAACAACGAGCGCGAACCGACGTTGAAGGTCTGGGGCATGACGGGCTCCTCGGCAAGCTCACGGCGCCACCCTGCGGGACCACGGGGTGCCTGGCGCCATCAGCAGATGGGAGGATTGTTCGGGGCCGGCGTTTCGGGCGCACTCCCCCAGAGGATGGAGATCCCGAGAACTTGGGGGATGCCCGTGCGCCCGCGGCGCCACCACGTGCGCGCCCTCCGTTCGGCCGCCCGGGCCGCCCGGGCCGTCCTCCCGGCCGGGGTCCGGAATCGCGAAGACGGCGCGAATGCAATCGGACTATGCCGGCGATAGCCCCTGCAGGCGGCACATTCCGGCCGGACGGCTGCGCTGCGGCGCCCTGGTCTGCCAGAATCACCGTCCCCCGCCCACAGGCCCTGGCCTCCGCCGTCCCATGGTTCCGCACCTCGTCACCGCATTGCACGGCCCCATCAACGAGCTCGAGGCCCGCGTTCTCGAGTCGATGCCCGCCATCGAGCGCTGGTTCCGCCTGGAGTGGATGGAGCACACGCCACCGTTCTACACCTCGGTGGACCTGCGCAATGCCGGCTTCAAGCTGGCGCCGGTGGACACCAATCTCTTTCCCGGCGGCTTCAACAACCTGACGCCGGAGATGCTGCCGCTGGCCGTCCAGGCGGCGATGGCGGCGATCGAGAAGATCTGCCCCGAAGCGAAGAACCTGCTGCTCATCCCGAAGCCGCGCACGGCCGATCCGTTCTACCTGTCGAACGTGCAGCGCCTGATGCAGGTCTTCACGCAGGCCGGGCTGAACGTGCGCCTGGGCTCGCTCGACGAGGCCCTCAAGACGCCGCTGCGTCTGTCGCTGCCCGATGGCAGCGACCTGGCCGTCGAGCCTGTCATCAAGGCCCGGGGTCGGTTGGGGCTGAAGGACTTCGATCCCTGCACCATCCTGCTCAACGGCGACCTGCCGGGCACCACGCCGGAGCTGCTGCAGGGCCTGCACCAGCAGTACCTGCTGCCGCCGCTGCACGCCGGCTGGTCGCGCCGCCGCAAGTCGGCCCACTTCCACAGCTACGAGGAGGTGGCCAAGAAGTTCGCCAAGCTGCTGGGCATGGACCCGTGGCTCATCAACCCGATGTACGGCCGCTGCGGCGAGGTGAGCCTGTCCGAAGCCAGCGGGCTCGAGTGCGTGCAAACCACGGCCGATGCCCTGTTGACCAAGGTGCGCCGCAAGTACAAGGAATACGGCATCACCGAGAAGCCGTTCGTGGTGGTCAAGGGCGACAACAGCAGCAGCGGCGCCGGCTTCATGACCGTGCGCGACGCCCGTGACATCCCCGAGCTGGCGCGCTCGCCGCAGGCCGGCATGCAGCGTTCGGCGCTGGGCGACGTCACCGAGGTCATCATCCAGGAAGGCGTGCCCACCTTCGAGCGCGTGAACGAGGCCGTCGCCGAGCCGGTGGTCTACATGATCGACCGCTACGTGGTGGGGGGCTTCTACCGCGTGCATGCCGACCGCGGCGCTGACGAAGACCTGTGCGCCCCGGGCGCGCTGTACGTGCCGCTGGCCTTTGCCGAGAGCAACCAGCTGCCCAAGCCCGGCGCCAAGCCCGGCGCCAGCGCACCGAACCGCTTCTACATGTACGGCGTGGTGGGCCGCCTGGCCATGCTGGCGGCGTCCTACGAACTGGAAGCCACCGACCCCGAAGCCGAGATCTACGAGTAGGCGGGCGCGGCCTGCGGCAGCAGGCTGGTGAAGGCCGAGGATTGTGCGTTGCACCATTACGTGGGATAACCGCAGCTTTCCTCCAGCCCTGCCGTGCGCGCCCCTTCCGCCCCCAAAGATCCGCGCGTCCTGGCCGGCCTCACGCTCGGCGCCATCGGCGTGGTCTACGGCGACATCGGCACCAGCCCGCTGTACGCGCTGAAGGAAGTCTTCGCCGAAGGCCGCGTGCCGCTCACGCCGGACAACATCTTCGGCATCCTGTCGCTGGTGTTCTGGACGCTGACGGTGGTGGTGTCGCTGAAATACGTGACGCTGATCCTGCGCGCCGACAACAACGGCGAAGGCGGACTCATCGCCATGCTGGCACTGGCCTCGCAGGCGGTGAAGGACCGGCCGGAGACGCGGCGCCGCCTGTTGCTGCTGGGCGTGTTCGGCACGGCGGTGTTCTTCGGCGATGGCGTCATCACGCCGGCGATCTCGGTGCTGTCGGCCGTCGAGGGCCTGGAAGTGGCGGCACCGGGCCTGCACCGTTTCGTCGTGCCGATCACGCTGCTGGTGCTGACCGCCCTGTTCGCCGCGCAGCGCTTCGGCACCGCCGGCATCGGCCGCCTCTTCGGACCGATCACCGTGCTGTGGTTCGCCGTGCTCGCGGTGCTGGGCGTGGTGCACATCGCACAGAACCCCGCCGTGCTGGCGGCGCTGTCGCCGCACCACGCGCTGGGCTTCCTGCTGCTGCACCCGAGCGTGGCCTTCGTCGCGCTGGGCGCGGTGGTGCTGTGCGTGACCGGGGCCGAAGCGCTCTACGCCGACCTCGGGCATTTCGGCAAGGCGCCCATCCGGCTGGCCTGGTTCGCGCTCGTCTGGCCCGCGCTGGTGCTGAACTACTTCGGCCAGGGCGCGATGCTGCTGCTGCATCCCGGCAACGTGAAGAACCCCTTCTACGAGATGGCCCCCCAGTGGGCGCTGTTCCCGCTCATCGGCCTGGCCACCGCGGCCACGGTGATCGCCTCGCAGGCGCTGATCACGGCCGCCTTCTCGGTCACCAAGCAGGCCATGCAGCTGGGCTACCTGCCGCGGCTGCGCATCCAGCACACCAGCATCCGCGAGACGGGGCAGATCTACGTGCCCTTCGTGAACTGGTCGCTCTTCGCCTGCATCGTGGCGGCGGTGCTGGCCTTCAAGTCGAGCAGCGAACTGGCCTCGGCCTACGGCATCGCGGTGACCATCGACATGCTCATCACCACGGTGATGACCTTCTACGTCATCCGCTACGCCTGGCACCTGCCGCTGGCGCTGTGCGTGGGCGCCACCGGCCTGTTCTTCGTGGTCGATCTCGTCTTCTTCAGCGCCAACGCCGTGAAGATCCTCGAGGGCGGCTGGTTCCCGCTGCTCATCGGCGGCATCATGTTCCTGCTGATGACGACCTGGAAACAGGGTCGTGCGCTGATGAGCGCACGGCTGCGCGACGACTCGATCGACCTGGTCAGCTTCCTCGAAGCGATCTTCGTCGCGCCGCCGGTGCGCGTGGCGGGCACGGCGGTGTTCCTCAACTCCGAAAAGGGAGCGACCCCCTTCGCGCTGCTGCACAACCTGAAGCACAACAAGGTGCTGCACGAGCAGAACCTGTTCGTCACGGTGCAGCACCACGAGGTGCCCTGGATCGGCTTCGACCGCCGCTGCGAGATCGAATCGCTGGGCCACGACTGCTGGCAGATCACGCTGCACTTCGGCTTCAAGAACGAGCCCGACGTGCCCGAGGCCCTGAAGCTCATAGAGGGCCGCGGCGTGGTGCTGGAAGACATGGAGACCAGCTACTTCCTCAGCCGCGACACCGTCACGCCCACCTTCGGCGGCGGCATGGCGATGTGGCGCGAGAAGCTCTTCGCCAGCATGCACCGCAATGCCTCGGCCGCCGCCGACTTCCTGCACCTGCCGGCCAACCGCATCGTCGAGCTCGGGTCCAAGGTAGAGATCTAGGCCCACCCCCCTGCGCGCTTCGCGCGCCCCCCTCGAGGGGGGCAACGCTGGCGGACCGGCGGAGCCGGATCCGCGGCGTTCGCTTGACGGGGGCTCGGGCCCGGAGGGCCCATCGCGTCGATGTCCATCGCACTTGGGTCGCGTGCTGGCACCGCCGAGCTCGCGCCCTCTGCCGCAGCGGACAATCGCTCTCCCACCTCCTTTGCGAGCCCGGCCTTGAGCAAGCTCTACTTCCGCTATGCGGCGATGAACGCCGGCAAGTCGACTGCGCTGCTGCAGACGGCCTACAACTACGAAGAGCGGGGGATGCGGGTGATGCTGTTCACCGCGGCGCACGATCACCGCAGCGGCAGCGGGCTGATCGGCTCGCGGCTGGGACTGCAGCGGGAGGCGCACACCTTCGGCGCCGACACCGTGTTCGAACTGGGCGGGCTCGACGACCCGGTGGCCTGCCTGCTCATCGACGAGGCGCAGTTCCTCACCCCCGAGCAGGTGCGCCAGCTGCACCGCCTGGCCCACACCCGCCGCGTGCCGGTGATCTGCTACGGCCTGCGCAGCGACTTCCGCGGCGAGGCCTTTCCCGGCGCTGCAGCCCTGCTCACGCTAGCCGACGACCTGGAAGAGATGAAGACCATCTGCGCCTGCGCCCGCAAGGCCTCGATGAACATGCGCATCGACGCAGAAGGCCGCCGGGTGAAGGACGGCGAGCAGGTGCTGATCGGCGGCAACGACCGCTACCGCGCCGTGTGCCCCGGCTGCTTCTACGCCGACGACGGCGCAGAGATGGCCCACGCGCCGGGCTTGTTCGCCTGAGCCTGGACAAGGCGGCGGGAACCGCGCCCCGGGGCCACCAGGAACTAGGGGGGCTCCCACCGACGAGGGATGTGCTGCACGGCAGGGCGGGGCCATCATCGCCGCCCACACCACACGCGGGCCGGCCATGACAGCGCAACACCTGCCTTTCGATGCCGTCGATCCACCGGACGGCGAAGGCGCCTTCGACCGCACCCTCGACCGCGCCTTCATGCCCACGCTGATGCGACGTCGCAGCCCACCGCCGACCTTGCACCAGGCCCTGGCCGAGGCATCTGCGCCGGCCGCTGGACAGCGCAAGCCCTCGACCCTGCCGGGCGCGCGCGCCGGGGCCGATCCGGCGATCACCCGGGTGGGCCGCTACGAAGTGCGCGAACGCCTGGGCCGCGGCGGCATGGCCACCGTCTTCAGGGCGCACGATCCGTCCATCGGCCGTGACGTGGCGCTGAAGTTCCTGCACGCCGCGCTGTGCGAGAACGCCGATTGCCACGCCCGCTTCCTGCGCGAGGCCCGCGCGGCCGGCGGCCTGTCGCACCCGCACATCGTGGTGGTGCACGACGTCGGCGAGATCGAGGGCCGCCCGTACATGGCCATGGAACTGCTCAGCGGCGGCACGCTGGCCGACGAGCTGGCGCAGGGCCGCGGCCTGCCGCTGCGCGACGCCGTCAACGTGGCGCTGCAGATCGCGCTGGCACTGGACTACGCGCACGAGCGCGGCGTCGTGCACCGCGACATCAAGCCTGCCAACATCATGCGCGACGGCGTCAGCGGCTCGGTGAAGCTGGCCGACTTCGGCATCGCCCATCTCGACGAGGCGGCACGCGCCGGCGAGCAGCGCACGCGCATCGGCGACATCCTGGGCACGCCCCAGTACATGTCGCCCGAGCAGACGCGAGGGGAGAAGCTCGACGGCCGATCCGACCTGTTCTCGGTGGGCATCGTGCTGTACCAGATGATCACCGGGCTGCGGCCTTTCCGCGGCGAGAGCCTGGTGGCCGTGGCCGCCCAGATCGCCAGGGAAGAACCGCCCTCCCTGGCACGGCTGCGCGGCGACGTGCCGCCCGCGCTGCGACGCGTGGTCGAGCGCTGCCTGGCCAAGGAGCCAGCGCGCCGGTTCCAGAGCGGCCGCGAACTGGCCGAGGCGCTCACGCACGTGCGGCTGGAGATGGACGAGCAGGCCCGTCGCCAGGTGCGCCCGCGCACGCTGCCCATGCGCGTGAAATGGGCGCTGGCCATGTCGCTGGTGGTGGCCATGGTGATGGGGACCGACGCAGCCGGGCTCGCACACCTGCAACGGGGTGCCCTGGCGGCGCAGACCCTGGAGCACGGCAGCATGCTGGCGCGCTTCAGCGCGGCACAGAACGCCACCGCGCTCCTCGGCGAGGACTGGGAGGCCATCGACGTGGCGCTGCAGGCGACGATGAAGAGCGGCCGCGTCGAACGCCTGGTGGTCGTCGACCTCGCCGGGATCGTGCGGGCCTCGAGCCAGCCGCGCGAGGTCGGCCAGCGCTTCCGCCCGCCCGCTGGCGTCGCACGCGATGGCGCACTGCGCTACGGGGCTGCCGGCGGGCCGATGCTGGGCTTCGAGGCGCCGGTGACCTTCCAGGGCAAGCCGATCGGGCAGGTGTTCCTGGGGCTGCCGGAAAGCCCGCAGGGGTCTGCAGCGCTCGGACCGGCAGGCCTGCTCGGCCTGCTGACGCTGGCCGCCACGGGGGCGACGATGATGCTGCTGGGGCACGGCCTGGCGCGGCCCGTGCGGCAGCTCTCCGAAGCCATGGCGGCGATCGCCCGCGGACAGTTCGACCACCGCATCGACCAGCGCCGGCAGGACGAACTGGGGCAGCTCTTCGTCGACTTCGACGCCATGGCACAGGCGCTGTGCGACCGCATGGCCGACCAGCGCCTGGTGGCTGCAGGCCAGCCGACCGAGGCCGTGGCTCGCCCGCGGCACCCGGCGGCCTGAAGCGCGGTCGGCGCGCCCTCGACGGCCCGTGAGGGCCCGTGAGGGCCCTGGCCCGCCTCTACTTGACCTTGTTCAGGCGGTCGCGCAGGTCACGCACCTTCTGGCGTTCGAGCTTGGCGGTGTTGTTGTCGGGGTCGAGTTCGAGCACGGTGTCCCAGTGGCGGATGGCGCCGACCAGGTCCTGCCGGGCGAGTGCCGCCCGGGCAGCACGCGTGGCACGCAGGATGGCCTGGGAACGATCGGCCGGTGCAGCGGCCTTGGGCGCCGCTTCCCGGGTCGGCTCGGCCGGCGCCGCCTGGGCTGCAGGGGCCGCTGAAGGGGCTGCGGGGGCTGCAGGCGGCTGGGTCGCCGGCGAGGCCGGAGCGGGGGACGGCGCCGCCGAACGGGCCGGTGCCGGCGCGGCCCCTGGCGGCGGCGCCTTGCCGGGCACGCGGATCACCTGGCCGCCGGCCAGCTGTCGCGGCACCTTGATGTCGTTGTAGCGGGCCAGGGCGTAGAACTGGTACAGGTCGCCCAGGAAGCGCTGCGCGATGCGCGACAGCGTCTCGCCCGGCTGCACACGGTAGGGAAAGGACTCACGGCCCAGCAGGGCCACCGGGTCGCTGGTGATCTGCTTGAGCAGGCTCTGCGCCAGACGGTGGTTGGGGTCCTGCTGCAGCGCGCGCTGCAGTTCGGCCGAGGCCTGCTCCTCGTTGCCCGCCTCGAGCAGCTCGAGGGCGTTGAGGACCAGGCGCTGCACCGGGACGTTGCTGGTTTCGGCCACCGGTTCGGCAGGCGCCGGCGCTTCGGGCGGGGGAGCGACCTCGACCGGCGCAGGAGCCGGCGGCGGGGCCACGACAGGCGGTGGCGCAGGCGCAGGGGCCGGGACCGGCGCGGCACATCCGGCCAGCAGCACCGACAGCACCGAGAAGGCCGCCGTCACTGCGAGCCAACGGCGACCGTGCCGTGGCGGGGCGGCGGCCGCGTGGTGATCACCAGGAGAACCGTCCGGCGACGGGGGCTGCAGGATCGGCTCGTTCGCGTTCAGCACCATGCCGGCATTATCGATCACCCCTGGGCCAGGGGGCCTTCGGGTTCAACCAGGACCTCGGGCCCGGTCTGCATGGAACTGGGCGCGCCAGGTTTCGAAGCGCCCCTGGTCGAGCGCATCGCGCACCTCCTGCATCAGGTTCAGGTAGTAGTGCAGGTTGTGGATGGTGGTCAGCATGGGCCCCAGCATCTCGCCGCAACGGTCCAGGTGGTGCAGGTAGGCGCGGCTGAAGCCGGCGCAGGCATGACAGGCGCAGGTCGGGTCGATGGGTCGTTCGTCGTCCTTGTGGCGCGCGTTGCGGATGCGCAGGTCGCCGAAGCGCGTGAAGAGGTGGCCGTTGCGCGCATTGCGCGTGGGCATCACGCAGTCGAACATGTCCACGCCCTGCGCCACGCCCTCCACCAGGTCTTCCGGCGTGCCCACGCCCATCAGGTAGCGCGGCTTGTGCGCCGGCAGGCGGTGCGGCGTGTGCGCCATGATGTGCAGCATCTCTTCCTTGGGCTCGCCCACGCTGACGCCGCCCACGGCATAGCCCGGCAGGTCGAGCTCGACCAGCGCGGCCAGCGAGGCCTCGCGCAGGTCCTCGAACATGCCACCCTGCACGATGCCGAACAGCGCGTTCGGGTTGCCCAGGCGCTGGAACTCGTCGCGGCTGCGGCGGGCCCAGCGCAGGCTGAGCTCCATCGACGTGCGCGCCTCGGCCTCGGTGGTGATGTGGCCCTTGGTTTCGTAGGGCGTGCACTCGTCGAACTGCATCACGATGTCGCTGTTCAGCACGGTCTGGATCTGCATGCTGACCTCGGGCGTGAGGAAGAGCTTGTC
>LNFM01007446.1_pt1 | contig 17168 bp, 10 predicted proteins | sample 596031 | NCBI WGS metagenome assembly LNFM01 (sample SAMN04254537, study PRJNA301005) | activated carbon metagenome | isolation source: dual media filters at the Ann Arbor, Michigan drinking water treatment plant | place: USA: Ann Arbor | reverse complement strand
CCTGTTCGCCGACCGCGCCGACTGGGACAGCCTGCGCGCCGAAGCGGCGGTGGGCGAGGCCGAGTTCGAGCGCCTGATGCGGCGCGCCGACGGCTCCACTTTCTGGTGTGCCGTGAACGTGCGGCCTCTGGATCCGCAGATGCCCGAGCGCGGCCTGATCCTGGCGCTGATGGATGTCGACCTGCGCCGGCGCACCGCCGATGAGCTCAAGCGAATGCGCAACTACCTCGACCTCGTGGTCGAGAATCTGCCGGTGCTGGTGAGCGTGCGTGATGTCGAGACCGGCCGCTTCACCAGCCTGAACCGCGCCGGCGAGCAGATCACCGGCCTCACGCGCGAGCAGGTGATCGGCCGCAGCTGGCACGAGATCTATGGCCGCCAGTTTGCCGACCTGTACGCCGAACTGGATCGCCGCGCACTGGCCACCGGCCAGCAGGTGGACCGGCCGCGCGACGTGATGCTGCGTGCCGACGGTCGCACGCTCACCGTCAACCAGCGCGTGTTGCCGTTGTACGAGGCAGCCGACGATGGCAGCGGCGCGCCGCGCGCACGGTACGTGATGTCGATCATCGACGACCTCACCGAGGAAGTGCGCGCCGAGGCGGCGCTGCGCGAGACCGAGACCCGCTTTCGCCAGTTTGCCGAGAACATCGATCAGCTGGTGTTCATCGCCACCGCGGATCTGGCCACCGTGCTGTACGTCAACCCGCGCTACAACGCGGTGGTCGGCGGGCCGGCCGATGAGTTGCTCGACGACGGTCGCAACGGCCTCAAGTACGTGCACTTTGATGATGTGATGCCGCTCAAGCAGAGGCTGCCGCGGCTGATCGGCGGCTTTCGCCGGCTGCGCAAGGCCGAACTGACGGTGCGCATCGATCACCCGGCACGCGGCCTGCGCACGCTCAGCCTGCGCCTGAATCCGGTGCGCATGTTCGACGGCAGCGTGCGCGTGTTCGGCGTGGCCGACGACATCACCGAGCGCGCCGCCGCCGAGCAGGAGCGCATCGCCGAAGCGGTCAAGCAGCGCGACATCCTGGTGCGCGAGGTGCATCACCGCATCAAGAACAACCTCCAAGGCGTGGCCGGCCTGCTGCAGCACATGTCCACCAGCAAGCCCGAGGTGGCGCCGCAATTGAACGAGATTGCCGGCCAGATCCAGGCGATCGCGCAAGTGCACGGCCTGCAGATACGTGCCACCGGCACGCTGCCGGTGCTCGGCGTGGCGCAAGGCATCGTCACCAATCTCGCGAACATGTTCGGCGCCGACGCGCGCTTCGAGCAGCCCGCTGCCGGCCTGTGGAAGTGGGGCCTGCCCGAGGGGGAGGCGGTGCCGCTGGCGCTGGTGGTCAATGAACTGGGCACCAACGCGCTGAAGTACCGCACCAGCCGCGACCTGCCGATCACCGTGCGGGTGCTGCCTCGACCGAATGGCGTCGAACTGCGCATCGAGCAGCCGGGTCAGCTCAAGGCCGGCTTCGACCTGGCGCAGATTTCCTCCAGCGTGTCCGGCCTGGGTCTGGTCAAGGCACTGTTGCCGCGTCGCGGCGCCCAGCTGGCGATCGAACAGCAAGGCGCTACCGTGGTAACGCGACTGGAACTGTCACCGCCGGCGATCCGGGAGGAACTGTGAGTCCGGGCGCAGGCATCATGCGGGCGTCAGCCGCATCCGCAACCGCAAGCGCAGCCACCACGACTAAACTGCCCGCATGACCGACGCCAAACCGCTGATCCTCGTCGTCGACGACGACCGCTTGGTGCTGGCCACCGTGGTGGCTGGCCTGAAGCAGGCGGGTTTCGACATCATCGAGGCCGACAACGGCGACGACGCCATCTTGCTCGCGCGCAAGCACAAGCCGCCGCTGGCGATCCTCGACATGCGGATGCAGGGCAAGAGCGGCATGGAAGTCGCGCGCTACCTCGCTGCCAATACCGACACCGGTTTCATGTTCCTGTCTGCCTTCGGCGACAGCGACATCATCGACGAGGCCACGCGGCTGGGTGCGCTGGGCTATCTGGTCAAGCCGCTGGATGTGAAGCAGATCGTGCCGGCGGTGCGCGCCGCGCTGGAGCGCATCCAGGAGCGGGCCGTCGAGCAGCCGCGCCGGGTCGGCCGACCGCCCACCTTGCAGGCCGGCAGCGGGTCGCCGCGCGACCAGCACATCGCCATCGGCATCCTGATGGAGCGGCTGCGCCTGGACGACGAACGCGCGCTGGAAGCGCTGCGCGCGCAGGCGCGCAGCGAAGGCCGCAGCATGGATGAGATCGCCGCCAGCATGGTGGAAGCCGCCAACCGTTTGAATTCGATCCCGCGCTAGCGCGCCTCGCGCCGGCCGCTCACTGTCTGCCCTTGTTTCACCCGCCGCCGGCTGCCCCATGAAGATCGCCGAAGACATGCGCCGGCTGGGCTTCAGGCGCTGGTACGAGCGGCAGCTGATCGAAAGCCACGCCTATCTGGTGACCGCGTTCCTGGCGTTGATCCTGATGCTGGCCGGCATCGAAAGCCTGGATTACCTGCGCGGCTCTCCGATGTACTACGTCGCGTTCATCGGCGGCGCCGCTGCCGCCGGCATGCTGATGTTCATCACCTGGCGCCGCTTCATCACTTTGCTTGGACGTGCCGAGTTGTTCGCCGCCGGCGCCGACTGTCCGCAGTGCAAGCTCTGGGGCCGTTTTGACGTCATCGGCGCCGAGGCGGTGACCGACGATGACCCGGTCGAAGCTGGCCGCCCGCACTGGGTACGCGTCAAATGCCGCAGGTGCGGCGCCGACTGGCGCCTGGGCGCAGCCGCTAGGGTCGCTCCCAAAGCGTGAAGTGAAAGGTCGCGCCTTCACCCGGCTGTGACTCGGCCCAGATGCGGCCACCATGCTTGCGCACGATCCGTTGCACGGTCGCCAGGCCCACGCCGGTGCCCGGGAACTCGTTGGCCGAATGAAAGCGCTGGAACAGGCCGAACATCTTCTCGGCAAAGCGCGGATCGAACCCGGCGCCGTTGTCACGCACGTGGTAGGTGAGAGTGCCCTGGTCGTCGCGCGCGGCGCCGACGGCGATCTTCGCCACCGCCACGCGGCCGGTGAACTTGAACGCATTGCCGATCAGGTTCTGCAGCACCAGGCGCAGCAGCGTGCGGTCGCCCTCGGCCAGCATGTCGGGGGTGATGCTGAACTCGACCCGGCGCGAGCGATCGCCCGCCTTCAACTCGTCGGCCAGTTCACGTGCCAGCTGTGACAGGTTGACCCGCTCGCGTTCGAGATCGCGGCTGGTCATGCGCGACATCGCCAGCAGCGTGTCGATCATCGCGTTCATGCGCGCGCCCGCGCCGATGATTCGGCGAATGTGCTCCTCGCCGAGCGCATCGACCGCCTTGCCAGTGTGCGCGTAGTCCTCCAGCAGGATCGTGGCGAAGCCGTCGACCACGCGCAGCGGGGCGCGCAGGTCGTGCGACACCGAGTGCGCAAAGCTATCCAACTCGCGCGTGGCCAGCTCGTGCTGGCGACTGCGTTCGCTGGCTTCCGCTTGCAGACGCTCGATCTCGGCGGCCTGCTCGGCCGAGCCGGTCGGGCCGAGCTGCGGCGCCAGCGCGGTCAGGCAGCGGCCGATGCCGACATAGCGGCCGTCGCTGCCTTCGGCATGGAATGCAGCGGCCAGCAGCCAGGGTCGGGCGGCGTCGCCCTCGCCCAGGGTGACCACGTGCGGGTCGATGGCCGCGCGCGCATCGATGGCGCGCCGCAGTTGCACGGGGCAGGCAGCTGACGGATCGGCCAATTGCCACAGCGCCCGGCCGGTCAGCACGGCGGGATCGATCGCCGCGGGAAGCGCGCGGTGGCCGGTCGCGGTGATCGACTGCAGGCGACCCGCCGCATCGGCGCGCCACAGGAAGTCGGCAGCCACGGCGATGGCACTGCGCAACTCGTCGTCGACGATTGCCGCGGCCCGCTGCTGCTGGCGCTGGTGCAGCAACTGGCTGATGGCCACGGCGCCGAGCGCGACCGCGGCACCCAGCACGACGGCGCCGACCAGCAGCGGCCAGCCGGCGGGGGCAGCCGTCGTTGCGGCATGCACCGGCAGCGGCCACAGACAGACCCACAGACACAGCTGCAGCACCGTCGTGGCGGGCGCGATGCGGGCTGGCGGGCCTCGTCCGATTGTTCTTGTCGTCACCCGGCCGATTGTGCCAGCGCCTGCCGGTTTTCCACCCGGATCGCACAGCGAGCGTTGCGTGAACCGACGGTCACGAGCGCCGGGCAGCGCTGCCCGCCCGCTCGCGGCCCGCGCCGAGCCGGCGCCGACGGCCTGGCGGGCGGCGCGGCATCGGTCGCATGGAGGCAACACGGACCGGGCGGGGTGTTCCTACGAATTGGACGCGCGCGCTTGCGCTTTTCCTTCGGGGGGTGAGCGGCCGATTGAGGCACTGTCACGCGGTATTCCTGCGCAGGCGGCTGGTCCGCCTGTGGCCGTTCGCACCCTGCCGCCTGAAAGTGCAATGGATTCCACCCCGCCGCCGCCCTTGTTGCCCTCAGCGTCCTGCGACGCGACGGCGACCGTGCGCGCGTCGGGCGCGGCGCCTTTGGCTGCCGAGCCCGCCGGCTCCTCGTTTGCCGGGCTGCCGCCGCCGCGCACGCTGTCGGTGGCGGCACGGCTGATCGGCGGGCTCGTGCTGACGACAGCGCTGGCCATCGGCGTCAGCTACTACTTCAACTACGTCGGCCTCGGGCACATGCTGGCGCTGGAAGATCGCACGCGCGCGGAGCAGGCCGCCCGATCGGTCGGCGATGTGCTGGACGGCGAGGTCGCCATGCTCAGGCGGGTGCTGCCCGAACTGCTGGCCGATGCCACCGTGACGCGGGCGCTGGCGCGAGGCGACGATGTGGCCGCGCTGTCGGTGCTGCAGTCGGTGCGCCAGACGCTGGATGCTGATGCGATCGCCCTGTTTGACGGCGGCGGCCGTCGGGTGGCGGGCGTCGGTCCGGACGCGGCCGCCCTCACGCCTGCAAGCGGCGGCGACCCGGCCGGCGAACGGTGGGCGCTCGAGGCAGGGCGCGATCGCCTGCAACTGCGCATGAGCGCCGCGCTGCCGACCACCCCGGGCGCCGCACCGGGTGCGGCGGGCAGCGTGGTGATCGAGCGCAGCATCGGCGCTGATCGCCTGCGACGCGCAACCGCCGGCAGTGGACTCGAGTTGATGCTGGCCGACGGGCGCGGCCTGCTATTGGGCACGACCGACAGGGGCCTGCCGATTGCAGGCACCGACGTGCAGCGCGTGCTCGACACCGGCCAGCCGGGCTTCGTCGACGCCGGCGACCAGGTCGACGCACTGGTGGTGCCGCTGTACAGGGCGGGTCAGTGGCTGGCGCTGGTGGCGCGCCTGCCCGATGTCAGCCAGCGGCCGGTGATGGTGCTGCAGCGCGAACAACTGGCCGTGGTGGCGCTTCTGGCGGTGACGGTCGCGATCGGCCTCGGCCTGCTGTTGACTCACCAGCTGATCGATCCCATTCGCCGGGTCACGGCGCGCGCCGAGGCGCTGACGCGTCGCTACGCGGGCCATGCCACCGCACGCCGCGGCAACGAGTTCGATGCGCTGGTGACCGCCTTCGATGCGATGACCGAGGGGCTGGTATTGCACTCAGAGCGGCTCAAGCAGGCGCACGCAAGCGAATTGCAGAACAGCCTCGAGTTGCAGCGCCAATATGCGCTTATGCGGCTGTTGCGCGGGCTGGCGGCGGCGGCCAATGAAAGCGACAGCGTCGAGCGGGCCTTGGAAAACTCGGTGCGCGAGATCGGCAACTACCTGGACTGGCCGATCGGCCGCGCGGCGCTGGTGCAGACGCCGGGGCCGCGCCGGCCTTTCGGCGGCGTGCCGGCGCCGACGCCGTCGTTCTGGTTCGTCCGCGATCGATCGCGCTTCGCGTCGATGATCACGCAGTGCGATGCGCATCCGCTGACGCCCGCCAGCGTGGTCGAGGGTCTTGCAGCGGGCGCCTGCGGCGGTGGCCTGCCCTATTGGGTCAGCGATGTCTCGCGGTTGGCCGATCCGCAGCGTCGCGACGCTGCGCTGTCCTGCGGCCTGCACACCGCGATCGTGATCCCGGTGATGGCGCGCGGCCATGTCATGGCGCTGGTCGAGTTCTACGCAGACCGTCGCATCGAGGCGAACGCAGAGATGCTCGAGTTGATCGAGGCGATCGGCGTCGAACTGTCGCGGGTGGCGGAACGCCACCGCGCCGAGCGCGACCTGCGGGCCAGCGAGGCCGAAGCCCGTCGCCTGGCGCTGGTGGCTTCGCGCACCGAGAAAGGCATCATGCTGCTCGATCGCGACGGCCGGGTCGAGTGGATCAACGAGGCATTCTCCGACTGGACCGGCGTGTCGCCGGATCAGGCGCGCGGGCAGTGGACGCTTTCGCTGATCCGCGACATCGAGGATGCCGAGACCGTGATCGACCGCATCACCACGGCGGTCCTGCGCGGCGAACCGTGCCAGATCGAGCTGCGTGCGTCCAATCGGCTGGGGCAGCGCGGCACCTTCGAGGTCGAAGGCCGGCCGCTGCACGACGAGGACGGTCGCCTCGGCCAGTACGCACTGCTGGCCACCGATATCACGCGCCTGAAGGATGCCGAGGCGGCCGCGCGCACCAGCGAGCAGTTCTTCCGCGTGCTGTTCGAGAGCTCGCCGGTGCCGGCTGCGATCCAGAACGCCGAGCTCAAGCTCACCCAGGTCAATGCCGCATACGCCCGGCTGTTCGGGCGCGAGCCGCAGGCGTTGATCGGCATCGATCCGATCTCGATGGCGCATGCCGACGAGCGCGAACGCGCCGAACGCGAGCGGCCGGAGCTGGCCGACTCCAGCCAGCTGCAGCAGATCGAGCGCCGCATGTTGCGCGCCAGCGGCGAGGAGATCCGCGTGCGCGTGCACGCAGCCGCGCTCGACGGCATGCACGGCGAGCGGCTGTACCTGTCGGTGCTCGAAGACGTCACCGAGATCCGCGCCAATGAACAGGTGCTGCGCGATGCCAAGGAGACCGCCGAGGCGGCCAGCCGCGCCAAGAGCCAGTTCCTCGCCAACATGAGTCATGAGATCCGCACGCCGATGAACGGCGTGCTGGGCATGACCGAGCTGCTGCTGGGCACGCCGCTGTCGGACAAGCAGCGCCGCTTTGCCGAGGCGGTGTATCGCTCGGGTGAAGGGCTGCTGTCGATCATCAATGACATCCTCGACTTCTCGAAGATCGAAGCCGGCCGACTGACGCTGGAAGGCTGCGACTTCGATTTGCGCACGCTGGTGGAAGACGTGTTCGAGCTGCTGGCCGCGCGCGCTGTCGAAAAGCACGTCGAACTGGCGTGCCGGATCGGCCCCGACGTGCCGGACATCGTGCACGGCGACCCGGTGCGGTTGCGCCAGGTCCTCACCAACCTGGTCGGCAATGCGATCAAGTTCACCGAGCGCGGCGAAGTGCTGGTGCAGGTCAATGCGCGTCCGGCGCCCGAGCGCGTCGCGCAGCCGGGATCGGCGCCGCTGCGCGTGTCGCACCAGGTCGACTTCGAGGTGCGGGACACCGGCATCGGCATCCGGCCCGAGGCGCTGCCGCGCCTGTTCACGTCGTTCATGCAAGCCGACCAGTCGATGTCGCGGCGTTACGGCGGCACTGGCCTGGGCCTGGCGATCAGCAAGCAGCTGGTGGAGCTGATGGGCGGCTCCATCCGCGCCGAGAGCGAAGTGGGCGTCGGCTCCGTGTTCAGCTTCGACGTCCTGCTGGCCACCGGCGCCGCGGACGCGCTGCCGCCACAGGTGCCGACGCAGTCACTGCAGGGCAAGCGGGTGATGGTGGTCGAGGACAACCCGACCAATCGCAGCATCCTGGAGGCGCAACTGCGTCGTCTCGGGGTGGACGTGGCGAGCGCCGAGCACGGCGTGCAGGCCCTTGAACTGCTGCGTGCCGCAGCGCGCGCGGGCGAGCTGTTCGATGCCGCCGTGATCGACGTGAAGATGCCGATCATGGACGGCCTGACGCTGGCCGGGGCGCTGCGCAACGACGCGGCGCTGTGCGGCATCGGCATCGTGATGCTCACTTCGCTGGACGCTCCGAGCGAGGCGCGCCAGGCGCATGAGCACGGCGTCGACATCTATCTGGCCAAACCGGTGCGTCAACAGGAACTGGTGGCCGCACTGGGCAGTGTCATGGCCACCCACGTTGGTCCGGGCGCGGTGTCGCGGCAGCGCCCGGCGCAGGGGGTCAAGGTGCTGCTGGCTGAAGACAATCCGGTCAATCAGGAAGTCGCCCGCGTGATGCTGGAGAACCTCGGTGCCACCGTGCATGTCGCGGCCGATGGTCGCCTGGCGCTGCAGGCGCTGGCCGAGCAGCGCTTCGACCTGGTGCTGATGGACTGCCAGATGCCGCAGATCGACGGCTTCGAGGCCCTGCGCATGTTGCGCGACCCCGATCTCACGCCAGCGCTGGCGAGCGCGCGCAACGTGGCGGTCGTGGCGCTGACCGCCAATGCCCTGGCCGGTGACGCCGAGCGCTGCCTGGCGGCCGGCTTCACCGACTATCTCGCCAAACCGGTCAGGCAGAGCCAGCTGGCGGCCATCATCGCCAGGCATGCCACGCGCACGCGTGTGGCGGCGCCCGCACCGTCCGATTCCCCGCCGGTGGCGGCAGAAGGCCAGGCGGCCGCGCTCGATCGCGCCGTGCTCGACCGCATCGTCGCCATGGAACAGGGGGGCGCGCCGCGCCTGCTGGCACGGCTGATCGATACCTTCATCGATAGCGCCGCTCGGCTGGTGACAAGTGTCGAACTGGCGCTGGCCAGCAGCGACGCCGCGGCGATGCGGCAGGCCACGCACACGCTGAAGTCGTCGAGCGCGAGCCTCGGTGCGCACGAACTTGCCCGCCGCTGCGGCGAGATCGAGGCCTTCGCGCGCGCAGAAGATCTTCCGCCGGCCGCAGCACGTTGGCCCGAGGCCCGCGCCGAATACGAGCGAGCGGTGCGCGCGCTGCGCCGTTTGCGCACCGACCCGCCGAGCGCAGCGGTCGTGGCCCAGGCTGTCGTCCCCACTCACCCGCAGGACGCCCGTGCGTCCCCCGCCCCGGTCGCGACCGCAGGACCGGGCGCCGGCGCATCGCAGGCAAGCAACTCATGACGACTCCCGTTCACGATGCAACGCGTGCGGCGTCGCCCGCTCAACCGGCGCACGCCGGGCTGCCGGTCGCCAACCTGGCGCCGGCCGTCGGCGGCGATCGCGTGCTGCTGGTCGATGACGATGGCGTGGCTCGTCTGCTGACGTCATCGGCGTTGGCGGCGCGCGGCTGGCAGGTGATCGAGGCCGATGGCGGCGCGCAAGCCCTCGCCTTGTTCGATCGCGAACAGCCCGACGTCGTCGTGCTCGATGCGCTGATGCCCGATATCGATGGCTTCGTCACCTGCGAGCAGCTGCGCCAGCATCAGGCCGGCGCCCATGTGCCGGTGCTGATGCTCACCGGACTGGACGACGAACGCTCGATCGCGCGCGCCTACGAGGTCGGCGCCACCGATTTCTTCGTCAAGACCACCAGCCAGTGGACGCTGCTGTCGGAGCGGCTGCGCTACCTGTTGCGCGCCTCTCGCATGCGGGTCGAGCTGGCCGAGAGCCAGGCCAAGCTGTCCAAGGCGCAGCGCATCGCGCGGCTCGGCAGCTGGGAATGGAACATTGCGCGTCGCTGGATCAAGCTGTCGGAGGAGTGCTTCGGCATCTGCGGCCTGCCGCGCCACGACGAAGGCCTGGCTGACTGGTTCCTGTGGACGCGCGTGCTGGAAGAGGAACAGCCGCGCCTGGTGCGCGCGTATCAGGATGCGATCGCGGGCAAGGGCGACATCGACCTCGAGTGCCGGATCGCGCGGCCCGACGGCCAGGTGCGCGTGGTGCACATCGAAGCGGAGATCGACCGCGGCGAGGCGGGCCAGCCGCTGATCCTGCACGGCGTGATGCAGGACATCACCGAGCGCAAGCAGGCCGAAGACCAGATCCGCCGGCTCGCCAACTATGACAGCCTGACCGGCCTGCCCAACCGGCGCTTCTTCCGCGACCAGTTCCTCGCCGCGCTGGATGATGCGCGCGCCCGCGGCTCGCTGGTGGCGCTGCTGTTCATCGACATCGACCGCTTCAAGCAGATCAACGACACGCTCGGCCACCAGGTCGGCGACCAGTTGCTGCGCGAGGTGGCGCGCCGGCTCTACCAGGCGGTGCGCGAGGGCGACATGGTGGCGCGCTCGGGCGGCGATCAGCCGCTGGCTGCGGGCGCGCTGTCACCGCTGCCGATCTGGGCGCAGATCGCGCCCACCAACAGCGTGGCGCGTCTGGGCGGCGACGAATTCACGATCCTGCTGGCCGATGTCGCCGACATGGCGGCGGTCGAGCGGGTCGCGCGCCGCCTGCTCGATGCACTGCGCCTGCCGGTGCAGTGCGGGGCGCAGGAGGTGTTCGTTACCGCCTCGATCGGCGTCTCGGTGTATCCGCAGCACGGCGCCGATGCCGACACGCTGGTGCGCAAGGCCGACATCGCGATGTATGCCGTCAAGGATGGCGGCCGCAACGGCTGGCAGCTGTTCCACGAGGGCATGAACGCCGCCACCGCAGATCGCTGGCGCATCGAAAATGCGCTGCATCGCGCGCTCGAGCGCCAGGAACTGGTGCTGCATTACCAGCCGAAGGTCGATGTCGAGTCCGGCATGATCGTCGGCGCCGAGGCGCTGATGCGCTGGCAGCGCGACGGCACGCTGGTGCCGCCGAGCGAGTTCATCACCGCGGCGGAAGAAACCGGGCTGATCGTGCCGATCACCGAGTGGGCGATCGCCGAAGCCTGCCGCCAGGTGACCGACTGGTGCGCGCAAGGCGCGATCCCGGTGCCGGTATCGGTGAACATCTCGAGCCGGCACATGCAGCGCGCCAGCCTCGCGCAGCCCGTGCAGCGGGCACTCGACGACACCGGCATGGCGGCCGGCCTGCTCGAGCTGGAGCTGACCGAAACCGTGCTGATGCATAACATCGACCAGGCGTTGCCGCTGCTGCGCGCCCTCAAGCAACTGGGCGTGGCGATCTCGATCGACGACTTCGGCACCGGCTACTCGTCGCTCGCGTATCTGCGCAGGCTGCCGATCGACACCCTCAAGATCGATCGCAGCTTCGTGCGCGATCTGGAAGACAGCGATGACAACGCCGCGATCGTCGCCGCCATTATCGCGATGAGCCGCAGCCTGAAGCTGCGGGTGGTCGCTGAAGGGGTGGAGACCGAAGGCCAGATGAACTGGCTGGCGCGTCAGGGCTGCAACGTGATGCAGGGCTGGCTGTTCGCGCGGGCAATCACCGGCGCGGACTTCCTGCCGCTGCTGCTGCGCCAGGATGCCGCCGGCACGCCCGGCATCGTGCCCACGCTGGCGGTCGCCTCCATCAGTGCAGCGTCCGGCGATCGGGGTGGCGTGCGGCCGATCGCGCTTGAGCAAACAGTGCAGTCAACAGGATGGACCGAGCGGCGTATCGCTCGCATCGTCTGAGGCAGAGCGAATGAACGCCAACGATCAAGTCGCGCGACAAAGCCAGGGCGAGATCGCCCGCCGGGCACTCAAGACGCTCGCCGAGCGGCGCTTGATACCGACTCCCGACACCTTTGCCGAGGTCTACTTCGAGATGGCCGGGCTGCGCCCCGGCGCCGGCTCCGCCGTCGGCGTGATCCGCGAACTGCTGCGCGACCTGCTCAAGCAGAACCGCCTGGCCCCGCAGGAGGCCACCGCACTCATGGAGCGCGCCACCCGCCATGAGTGGCCGGCGGTGCGCGAGGCGCTCGACAAGGTGCTGGCACGACGCAACGGCGCGGTCGGCGGCAACTGGCCGCAGATGACGCTCAACCTGCTGCGCCAGGCCGATGCGCTGCATGCCAACTGGACCCGCGGCCGCAAGCTCGATGCGGTGACGCGCGTGATCGACGGTGCTCCCGAGGCGGACATCGCGCTCGACCGCCTGCAGCGGCTGGTCGAATCGTGGGGCCCGGCGATGGCCACGCTGCCTAAGCCGCCACGCGAGGAGGAACGCGATCCGCTGACCGCCAACACGCAGCCGCTGCCGGCCGATTTTCCGGGCTTGATGCCGGCCGCCCAGCGCTATGCCGCCGATCCCGCCGAGTTGCAGACGCTGCAGACCCAGCTGGCGCAGGCGCAGGCCAGCAGCGACGCCTGGAAGCAGGTCGCGCTGCGCGCGATGCGCGTGCTCGAACACGGCAGCATCGAGGGATCGCCGGCGCAGCAGAAGCTGCGCGAGTACGCGCATCAGCACGGCCGCGTGCTGCCGTCCGACGATATCGACAAGCTGGTGCCGCGCTTCGTCGACGTGGTGGCGGCCATCGATCGTCAGCTGGGCGAGGAGCACAAGGTAAAGGCCGGGCTGCAGCGCCTGCTGGCCCTGCTGTGCGACAACATGAAGTCGCTCAGCCCTGAGGAGGCGTGGCTGACGGGTCAGCTGGAGCCGATCCGCGCGCTGCTGGCCGGGCCGCTGCACTCGCAGCAGCTGGCCGACGCCGAAGCTCGCCTGACGCAGGTGATCGGACAGCAGTCAGCGGCGCGGCGCAGCCTGCAGGAGGCCAAGGTCGCCCTCAAGGAGATGCTGGCCACGCTGATCGAGCGCATCGGCAGCATGGGCAATACCACCGGACGCTTCTACGAGCAGGTCGGCGCCTACCAGGCCGAGCTGGAAAAGGCCACCGACATCGAGTCGTTGTCGCATGTGATCAAGGGACTGCTGGCCGATACGCAGCTGGTGCGGGTCGACATCCAGCAGTCGCGCGAGGAACTGCTCAACGCGCGTCGCAAGGTCGAGGCGTACGAGCAACGCGTCAAGCAGCTGGAAAAGGAGCTCATCACCGTTTCCACGCTGGTGCAGAAGGACCCGCTGACGCACGCGCTGAACCGGCGCGGACTGGAGGAGGCGTTCCGCGTGGAGAACGCACGCTCGCAACGTTACGGCCTGCCGATGTCGCTCGCCGTGATCGATCTGGACGACTTCAAGAAGCTCAACGACACCCAGGGCCATTTGGCCGGCGACCGCGCGCTGGTGCACCTGCTCACGGTGATCCAGGCCGCGCTGCGCCCGACCGACGTCGTCGCCCGCATCGGCGGCGAGGAGTTCGCGATCCTGTATTCGTCGACGGATCTCACCGAAGCGGTCGCCGCCACCGAGCGCGCGTTGGCCGAACTGGTGGCGCGACCGTTCCAGCACGACAACTTCTTGCAGCCACTGAGCTTCTCGGGCGGCGTGACAAGCTGGGTGCCGACCGAACCGCTCGAAGCGCTGCTCGAACGCGCCGACGACGCGATGTACAAGGCCAAGCGGGCGGGCAAACATCGGGTGGAGAAGGCGTAGAGCGCGCGCCTTTCGAAGGCTCGCGTCGGTGTAGAGGCCGAGCCAGCTCGAACGCCTGTCGTTCCCGCGAAAGCGGGAACCCAGTGTCTTCGCTCTGCGTGTGCCAATCCCCCGTCGCCCCGGCGAAGGCCGGGGCCCAAGTTGCTTTCCTCAACGCGCTGCGCGCGGGCCGCGCCTTCGTTTGCGTGACCTCCGCTTCATGGCCGCGGGGCCAGTCACTTTCTTTGTCTTGCCAAAGAAAGTAACCAAAGAAAGGCGTGCCTGCGAAGACGCCCGCTACGCGGGTTCCTTGCGCTGCTCGGTCAAGCCGGCGGACGTCGAAACTCGCACGATCGCGGCTGCGCCGCGCCACGTGCTTCGGACAGTCGACGCCCGAGAACCCCGGCCTGCCCTGCGCTGCTCAGCGTCTCCGGAGGCGATCAAGGGCAACCGCTCGCGACTAGCAGCCGAAAGGATCCATGGTTGGGATCACCTCGTCAGAATGACCTCAATCTCCTCACCTTCGGTCACCTTAATCCGCTTCGTTACGACTCCACCTTGGGTCTGAAGAGCGCCTTGATATCCCGTCGCGGCGTCCCACCGGACAATCGTGGTTACGAAGTACTCCCCTGCGGGGACGCTCCTGAATGTGAAACGGCCACTACCGTCAGCAACAGTCGTACGGAGGTATGTCGCGAGGCGCGGGTCAGCGGCTTCCAAGGCGCGCCCAGGCAGATAGGACTTCTCGAACCACTCTAGCGAATACGATGTGACGGGATTCAGCATGACTTCATTGCCGGCTGCTAGTTTCACGTCGCCGCCGCGGGTCTTGAGAAACGCTTGGCCCTTGACAGTGCCTGCTCCAATCTGCGGCAGTACCCTGTATTCAGCCTCCGGAAAGGCCATTCGAGACAAGGGTCGGTTCTGGGAAGGAACGGCGCAGCCAACAAGCGCCGCAACAAGTGCTGCTGCTAACAAGACTCTCAACTGGATCCTCATCGCCATCCTCCGTATGACGCATGCACGTTAAGAAGAGCCGGCTTGAGCTGCAGTGACTGAGATCAAGCATCAAGACCGGCCCACCTCCATCCGCAGAAACTGAGTCGCCATGGGGGAGCCCAGAGGGGGCGGCGGAGCAGCCCCCTCTGCATCGTTCAATCAGCGTGGCGCGCCAAGCGCGCCAACGCGATCAAGCATGGCCTGGTCATTCGACCAGGCCATGCTTGATCGCGTAGTGCGTGAGTTCCGCGTTGTTCGCCATCCCCATTTTCTCCAGGATGCGCGCGCGGTAGACGCTGACGGTCTTGGGTGACAGTGTCAGCGCTTCGGCGATGTCGGACAGTCGCTTGCCGCTGGCGATCAGCTTGAGCGTCTGGAACTCGCGGTCGGAGAGCTTCTCGTGGGCGGCGCCGCTTTCGGGCGCGTTCAGGTTCTCGATCAGCGCCTGCGCGATCTCCGGCGTCACGTACTTGCGGCCGGCGATCACCTGGGTCACCGCCTCGATCAGCTTTTCCGGTGCACTGGCCTTGTTGAGGTAGCCGGCGGCGCCGGCACGGAAGGCGCGCACCGCGTACTGGTCTTCCGGGTACATGCTCACCATCAGCACGCGCAGCCTGGGCATCTCCTCGCGCAGCGTCTTGAGGATGTCGATGCCGTCCTTGCCGGGCAGGCCGACGTCCATCACCAGCAGATCAACCTCGGCCTGCACGCGCAGCAGCGCGCGCAGCGAGCCGTAGTCGGAGGCCTCGCCGATGATGCGGATCTCCGGATGGTCGCCGAGGATCTGGATGATCCCGCGCCGCACGATCGCATGGTCGTCGACAACGATGGTGTTGACGGGCATCAGTCGCTCCAGTCGTGCGCGGCCACCGGCGCCGCTGGATCGGCCGCCGAGTTGCCGGGCGGGATCGAGAACATGATCGTGGTGCCGCGCCCGGGGGCGGCCGCGACCTCGGCCCAGCCGCCCAAGCCGCGCGCGCGCTCGACCAGGCTCTTCAGGCCGAAGCCCGGGGTCGCCTGCAGCATCTGCGGGTCGAAGCCGGCGCCATCGTCGGCTATTTCCAGCGTGACCTCACTGGCCGCGGCGAACAGTTGCATCGACACGCGCGTGGCGTGGGCGTACTTGGCCACATTGGCGAGTGCCTCCTGCGCCACCCGGTACATCGCCACCGCATGTTCTGGTGCCAGATCGAGTTCTTCTCGGTTGGTCTCGAACTGCACTGGCATGCCGGTACGCGTGGTGAAGCCGCGCGCCAGCCACTGCAGCGCCTCGACCAGGCCGGCGTCGAGCACCGGCGGGCGCAGGTTGTGCTGGATCCGGTGACTGGCGTCCACCGCGTGGGCGAGCAGATCGTGGATTGCATTGATGCGCGGCGCGGCCGACGCATGCTCGCCCAGGTCGCGCGTCAGCCGCGCCAGCTCGAACTTCAGCGCGGTGAGGGTGGAGCCGATGTCGTCGTGCACCTCGCGCGCAAGCGCGTGGCGCTCTTCTTCCTTGATCCGCTCCATATGACGGGTGAGTTCGCGCAGCCGGGCCTCGCTGTCGGCCAGCGCGGCGAACGCGGCACGCTCGCCGCGGCGCGCAGCGGCGGCATCCAGGCTGCGCTTGAGCGCCGGGCCGAGGCGAAACATGCGCGACTTGAGGATGAAGTCGTCGGCGCCGGCGTGCAGGCTGGCCACCGCCAGCTCTTCAGACATCTCGCCCGACAGCACGATCACCGGCAGATCCGGGTCAACTTCCTTGCTGACCTTCAGCGCCGAGAACGAATCGAAACGGGGCAGGTTGTGATCGGTGATCACCGCATCGACCGGCCCCATGGCGAAGATGCTGCGCATGCCGGCTTCGTCTTCGGCGCGCTGCGTGCGGACCCGGCCCCCGAGGCTTTCGCGATCTCGCAGAAGAATGGCCTGCAGCAACTCGTAGTCGAGTTCGGAGTCTTCCACCACCAGCAGGCGGATCGGGTCGTCGGCGTGCGGCATGCAGTCATTGTGCCTTGAGTCGTTGTGCCGGCGCCGGCCAGCGTGCGGCGCACCGGTAGGCAACCCGTGGTTGGGTCAAGGCGGCCGTGATCCGTCGCTGCCGGCAGGCCCTGCCCGCGCTTGCGCTTTGCATGGTGGAAAGCCGCAGTTTGGTACGGCTTATCCAGCCTTCGCGACTACTTGGCCCCGGCCAAACTTCGCCGTGAAGCCCCGCAAGGCGCCCCGGCCGCTGGCCGACCGCTGTCGTCGGGACCCATGAGAGCGCAGCCAAGAACGCCTGATGTCCATGCTCAACCCCAGCCAAGAGAGCGCCGGCAGCACCGCCGCACGGGAGTGCGCGGCCATCGCCAGCGACCTGGAGCGCTTGAAGGCATTGATTGCCGAGGCGGGCGACAAGCTGCTCGTCAGCTTCAATCAGGTGATCGAGATCACGCCGCGCCTGGCCGGCCAGCCGAAGGACCGTGAGGATCTCAAGCGTGCGGTCGGCACCGCCGTCACCGCGCTGCAGTTCCAGGACATGGCAACCCAGCTGACGCAGCACGCCCAGGGGCGCCTGGCCAAGCTCGAGCTGGCCTTGTCGGCACTGGCAGAAGAAGCCGCCGATCCGCTGGCCGCGACGACCCGCATGCAGCCCGTGCGCCAGACCGGCATGGGCGCCGGGTCGATCGACCTGTTCTGAGAGACGACGATGCACCGGGCCGGCAGTTCACGACTGAATACCGAAATGCGCGCGATTTGCGCGGCATGGAGCTAGCAATGCAATCGATTCTCGCGGTGGACGACTCGGCCTCGATGCGCCAGATGGTGGCCTTCACGCTCAAGGGCGCGGGC
>LNFM01015038.1_pt1 | contig 17170 bp, 14 predicted proteins | sample 596031 | NCBI WGS metagenome assembly LNFM01 (sample SAMN04254537, study PRJNA301005) | activated carbon metagenome | isolation source: dual media filters at the Ann Arbor, Michigan drinking water treatment plant | place: USA: Ann Arbor | reverse complement strand
CCGAGTCGCAGGGCGAGCCGATCCGCCTGTTCGAGGCGCAGACCGACTTCGAGGAGGCGCAGTTCATCGTCGAGCAGGTGCGCGACCTGAAGGCGAGCGGCGTGCCGATGGTCGAGGTCGCGCTGCTCTACCGGTCGAACGCGCAGTCGCGGGTGCTCGAGCACGCGCTGTTCTCGGCCGGCCTGCCCTACCGGGTGTACGGCGGCCTGCGCTTCTTCGAGCGGCAGGAGATCAAGCATGCACTGGCCTACCTGCGGCTGGTCGCCAACCCGGACGACGACGCGGCGCTGCTGCGGGTGATCAACTTCCCGACGCGCGGCATCGGCGCGCGCTCGATCGAGCAGTTGCAGGACGCGGCACGCGCGGGTGGCACCAGCCTGTGGCAGGCGGCCTGCTCCCGGGGCGGCTCGAAGGGAAGTGCGTCGGACGCGCCGAAGAAGGGCATCGAGGGTTTCGTGCTGCTGATCGACCGGCTGCGCAACGAGTGCGCCGGCATCGCGCTGCCCGAGATGATCGAGGCGGTGATCGAGCGCTCCGGGCTGCGCACCCACTACGAGGCCGAGCGCGAAGGCGCAGACCGGCTGGCCAACCTCGACGAGCTGGTCAATGCCGCGGCGCAGTTCTCCGACGACCCGATGCGCATGCTCGAGATGGAGGCCGACGCCGACTCGTTCGCCGCGCAGGGACCGACCGCGCTCGCCGCGGCGCGGGCGGCCGACGAGATGACGGACGAGGCGGCGGCCGAGGCGGAAGCCGATGCGGCGATGCTGGCCGACGCAGGCGTCCAGGACGTGCCCGACCCCACCCCGACCGGCGCGGGCCTGCCAGCGGACGAACCGGCCGACCAGCTCCTGATCCAGTTCCTCTCGCACGCATCGCTGGAAGCCGGGGACAACCAGGCCAACGCCGGCGACGATGCGCTGCAGTTGATGACGGTGCATGCGGCCAAGGGACTCGAGTTCCATGCCGTGTTCGCCAGCGGCCTCGAGGAAGGACTGTTCCCGCACGAGAACAGCCTGAACGACGCGGGTGGCGTGGAGGAAGAGCGGCGGCTGATGTACGTCGCGGTCACCCGTGCGCGGCGCCGGCTGTACCTGACCTTCGCCCAGAGCCGAATGCTGCACGGCCAGACGCGCTACAACGTCGCCTCGCGCTTCCTGCGCGAGATACCGGTCGCGCTGCTGAAGCGGCTGTCGCCGACCTATGAACGCGGCGGTGGTTCGACCAGCTTCGACCAGCCGCGTACGCCGGCAAGCCATGCCCCGGTGCAGGTGCGCGCTGCGCCGAAGTTCGAGGCCGCAGGGATGCCCTTCCGCATCGGCCAGAACGTGCGCCACGCGAAGTTCGGCAATGGCGTGATCATCGACGCCGAAGGACGCGGCTCCGATGCCCGGGTGCAGGTCAACTTCGGCCGCGAAGGCGTGAAGTGGCTTGCCCTCGCCTACGCGAAGCTCGACGCCGCCTGACGGATCAGGGCGAGGCGGGCGGGGGCGGCGGCTGGCCGGTCCCCTGCGGGTCGTCGGTTACCTGCGGATCGTCGGCCACGTCCTGGTCGTCGATCGACCCGGCGTCCACATCGTCGGCCGGAGAAAACACGTCGACATAGGATGTGTAGAAGGCGATCAGCACGACGGGCGCCAGCACGGCGATGAGTGCGCCGAGGAAGACCATCGCAAGGAGGGGGCCGATGGCAGGCAGCAGTGCCAGCACGCTCACCACCAGCCGGGCCAGGAGCATCACCAGCAGCAGGCTGATGAAGCAGACCAGGAAAGCCCGCCAGTTGCGCACGGCGGCACCGAGGCTCGACACCAGCGCCGGGAAGGCCTTCTGTCCGTGGAAGTAGACCAGCAGCGGCGCGAACCAGGACGCGAGGAGCAGCGGCACCAGCAGCGCAAGGCCGACCAGCCCGGCGAAAGCCATGGCGCCGGTGACCGCGACCGGACCGGTGGCCTGCCCGGCCGGGGCACCTGCGGCCGCGCCAGCCGCCACGCCCTGTGCGACGCCTGCGCCCCCGATCGCCATCATCAGGCCGAGGATCAGCAGCTGGCCGACCAGGTAGATGCCTCCGATCGCAACCAGGTCTGCCGTGGAGGATCGGAAGCCGCTCAGGAAGTGCGCCGGCACGATCGGCTGGCCACGGTCGACGTCCTGCGCGGCCAGCGCGACGCCGACGGTGAACACCGGGTACAGCAGCCCGAACACCAGCGGTCCGATCACCTGGAGCAGGCTGCTCACGACCATCGCCGCCAGCAATCCGAGCAGCACCAGCATCCAGGCGCCCGTATTGCGCCGGAAGATCGCATAGGCATTGACCAGCCACTGGGCCCCCCTGAGGGCCCGCAGCGCACGCGCCGGGGGCATCGACCCGGAATTCGTCTGTTCTGGCATCGGTTCAGGCACCTGCCGGTCGTCGGAGGCCATGGCGGATCAGGCGCCGGGCAGCGCGATGCGCCCCGCGGATGCCACATGCCAGGCCAGCAGGTCGCGGAAGTGGGAAGGATCGTGGGCGCGCACGAGTTCGCCCGGCCGCGGGAGGTGGAAGTCGAACAATCGCGATACCCAGAAGCGCAGCGCGCCGGCCCTGAGCATCACCGGCCAGGCCAGCCGCTCTGCCTCGCCGAACGGACGCACGCCTGCATACGCGTCGAGCAGCGCCGCGGCCCGGTGCGGCTCGAGGCCGGCGGATGGATCGGCAGGGTCGGCGCGGCACCAGTCGTTGACGGCCACCGCCACGTCGAACAGCAGCACGTCGTTGCAGGCGAAGTAGAAATCGATGATGCCGCTCACCTCGCCGGGATCGCCGGGGTCGCCTTCGAACAGCACGTTGTCGCGGAACAGGTCGGCATGGATCGGCCCGCGCGGCAGGCGATCGAACCGGTGGCTTGCCTGGAAGGCGATCTCGGCCTCCAGCGACTGCCATTCGCCAGGCGGCATGAATCCGGCGAGCTTCGGCGCGGTCGCCGTCCACCAGCGCGGCCCGCGCGGGTTGGGCATGGCGACCGGATAGTCCAGGCCTGCCCCATGCATCTTCGCCAGCATCCGGCCCACCGCACCGCACTGGAGTGCTGAAGGCGCGGCCACCGATCGACCGGACAGGCGCGCGACGATCGCCGCAGGCTTGCCGTTCAACTCGCCCAGCCAGCGGCCATCCACGTCGGGCATCGGACGGGGCGTCGGAACCCCACGATCGGCCAGGTGCGCCATCAACCCCAGGTAGAACGGCAGCTCTGCCGCAGTGAGCTTCTCGAACAGCGTCAGGACATACCGGCCGCGCACGCCGTCGGCATCGCTGCCGATGCCGCCGGTGGTGAGGAAGTAGTTCGTGTTCTCGATGCCGCTCTCGATGCCCTCGAGGGCGGCCAGGCTGCCGAGCGAATAGCGGGCCAGCCAGGCGGCTGCCTGGTCGGGCGTGACGGTGGTGAATACGGCCATGGTCCGGGAGGCCCCTGCACGCGTCCGGGGCTACCAGCTGCGGATGACCCACATGGGTACGCGAACGCGACTGTCGATGGTCGCGGTGCGCGCGAAGTTGCCGTCTCCGAAGTAGTCGACCAGGTAATACGGGGTGCCGCCGCCGACGGGCGTGACCCGGATCATGTAGAGCTGCCCGGCGACACGGAACTCCTCGATCGTCTCTTTCTCGCGGCGGATGATGCGCACTTCAGGCTCCACGCCCGGAGCCAGCGGGAGGGTGGCCGGCGGCGGCGGCGGCACGTCAGGCAGCGGTTCGAGGTTCGGCGGCCGCTGCTGTGCCGCCGCGGGCAACGGCAGCAGGAAACCCGTGCCCAGCGCAACCAGCAGGGCGGCAATGACGGGAAATCGATCGTTCAGGAGGCTTCGCATGGCGGGCTCAGTGTTCTGCAAAGCGTCATTCTAGGGAACCTCGGGCCGCGCCGCCATCGGAATGCGTTCCACCCGTGATGCACCGCGGCGCGCCTTCCTAGGCAAAAAGCTTCGAAAAGCCCTATTCTTCTCTCGTAGCATCGTTACACTTCCGCACAGTCCTCCGTAGCGACGGTACCGGTCGCCCAGCGGAAGGCTTCAAACCAATCCCATGGAGATACCCTGAATGGCTGCCAAGAAGCCCGCCAAGAAAGCCGCTAAGAAGGTCGCAAAGAAAGCCGTCAAGAAAGTCGTCGCGAAGAAGGCTGCGAAGAAGGCAGCACCGAAGAAGGTCGCGAAGAAGAAGGCCGCGAAGAAGAAGGTCGCGCGCAAGCCGAACGCCGCCTTCATGGTCGCGTTGAAGCCGAGCGCCCTGCTCGCGGCGATCGTCGGCGACAAGCCGCTGTCGCGTCCTGACGTCACGAAGAAGATCTGGGCCTACATCAAGAAGAACGGCCTGCAGGACAGCGTCAACCGCCGCAACATCAATGCCGACGCGAAGCTCGGCCCGATCTTCGGTGGCAAGAAGCAGGTCTCGATGTTCGACCTGACCCCAGTTCGTTTTCAGAGATTCAGTTGTATCTCGCGCTCTTCCGCCGACGGTGCGAAGCCGCGTGATTCGTAGTGGTCGAAGATCGCGGTCGTGACCTTGCCCGGATCGTCGATCAGCTGGATCAGGTTCATGTCTTCGGGACTGATCATCCCTTCGGCCACCAGACGGTCGCGGAACCAGTCGATCAGCCCGCCCCAGAACGGCGTGTGCACCAGGATGATCGGCATGCGCCGCGTCTTGCCGGTCTGTACCAGCGTCAGCGCCTCGAACAGTTCGTCCAGCGTGCCGAAGCCGCCGGGAAGCACGACGTAGGCCACGGCGAACTTCACGAAGGCGACCTTGCGCGCGAAGAAGTGCCGGAACGTCTGGCTCACGTCCTGGTAAGGGTTGGCGTTCTGCTCGTGCGGCAGCTGTATGTTCAGGCCGACACTCGGGCTGCGGCCGAAGAATGCGCCCTTGTTCGCGGCTTCCATGATCCCCGGGCCTCCACCCGAGATCACCGCGAAGCCGGCATCCGACAGCCTCCGGGAAAGGGTCTCCGCGAGCAGGTAGTAGGCACTGTCCGGCGGCGTGCGCGCGCTGCCGAACACGCTCACCGCCGGTGCGATGTTGGTCAGCCGTTCGGTCGACTCGATGAACTCTGACATAATCTCGAGCACCCGCCAGGCCTCGCGCGAGGACTCCACCCGACGGGCGAGTTCGGGCTCCACCGCGGGTGTGAGCAGGGCTGGCATCTTTTCACGCATGGGTCGCTCCTTGAAGACACTGCTGCTGGTCGACGCATCGTCGTACCTCTACCGCGCATTCCATGCACTGCCCGACCTGCGCAACAACGCGGGGGAACCCACGGGCGCGATCTATGGCGTGATCAACATGCTGCGCCGTCTGCAGCGCGAAGTCCCGGCGGATTATAGGGCGTGCGTGTTCGACGCCAAGGGAAAGACCTTCCGCGACGACTGGTATCCGGAGTACAAGGCGACGCGCTCCCCGATGCCCGACGACCTCGCGCTGCAGATCCCGCCGATCCACGAGGCCATCCGCGCCCTGGGCTGGCCGATCGTCATGATCGAGGGCGTCGAGGCCGATGACGTGATCGGCACGCTGGCCGCACGGGCACGCACGCATTCGATGCGCACCGTCGTGTCCACCGGCGACAAGGATCTCGCGCAGCTGGTCGACGAATCGACCACCCTGGTCAACACGATGAGCAACGAAACGCTCGATCCGGCGGCAGTGCAGGCGAAGTTCGGCGTGGCGCCGGCGCTGATCGTCGACTACCTGTCGCTGGTCGGTGACACCGTCGACAACGTGCCGGGCGTGGCCAAGGTCGGCCCCAAGACCGCGGTGAAGTGGATCGCGCAGTATGGTTCGCTCGATGGCGTGATCGCCCATGCCGGCGAGATCGGCGGCGTGGTCGGCGAGAACCTCCGCAAGGCACTCGACTGGCTGCCGATGGGGCGCAGGCTCGTGACGGTCAAGTGCGATGTCGAACTGCCGCTCGGCCCGGAGGGGCTGGTTCCGGCCGAGCCAGACGATGCACGGCTCGCCGAGCTGTTCGAGCGATTCGAGTTCAAGAGCTGGCTGGCAGAGGTAAGGGCCACCCGCCATCCGGAGGCGAACGGCGGCAACCACAAGGGCTCGCAGACGGAGGCAACGACGCGGCAATGGGCGCCGGGCGCGTCCGAGGCACCGGTGCCCGCACCTGCCGCGATCGAACGGCACTACGAATGCGTGACCACCGAAGCGCAGCTCGACGCGTGGATCGCCCGCATCGAGGCCGCGTCGCTCACTGCGGTGGATACCGAGACCACCAGCCTCGAGCCGATGAACGCCGAACTGGTCGGCATTTCGCTGTCGACCGCGCCGGGCATCGCCTGCTACATCCCGGTCGGCCACCGCTACCCGGGCGCGCCGGACCAGCTGGGCCGTGACGCCGTGCTCGCGCGGCTGCGCCACTGGCTGGAGGGCGAGTCCTTCCCGAAGGTCGGCCAGAACCTGAAGTACGACGCGCACGTCTTCGAGAACCATGGCGTGCGGATCGCCGGCATCGTGCACGACACGCTGCTGCAGTCGTACGTGCTCGAGAGCCATCGCCGGCACGACATGGACGACCTCGCGCTGCGCCACCTCGGCGAGACCACCATCACCTACGAGCAGGTGGCCGGCAAGGGCGCGAAGCAGATCGGCTTCGCCGAGGTGTCGATCGAAAGCGCGACCGCCTATGCGGCGGAAGACGCCGACATCACGCTGCGCCTGCACCATGCGCTGTATCCGCAGGTGGCGGCGATCGCGCCGATGGACCGGCTGTATCGCGAGATCGAGATCCCGGTGGCACGCGTGCTGCAATCGATGGAGCGCACCGGCGTGCTGGTGGACGCGCAACTGCTCAACCGGCAGAGCAACGAACTCGGCACCAAGCTGATCGACATCGAGCGGCGCGCGTACGAGGCGGCCGGGCAGCCGTTCAACCTGAATTCGCCGAAGCAGATCCAGGAGATCCTGTTCGGCAAGCTGAGCATGCCGGTCATCCGCAAGACGCCCAGCGGCACGCCATCGACCGACGAGGACGTGCTGACCGAGCTCGCGCTCGACTATCCGCTGCCCAAGCTGCTGCTCGAGCACCGGTCGATGTCCAAGCTGAAGTCGACCTACACCGACAAGCTGCCGAAGATGGTCAATGCGCGCACCGGGCGCGTGCACACCAACTATTCGCAGGCGGTGGCGGTCACCGGGCGCCTGTCGTCGAACGAACCCAACCTGCAGAACATCCCGGTGCGCACCGCCGAGGGCCGGCGCATCCGCGAGGCGTTCATCGCACCGCCGGGCAGCGCGATCGTGTCGGCCGACTATTCGCAGATCGAGCTGCGCATCATGGCCCACCTGTCCGGCGACGAGGGACTGCTCAAGGCGTTCGCCGCCGGCGAAGACATCCACCGCGCGACGGCCGCCGAGATCTTCGCCACCGTGCCTTCGGACGTCAGCAGCGAGCAGCGCCGCTATGCAAAGGTGATCAACTTCGGGCTGATCTACGGCATGTCGGCGTTCGGGCTGGCGTCGCAACTGGGCATCGAACGCTCGGCGGCGCAGCAGTACATCGACCGCTACTTCATGCGCTATCCCGGCGTGGCCGACTACATGCGCCGCACCCGCGCCGCCGCGCACGATGCCGGCTTCGTCGAGACCGTGTTCGGCCGCAGGCTCTACCTGCCCGACATCCGAAGCACGAACCAGGGCCGCCGCCAGGGCGCCGAACGCGCCGCGATCAACGCGCCGATGCAGGGCACCGCCGCCGACCTGATCAAGCTGGCGATGATCGCCGTCGACCGCCACCTGCACGAGGCGAAGATGTCCACCCGCATCATCATGCAGGTCCACGATGAACTCGTGCTCGAAGTACCCGACGCCGAACGCACCGCGATCGCCGAGGCCCTGCCCCGGTTGATGAACGGCGTCGCCGCCCTCGCCGTCCCCCTGCTCGTCGAAGTCGGCACCGGCCCCAACTGGGAAACCGCCCACTGATGCGGATGAACAATCCGGGTCAGAGACGATTTATGGAAAATCGTCTCTGACCCGGATTACGCCCAGGGCAAAGGAACGTGGAGGGAGGCTGCGAGGGCGGTGAGGTCGCGGCGGACGCCGGCGGGCAGGGCGATGCCGGCCAGTGCCTGTTCGGCGCGCTTCCTTTCGCCGCGTTCGCCGGGCAGCATCACGGGGGATGCGCCGTTGGGCGGCAATGCATGGATGGTGGCGGCGAGCGTCTCGATGTCGCGGCGGTAGGCATCGGGATCGACGATGCGGTCGATATCGAGCGCCATCACGAAGGCGTTCTGCACATGGGGATGCTTCGATCCTCCCGCAGCGGCCAGCGCCGGCGTGAGGATCGGATTGGCGGTGAGCAGGCTGGCGATCACTTCGAACATCAGCGCAAGACCTGACCCCTTGGCGCCGCCGACCGGCAGCGGCACCTTGGCCAGCGCGGGATCGGTCGTCGGCTGGCCGTGCGCATCGAGTGCCCAGTCGGCCGGGATCGGCTCGCCTTTCGCCTTCGCCTGGCGCAGCTTGCCCATCGCCACCACGGCGGAAGCCATGTCGAACACGATCGGTGGATGGCCGTCGCCCCGTGGTGCGGCGATCGACAGCGGTGCGGTACCCAGCGCCGCCCGCCCTGCTCCGTGATAGGCCATCAAGGGCACCGACGCCGCGGCGGCGACGCCGAGCATGCCCGCACGCGCGATGCGTTCGGTGTGGAAGCCGATCGCGCCGGTATGCGTGGTCGCGCGCAGCAGGGCCACCGATGATCCGGCAGTGCGTGCGCGTCCGATCACCGCGTCGACCGCATGGCGCATGCCGAGCGCACCCGCACAGCGGTCGCCTTCGATCACCTGCAGCGCCGGAAGATCCACCACCGTGCGGATCACGGGCGACGCATTCATCTCGCCGCTGGCAAGCCAGCCGGCGTACTGCGGCAGGCGCGAGGCGCCATGCGAATGCACGCCGCGCAGGTCGGCCCACACGAGCAGGTCGGCCACGCTGGCCGCATCGCCCGCGGGCATGCCTGCCGATGACAGCAACGCGACGGCGAAGCGATGCAGGACGTCTTCCGGGACCGGTACCGCCATGGCTGGACCTCCTTGCGACCGCTCAGCCGATCGACCGTTCAGTTGATCAGCGACTGCCCCGGCTTCACCCGGCTGAACACCACCGGCCGCGTGCCGTAGTCGAAGCGGCCACCGTCGATCCGCACCGTCGTGTAGCGCGAGTTCTCGAGGTCGCGCACGTCCGGGAAGTCGTTCCGGTAATGCGCACCGCGGGAGTCCTCGCGCTGTTCGGCCGCGCCGCACCAGGTTCTTCAGGTTGATCCAGTCGTGCCAGGTCAGGTTGAACCCGCGCTGGCCATCGGCCACGCCGGTCGCATCCAGCCGCGCATCGAGTTCTTCCAGGGCGCCGCTGGCACGCGAAAGGCTCGCCGCATCGCGGAAGATGCCGACGTCGTCCCACATCAGGTCATGCAGCCGGGTGCGGATGTCGGACAGGCCGGTCGCCGGCCCCTTGCTGCCGGCGGCGAACGGCAGCGTGACGCGCGCAATGCCAGCTTCGATCGAACCCTCGTCCGGCTCGTGGAACACGCCGTTACCGGCCACCCACGCGCCCATCGTATCGCCGGCGATGCCGCCATACACGGTCGAATTCGCGACGCCATTGCCGCCCAGGCGGTTCGCGCCATGCACGCCGCCGGTGTCCTCGCCCGCCGCGAACAGCCCGGGCAGGTCGGTCGAGCAGTCGGTGCGGAACACCACGCCACCCATCATGTAGTGCGCGGTCGGTACCACCTCGACCAGCCCGCCCACGAGGTCGAAGCCGCAGTCGGCGCAGCGCTCGACCATGCCGGGGAATTCCTTCTTGACCATCGCCGGGTCCAGGTGGCGCATCGTGATGTATACGCCGCCGTTGGGCCCGACATTGCCCTTCAGCATCTGGTCGTACATGCCACGGCTGACGATGTCGCGCGTCGCACGCTCGTTGCGCGGATCGTACTCGCCCATGAAGCGCTCGCCCTGCCCGTTCAGCAGGTAGCCGCCGACACCGCGCAGCCCTTCCTCGATGATGGTGCCGGTGATGCGCGTGCCGGCACCGGCGACCAGCCCGGTCGGGTGGAACTGCACCATCTCCATGTCGCGCAGCGTCAGGCCGGCCCTCAGCGCCATCGCCATGCCGTCGCAGCTCTTGTCGCCGGAAGGCGTGTGGTACTTGTACATCGTCGGCCCGCCGCCGGTGGCAAGCAGCACCGCCTGCGCCTGCACGAACACCAGTTCCCCGCTGCGGATGTCGATCATCAGCACGCCGGCGATCGCATCGCCCCGGCGGTTGCGGATGATCTCGATCGCCCGATGCTCCTCGAGCCGCTTGATGCCGCGTGCCCAGGTCTGCTCGGCCAGCCGGTTGATGATCTCGATGCCGGTCAGGTCGCCCTTGTGCACCGTGCGGTCGAAGGTCTGCCCGGCGAACGCCTTCTGGTGAACCGTGCCGTCGGGGTTGCGGTCGAAGAAGCAGCCGAGCTCGTTCTCGAGCTCATGGATGCGCTCGATCGCCACCTCGACCAGTTGCCAGGCGAGGTCCTGGTCGGGCAGCCACTTGCCGCCCTCGATGGTGTCCATGAAGTGGCGCTCGACCGAGTCTTCCTTCGCCAGCGCGACGTTGTAGCCGCCCTGGACCATGCGCGTGCAGCCGCTCTTGCCGAGCAGCCCCTTCACCGCGACGGTGATCTCCGCCTTCGGGTTCTTCTGGTGCGCATGCAGCGCCGCGAACAGCCCTGCGCCGCCGGAGCCCAGGATGAGGATGTCGGTCTTGATGCGTCGCATGGCTGGTTCAACCCGTCCGTTCAGCTTTTCACGCCCAGCGAGGCCAGCACGGCCGCGCGCCGGTCGCGCGCCTGCGCGTTCACTTCGGTGTAGAGGCTCGCGCCGTGGCTGTCCATGCTGACCAGCAGCGGCCCGAAACCCTTGATGCGGAACTTCCACAGCGACTCGGGGTTCAGGTCGTGCAGGTCGACGTCCTCGATCTGCTCGATCCAGGTGGTCTCGAGTGCAGCCGCGCCGCCGATAACCGCGAGGTATACCCCACCCAGGTCGCGGAAGGCATCGAGAGAGCCCTGCCGAAGCCCGCCCTTGCCGATGATGATGCGCACGCCGTTCTGTTCCATCAGCGGCCGGGTGAAGCGCTCCATGCGGTCGGAGGTGGTGGTGCCGATGCACACCGGCTCGTAGCCGACCGGCGCGGCCTCGGTCTCGCCGACCCAGCGCACGTTCGGCGCGGTGTGCACCACCGCATGCCCGCGCAGGTCGAACTTCGTCGTGCGGCCACGATCGAACATGTGGATCTGCGTTGCGTCACGGATGCCGTACAGCGTGTCGTGCAGGGTGACCGTGTCGTTGACCTTCAGGGCACGCACCTGCGCCTCGGTCACCGGCATGTGGAAGTCGTAGTGCGCCATCTCGTGTCCTTGTTCGCTGCAGTCGGGCGTCAGAAGCCGTACTCGAGCCCGGCCGGCGTCCAGGTCGCGCGCGCGCGGCGCGCCGAATGGCACTGCATGTTGACCGCCACCGGGTTCATCGTGATGTGCGTGGCCGCCACTTCGATGTGCACGGCGAACGACGTGGCATCGCCACCCAGCCCCTGCGGACCCACGCCGAGCTGGTTCACCGCCGCGGTGAGCTGCGCTTCCAGCTTCGCCCCTTCGGGATCGCTGCAGCGGCTGCCAAGCGCGCGCGTGGCCGCCACCTTCGACAGGTGCACGCACAGGTCTCCGGTGCCGCCGACGCCGACCCCGACGATGGTCGGCGGGCAGGTCTTGCCACCGGCATTGAGCACGCAATCGATGACGAAGGTCTTGATCGCATCGATGCCGTCGGCCGGGATCGCCATGTGCAGGAAGGTGTTGTTCTCCGAGCCGCTGCCCTTCGGGATCATCTCGATCGACAGCCGGTCGTTCGCATCGACGAAGTCGATGTTGATCACCGGCACCAGCGGGCCGCACGAGGTCTGCTCGTTCACGCGGGTGACCGGGTGCACGACCGATGAACGCAGCGGGTATTCGGTCGTCGCCCGCTCGCAGCCCTTGCGGATCGCCTGCTTCAGCGCGAAGCCGTCGAGCTGCACGTTTCGCCCGATCTCGACGTTGTAGATCGGCAGCCCGGTGTCCTGGCACAGCAGGTTGTCGGTCGATTCCGCCACGGAGATGTTGCGGATCATCGTCGCCAGCACCGACTGGCCGGTGGCGTTGGTCTCGCGTTTCACCAGCCCGGTGAAGCCGTCCTTGATGTCCGGCGGCAGCACCTTGAGCGCCCGGATGTACAACTCCTTGGCGGCGTCTTCCACCTGCTTGAGATCGATCTGCATGCCGTTCCTGTGCGCGCGCAAGTGCGCGGTGAATCAGAGCGCGGTGATCTTGCGCTCCCGGATGATCCGGCCCCAGCGGGTGATCTCCGAGCGGATGTACTTGTTGAATTCATCGGGGCTGTTGCCGACGGCTTCCATCCCGAGGCCGGTCAGGCGATCGCGGAAGGTGGACCCTGCGGTGACCTTCGAGATGTCGTCCGCCATCCGGTTCACCAGCGGCGCCGGCGTGCCGGTCACCACCGCGACGCCGAACCAGCCGACGTTCTCGAAGCCGGTGATGCCGGCCTCGGACACGGTCGGCACGTCTGGCAGCGATGGCGACCGCTTCGGACCGGTGACGGCCAGCGCGCGCAGCTTGCGGTCGCGCAGGAAGTTGATCGCCGCGCCCAGGTTCGGTGCCGCCCAGTCGATCTGCCCGCCGATCAGGTCGGTGATGGCGACGACCTCGCCCTTGTAAGGCACGTGCACGGAATCCATCTTCGCGAAGAACTCGAAGCTCTCGGCCGCGAGGTGCACCTGGCTGCCGACGCCGGCCGAGCCGTAGCTGAACTTGCCGGGTGCCCCGCGGACGGCGTTGACCAGGTCCATCAGCGTGTTGAACTTCGAATTCGGCCCGACCGCGATCACCATCGGCCCGCTTGCGACCATCGAGACGCCCGTGAGGTCGCGGCCCGGATCATGGCTCATCTTGCGGTACATGTGCTGGTTCGCCGACAGCACGCTGCCGGAAGCGAACAGGGTCGTGTAGCCGTCGGGATTGGAGCGGGACACGATCTCGCTGCCGATCGTGCCGCCTGCGCCGGCGCGGTTCTCGACCAGCACGCTCTGGCCCCAGCGTTCGTTCAGGCCCTGGGCGAGCAGCCGCGCGACCACGTCGGTGGCGCCACCTGCCACGAACGGCACGACCATCCGCACCGGTTTCGCCGGAAAGGCGGGCGCCTGGGCCAGCGCCAGGGTTGCACTGCCCAGAGCCACGGTCGCGGTCGCTGCCGCGACGATCTTCATCGTCAGCCGTTTCATCCTGTCCTCCTTGTGCACTTGCCGTTTCGGGTTCTGACACGCGGCTGCATCATGCCGTCTGCGCGCGGAATCCGCCAGTCCCGGGCCCTTGCCGCCGCCTCCCGATTTCTCAGCCCATGTTGAGCGCGAACAGCAGTCCGGCACCGATGCTCGCCGCCACCGACACCGCGAACAGCGATTTCTGCCAGTCGCGCCACGGCAGGAACTCGAGCATCAGCAACCGCATGCCCCCGGCCAGGTGCGCCGCCAGCGCGATCACCAGTCCGAACTCGGCCACCTTCACCAGCGGGTTCGCGGTCCATGCGATGAAGCCCTCGAGCGCCGCCTCGCCGGCCAGCGCCTGGCCCAGTGCCCAGAAGTGCAGCGGGATGAATGCCGCCAGCACCAGGCCGGACACCCGGTGCACGATGAACGCCCACCAGGCGGGATGGTTGCGGTTGCGCCAGGCCCGGCTCACAGTGCACCCGCCCCGGGCGCGTACACCGCCCACACGGCGCGCAGGCCGAACAACAGGAAGAACACGCCGATCGCCAGCACCGCCACCTCGAGCCCACGACCGCGCCAGGCGAAGGTCTCGGCCAGGATGTTGCGCAGGCCGATCGGCACGTGCACCGCCACGGCCACCACGAACATGGCGTAGAAGAGCATCCAGGGCGTGTTGCCGCGGGTGCGCGAGAGGATCTCGCCGGCAGACAGCCCGCTGCGCACCGCGTAGATCATCGTCGCCAGGTGCACCAGCACGAAGAAGCCGAGCAGCGCGGCCGAAGCCCGTTGCGCGAACCACAGCCACACCTGCGTGCGGGCGTTCACAGCTCACCCTTCAGCAGCGCACGCGTGGTGACGCGCTTGAGCCCTGCGATCGCCGAAGTCAGCGGCAGGTGCTTCGGGCAGCGCTCGGTGCAGGTCATGTGCGTATGGCAGGCGTGGCAGCCGGCATCGCCGGCCACCGCGGCCAGCCGCTCGCGCTGCGCCTGGTCGCGCGTGTCGTTGACCAGCGTCCACGCCCGGTTCATCGCGGCCGGGCCGAGGTAGTCGGGCTTCCATTCGACGACATCGCAGGACGAGTAGCACACGCCGCAGCCGATGCACTCGATGCCGAGATCGACCTGCTGGCGCTCGGCGGACAGCGGCGATACCACGGCGAAGTCGTCCTTGCGGGTGCGGGTGCCGGTGAACTGCCCGCGCGCACGCGCCCACTTGTCGAAGAACTCGCTCATGTCGGTGGCGAGGTCGCGGATCACCGGCAGGTTGCGCAGCGGCGAAATCTCGAGCGTGCCGTCCTGCGATACCTTGTCGACATGGGTGCGGCAGGTCCACCGCGCCTCGCCGTTGACGACCATCGCACACGAACCACAGACGCCGACACGGCAGGCGAAACGGTAGGTCAGCGTCGGATCGAGGTGGCGCTGGATGTGGGTCACCACGTCGAGCACCGTCTGGCTCGGCTGGCGCGGCACGTCGAAGGCCTCGAACCGGCCTTCGCCGGCCGCGACGCCACCGGGGCCGGTGCTGCGCCATACCGAGACCTTGATCATGCTGCCGTTGCCGGCTGGAGGAGTCGCCTGGTCCATCGTGGAGCTTCCTGGTCGTTGAGTCTGCCGATCGTCGGATACGCTAACGTACCGTGACCTGTACTGCCTGCACTGCGTTGTTGCCCATGCCCGCCGTGTTCCAGTCGGGCTGCATCGGCTGCACGGATCCGTCCGCCGCGTGCGCCCGGCACTGCAGCAGGTGTTCGCCGCGCGTCGCCTCCCACGGGCAACTCCATGCACGCCATGCATACCGGTGCACGCCCGCCGGTGCCAGAACCGCATCGCGCCATTCGCCGTCGACGGCCACTTCGACGCGGGTGACCGGCACGCCGGACCCGGCCCAGGCACGGCCACGCAGTTCCACGTGCCCCGCATCGAGCAGGCGGCGCCGCGTGTACCAGTCGGGAATGCCCGGGGGCACCATCAGCGCACGCACGCGCAGGGTGGTCACCGGAATGCCGGGATCGCCGGCCGACTTGCGGTAATGATAGCCGACGGCCTGCTGGAAGCCGTCGAACGGGCGGTCGAGCAGTTCGATGCGCGACAGCCATTTCACGCTGGCCATGCCGTACCAGCCGGGGACGATCAGCCGGCACGGATGGCCATGCTGCGGCAGCAGCGGCTGGCCGTTCATCGAATGCACGACCAGCACGTCGTCGGACAACGCCTGCTCGAGCTTCAGGCTGCGTCCGTAATGATGTTCGACGCCGCGGTCGAAGCCGCGATCGAGTCCGAGGAAGGCCACCTCGTTCGCCCAGCCTGCCGGCTGCGCCTTCTCGAGCAGCCCCCGCAGCGGCGTGCCGGTCCACTCGGCGGTGCCGACCGCCTCGCCGATCCACGGCATGCTCGGATAGCGAGGGCTCATGCCGGCGCGGCCGTTGCCCGCGCACTCCAGCGTGACGCGCAGGGTGCGCGTCGGCAGCTGCTTCAGGTCCGCCAGCGAGAAAGACAGCCCGGACTGCACATGGCCGCCGACCGACAGTCGCCATCCCTGTGCATCGACCTCGGGAATGTCGAAATGCGACAGCAGGTAGTGCATCCCCTGCGGCGTGACGTCGTAGCGCAGGCCTTCCAGCGGCATGCCCGGATTGCGGTTGGCGAGGGCCACTTCCTCGCGTGCAAACGCGCCTTCGACGTGCGGACGCGACTCGGCCCCGGCAAACGGATTGCCGGGGCCGGGACCGGAGTCGCTGCCGCCACCGCCCGCATCGCTGCCTGCGGGCGGCACCGCCACGCCCAAATCAGGCGCTCTCGAACAGCCGGGTCAGCACGAACTCGCGGTGACCCAGTGCCTCGGCCGCGGTGAGCCGGCCATTGGCGGTACGGAACATGCACTCGAGCAGCGCATCGCCGGCCTGGTCGGGGTTCATCTCCTTGCGCAGGAGGCCCGACACGTCGACGTCGACATGCTCGCCCATCGTGCGCACCGTCTTCGGGTTAGCGCAGATCTTGATCACCGGCAGGATCGGGTTGCCGATCACGTTGCCCTGCCCCGTGGGGAAGAAATGCACCGTGTAGCCCGACGCCGCGCACAGCGTGACCATCTCGGCCGCCGCCGAGGAGGAGTCCATGAACCACAGGCCGGGATGGGTCGGCGCTTCCGCCTTGTCGATCACGCCGTCGACCAGGCACTTGCGGCCGATCTTCTGGATGTTGCCCAGCGCCTTTTCCTCGATGGTGGTCAGGCCGCCGGCGATGTTGCCCTTGGTCGGCTGCGACTCGGACAGGTCGTCGGTCTTCCAGCGGTTGATCATGTCCTGGTAGCGGTTGAACATGAACATGAACTTCTCGCGGACTTCCGGCGTGCGGCAGCGCTCGGCCACCAGCATCTCGCCGCCGGTGATCTCGGAGGTCTCGCCGAACACCAGCGTGGTGCCGTGCGGGTAGAGCTTGTCGAACGCGTTGCCGACGGTGGGGTTTGCACCGCAGCCCGAGGTGGTGTCGGACTCGCCGCACTTGGTCGACACCCACAGGTCGTTCAGCGGCCGCTCTTCGCGCCGCTTCTCGGACGCCCACTGCACGTACTCGCGCGCGACCTTCGAAGCCCGGTGGATGGTCTCGTGGTCGCCATGGCCTTCGATGCCGAAGCCGGTGACCGGCTTGCCGGTGGCGGCGATGCCGTCGACGATGCGCTTGGTCCAGCCGTCCTCGATGCCGATCACCACCACGGCGGCGACGTTCGGGTTCGAGCCGGTGCCGATCAGCGTGCGGAAGTGCAGGTCGAGGTCGGCGCCGAACTGCAGGCGGCCGTACGGGTGGGGCAGCGCCATCGCGCCCTTGATGTTGT